>Ga0265314_10003623_pt1 | contig 14854 bp, 12 predicted proteins | sample 4126metaG_FD_203106 | JGI IMG/M metagenome (GOLD analysis project Ga0265314, IMG submission 203106) | Rhizosphere microbial communities from Carex aquatilis grown in University of Washington, Seatle, WA, United States - 4-1-26 metaG | ecosystem: Host-associated > Plants > Roots > Rhizosphere >... | reverse complement strand
GCCGAGACAGCGCTTCCTCAGCGACCGGGATTTGATTCGCGCAGTCGAAGCACGGTTGTCGCCGGGAACGATGCTGTTCCAGCTTCCCTACGTTCCGTTCCCCGAGGGTTTGCCCGTACACGATCTCGAGGCCAACGATCTCCTCCGACCCTATCTTCACGCTCGGACCCTGCGCTGGGGAACACCCACCATGCGCGGCCGCAGCGGCGATCAGTTTGCCCGGCAACTGGCGGAGCGCGCGCCCGCGGAGATCCTGGCCACGCTCGCGGCGACCGGCTTCGGCGGGGTGGTCGTGCACCGCGACGGCTACGCCGACCAGGGCGCGGCGATCGAAGCTGCCTTTCACGCCGCGCTCGGCGCCGCGCCGCTCGTCAGCGCCGATCACCGGCTGATGTTCTTCGATCTCACGCACTATCCCGCGGCGCCCGCGCTGACCCCGGCCGAGATCGATCGGGTCTTGCGCCCGATCGTCGTCGGGTTTTCCTCGGGTTTCCATGCACCGGAGGCGGGGCCGAGCGGACCATTTCGCTGGTGCGACGCGACCGGGGAGATCGACGTCGACAACGACAGCGCGGCGACGCAGCGCGTGTCGGTGCGCGCGACGCTGGCCGCCGCACGCCCGCCGGCGCGCTTGATCGTGGCGGGCGATCTGGCGTCCGCCAACCTGGATCTCGGTGAACCGGTGGAATTTACGCGCGTGCTCGAGGTTTCACCCGGGCACCACGTCCTGCGGCTGACCAGCGACGGCCGGCCGGCCGAAGCACCGAACGACCCGCGCCGGATGGTGTGGCGGTTGGAGAACTTCGCGTTCGACGAGCTACCGCCGTCGAGCGCGGTTCACTGACCGGCGGCGTCGGCGGCGTCGCTCGTTCCTGCGTCGGCGGGCGGCGCCGCCTCCAGCCAGATGTCGTCGGCGAGAAGAAAGATCTCGCTGGGCGCTGCGGGCGCGCCGACGGCCGGCGCCGTGTTGAGCAAAGCCTCGAAGCCGATGGCCATGACGTCATTCAGCATCACGCCGGCACCGGCATTGGGTGCGCGCGTGAGGTCGATAACCACCTGTTGCCAGCCGCCCAGGTTGGCGCCTGCCGCAAAGTCAGACTGATAGAAGGCCTGGTTCGCGCCGGATGTCGCATAGAAATAAACGCCGTTCAGCGCGGAAGGGTCGGCGCTTTCCACTTTGATCCAGGCGTGAAGCGCCTTGTACCCGGTCCAGTCAATGCCACCGTAGTAGCGCTCGATCGACGCCGCTTCACGCGTACCGTAGGCGTTGAAGTTCGCTCCCAGCAGCAGCGATCCCGGGCAGCTATGACCCTCCGTAAAGCTGGCGGCAAGCGACGTCGTGAACATGGTATGGCTATCGTCGAATTTAACGAACGCCGTCCAGCCGCCGTTCGCGCCACCATCGAACGCGTAGAGGACCTGGTTGCCCGCGCCATAGTTGGTCACGCAGGGGCCAACGTCCTGAGGCCCCGTATCCATCGCCATGTCCGCGACGACGTCGCCGGCTCCCGTATCGGTCGACTGATCCACTGCGGCGTCCGTCGCTACGTCCGTCGCTACGTCCGCGTGCGCGTCAGCGCTGCCACCGGCGCCGCCCGCTCCGGAGGTATCCGGCTTGGCGTCCGTCGTCGGCCCATGATCGCCGCCGGCATCGACGCTGCCGCCGCCCGCACCGCCGGCACCGTTTGCCGCCCCGCCCGCGCCCGTCTTCCCGGCGGCGCCACCGTCAGTGCCGCTCGACGAACCGCCGGAGCAGCCCGCGGCGACCATTGCGCCCGTCAAGAAAATGCCGAGAACCAACCGCCGGTCGTGTCGCATGTCTCATTCTCCAATGACGCGAATTCGATCCAATATCCAATACCCGCCGCCGCAGAAACTACACGGGACGCCCGTGCGGCACAATTGCTGTTTGATTGCCAAGCATCGGGTTTGTTCGAACCAACGCTGCCATGACCCGGTTTATCCGAAGATCGCTCCGATATCTTCAGCTCTTCACGCTAGTCTTCGGTTGCACCGGCAACCGCCGACCAACCTCCGGGGAGGACCCATGAAGGTTCAGAGACTTCTGATTGTGAGCCTCGCGGCGCTCGGTCTTGGTTGCAGCTCGAGCAAGCCCGGCACGACGCCGCTCGAGAGCGGCGGCGCCACCGGCAGCGGCGGCTCGTCGAACGGCGCGGGCGGCGGCACGACGTCGGGCGCCGGGGGATCGACCACGACGGGCGCGGGCGGTGACACCACGACCGGTGCCGGCGGTGACACCACGACCGGCGCCGGCGGTGACACCACGACCGGCGCCGGCGGATCGACCACCGGCGCGGGCGGCGCGGCCACCGGCACGGGAGGCGCGGCGATCGTCGACGCGTCCACGGACACGCCGCTGACACCGCAATTCACCGGCACCTTTCACATGGGCGCCGACATCTCCTGGGTCCCTCATGACGAGTTCTACGGCGCGACCTACGTCGACACCGACGGCGTACAAAAGGACATCCTCGCGTTGCTCAAGAATCACGGCTTCAACTCGGTGCGCTTGCGCACCTTCGTCGACCCCAAGGCGACCGACGGCTACGACCAGCGCGACGGCTTCGCCGATCAGGAGCATACGATCGCGATGGGCGTGCGGGTGAAGCAGGCCGGCATGGGCCTCTTGCTCGCGATTCACTACAGCGACAACTGGGCAGATCCCGGCAAGCAGTGCATTCCCGTCGCCTGGCAGGGGCACACGATCGCGCAGCTCATGCAGGACGTGCACGACTACACATTCAACCTGCTCACCGCGATGAAGAACGCCGGCGCCGAGCCGGATCTCGTGCAGATTGGCAACGAGATCACCCCCGGCCTTCTGATTCACATCTGCGACGTCAACGGGCTGCCGGTCTCGACGAGTACGGTCAACGGCCGCATGACCACCGCCAACATCGCCAACTTCGCCGGGCTCCTCAAGCAAGGAATCATGGCGGTGAAAGAGGTCGACACGCGCATCAAGACCGTCCTTCACATCGACAAGGGCGGCGACATGAACGCGAGCATCGCCTGGATCAATTCCGTCATGGCTCAGAGCGTGCCGTTCGAGGTCTTCGCCGATACGTCGTACGTGCGCTGGCAGGGACAGCCGGCGGGTTGGCAGGCCACGTTCGCGAAGCTCGCGACGATGTACCCGACGCTCGAGTTCCTCATCCCCGAGTACGGCAACGAGACGGCGACCACCCCGGCGACGCCGACGACCATGGAGATCGCCAACCAGACCATCTTCGGCATCTCGGGCAACCGCGGCGTCGGCGCCTGGATCTACGAGCCCGAGCACCCGGCGCAGGCGGGGATCGGCATCGGCCTGGTGCAGACCACCACCGTCGACGGCGGCATCCAGGATCCCTGGCCGGTCTTCACCGCGCTCCCGAGCGGGATGGCAGTCTACGATCGCCTGAAGATCACGTACGCGAGCCGGCTCTGATTGTCGAGCTCGAGACCCGCGAAGGATTCTGGACCTCCGTCGGCTCCCGCTTCAAACGAACTTGGCGAGCAACACCAGACGCCCGAAGGTGAACCGCGTCGATACGCCCGCCGGGCGTAGCAGCGCATCGGTGAATTCGACGTGGTGCCCGATCATCTTGGTGAACGTCTGGATCGCGTGCACGGCCACGCGTTCCAGCACGCGCGCGTCCGCGACGGGATCGGCCGGCGCGGCCAGCCGCTCGGCGATCTCCGGATGGGTCACCGTCAGGAAGCGCGCCGCCGCCAGGTGCACGGCGAGCTTGGTCAGGTGCTCGAGCAGCGTCGGCGCGTCGGTGTACGGCGCGCGCAGCAGAAAGTGCTGGCAATAGTTGCCGAAGATCCGATCGCTGTGCGCGCCCATGCGCTTTCGCAGCGCGTCCCGGCGGCGCGCGTAGACGCGCCAGATCGCGGCGGGCGCCAGTCCCGCGATCCCCTCGCCCGCAGCGCCCGTCGCCTCGGCGCGGATCGAAGCGAAGACGCCGTCGAGCAGCGCGGCAAAGCGCGCGCTGTGCGGCAGCCGCTTGCGCTCGACGAGCCAGGTCGAGATCAACGACGCAGTCGCGTCGCCGGGCGCGTCCAGCGCATCGAGGTCGCCGTCCAGCGACGCCATCAGCGCCATCGACGCCGTCTCGTCGAGCTCGGCGCGCAGCCTGCGCTCGGCGAAGGGGCGGCGCGCGCCTTCGAATTCCTGCGTCCCTTTGTGCAGGAGATCACGCACGCGATGGGCGAAATCGGCCGCCAGCAGCAGTCGCGTTCCCAGCGAAACGTTGCGCCGGAAGCAACTCATGAGAACTTCGCGGACGCTCAAAAAGTGATCGGCGTACGGATCGGCGCCCGCTTCGCCGACGGACTTGCCGACATACGCGCGCGTGAGCATCGACTTGCGCGCGGGCCGCATCGCCAGCTCGTCATTCGACAGTAAAATCAGACGCGCGATCTCGGGGCATCCGAGCGATCCGCCGACCTCGATCCGGCCCGCGACCGCGAGCGCGGTGCGGGGAAAGACCGCGCAGGTCGTGGGCAGCGCTTGCTCGCCGTACGCCGCCTGCACGCTGCAGCGGTTGTCGGTATCGAGCAGGCGACAGACGCCGTTGTCGTCGAGCTGGACCTGGCCCAGCGAATCGGTGTGGCGCGAGGGACTGCCGAGCACCACGAGGCGCACCAGGCGATCGTGCCCGGCCGGCGTCGTCGCCATCACCCCCTTGAGGCGGTCGAGGCTCGGGCGATCGATCGACACCGCCCAGTCACGGCAGCAGGTGTCCTCGCAGCGCTCGGCGAGACAGGCGAACCGCTCGAGCGCCGGCAGGGTCATCTGCGGGCGATCTTCGGCCGGGACCACGCCGGGGAGCGACGGGAGACCAGATGAGATCCCGGGAGGCAATTGCGCCATGACCCGGGAAGCAGCAAGCGGCGCGCCAGTCCTCCGACAGCGATCTTGCGCGCGACGGCGCCTGCCATGACGCGGATCTGACGCGGCGCCCGGAAGGTCCGCGTCACAAACCTGGCGCGGCGGCTAGGAGCCGATGGTCACGCCAAAAACACGCTTGTGCAGCTCGCCGCTCAGGTTGAGCTGGGTCAGCTCGCCCAGGCCGCCGACCGGCGCGCCAGCGATGACGACGATCGGCAGCTCGGTCTGGCGCGCGGTCGTCGTCACCCAGGACCGCTCCGCCTCGTCGTCGGTCACGTCCAGCACCTTGAACACGATGTTCTGACCGCTCAGCAACTCCTCGATCTTCGCCTTGGTGCGGTGGTCCCGCCCGTCGAAGTAGATGAAGACCGGCGCCTGCGCCGGAGGCGCGGAGGCGGCCGGCGGCGCCGTGTTTCCGTTGCCGGTGGCGGGACGCGGCTCGGACGCAGCCTCGGCCGCGGGGCGGGTGTCGATCCGGATCCCGTCGGGCAGGAGCTCGTTCACGATGCTCGCGGCGTTGCGCAGGTGCATGACCAGCGGGCGCATCTTGCGGCCGTCGGCCACCACCAGCTTTTCGTAGACGATCTCGCGCAGGCGATTCTTCATCGAAGCCAACATGACGGCAGCAAGCCCCACCCGGACAGCGTTGTCAATCGCGCACGACCGCAGAACGTCCCGGCGCAGCGCCGAGGGAAGAAGCACCGCGCCACTCGTTCTATTCATGGTGATGGCGGAAACGGGCGGCCGCGCGGCACAGGGCTCGGGGGCGGGAGCCGGGGCAGGGGGGCGCGGCCGCCCGTTTGCGTCTCACCCGCGCGAAGCGCGACCGTGAGGATCCGCTGACACCGTCTCGTCGTTTGTGTTTCGCGGCGGGACGGAGCATCGTCGCCGCGTATGGTTTGTCACCGCTGCGGGGAAACCAGCCGGGATGGGGCTCGGTTCTGCGACCGCTGCGGGGCTCCACTTCCGGCGGCGGCGGACGCTCCCGCGGAGGCTGAGTCAACCCATCGCCCCGGCGGCGTCGGCGAGCAGCGCCACGTCACCGTGATGTTCTGCGATCTCGTCGACTCGACGGAGCGCGCGCGGCGGCTGGAGCTCGAGGAGTGGCGCGACCTGGTGCGATCCTTCCAGAGCGTTTGCTACCGCGAGATCTCGCGCGCGGGCGGCTTCGTCGCGCAGTACCTGGGCGACGGCGTGCTCGCTTACTTCGGCTATCCGGCCGCGCACGGCCAGGACGCGCGCGCGGCCGTCGGCGCGGCCGTGGAGATCGTGCGAGGCTTCCGCGAGCCCAGCGGCCGCGCGCCAGCGGCGCAGCTCCTGGTGCGCGTCGGCATCGATAGCGGCGTGGTGCTGGCCAGCGAGATGGGCTTCGGCGCCAGCCGCCAACCGCTGGTGGTTGGCAGCGTTCCCAATCGCGCCGCGCGCATCCAGGCGGCGGCGCAGCCCAACACCGTCGTCATCAGCGAGGCGACCCACCGTCTGGTGCACGGCGCGTTCGTCTGCGAGAGCATCGGCCGCCCCGATCTACGGGGCCAGGACCAGCCGGTCGAGCTATTCCGCGTCGTGCGCGCGCGCCAGGCGCAGAGCGACGCCGCACGCCTGACGCCGCTCGTCGGGCGCGACGCCGAGCTGGACGTCATGATGGATCGCTGGCGTGCTGCCAAGCAGGGCCAGGGGCAGATCCTGCTGCTGTCGGGCGAGGCCGGCGTCGGCAAATCGCGGCTGGTTCGCGAGCTCAAGGCGCGCGTCGCCAGCGAGGTCTGCTTCAAGTTCGAGTTCCGCGGCGCGCCGCACAGCGAGAGCAGCGCCCTGCTGCCCGTGCTGGAGCACCTGCGGCGCGCGTGGCGCCTCGATCGCGTGCACTCGATCGCCGAGGCCGGCGCGCGGCTCGGCCGCGCGCTGGGCTCGCGTGGCGCCCTGCCCGACGAGATCGCGCTGATGGCGGCGCTGCTGGAGCTCGCCTGGCCCGCCACCGACGACCCGTCGCGCGGCGACACCCCGCAGCGGCGCAAGCAGCGCACGCTGGAGCTGCTGACGAACCTTCTCTTCGACGCGGCGGCCCGGCGGCCGACGCTGCTCATCATCGAGGATCTGCACTGGGTCGATCCGACTTCGCTCGAGCTCATCCGCATGACAGCGACGCGCATCCACGGCGCTGCGGTGCTGATGGTGCTGTCGATGCGGCCCGAGGGTGCGCCGCCCTGGAGCGAGCACGATCGGGTCACGCGCGTCGAGCTCGACCGGCTGAGCCCGGCAGAGACCGAGGCCATGATCCACGATCTCTCGCGCGAGACGCCGCTGCCGCCCGAGCTGCTGCGCGATCTCGTCGAGAAGTCCGACGGCGTCCCGCTCTACGTCGAGGAGGTGACCCGGCTGGTGCTCGAATCCGCGGTCGCGGGCGCCGCGAGCGGGGCCGGCGCCGGCGGAGACGGAGACGGAACGGGCGGCAACAACGCCCAGCGGGGCCCCACGCTGCGGTCCCTCGCCGATCTGGGCGTGCCGGCGACGTTGCAGGAGTCGCTGATCGCGCGCCTCGATCGCCTGGGCCCGTCCAAGGATCTGGCGCAGCTCTGCGCGGTGGTCGGGCGGTCGTTCGACTTCGAGCTCATCAAGGCGGCGTCGGGCTTCGACGAGGCGGGCCTGCGCAAGCAGCTGGATCGCCTGCGCGACCTGGACATCCTGCACACGCTCGACGGCCAGTCCGTCGAGACCTTCGTGTTCAAGCACGCCTTGATCCAGGACGCGGCCTACGCGTCCTTGGTGCGCAGCCGCCGTCGCGAGTTGCACCGGCACGTCGGCGAGACGCTGGCGTCGAAGTTCTCCGCGCGCATCGAGACGCGGCCCGAGCTGCTGGCGCACCACTGGGCCGAGGCCGACCGCGCCGACGCCGCCATCCCTTGCCTGTTGTCGGCGGGCAACCACGCGTTCGAGCGCTCGGCGTACGTCGAGGCGGCGCGGCATCTGAAGCAAGGCTTGACCCTGATCGAGGCGCTGCCCGACAACGAGGCGCGGCGCGCGCGCGAGCTCGAGCTGTGCCTGGCGCTGGGACCGGTGCTGGTCGCGACGCGCGGCTACTCGAACCCCGAGGTCGAGCGCATCTACGCGCGCGCGCGGGCGCTGTGCGGGGGATCGGGCGACGATCGCTTGCTCTATGCCGTGCTCAGCGGCTTGCACCTCTTTCACCAGTCGCGCGCCGAGCTGGCGACCTGCGCCGAGCTTGGCGAGCGACGCATGGAGATCGCGCGGCGTCTCGGCGATCCGGCGCTGGAGATGCACGTGCTCGAGACCAAGGGGACGGTCGCCTTCTGGCGCGGCGAGCACGAGGTGGCGCTGCAAGCGCTGCGCGCGGCGCTGGCGCGCTACGATGCGCCGAGCGGGCGCGCGATCCGCCTGATGTACGGCACCGACTCGCGCGTCGTCGCCGAAGCCTACGTGGCGCTCGCGCTCTGGTACGCCGGCGACGCGACCGGCGCCCGCGCCAGCGCGCGCGCAGCCGTCGAGCACGCGCGCGATCTCGCCGACGTCCACAGCCTGGCGCTGGCGCTGGTCTTCTCGGCGATCGTACACCTCAATCGCGGCGAGCTGGAAGAAGCGCGCCGCCAGGCCGACGAGGCGGTGGCGCGCAGCACTGAGCAGCACCTGGAACAGTGGCTAGGATCGGCGCTGTTCGTGAGCGGCCTCGTGCTGATACGCCTCGGGCGCGCGGAGGAGGGGTTCGCGGCGCTGGGGCGCGGCAGCCAGGTGTACGGCTCGGTCGGCGCGACCGTGGGCGGGCGCTATTTCGCGGCCGGCCTCGGCGAAGCGTTCCTGCTGGCCGGCAAGCCGCAGGAAGGCCTGACGGCGCTAACGATGATGGGCACGATGCTGCCCGCGGGCGAGGACACCTGCCACGACGCCGATCTGGCGCGCGTGCAGGGCGAGCTGGTGCTGGCCGCGAACAACGACGTCGCCGGCGCGGCGGCGGCGTTCCAGCACGGGCTGGCGCTGGCGAGCAGCCAGGGCGCGCGCAGCCTGGCGCTGCGCTCGGCGGTCGCGCTCGCTCGGCTGCGGCTGCGCCAGGGGCGGCGTGACGACGCACGCGAGGTGCTCTCGCCGCTGCGTCCGGTCTTCGAAGCCGCCGACGCCACCATCGACACGCGCGCGGCGCGCGAGCTCTACGACGGGCTCGCCTCCTGACGCGAGCGTCAGCGCTCCGGCGCGCGGCGCAGCTCGCGCACCAGGAAGTGGAAGACCGCGAAGTCGAAGATCCAGAACGGCAGCGCCGACGGCGCGACGTAGACGAATGAGCTCCCTGGCCAGATCTGCAGGCAGTGCCCGAAGACACGATCGAAAAGCGCGCCGGTCGCCCACTCACCGCACCAGCCGATCGCGCCGGCGATCAGCATGCGCAGCACCAGCGCGACCCGGTAGGGCTCGAACGCGAACGCGTCGAGCAGCGAAAAAACCGCGACGGTGATGGCCCACGGCATCAGGCTGTCGAACGAATACCAGGCGGTCAGCTGGCCCTGCGCGTCCCGGTAGCGCCAGCCATAGTCGTGCGCGAAGGCCAGGTAGATCCGGTTCTGCAATAGCTCCATGAACCAGAACAGCGGCGTGATGAACAGGATCCGCGCCAGGAGCTGCCGGACGCCAAAGGTGACGCCGAGGACATGAGCCCGCGGCCCGGGCACCGGCAGCAAGACCCCGCCGTTCTTGGTCAACATTGTCCCCCCCACGTCCTGTCTAGATAACGCCCGATCCGCCGAATCTTCCAGGACTTGAGCGCGGGGAGCTCACGGCCGATCTTCTTCGCTTCCGCCCCGCCCCTCGTCGTCGTCGTCGTCATCGTCAATCTCGTCCCCGACCATCGCCTCCAGCGCGTGCTGCTGCTTGATGACCAGCGAGCCCGCGACCAGCTCGACGATGCCCCGTTGCGCCCAGGCGCGCAGGCGGCGGTTCACGAGCTCGCGGGTCGCGCCGACCATGCTCGCCAGCTCCTGCTGCGAGAGCTTGAGCGTGATGGCGGTCTGGCCGCTCCGGCTGTGGTCGCCGAAGCGGTTGGCCAGCGCCAGCACGACCTTGGCCAGGTGACTCTCCACGTCGAGCAACGCCACATCCTGCGTGCGGCCGGTCAAGTCGCGGATGCGGCGGGCCATCACCTTCATCAGACCGGCCGCCAGCGTGGGCATCTGGCGCAGCAGCGCGTGGAACGACCCGGCCTCGATCACCAGCAGCTGGCAGGCGTCGATGGTCGACACCGTCGCCGAACGCGGCGCGCCGTCGAGCAACGCCATCTCGCCGAAGACCTCGCCCGGTCCCATGATCGACAGCACCACCTCGTCGCCGTTGGCGTTGCACGATGACGCGCGCAGGCGGCCGTCGATGACCAGGAACAGGTCGCCCGAGTCATCGCCCTGCGAGACGATGGTCTGCCGTGCCGGGTAGCGCTGGGCCCGCGCCAGGGCCCGGATCTGGTCGATCTCCGCGTCGGCGAGCTCCGAGAAGAGCCACAACCGTTTCAGAGCGTCCCGATGCACCAAAGTGATCCCCCCGCGACGGGTCCGACGATAACACCGCCGGCACCCCCGAGTGAACAAGTTCACAGCGGGCCTGGACCCCTTCCCGTACGGTCGCCTACGGGTTGACCAAGGAGAAGGTGAGATGAAAATGCGACGAAAACGGCTCACGTCGACGGCAGCATCGGTTGCTCCCGAAAACACCAACGCACAGGCTCCCGATAGTTTCATCGCCGATCTGGTCGATCTGCGCCGCGCGCTGCACCAGCGCGCCCTGTTCCTGGCGCAGGACCGAACGGCGGCGGAGGACCTCTTGCAGGAGACGCTGGAGCGCGCGCTGCAGTCGCGCGATCGGTTTCGCGAGGGGAGCAACCTCGGCGCATGGGTCTTCTCGATCATGCGCAACCTGTTCATCGACGGCCGGCGCCGGCGCGCGATCCGCGCGCGCCTGGAGCAAAAGGCGTTCTGGATCGGCGAGCTCGAACCGCCGGCGCGCGATCCCGAGCACGACGACGATCCACGCTGGGTCGAGGCCGGCCGCGTCGACGTCGGAGGCGGTGTCGCCTTATGTGATCGGGGGGCGGTCACGCCGCTCGACGTGATCACGAGCGCCGACATCGACGCGGCGGTCGCGATGCTGCCGCCGGCGCAGCAGGAGATCTTCTCGCTGGCATACGGCGCCCGGCTTTCTTATCGCGAGATCGCAGCCAAGCTGGGCATCCCGGCCAGCACCACGGGTACGCGGCTGCTGCGCGTGCGCGCAAAGGTGCGCCGGCGGCTCGAGCGCGTGTACGAGGAACGCTGCCGCGAACGTACGGCCGTTTAGCTCGTCCGGCTGCGCCTCCCGCTGCTCAGCGGCTGTAGCGCAGAAAGAGGTACGAGTCGTGTCGGCGCACGCTGGCCAGCGCCAGTGACATCCCCGTGAGTTGACCGGCGAGATCGACGCCGTCGATCAGCGATTTGCGGCCGTCTCCAGCGTATCGCCCGAAGAGGCGCGGCGAGACCGTCAGGAACAGCTCGTCGACGAGCCCCTCGCGAAAGAGCTCGCCCGCCAGCGACGGCCCGCCCTCGGTCAGGATCGCCTGCAGCCCCTCGGCGCGGAGCCGATCGCACAGCGCGCAGCCGCGGAGGTGTTGCGCATCGGCGGCAACGACGCGCGCGCCCGCCGGGAGCGCGCCACGCAAGCGCGCTTCACCGGCAGGCGTCGTGATGATGAGCGCGTCCTCGAGCGCGGGGTGGTGCGGATCGATGTCGCCCGACGCCGTTACGACCACGAGCAGCGGATGCGGGCGCAGCCCCAGCTTGCGTCGCAGCTCCGCGAACAGATCACCGGCCGCCGGATAGATGCTGTCCGCATGCCACAGGGCGCGCGTGACCTTGCGAAACGTACCGGCGCCGACGAGCACGGCGTCGGCGGCCGCGCGCAGCAGGCCCATCACGAAGCGATCTGGCTCGCTGCCGCCGCTGATCAGCTTCCCCGACTCGGCGGTGGTCGCCAGCGCGACGACGCCGTCGACCGACGACACGAAGTTCGCATACAGCACCGGGCGCGCCACGCCGAAGTCACCGCCGTAGATCGCGGCCAGCGGCTCGGGCAGGCCGAAAGCGGGTAGGCCCTCGCGTTCGAACAGGCGCTCGAGCTTCAGCATGGGAACCCTGGCTTCTTCATTTGCCGGGCTGCCGCGCGGCCAGATCTTCCATCGCGCGCGCCAGCTTGAAATCGAGCGCGGTGATGCCACCGGCGTCGTGCGTCGCCAGGTCGACGCGCACCGTGTTCCAGACGTTGAACCACTCCGGGTGGTGGTCCATCGCCTGGGCGACCAGCGCAGCGCCGGCCATGAAACCAAACGCCGCCACGAAGTCGGCGAAGCGATATTCGCGGTGCAACTTTCCCTGCGCAAGCGTCCAGGTCGACGCGGGCAGCTCCGCCAGCGCAGCGCCAATCTCGGAGTCACTCAGCTTGACCGGTCTCGTCGTCGGCATCGGCTCACCTCTGGCCAGAGTCTAACCACGAGGGCGGCCCCGCGCAGTGAATGACAAAGTTTCGTCCATGACCGGGCGGTGGTTCGTTCCTGGGCCATGGATGCCGCGTGCGTGCCGGCCTGATAGACTCGCCCCACGTGCGCGAGGGAGCCCTGGCGAAATCACCGCGGTTGTGGATCGGGTGGCTGGCGACGACGCTGTTCGCGCTGGCGGTCGGCTGTACGGCTGCGCCGCTCGCGGGAAAGCCGTGCCCGTGCGCGACCGGGTACAGCTGCTGCGGCGCCTCGATGACGTGTGTCACCGACGCCGCGCAGTGCTCGCGTCCGCGGTGTACGCAGGTCCCACTGGCGAGACCGCTCATCACCCACGACGGCGCTCTGGATCCTCAACCAGACGGCGGCCCGCCCGCGGTGCTGTTCGGGATGTCGTCCGACCAGCAGTGGGTCTCGTACACCTACCACGGCGACGGCCAGGCGGTCCCCACGCTCACGATGACACCCGATGGAAACGGCTTCCATGTCACGGCCAGCCTCGACGTGATGGCGGACAGCGGCTCGCTGAACAATTACGCCGGCGTCGGTCTATCGTTCCAGAGCCTGAGTGGCGGCTGCATCGATGCGACGGGCTGGACCGGCGTCCAGTTCGATTTCGACGGCGATCTCGGGGAACCCTCGTTGATGGTCGGCGTCGTCTCCGATGATGACCTCGGCGTCATGTTCGACCCGCGAGGCATCTGCACCGGCAGCAGAACCATGTGCTTCGGCCCCACGGGCTACACCGACACCACCATCGGCACTCACCCTTTCGAGTTCCAATCCCTCACCAACGCCGGAATGCCGAGCGCCAAGCTCGATCAGGGCCACATCGTCAACGTGCAGTGGCAGCTACCTCCGGTTCAAATTCCCGTGGCTGACTTCACGATCTCGAATGTCCAGTTTTACTGAGTGAGTGAGCCGCGCGCTTGCGCAAGATCCGCCGCGGGCGCACTCTCCCCTGCCAGGAGGGTCCCCCATGGCTCACATCGCGATTCACCCCGCTGTCGACAATGGAGTCAAACCGGCCGCCAAGGACTTTTCCGGCGGGACGCTGCACTGCCAGTGCGCGAGCGATCCGGTCGAGGTCGTCATCAGCGCGCAGTGCGCTTACAACCACGTGTGCGGCTGCACCAAGTGCTGGAAACCGAAGGCCGCGCTCTTCTCGATGGTCTCGGTCGTGCCGAAAGACAAGGTCAAGGTCACCAAGAACGCGGACAAGCTGAAGGTCGTCGATCCGAACGCGCTGATCCTCCGCCACGCCTGTCGCGGGTGCGGCGTGCACATGCACGGGCCCGTGGAGCGTGAAAAACATCCGTTCACCGGCCTGGTCTTCATCCACACCGAGCTCTCGAAGGAGACCGGCTGGGCGCCGCCGGAGTTCGCGGCGTTCGTGTCGTCGATCATCGAGTCGGGCACGAAGCCCGATCAGATGGGCGCGGTGCGCGCTCGCCTCAAAGAGCTGCGCTTGGAGCCGTACGACTGCCTGTCGCCGGGCCTGATGGATTACATCGCGACCTTCACCGCCAAGGCGTCGGGCGTCCTCAAGGACTGAGCGCGCGCCGCCTCTCGCAAGGTCTGCCCTCTCCCAGCGGACTGGGAGAGGGGACCGAGCTACGCGAACTCCCGCTGCGCGAACTCCCGCTGCGCGAACTCCCGCTACGCGAACTCCCGCTGCGCGAACTCCCGCTGCGCGAACTCCCGCTACGCGAACTCCCGCTGCGCGAACTCCCGCTACGCGAACTCAACGACGGTCCGGATCGATTTTCCGGCGTGCATCAGCTCGAACGCCTCGTTGATGCGCGCGAGCGGCAGCTTGTGGGTGATCAAGCTGTCGATGTCGATCTTCTTGTTCATGTACCAGTCGACGATCTTCGGCACGTCGGTGCGCCCGCGCGCGCCGCCGAACGCCGTCCCCTTCCAGACGCGGCCAGTGACCAGCTGGAACGGCCGCGTTGCGATCTCCTTGCCGGCGCCGGCGACGCCGATGATGATCGACTCGCCCCAGCCACGGTGGCAGCACTCCAGCGCCTGGCGCATCAGATCGACGTTGCCGACGCACTCGAAGCTGTAGTCGGCGCCGCCCCCGGTGAGCTCGACGAGGTGCGGGACCACATCGCCCTTCAGCTCCTTGGGGTTCACGAAGTGGGTCAGGCCGAACTTTCGCGCCAGCGGCTCGCGCGCCGGGTTGAGATCGACGCCGATGATCTTGTCGGCGCCGGCGATGCGTGCGCCCTGGATGACGTTGAGCCCGATGCCGCCCAGTCCGAACACCACGACGTTGGAGCCCGGCGCCACCTTCGCGGTCCAGAACACGGCGCCGATGCCGGTGGTCACGCCGCAACCGATGTAGCAGACCTTGTCGAACGGCGCATCGGGGCGGATCTTGGCGAGCGCGATCTCCGGCAACACCGTGTGCTGCGAGAACGTCGAGCATCCCATGT
>Ga0265314_10003622_pt1 | contig 14859 bp, 15 predicted proteins | sample 4126metaG_FD_203106 | JGI IMG/M metagenome (GOLD analysis project Ga0265314, IMG submission 203106) | Rhizosphere microbial communities from Carex aquatilis grown in University of Washington, Seatle, WA, United States - 4-1-26 metaG | ecosystem: Host-associated > Plants > Roots > Rhizosphere >... | reverse complement strand
CGTCATCAACAAGACCGACCTCGCGCCGCACGTGGGCGCAAGCCTCGAGGTGATGGAGTCCGACACGCAGCGCATGCGTCGCGACAAGCCCTACGTGATGACGAACCTCAAGACGCTCGAAGGCCTGGGCGATGTGGTTGAGTTCATCGAGCGCAAGGGACTCTTGCGCTAGGCCGCTACAGCGGCGCTACAGCCAGACCGCGCCCTTGTCGGTGGGCATGCGGATTTCCTGACCGGGATCCTGCGTGCTCACGATCGCGCCGAAGATGAGGGACAGCAGCGAGATGAAGATGCTCGCGAAGAAAGCCGTCCAGAAGCCGCTGATCCGAAAGCCGCGCACAAGCGCCGCGACCAGCATCAACACCAGCGCATTGATCACCAGCAGGAAAAGGCCGAACGTCAGCAACGTGAGCGGCAGCGTCAGCACCACCAGGAGCGGCTTGACGATCGCGTTGGCGAAGCCCAGAAGCAGCGCCGCGATCACCAGCGCGGAAGTGCTGTCGAACTTCAGGCCCTTGAAAAGGCGGCTTGCGATCCACAGCGATGCGGCCGTGATTGCCCAATGCACGAGGAAAGGAAGGATGTGTGCCATCGGCCCGGATGGTAGCGCAGCCGGCTGCCTCGCGGCCGTCCGAGCTACGCAAATCACCGACGGGGGGTGAAGCAATTTCCCTATCAAGTTTTCCCCGCGGCGCGTTTTACTTGCGTCCATGAAACGCCAACCCCTTGCCCACCTCGATTGGTCCGACAGCGCCTGCTGCGGTTTCGACATCGTTGCCGGTGAATTCGTCGTCGTCACCGCGGACATCGCCGATGCGCCGCCCTACCGGCCGCTCAGTGCGCTGCTGCGGCGCGTCGGGCGTGCGTTCGGCGTGGACGTGGCCTTCGTCGCGGCCTGGGCCGACGGCGAGCCCGTCGTGCATCGCGCGATGCCACGCGGCGACGATGCTGTCCTCCCCAACTGCGATGCGCTGCAGGCCACCTACGGGTTGCGCCTGCTCGAAGCCGCGGATTGCCACCCGCGCGCCAAGAACGAACGTGTCTGGTTCGAAGCGGTGCCCGTCGTCACTGCCGACGGCTTTGAACACGGCACGCTGTGCTGCCGCCGAGTGGTCGACGCAAGCGACACCGATCACGGCACGCGAGTCGAAGCACTGCATTCCGTTGCCGGCCTGATCGCCGACTGGTTCGAAGACGCCGACTTGTCGCTGAGCGGCCTGGTGCCGTTGCGCGGCGATTCGATGATGGGAAGCCTGCCCATGCCGCTGAACTGAACGATCTAGCCAAGCAGCCGCACCGCGCCCCAGGCTAGCGCTGCGATCACCGCGATGCTCACGCCGAGCATCACGTAGGCGCCGCGCATGATCCCGCGAATCTCCTGCTTGATCTGCGCGCGATCGTTGACGTTCGGAAACGGCGTGCCCGGCTGCGCCACACCGAGAAAGCCGCACAGCGGCCCCCAGCCTTCGTCCACAGTCAACACGAGCAGCCGTTCGGGCGGAACCGATGCCTTCACGTTCGCGATGTGTTCGTCGTAGTACGCGATCGCCTTCGCGCGGTCGGGCATGGTGCCCTTGTGCGAGCGCTGCCAGATCAGCTTGCGGCTCATGTCGCCGAACTTGCGGCCGAAAGGCGTGAGCACCTCCAGCACCTTGAACTGCCACATCACTTCGCTGAAGTAGATCGTGTCGATCGTGCTTTCGTACCACGCCTCGGCGCCGCGCGGGTGCAACGTGAGGATCACCTTCGCATCGGGATACGCATCCATCAACTCGCGCCACACGCAGCACGCGGGGTTGTCGACAGCCGCCGTGTAGTTCGCGAAGACCTGCTCCCAGTCGTGCTGCACTCCCGGCGGGCTGTTCGCCACGCGGCGCCAGAAGTCCAGGTGCGACTTGTTCGCCGGGTTCTTCAGCACCTCGATCATGTGATAGCACGGCAGGCCCAACTGATTGAGCGCCGTGTACAGCGACATCGTCCCCGTGCGGCCGAAGCCCGCACCGATCACCTTCAATGACATCGGGTTCTCCTCATCCTGCGGCCGCGCGAGTCTAAAGCGGCGTGTGCCAAACTCGATGCATGGAATCCCGCAGGCTGCGAGTCGGCCAGCCCATCACGCCGGACGAATTCGAAGAGCTGAGCGACGAACAGCTCGCGCGCCTTGTGCCCAAGGCGTATCGCGAGTTCTTTCCCGGCAAGGACTTCTGCGCCGATGGATTCTTTTATCTCCACGACGGTACCGCGTGGAGTTTCTACAAGGGCGGGTTCGTGGACGACTAAGGCCGGCTAGGGCTTTGTCGTGCCCGCTTCGTCGTCCACTGCCTTTTGCACCGCGCGATAGAACGCTTCGCGCGCGGGGCTCGCCTTGCGGTCGGTTGCGCCGCCGCCCCAGTCGGCGTTCTGCACGATGACGAGCTTGCGCTTCGGGTCGATGAACATGCCTTGCCCAAAGATGCCGCGCGCAGCGAACGTGCCGTCGGTGTACGTCCACCAGAAGTAGCCGTAGCCGCGCCCGGGGATGCCGATGTCGGCGCGCGTTGTGGTTGCTTCTTCGAACCAGCCATCGGGCACGATGCTCTTGCCGTTCACCTTCGCGCCGTTCATGACGAAAAGGCCGAAGCGGGCGAAGTCGCGCGTCGCGGCCTGCACGCAGCAGCCGCTGATCTCCTGCCCCGTCTTGCTGAGAATCCACGTGGCCTGCTGTTCCATGCCGGCGGGCACCCATATTTTTTCGGACAGATAAGTTGCGAGCGGCTTGCCCGTTGCCTTCGCGAGCAGGATGCCCACGAGATTCGTCTCGCCGGTGCTGTAGTGCCACTTGGTGCCGGCCGGAACGTCGCGCGGCAACTTGCGCAAATAGCTCACGATGGATTCGACACCGGGCTCGGGCGTGTGCTTGTTGAACTGCGCGACGTCCGATTGTGGGTCAGCATAGTCCTCGTTCCATTTCACGCCCGATGTCATCGTGAGCAGCTGGCGGATCGTCACGTCGTCGTACGCCGAGCCTTTCATGTCGGGAATGTATTGGCTCACCTTGTCGTCCATGCTCTTGATCGCGCCGTCCTTCACCGCCGCACCGACGAGCGTGGACGTGAGCGACTTCGCCATCGAAAAGCTCGTCCACCGTCCGTTCGCATCGAAGCCCAGGCCATAGCGTTCGAACCGCACCTTGCTGTCCTGCACGATCAGCAACGCAGCAGCGCGTTGGCCCGTCATGTAGTCGTCGACATCGAAGGGCAACTTGAGCGGCGGCCCCGGCGGCAGGGGCGACGGTGTCTTGCCCACTGGAATCGCGCGCGCCTTGGCAAGCAGCGGGATGCGATCGAGCGCGCGGAACGCTGCGTCGCGCTGCTTCTCGGTCCAGAACAGGATGTCGCGGTTGGTGGGCAGCGTCGCGATAAGGCCGCGCGTTTCCTTGTCGAGGCTGAACCAGCCGACAGCGCCTGCAATGGCCAGCGCGCCGATGATCACGAGGGCGAGGTTGCGGGTTTTCATGGAGCGATTGGACACGAAAAAGGTCAGGTGGCGATCAGCCGTATCCCTGACAATCGCGGCGTGTTTCGCAGTTGGTTTCCGTCCTCGGGCTTCGCGCTGTTCATGGTTGCAGCGCTTTCGGCCGTCACCGCCGCCGCGCAGTCATCCGAGTGGGTGCCGCTCGGTACGATGCACGACCGCGTATATGCAATGAACAAGCCGTCGCTCGAGGCAATTGCAGGCGGCTTCACCTTCGGCGTCTTCACCGACAAGGCCCAAGCCGCAGCAGACGACGTGCTGCCGAACGGCAAGCCGTACCGGTCGACCTTCCTGACGGTCGAAGTCAACTGCTCGAAGAACACCTTCCGCATCGCACGTGCCCGGTTCTTCTCCGAGAGCCGCGCGAAAGGCCTGGTTGTCGCGGAAGACACCGCAGCCCCCGGCGAAGGCTGGGTGCCCGCGCAGCCCGAAACGCTTGGCGCTTCGTTCGTCGGCGTGGCCTGCCATTCACAGCAGTCTCCGCAGTCGTCTCCCCAGTAGTGGCCCCTGAGGGCCAAGGGTGCACCCGCATTCGCGCAGCCGTGCATTGCGTCTAGCATGCGCGCCATGTTCCGCCTGCCCAACCTCCTTTCCTCGCGGCGCGGCCGGCTGACCGCGTTCTTCTTTCTCTACGTCACCGAAGGCATTCCGCTCGGCTTCGCGGCGATTGCGGTCGCGACCGAATTGCGACGACGCGGCGTCGGCCCTGCGGAGATCGGCGCGTTCGTCGCGTCGTTCTATTTGCCTTGGGCTTTCAAGTGGGCGTTCGGACCGTTCGTCGACGTGTTCCGCTCGCAGCGTTGGGGCCATCGGCGCGCGTGGATTCTCGCGATGCAGATCCTGATGGCGCTTTCGCTCGCGGTGCTGGTGTTCGTGCCGCTGCCGTCGGGGCTGGCGATCTTCACCGCGATCCTGCTCGTGCACAACACGTTCGGCGCGACGCAAGATGTCGCGATCGATTCGCTGGCCGTCAACACGCTCGGCGAAGACGAACGCGGCCTTGCCAACGGCCTGATGTTCGCGGGCGCGGCAATCGGGCAAGCCGTCGGCGGCAGCGGCGTGCTGCTCGCGACGCAGTTCCTGCCGTTCCAATCGACATTCCTTCTCGTGGCCGCGTCGATCTCGATGGTCACGCTGTTCGTCGTGCTGCCGATGAAAGAAGCGGTGATCCCCGCGATCGCATTGCCGAACGGCATTAGCCGCATGCGCGCGGCCGGGGCCGAGATGCGCGTGTTCGCCGTGCAGTCGTTCCGGTCGTTCGTCGGAACGAGCGGCGCTTTCCAGGGCGTGTTCTTTTCATTGATGCCCGCGGGCGCGATGTCGCTCGGCCTTGCGCTGCAAACCAACCTTGCGGTCGAACTTGGCATGAAGGACGACGAGGTCGGCTCGCTCAACTTGTGGACGAATGTGATCTCGGCCGCGTGCATGGTCGGCGGCGGCTGGTTGTCGGACAAGCTCGGCCGCCGCATCACGCTGGCCTGGTACATGCTGTTCATGAGCCTGCCGGTGCTGTACCTGATGTGGATCCTGCACCAGGCCGGCTACGTGATGCCGCGCACGCCGGGCGCCGCGGCGATTCCCTATCTCATCACGCAGCTGTGGATCGCGAACATCTTCTATTCCATCTTCCAGGGCCTGATGTACGGCACGCGCTCGGCGATCATGATGGACGTCACCAATCCGCGCGTGGCCGCGACGCAGTTCACCGCCTACATGGCAATGCAGAATCTCGCGATTGCGTTCGCCGCAAGTTGGCAGGGTGTAGTGATCGAAGCATGGGGCTACCCGACGACACTCCTCGTCGATGCGATCGTCGGCCCGCTGTGCTGCTTCCTGCTGCCTGCGCTCAAGCAGCCCGCCACCTTCTCCGACAACCGCGCCAACTGGCGCTCGCGCACAACAGCGCGAGTGCTCGGCATCTGCGTGCTGTCGTTTGTGATCTTTTGGCCGCTCAAGGACATCGCGGGCGAAGTGCAATCGATCGTCGGCACGTTCTACACGCTCGTGTTCGTTGCATCGGCGCTGTATTTGCTCGCCGGCCGCGAGGTGCTGGGCGCATCGGCGGGCGTGTGGAACCGCGCGGCGTTATGGGTCACGCCCTTTCTCTTTGCGATGTTCGGGCGCTACTGGCTGGACGACATTTCAAACGCGCCGCTGCACATGATCGCGACGCTCTTGCTCTACGCGACGCCGCTGGTTGGTGGCTTCGTGCTGCTGGCGCTGTCGCGGATGGACTGGAGCGAGACGACGAAGATCGATGGCGATCCGCAGCTGTCGCAGGTGGAGATCGCACCGGCGGCCTAGCGCGTCGTTTAACCCCACTTGCCGCGCGGCTCCGGCGCGCGCACACTCGCGCCACTCGGCAAAAGTGACAAGGAGACAAACCATGAGCACATCGAGAAAAGCGGCGCCGCGCCTCGCGCGCTATGCCGCCCTGATCGGCCTTGCATGCATTGCAGCAACGGCCTGGCCGCAAGACAAACCCGCCGAAGTTCCGTTCTGGGCCGTGGGCATGCCCAAGGGCGACGTCGCGCAGAAGATGGCGCCCGTGCCCGCTTTCCCGGTAGCCACATCCGCCGACAAATTGCCTATTGCGAAGATGAAGGTGCCGCCGGGCTTCAAGGTGGAAGTCTATGCAGCAAACGTGCTCGACGCACGCGGCTTGCGCGAAGGTGACAAGGGCACGGTGTTCGTCAGTTCGCTGTTTGTCGCGGGCAAGGTGTATGCAATCACCGGCAGCGCCGGCAAGCGCGAAGTGAAAGTGATCGCGCAGGACATGATGCTGCCCAACGGCATCGAGTTCTACAAAGGCTCGCTGTATGTCGCCACGCCGAAGGAAGTCGTGCGCTTCGACAACATCGAATCGAATCTCGACAAGCCGCCGGCGCCCGTGAAGATCTACGACAAGCTGCCCGGCGACGTGCCGCACGGATGGAAATTCATCAAGATCGGGCCCGACGGCAAACTCTATGTGCCCGTGGGCGCGCCTTGCAACATCTGCCAGCCCGACGAGAACCACGCGCGCATCCTGCGCATGAACCTCGACGGCACGGGTGTCGAAACAGTCGCAGTGGGAGTGCGCAACACCGTCGGTTTCGACTGGGATCCGAAGACGCACCAGCTGTGGTTCACCGACAACCAGCGCGACTGGCTGAGCGAAGACATGCCCAACGACGAACTCAACCACGTCACGAAGATGGGCGAACACTTCGGTTTTCCGTATTGCCATCAAGGCGACTTCCCCGACCCGGAATTCGGCTGGGGCAAGAACTGCAACGATTACACCAAGCCCGTGGCGCTGCTCGGCCCGCACTCGGCGCCGCTGGGCATGCGCTTCTACACCGGCAACATGTTCCCCGCGAAATATCGCGGCGCGATCTTTATCGCGCGCCACGGCCCGTGGAACCGCACCAAGAAATATGCGGCCGACGTCGTGGTCGCGTATCCCGACGGCAAGGGAGGCATCTCGAAGATCGAGCCTTTCCTCACCGGCCTGGTGGAGAACAACGAATTTCTCGGGCGGCCGGTCGACGTGCTCGTGATGAAGGACGGCTCGCTGCTGGTGAGCGACGACCACAACGGCGCGGTCTATCGCGTCACGTATTCGAAATGATGCTGAAGTGACGGGAGCGGACGTCGCCGCGGCCGCGCTGGCAGTTTGCGCGGCCTGCCACGGCGCGCAAGGCGTGAGCACGAGGCCCGACACGCCGTCGCTCGCGGGCCTCGGCGGCTTTTACGCGGCGACGCAGCTCTTTCTCTTCCGCGCGGGCCGCAGGACCAACGCGGAGATGACCGCCGTCGGCAAGACGCTCACCGACGACGACCTGCGCGGCTTTTCCGACTGGATCGGCAAGTTGCCGCCGCAAACGCTCCAGTCCCCATCCTCGAGTGCGCCCGACGCAAGCCTCATGGCGAAGGGCGCGCAGCTCGCAGCACAGCACCATTGCCTTGCTTGCCACGGCGCCCATCTCGAAGGCGACGACAAGGTGCCGCGCCTCGCGGGCCAACGCGAGGACTACCTGCGCCGCGCGCTGCATGAGTTCAAGTCGGGCCGGCGCTTGGGTTACACCTCGGCGATGACCGAGGCGATCGTGCCGGTGCCGGAAGGCGACCTGGACACGCTCGCCTACTTCCTGGCGAATAACAGATAGAACAGATAGCGCTTATCCCCGATTGATCGCAGGCGCTTCTGCCGCCAGACTCCACGGCATGGAAGTCTCCTTCAGCCGCGAAATCGAATCGTTGCGCCTCGGCGCCGGCGAGGCCTTCCATGGCGAAGGCATTCTCGCGATCACCAAGGCGTTGCTGCAATCGGGCGTCGCTTACGTCGGCGGCTATCAGGGCGCGCCGGTGTCGCACTTGCTCGACGTGATGGTGCAGGCGCGTCCGTATCTCGATGAACTGGGTGTGCATGTCGAAGCGTGCGCAAATGAAGCATCGGCCGCCGCGATGCTCGGCGCGTCGATTCACTATCCACTGCGCGGCGCGGTGACGTGGAAGTCGATCGTCGGCACGAACGTCGCGTCCGACGCGCTGTCGAATCTTTCGTCGCCCGGCGTGAAGGGCGGCGCGCTCATCGTCGTGGGCGAGGACTACGGTGAAGGCGCATCCGTGATCCAGGAGCGCACGCATGCATATGCATTGAAATCGGGCATGTGCCTTGTCGATCCGCGGCCCGACCTTGAAGTGATGGTGCGCATGGTCGAGGAAGGCTTTCGGCTGTCGGAGACGTCGAACATGCCGTGCATCCTCGAGCTGCGCATCCGCGCATGCCATGTGCGCGGCAGCTTCATCGCGAAGGACAACATCGCGCCGACCATCAGCAAGCGGGCGCTGCTTGAAGACCCCGCGAAGTTCGACTACATGAAGCTCGCGCATCCGCCGGTGACGTTCCGCCAGGAAAAGCTCAAGTCCGACGAGCGCATCCCCGCCGCGCGCAAGTACATCGCGCATCACGGGCTCAATGAAATCTTCGCGGGCAAGCAGGGTGACATCGGCGTCATCGTGCAGGGCGGCATGTACAACGCATTGATCCGCTCGCTGCAGCAACTTGATCTTGCGGATGCGTTCGGCGAAAGCGACATCCCGCTGCTCGTGCTGAACGTCACGTATCCGCTCGTGCCGGAGCAGATCGCGGATTTTTGCATCGGCAAGCGCGCGGTGCTCGTCGTCGAAGAAGGCCAGCCCGAATACATCGAGCAGGAGATCGCCACGCAACTGCGGCGGCGCGATGTGCAGACGAAGTTGCATGGCAAGGACATGTTGCCGATGGCCGGCGAATACACGGTCGAAGTGTTAGCCGAGGGATTGATTAAATTCCTGAAGACCCTCACCCCATCCCTCTCCCCCGAGGGGAGAGGGAGCAAGTGGCTTGCCGAGCTGAAGCAAAGACGCGCGGCCGTGGCAGTGCAACTCGCGAAGCCCCTGCCCGCGCGGCCACCGTCGTTTTGCATCGGCTGCCCGGAGCGGCCGGTGTTTTCGGCGCTCAAGCTTGCACAGCAGGACATCGGCCCGGTGCACATCGCCGGCGACATCGGCTGCCATGCGTTCGGCACGTTCGAACCGTTCTCGATGGGCCACTCGATCCTGGGCTACGGCATGAGCCTCGCGTCGCGCGCGGGCGTGTCGCCGGTGATGCAAAGGCGTACGCTCGCGGTGATGGGCGATGGCGGCTTCTGGCACAACGGATTGCTCACGGGCGTGCAGTCGGCGCTCTTCAACGGCGACGATGCAGTGCTGCTGATTTTCAAGAACGGCTATTCGTCGGCGACGGGCACGCAGGAATTGATCTCCACGCCCATCGAACTCACGAAGGCCAGCGCGCACGACAAGGGCGAAAGCCTGGTGCACATGAATCGCACGATCGAATCGACATTGCACGGCCTGGGCGTGCAGTGGATGCGAACGGTGCACACCTACGAAGTCGCGAATGTGAAGAAGACATTGGAAGCCGCGTTCACCAGCGACTTCAACGGCCTGAAGGTGATCATCGCCGAAGGCGAATGCCAGCTCGAACGCCAGCGGCGCATCAAGCCGTGGATCGCGGGCCTGATGAAACGCGGCGAGCGCGTGGTGCGCGTGAAATACGGCGTGGACGAAGACGTGTGCAATGGCGATCACGCATGCATCCGCCTTTCGGGCTGCCCCACGCTCACGCTCAAGGACAATCCCGATCCGCTCAAGGTCGATCCGGTTGCGACCGTGATCGACGGCTGCGTCGGCTGCGGCCTGTGCGGCGAAAACGCGCATGCCGCGACGCTGTGCCCGTCGTTCTATCGCGCGGAGATCGTGCAGAACCCGAAGTGGCATGAACGCGTGGTCCATTCGATTCGCGGTGCGTTCGTGCGCATGCTGCAACCTGCATGAACGCGCAGCGCCCGGTCTCGCTGCTCGTCTGCGCGCTCGGCGGCGAAGGCGGCGGCGTGCTCACTGATTGGCTGGTAAACACAGCGCAGCGCGCAGGCTATGCGGCGCAGGCCACATCGATTCCCGGTGTCGCGCAGCGCACGGGCGCGACCACGTACTACTTCGAACTCTTCCCCACGCCGATCGCGGAACTCGGTGGGCGCAAGCCCGTGTTCAGCCTGAACCCGGTGCCAGGCGCACTCGATGCGATGGTGTCGTCGGAGTTGTTGGAGACCACGCGGCAAATCGCGAACGGCATGGCGAGCCCCGACCGCACGATCGTCATCACGTCATCCGCGCGCGCGCTCACGACGCAGGAGCGCATGCAGCTCGGCGACGGCCGCGCGGACAGCGGCGAGCTGCTGAATGTCGTGCGCGAGTCGAGCCGCGAATCGCATGTGTTCGATATGAATGCGGCTGCGAAGGAATGCGGAACGGTGGTGAGTGCGGTGATGCTCGGTGCGATTGCGGGGAGTGGTGTGTTTCCGCTGGCGCGCGAGGACTACGAAGCGGCGATTCGCGAGAGCGGTGGCGCGGGTGTGGATGCGAGCCTGCGTGGGTTCGCGATGGGGCTCGAAGCTTGTCATGCCGGACTTGATCCGGCATCGTCGGCGGTTGACGGCCGACGACCCCGGGTCAAGCCCGGGGTGACAGAGTTGGTGGCGCTCGGAAAGCAACGACTCGTCGAATACCAAGACGAGGCATACGCCGCGCTCTACATGCAACGGCTCGCGAAAATCGAGCAGGCCGAACGCGACGCGACGGGGAATTCGGCCGGCGACGTCCCCATCACCCACGAAACCGCGCGCTGGCTCGCGCTGTGGATGGCGTTCGACGATGTCATCCGCGTCGCGGACTTGAAAAGCCGTGCCTCGCGCTTCGATCGCGTGCGCGGCGAAGTGAAGGCAAAAGATGACGACATCGTTCGCATCTACGATCACTTCAAACCCGGCGCGCCGGAGTTCGCAGCGATGCTTCCGCCTTCGCTCGCGCGCAAGGTCGCCGCGCAGAAGTGGTCGCTGCCGCTCAAGCTTGGCGCGCACACGGCCTTCGGCATGATCGCGCTGCGCGTGCTCGCATCGCTGAAGTGGCTGCGGCCCCACGGCAGCCGCTATGCGCAGGAGCAAACCATGATCGAGCGATGGCTCGCGGGCATTGCCGACGGTGCGCGGCGCGATGCGGCTCTCGGCCTTGAGATCGCACGGTGCGGGCGCTTGATCAAGGGCTACGGCTCGACCAATGAACGCGGCAAGGCGAACCTGTTGCACGTGCTGGACCACCTTGCCCAAGGCGCCGACCCGATGGTTGCGGCACGGGCAATTGCGGATGCGCGCGAAGCCGCCCTGGCCGACGATCTGGGCACGGCGCTCGATGCCGCGCTCGTGGCGCACGGCGCGCCGCCGCGTCCAGTGAAGGAACATCCGGTTCGATTCGTGCGGCGGCAAGTAGAAACCACAATGCAAACCTTCCCAGGAGACAAACCATGAAGAAACGATTCCAGATTGCGGCGATTGCCGCTGCAGCAGCGCTTTGCCTCGCAAGCGGCTTCGCACAGGCGCAGGACAAGCCCGTGACGTTCAAGCTGTCGAGCTGGGTGCCCGCGCAGCACGCGCTCAACCCGGCATTGCAAGCGTGGGCGGAGGACATCAAGAAGCAATCGGGCGGCACCATCGGCTACACGCTGTTCCCCGGCGAGCAATTGGGCAAGGCCTTCGATCACTACGACATGGCGCGCGACGGCATTGCTGATTTCTCGTACGTCAACCCGGGCTATCAGCCGGGGCGCTTTCCGATCTTCGCGGCGGCGTCGCTGCCTTTTATGGTGAGCAACGCCAAGGCCGGGTCGGCCGCGATCGACTCGTGGTACCGCGCTTACGCAGCGAAGGAAATGAAGGACGTGCACTTCTGCTTTGCTTTTGCGCACGATCCTGGCGCGCTGCACGCGAAGAAGAAGGTCGTGTTGCCGTCCGACTTGAACGGCATGAAGATCCGCCCCGCCACCGCCACGATCGGCCAGATGGTCACCACGCTGGGCGGCACCAACGTGCAATCGTCCGCACCGGAAGCGCGCGACATGCTCGAGCGCGGTGTGGCCGAGGCGATCACGTTCCCGTGGGGCTCGCTGATCCTCTTCGGCATCGACAAGGTCGTGAAGTTCCACATGGACGTGCCGCTGTATGTCACGCCCTTCGTCTGGGTCATGAACACCGACAAGTACAACGCGCTGTCGGCCGCGCAAAAGAAAGTGATCGACGATCACTGCACGTCCGAATGGGCCGAGAAGGTTGGCAGCGCGTGGGCCGACTTCGAAATCGCCGGCCGCGCCAAGATCGCCGCCGAGCCGGGCCACGAGGTGTACAAGCTCACGCCCGAGCAGTTGCAGGCGTGGCGCACTGCCGTGGCGCCCGTCGAATTGCAATGGGCCGACGGCGTGAAGAAGGCCGGCGGCGATCCGAAGCAGGTGCTCGATTCGTTCAAGGCGTCGCTCGCGAAGTACAAGTCGGCCCTGTGACCGGGAAGAAGGCGAACTTCGCCGACCGTTTCATCAACGGCATCGAGTGGGCGGCGGCGATCTTCGTCGGGATCGTCGCGCTCAACATCTTCGTCAACGTCCTGCTGCGCAAGTTCTTTTCCTGGTCGATCCCCGACTACTACGACTTCGGCCGGATGCTGCTCGGCATCCTGATCTTCTGGGGCATCGCGGCGACGAGCTATCGCGGCGGCCACATCACCGTGGATCTGGTCTGGTCCGCGGTTAACAAAAAATGGAAGCGCATCCTGGATGTCTTCGCCACGGTCGTGCTGCTGTTCGTGGTGATCGTGCAGACGTCGATGCTGTTCGACAAGGTGCGACTCACCTACATCGACAACGTGCAGACCTTCGACATGAACATTCCCACGTGGCCATTCTATGCAGTGGCGTGGGCGGGCGACGTCTGCGCGGTGATCCTCATTGCGATCCGCACGTGGCGCCTGGTGTTCCATCCCGAAGCGCTGCATGACGAGAACTTCGAACAGAAGGCAATGGAGTGAACGAGACCGATATCGTCGCCCTTGTCGGTTTCATCTCGCTCTTCGCGCTGATGTTGCTGCGCGTGCCGGTGGGCATGGCAATGGGCCTTGTGGGCATCACGGGCTATTCGTGGATCGCGGGCGCGGGCCCGGCGCTCAAGCTCGTCGGCCTGACTTCCATGCGCACGGTTACCGACTACACGTTTGGCGTGATTCCGATGTTCATGCTGATGGGCGCGTTCGTATCGGTGTCGGGCGTGAGCCGCGAACTGTTCAAGGCCGCGAATTCATTGATCGGCCACTTGCGCGGCGGCCTCGGCGTGGCGACGGTGCTCGCATGCGGCGGCTTCGCGGCAATCTGCGGGTCGTCGGTCGCGACGGCCGCGACGTTTTCCAGCGTCGCGTATCCGGAGATGCGCCGCTTCGGTTATCCGCAATCGTTCTCCACTGGCGTGATCGCCGCGGGCGGCACGCTCGGCGCAATGCTGCCGCCGTCCACCGTGCTTGCGGTGTACGCGATCCTCACGCAGCAGGACATCGGCAAGCTCTTCATGGCCGGCGTGATCCCGGGCCTCGTCGCGATGCTGATGTACGTCATGACGATCGGCATCATCGTGCGCGTCAAGCCCGACTGGTTGCCGCGCGGCGAAGCCAGGCCGTGGAAAGAGCGCCTCGCGGATCTGAAAGAGGTGTGGGCGCCGCTTGTGCTTTTCGTGTTTGTGATCGGCGGCTTGTATGGAGGCCTCTTCACACCGACCGAAGCAGGCGGCGTCGGCGCGAGCGGCGCTTTTATCCTCGGCCTTGTGCGCGGCAAGCTCGATCGCGAAAAGATCAAATACGCGCTGCTGTCCGCCACGCGCACCGCCGCAGCTGTGTTCACGGTGCTAATTGGCGCGTTGATGTTCGGCTACTTCCTCACCATCACGCAAGTGCCGCAGAAAATCACCGCGTTCCTCACCGGGCTGGGTGTCGGCTCCTACGGCGTGCTCGCGCTCATCATGGTGATGTATCTCGTGCTCGGCTGCCTCATGGATGCGATGGCGATGATCATCCTCACCGTGCCCATCATCTTCCCGGTGATCATGCAGCTGGGGTTCGACCCGATCTGGTTCGGCGTGATCATCGTGATGACGGTGGAGCTGGGCCTGATCCATCCGCCCGTCGGCATGAATGTGTTCGTCATCAAGAGCGTGGTGCAGGACGTGAGCTTCACGACGATCTTCAAGGGCGTGCTGCCTTTCGTCGCGACGGACATCGTGCGCTTGATCATCCTGATTTCGTTCCCCATCATTGCGCTGTGGCTGCCGGGGAAGATGGGATGAAAGAGATCGTCTACGTTGTGAAGGTCGAGTTCGGCGATTGCGATCCTGCGAAGATCGTGTGGTTCCCGAATTTCTTTCGCTGGATCGACGCCGCGTCGCGCCATTTCTTCATCCAGTGCGGCGTGCCGACGTGGACCGAAACGGAAAAGACGCTCGGCGTGATCGGCACACCGCTCGTCGACACGAAAGCAAAGTTCATCGCCACCGCGACGTACGGTGATGAACTGCACTTCCACACCTCGATCGCCGAATGGCGCACGAAGAGCTTCGTGCAAAGTTATCGCGTGACCAAAGGCGACGCGGTGATCATGGAATGCGAAGAGGTCCGCATCTTCGCCGGCCGACGCGAAGACGGCACGATTCGCGCACTGCCAATCCCGCCGGAGATTCGCAAACTCTGCGAGTGAAACTGCCACCCCGGGCCCAAACGTTGTCACCCCGGGCCCCAGCGTTGTCACCCCGGGCTTGACCCGGGGTCGTCGGCGGTTGTGCGGCTCGCGCCGTCCGATATCCGGCAAGGCCTCATACGTCACCGCAGAACGCTTGCGCGTTCTGTTCCCACCGGCCTACAGCTGCCGCGTCTGCACGGTCGAACTCACTGAGAGTT
>Ga0265314_10003621_pt1 | contig 14859 bp, 16 predicted proteins | sample 4126metaG_FD_203106 | JGI IMG/M metagenome (GOLD analysis project Ga0265314, IMG submission 203106) | Rhizosphere microbial communities from Carex aquatilis grown in University of Washington, Seatle, WA, United States - 4-1-26 metaG | ecosystem: Host-associated > Plants > Roots > Rhizosphere >... | reverse complement strand
CCGCCTGGTCGATCTTCTCCCGCTGGAACGCGTCGCGCTTCCTCGGCGACCCCCGCGTGCTAATCCGTCCCTGGCCACTGCAACGCGGCCAGCCCGTAGAACTCCAGATCGAAGCCGACGCCCGCCGCTCCCTCGACATCGTAGAAGCCCACGCCCGGTTCCTATGCACCGAGCACTACCGCGAAGGCCGCGGCGACGAAGCCAAACAAGGCACCCGCAAACGTTTCGACCGCACCGTGCCCCTCGCCGAGGCCTCGCGCATCACGGAAGGCAACACCCTCGAAGCCCGCGGCATCTTCCTGTGCACCCAGGAAGAAGCCCCCGGCACCAGCGACATCTCCATGAAAAAAGTCTATCCCTGGTACACCTGGGAAATGCATCTGGAAATCACCCCCCGCCACGCCCCCGCCTTCAAATCCGCGTTCCCGCTGCGGGTGGAATGATGCTCACATCACAAACACCGCCGCGGCGATGACCGATGTCCATAGGCCGTGTTTGTCCCCCTCCGCCGTCTGCACGATGTTCCGCGTCTTGACGATGTTCCCGGACATCCGGTAAATCTCTTTTCGCTCGTCGTAGTTTTTCTGCGGATCAAACTCAATCCCGAGCGTCGTGGCCAGCATGGTCGCGGCCATGTCCTCGACAAAATCCCCGATCCGCTCCTCGGTCATCCCAAACCCATGATGCTCAGAGATGTAGCCGTACTGATCCTTGACCGGCAAGGCAACGCCGATCCCCGCGCACAGGAGCCGATTGGGCTCATCGCTGGATGATTCCGACCACGCCCCGAACAATATCTGCCCGGGCGTCAGACGCCGCAGCCCCTCATGAATCGTCAATATCTTGCACCGCGTCGGCAGAATCCCCGACACCTGCACAAAGTTGTACCGCTCGATCCCCGCATGCCGCATTGCCAGTTCCAGTGACTGCGGCCGATACTTGTGCCGCCCCACGCCCTTGGTAAAAAACACCGCCCGGGGTACGGGCGCAACCCACGCTTCAGACATCGACTCACTCCAAAAATCCGCGGCGTATTGTAATCATCCGCCGGGAAAATTGTGCAATGGCCGGCCCGTCGGCTCCCTTAACCCCGCTTCATCACCTTCTGCAGATTCCGCTTGTCTTCCCGCTCCCGGATCGAGGCCCGTTTGTCGAAGGTCTTTTTCCCCTTGGCGATCCCCAGCAGCACCTTGGCGTAACCGCGCCGAAAATAAATCTCCAGTGGAATCAGCGTCGCCCCCCCGCCGGTGCCCTTGCCTCCGCCCTTTTTGCCGCCGCCGGATTCCTTCTGCAGCCGCTGGGTCAGCCGGCGAATTTCCCGCCGATGCAACAACAGCCGCCGCGTCCGAATCGGATCGTGATTGAGCTGGTTGGCCTCCACATATTCCTCGATGTGGCACCCCATGAGCATAACCTCCGGCCCCCGTATCCGCGCGAAGCTCTGCGCCAGCTGCACCTTGCCCTGCCGGACGGATTTGACTTCGCTCCCGACCAGTTCGATGCCGCATTCAATCGTATCGAGGATGTGGTAATCGAAATGCGCCCGCCGGTTGGTGATACGCGGGGCCATCTTTCCCTGATCGATTCCCCCCTTTTCTTTTTTCGCCTCGTTCTGTTTGGCATCCGCTTTGGCGCGCGATTTATCCTGCCCTTCTGTGGTGAGTCGAGGTTGTCCGCCTTTGCCCATGACCTGTTAGTATACGCCGCACGCCCGGCCCCCGCATGCCGGCCGAAAATCTCGTCCGTGCAGGCCATTTCTGCGCCGCCCGATAACCACAGACCCGCTGATAACCTCCTCCCAGCCGGATTTTTCTTGACCCGGCACCGATTCATTGGATACTTTTTGGAGCATGAAGACGCTTTCCGAAACGCAGGCCATCTTTCAGCAGCTTTCAGCGCTGGAGCCTTGCGGCGTGAAAACCATCATTGAGAATCACAACTCTGCCGACCACGCCCGCGAACTCCAGTCCGCTCTTACGCTGGCGCTGCGTCTTCGTCTTTCGAGAAATCCCATCCGCGACGCCCGCATTGAAGCACAGCGCCGGTCCCTTCTGCCTCTGCTCACCAGTCTCCGCCGGCCTTTCGCCTCCGCAGGCTGAGCGCGAGCACGGCATTACCCAGCAACTTTCCGCAGCACCTCCGACCACAAATCCGCCGCCCGCTCGATGCAGAAAGCCTCTTCGATGCGCTTGCGTCCGAGCGCGCCAAAGTCGCGCCGTAACGCGACATCGCCCGAAAGGCGGACAATTGCTTCGCGCCATTGTTCAGGGCTCTCGGCAAGGATTCCCGCCCCTTCCGCAATGCTGCCGTTGACGCCAACCGGCGAGGCGATCACCGGCAGCCCCGCCGCGAGATATTGCACGATCTTGAAACCGCATTTCCCGAGGGTCCAGCGGTCGCGCGGCGTCGGTGCGATGCCGATGTCTCCGTTGAGCAGCGCCTTTTTTTCGTTTTCGAGAGACCACGGCACAAATTCAACCGGAATGGGGACTGTCTCCGGCGCCTTGTCGCAAATCACCGTGAGCGCCAGGCCCGGGACGCACCTTGCTGCCGTCGCCAAAGCGTCAAAGGATTGCGCCAGGTATTTGAGCGTGCTGGCGGATCCAAGCCAGACCAGCCGCGGTGCGGCGGTTTGCTGATGCACTTTGACCGGATATTCCGCCGGATTGACCGTGGTGGGAATGATATGCACGCCCAGCGGAAGCGCCCGGGCCGCGGCTTTTTCCGTGAAGATATCGCCCAGGTAGGTATTCCCGGCGCTGACCGCATCCAGCACGTTCATAGTCGCCCTCACGCGGCGCTCCAGGCGGAAGCGGGCAACGATCCCCAGGCGGGTTTCGTGAAACATGGTGGCATCGTCAATATCCATGACCACCCGCGCCCCCGATCGGCGCAGGAGCCGCGCCTCGAACGGATCCAGCCATTTGCGCTGCAGGATGACGGCATCGAAACGGCGCGCCCGCCAGGCGAGTGCGGCACGGCCCCAGGGCAGCTTCGGGCGAACCTCCACGGTCCATTCGAAGCCGCGCTTCTTCATGGGTTCCACAAGTGCGAGCAGGCGCAGGCGGAGGGAGGCTTCCTGCAGAAAGCGGTTGCTGGGGGCGTAAACGAGAACCCGTTTCATAGTCGGATTCTACCGGGGAGAAATGAATCTGGCGCGCCAACAGCGCGGGCCGGCAGGCAAAAACCTGCCTATTTGAAGTGATTTGCGAGGCAAGCCGGGCCGGCATCTAAGCGTTATAATGCCTTTCTGATTAGTGGAAAGTTTTTTCAGGAAAGCACGATTCATGGCGGTTTTTCGTATAGAAGTCAGGGCGATTCACGCGGGGGACGATCCGACGGGCGCGGGTGTGCTCACGGAAATTCGGCAATTGGGCGTCAACGAAGTGACAGGGACGCGGGCGTCGCGCGTTTTTCTCCTGCAGGCGGCCGAGGGATTGCTCGATGGCCCGCGACTCGAGCGCATTGCGCGCGAAATATTGATTGATCCTGTCACCGAGACCTATACCATCGCGGCGGCCGGCGCGGCGGCGAACGCCAACGGCGATGGGCACGGGGGCGGCGTGAAGGTTGTGGAAGTGCATCTGAAGCCGGGCGTCATGGACCCCGTCGCGGCTTCCTGCGAGATGGCGATCGGCGATCTGCTGGGGGCGGGGGCGACGGTTCAGGTGCGCACCGGGAAGAAATATGAATTACTCGGGCATGTGTCCGACGATCTGTTGCGCGTGATCGCCCGGCGATTGCTCGTCAACGAATCGATCGAGACCGGCTATTTCGCAGCGTTTACGCCGGTGGAATTTCCCCAGGGGCATCCGTATGTGTTCAAACTTCTGCATGTGGCGTTAAGGGATCTTTCCGATGAGCAGTTGCTTGAGCTTTCGCGGAAGGGGCATCTGTTTCTCGACCTCGCGGAGATGAAGGCAATCCAGAGCTATTTCCGCGAGCAGGGCCGCGACCCCACCGATGCCGAGCTCGAAACCCTCGCCCAGACCTGGAGCGAACACTGTGTCCACAAGACCCTCAAGGCCCGCGTGGAATTCACGGAGGAGCCGGCAAAGCGAAATGGTGACGCGCCCGCAGCGCCCGCGGCCCCGATCATCATCGACAACCTGATCAAGCAGACTGTCTTTCGCGCGACGATGGATTTGAACAGACCATGGACGCTTTCGGTGTTCAAGGACAACGCCGGTGTCATCGCGCTGGACGACAATTACGCGGTCTGTATGAAAGTCGAGACGCACAATCGGCCTTCGGCGATCGAGCCCTACGGCGGGGCGGCAACGGGAATCGGGGGCGTCATCCGCGACGTCATCGGCACGGGCCTTGGGGCAAAGCCGATTGCCAACACGGATATTTTCTGTTTCGCCGATCCCGAAACGCGCGTCGAGACGCTGCCGGCGGGGGTAATTCATCCGCGGCGCAGCATGCAGCGTGTGGTGGCGGGGGTTCGGGATTATGGCAACCGCATGGGGATCCCGACGGTGAACGGGGCGGTTTATTTTCATGAAAGGTTTGTCGGCAATCCGCTGGTGTTCTGCGGGACGATCGGCCTGATGCCGCGGAAATTTGCCGAGAAGGGTCAGGCACAGCCCGGCGATCACATTATCGTGATCGGCGGGCGGACCGGGCGCGACGGCATTCACGGGGCGACATTCTCCTCGGATGTCGTGACGGCGACGCACGCGGATGAATTTTCACACGCCGTGCAGATCGGCAATGCGATCACCGAGAAAAAGACGCTCGATGTGATTCTCCAGGCGCGGGATTTCACCGATGCGGCGGGCAGGCAGGAACCCCTGTTTCACGCGATCACCGATTGCGGCGCGGGCGGGCTCTCGAGCGCGATCGGCGAGATGGGCGAAAAAGTCGGTGCGACGGTTGAGCTCCACAAAGTGCCGCTGAAATACGAGGGGCTTTCATACGCGGAAATCTGGATCAGCGAGGCGCAGGAGCGCATGGTGCTCGCGGTTCCGCCGGAGCATGTGGGGAAGATTCTCGATTTGTGCGCGGCGGAGAATGTGGAGGCGACGGATATCGGCGTCTTTGATGGCAGCGGGAAACTGACGCTGCACTTTGCGCCGCAGGGGTCGGGCGAAACGCACACCGTCGCGCAGATGGAAATGGCGTTCATTCATGATGGCATTCCCAAGCCGCAGCGTAAGGCGGTGTGGAAGGTGCCGGAACTCGTCGAGCCGCACGTGAAGCCGCCCGCGGATTTTGCGGCGGAATTGCATGCCCTCCTGGCGATGCCGACCATCGCGATCATCCGGCAATACGACCACGAGGTGCAGGGCGGCACGGTGACCAAGCCGCTGGTCGGGCCGCACAAGGATGGCCCGAGCGACGGAAGTGTGATCAGGCCTGTGCTGGATAAGAAAGAGGCTGTGGTGCTTGCCGTCGGATGCCAACTGCGCTTCGGCGATATTGATCCCTACCAGATGGCCCTTAACGGCATGGATGAAGCGATCCGGAATATCGTGTGCTCCGGCGGCGATCCGGAACGCACCGCGGTGCTCGATAATTTCTGCTGGCCCAAGTGCACCGATCCGAAAAATCTCGGGGCTCTCGTGAAGGCGTGCCAGGCGTGCTACGACGGGGCGATGGCGTATGGGACGCCGTTTATCTCCGGCAAGGATTCCCTCTCAAACGAGTTCATCTCCGACAAGGGAGAGCGGATTCAAATTCCGTACACGCTCCTGATCAGCGCCATCAGTGTGATTGGCGATGCCGGTCGGGCGATCACGATGGACGTGAAGTCGGCGGGCAATCTGCTCGTCTTGGTCGGGCTCACCCGGCGCGAGCTGGGCGGTTCGCATTATTTTGCGCGGCGAGATCTGATCGGCGCGAGCGTGCCGACCGTCGATCTCAAGACTGGCCCCGCAACGGCCCGCGCGGTCGCGGAACTTATCGCCAATGGCTGGGTCGCCTCGGCACATGATTTGAGCGAAGGCGGCCTGGCCGTCGCTGCGGCGGAAATGCTCTTCGCCGGCAACATCGGCGCGACGCTGGACCTCGGCGGCGTGCCCTGTGGCGAAGATGCCGATGATGACGCCACGCTGCTCTTCTCCGAAAGCGCCTCGCGGTATCTGCTGGAAATCCGTCCCGAGCACTTCGAGCAGCTCACGCGGATGCTCAAAGAAAAAGGCATCCGCTTCGGCGTCATCGGTCGCACGGAGCCAACTGACAAATCCGGGATGCCACGCCTGAAAATCCGATCCACCAAAGGCGCCCACCTGATGGACGAACCGCTCGCGGGGCTTAAGAAAAGCTGGCTCAAGACGTTGGATTGGTGAGATCAGGGCTCATAAAGCCGGATCGGCAGAACCACGGCATAGCGGACAAAATCCGCATCAGTCGTAAAAATCGCCACCCCATGTTCATGCGCTGCGGCGCAGATGGTCATGTCGATCGCTCCCGGAGCGACCCCTGTGGACCGGCACGCGTTGAAGTACGAAGCTGCGAGTTCGTATGTCTCTGAACTCAAATCCAAGTCCGGCGTGTTCGCCAATCGACTCTTGATAATCTCGAACTCTTCGCTGGTGGCCAAACCCGAGAGAATCTCCTGACGAATGGGCCCGATGATGACCGCATCACCCCTGGTGAGAATTTGATCCCATGCGTAGAAGGTCTTCAACTCTTCGGGACGAAGGTCGCGCTTCCGGCGACACAGCCCCAGCGACCAGACCGACGTATCGATCAGCACGCTCATGATTAATTCCGCTTGCCGGAACGTAGCTTTTTGTAGTCGTAATCCGGTAAATAATTGACTTTGCCGGCCAACTCCAGAATTGACGCCTGCTTGTGTCGCTGGATGTACTCTCGGAGTGCCGTATTAACGGCATCGCGCTTGGACTTGAATTTGCCAATCTTAACCGCTTCGGCAATTGCCTTATCATCAAGATCGAGATTGGTCGCCATGACAAATTTCTCCTGCTATGTGTGGCATTCTACACACCATCGCACGGGGGTGGCAAACAAATTTCAGCGGGCAAGCCCGAGACTATATTTCCCGGTCCACCGCGTCGGCGATCCTCTTGAGCGTCTTCATCGTTTCCTTGAGTGTCCTGGGCGTGATGCTCTGGGCGCCATCGGTGAGCGCGTGCTCCGGATCGTCATGGGCTTCGATGATCAGCCCATCGGCTCCCGCCGCCACGGCCGCCTTGCACATGTCCGGCACGAGGTGCGCGTGGCCGGTGCCCTGCGAGGGATCGATCACGATCGGCAAATGGCTGATGCGATGCACTTCCGGGATGATCGCCAGCGGCAGCGTATTGCGGCAGTAGCTCTCAAATGTCCGGATGCCGCGCTCGCAGAGCATGACGTTCGGGTTCCCGCGGGAGATGATGTACTCCGCCGCCAGCAGAAACTCCTCCAGAGACGCCGAGAGCCCGCGCTTCAGCAGCACCGGCTTTTTCCGCTCACCCACCGCCCAGAGTAAATTGTAATTCTGCATGTTCCGCGCCCCCACCTGCAGCACGTCCGCATATTCGCACACCAGGTCCACCTGATCGACAGCCATCACTTCCGTGACCACCGCCAGGCCGGTCTTCTCCCGCGCCTCCGCCAGGATCTCCAGCCCCTCCTTGCCCAGACCCTGAAACGCATACGGACTCGTCCGCGGCTTGAATGCCCCGCCACGCAGCGCCGTCGCTCCCGCATCTTTGACGGCCTTGGCGCATTCCAGAAGCTGCGAGCGCGATTCCACCGAGCACGGCCCGGCGATCACACATACCTTCTTCCCCCCCGCCGTCGCGCCAAGCGTCCCGCCCAGCGATATCACTGACCGCTCCTTCTTCACCTCCCGGCTCGCCAGCTTGTATGGCGCCAGCACCGGCATCACCCGTTCCACTCCCGGCACGGTCTCCAGGTTTTCCTTGCTCTTCGCACGGTCATCGCCGATCGCCGCTATCACGGTGCGCTCCGTTCCCTTAATGATATGGTCGTGCAATCCGAACTCCCGGATCAACTTGGCCACGTGTTGAATCTGCGCGTCCGTCGCGCCCTGTTCCATGACAACGATCATGCTTTTCTCCTGTGCGGGTTGGATGGTGTTTTTTTCAAGGATCGGCGGGCGCGACGCGCTCCGCTGCTCCGCATCTTTCGCCCGGAGCTCGCCGGGCGGCTGGTTCATATCGACATGCGGCGTCGCCAAAGACGCTCCTGGCCATTGCATGGGGTGATCTCCCTCAGGGAAGCCTCAATCATCCGCGCCAAAGCCATGCCTTCAGCGGCACGGGCAAGGGTCCGATCCAGCTCCGAGGTAAATCGTATCGTGTCCATTACATGCTCCTTGGCAGGTTCACGCTTGCGTCAATTTGTCCGACCCCGAGTCAGGCGGCGGTCGCATGGTAAAAGCCCTAAAAACGCCAAAAGCCTCAATCCCATCGCGGGGGTTGAGGCTTTTGAATCGAAATCTGCGTTTCAAGCGTCGCCCGCGCGGGTTCTTATGAAAGGGTGCTAAAAAAGAAAAACCGCCAATAGGCAGCAGGGGGCGCTGTCCGATAAAGCCTATGGGTGCGGTGCAGGAATTGAGCGCTGGCAGACATATGGATTAACTATGCCGCCGTCCGGGCAGAAAGTCAAATGGGGTCATATGATCCGGGCCACTGCGCCCGGCGATTCGGCCATTCCCCAGCCCCGCAGCCGCCCGCAGTTCCACCCGGGATCCATCCCCGGAACGGCCGACGCAACCGCCGCCGGAAACCTCCCGGACGACATCTTCGCCGCGTGGGTCCTGGGCCCCGCAGCCCGCGTCCCCAAGGTTTCGACCCGCTCGGGTCTGCAGGCGGTGCTCTTCGATCTCGACGGCGTCCTGGTCGACACCGCGGAATTCCATTACCTCGCCTGGAAGCGCCTCGCCGATGAACTCGACATCCCCTTCAACCGCCAGATCAACCATGGCTTCCGCGGCGTGGGCCGGATGGACTGCCTCAATAAGCTCCTCGGCGAACACGCCCGCTTCTTTGCCGAGGAGGAAAAACGTCTCCTCGGCGACCGTAAAAACGCGCACTACCTCCAGCAGGTGATGACCCTCTCGCCGCATGATCTGGCCCCCGGAGCGCGAGGCCTCGCGATGGGTCTGCGTGCGCTATCCGAAGGCGGCGCGCGCCTGGCCGTCGTCTCAGCCAGCAAGAATGCTCGCCTCGTGCTCGAACGCCTTGCCATTTCCGATTGGTTCGACGCCATTATCGATGGCCAGGATGTCACCCGCGGCAAGCCGGACCCGCAGGGGTTCCTTCTCGCCGCCGAACGCCTGCGCGTGCGACCCACGCAATGCGTGGTCATTGAAGATGCGGAAGCTGGCATCCGCGCCGCACATTCTGCCGAAATGAAATCGGTCGGCCTCGGACCCGCCGCGCCGTTTGCCGATGCCGAGGCACGCGACATCGCCGGCGTGACGATCGAATTACTTGAAGCGCTCGCCCGCAGTCCGCGGCCTTCCAGCCAACCCTCCGGCCAGCCGCACGCCCAGCAGCGCACGGCCTGAATCTCCCCAGCCGACACACCCGTATAATGCACAGATGATCCTCGCCGCACTCAGAACCCTCTGGACCCTCCCCACCACATGCGTCGGCCTGGTGGTCGGCGGCATGTGCACGCCCTTGGGCGCGCGCTGGCAATTCCACACCGGCGTGTTGGAATGCCACGGCGGCGCTGTCGCCTGGCTTTTAGAACACGTGCCGCCAATTGAGGGCGGGGCGATGGCGATGACCCTGGGCGATGTGGTCATAGGCCGCTCCGTGGCGGCGCTCGATCTCACCCGCGCCCATGAGCGCGTCCATGTACGCCAATGCCACCGCTGGGGCCCTTTGTTTATTCCCGCTTATCTCCTCGCCAGCGCCATCGCCTGCCTGCGAAAACAGGACCCCTACCGCGCCAACCCCTTCGAACGCGAAGCGTACGCGATCAGCGAAGCCCGGCAAGGTGGCAATTGATTCCGCCCGATCAGGCCCCTGATCGCACAAAGGCCGTTTAAGGCAGTCGCTCCTCAATCTTGCCCCCAGCAAGCGGCTGCTACCGTCGAAATGAAAAATAATTGAGAAGCTGATCATAATTCAGCCGAGCGGCCACGTCTTATTGGCAGAGCACCTTCACAGCACGAAGTCGAGGTGGCCGATACCGAACCGCGACACGCTTGAAACCATTTACGCCCGCCACCGGGACGGCCTCTTTGTTCTGGCGCTTTCGATCACGCATTCCCGCGCCGATGCGGAGGATGCCATCCACGATGCGTTCGTGCGCTTGGCGAAGGCCCCTGACCTTGCGTGCAATGACCCGGTGGCGTATGTCTTTGCCGCCGTGCGGAATGCGGCAATCGACCGCCACCGCGTTCGTCATAACGGCCGGCCAATGGACAGCGCCTTCGCGGCATGTCTCAACGGCGAGGACCACCTTGAAACCCGCGAGCGCGACCAGAGCCTCGCCGCCGCCATCGATGCCTTGTGCGAGGAACACCGCACCGTAGTGCTCCTGCGGATCTACTCCGGCCTGACGTTCCGTCAGATCGGCGAGCTTACCGATACCCCGCTGCAGACCATCGCCTCGCGCTATGCCGCCGCACTCGACCAGCTCGAACCCCTCTTGAGGAAATGGATATGAACGACCGTTCCGACGCCCGCGAACAGCTCGAAGCCCTGCTGGAATCCGCCATGACCGCAAAACCGGCAGCGTCGCTCGATCGGCGCATCGACGCCCTGTTTCACCGGCGATGGACGCGTCACCTCTCGCAGGTCAGCAGCTTTGCGGCCGGTGTCGTTCTGACCGCGCTGATCCTGGTGCCGCAGATTGTTCGAGCCCCGGCGCCCCCGGCATCGGTAGCCGTCCACCAATCCGCGCCGCCCGATCCGCCACAAGACCAACCGCCGGCGGAGGCATTCGTCGCCCAGCCGCATGAGACCTTCGACGTAATGTCCGCGCTGCTCGATGGGATTCCCGTCAGGGTCGAAACCAGCCACAGCGAACTCACGCTCTATCGGCCCGGTGAAAAATCCGGAAACCCGGCCGGCCGGATTATTTTCCCCGCCAATTTCACCATCACGCCCGCGACGCCGGACTGACGTTCAGCCGGCAGCCGGGGCGCCGCTGCTTTCTTGACCTTGGAATTTATTTGAAGGAGTCACACATGAAATTGATCCACCGCCTTTCCGCAGCCATCGCGCTCGCGCTAATCCCTGCATCCATGGCGCTGGCCGCCGATCCGCCGGCGACTGCCCCCGCCACTCGCCCCGCGTCTCCGGAGTCACGTGCTTATCAGGTGCTCCTGAACGCGTACGGCGCCCAGCCTGGAGCCGTTCAGGTTGCGCAGCCCTACTCCCTCAACATCTCGCCAAAAATGGTGAAAGCCGCGTATCTCGGCGTCTCAATCGCCCCCGCAGACGCCACGCTCCAGGCGCAGCTCAAGCTGCCGGCGGGCGTCGGCCTGACCGTCACCTACGTGGAACCCGATGGCCCCGCAAAATCCGCCGGCCTGCAGGAACACGACGTACTCTACAAAATCGACGACCAGTACGTCATCAATATCGAGCAATTCCAGGTGCTCGTGCGCATGCACAAGCCGGGCGACAAGCTGGAGATCACCGCCATTCGCGAGGCGCAGACAGTCAAAATGACCGCAACCCTCGTCGAAAAGGAGGTGCCGGACCTTGCCTGGACATTAAGTGACAACGCGACATTCGATCAGTCGCAACTCTATTCGGCCATCCTGCGCGGGGGCACGACTACGCGGGGAATCGTGACCGCTCCAGCCGTGCAGTATGGCTCGGGTGGAAACCCGATCCTCATCCTGCCCGCCGCAACCAGCACCCCCGCCACCAAGCCTGCCGGCAACATGCCCTGATCGGGCGCAAAGAAAAACCGCGCGAGGGCAATCGCCTCCGCGCGGTTTTTTTTTATCAGGATCGTCCGCCTTAAGCCGCGGCCGTTGCCTTTTCCTTCTTGCCCGGCTTGCGCTGCTGCACCTTGCCGATGCCCACCAGCTGCACGATCACGAGGTCCGTCGCATCGCCGATCTTCCACTGCGATGTCTTGACGATCCGCGTGTAGCCGCCCGGGCGGTCCTTGAAATGCGGGCCGATTTCCTTGAACAGCTTCTGGATCACCGTGTCATCGGCGAGCAGGTCCGCATCGTTGGGATCCTGCATGAACCGGTCGTTGAGCCGGGAGATCACCAGCCGGCGCGCGTGGAGCGTGCCCTTCTTGGCCAGCGTGATCAGGGGCTCAATGAACCGCACCAGTTCCTTGGCCCGCGGAAGGCTGGTCTTGATTTCCCCGTGCTCGATGAGCGACTGGGACATGTTCCGCAGCATCGCCTTGCGGTGCGACGGCGTCGCCGACAACCTGCGGCCAACTACTCTATGACGCATAAATCACCTTTGAGGGTATAGGGTTTAAGGGTCTAGGGTTCAGGGTAAAAGAATGTCGGATTCGGGCTTCGATACCCTAAACCCTACACCCTATACCCTCTCACGTTATTGCACTGCCGCGGGCTGCTGCTCCATCGGAGCCGACGCCGGAGCCGGTGCTCCACCAATCGTCATGCCCAGCGACAGGCCAAGGTCCTGCAGCTTGCGCTTCACTTCGCGGAGGCTGGTCTTGCCGAAGCTGCGGACCTTCAGGAGGTCGCCTTCGGTCAACTTCACCAGGTCGCCGATCGTGTGAATCTTCGCCGATTCCAGGCAATTGCTCGCCCGCACGGAAAGATCCATCGTCGAGATCGGCTGGTTCAGCTTGTTCTGCAATTCCTCATTCATCTGCGGCGTGGCGATCACATCGTGCTCGATCATCTCGGCATCGAGGTTGTCGCCCGGCTCAAAGTGCTGAACGAAGGCATTCAGGTGCTTCCGCAGAATCTTTGCCGCTTCGACCAGTGCCATGTCCGGCGTGATCGTGCCGTTGGTCCAGATTTCCATGATGAGCCGGTCGTAGTTGGTCTTCTGGCCCACGCGGGTGTCTTCGGTCTTGTAACGCACGCGCGTGACCGGTGAATAGACCGAATCGATCGGAATCGCGCCGATGATCTGCTCCTCGGGGGTGTTTTCCAGCGAGGTCACAAATCCACGTCCCTTGCGGACATCGAGCTCAATCGAAAACTCGTTGTCGTTGGTCAGCGTCGCAATCACCTGGTTCTTGTTGTAGATCGTGATCGAGGCGTCACCGGTCAGGTCCCCGGCGGTTACCACGCCCGGGCCCTTCTTGGAAACCGACAGCACCTTGGGCGTGTCGCCTTCCATCGAAATGACGATGTTCTTGACGTTGAGGATGATGTCGGTGACATCCTCCATGACGCCCTCAAGCTGCGCGAATTCATGATCCACGCCGCCGATCTTCACCGAAATCGGCGCCGCCCCTTCAAGGGACGACAGCAGGATGCGGCGGAGCGAATTGCCCACCGTGGTGCCAAAGCCGCGTTCGAACGGCTCGACGATAAATTTGCCGTAGGTGCTCGACTGTACACTCTTGTCGGGTTCGACGCGGGTGGGCAGTTCAAGGCCTCTCCAACGGATACGCATGAGTTGATCCTCCGAAAATTCGCCGCGGGATTATCGCTCGAAAGAGCATCTGTCGCCGGGGCGATGAATAGTTTCTAAAAATTTTGAGCGCTGCGTTTCCTTGACCTCGGACCACCGGGTCCTCGGTCCTCAGAACCGGCCTTACACGCGCCGCTTCTTCGGCGGGCGGCAGCCGTTGTGCGGCAGCGGGGTATTGTCCTCAATGGCCGTGATCTTCAGGCCGCTGTTCTGCAGGGCGGTGATCGCCGATTCACGTCCCGAGCCCGGGCCCTTCACGCGCACTTCCACTTCCTGCAGGCCATATTTCTTGGCCTTGCCGGCGCAGTTTTCCGCCGCGCGGGTCGCCGCGAACGGCGTGCTCTTGCGGGCGCCCTTGAACCCGACCGTCCCGGCCGAATCCCAGGCGAGCGTCTCGCCGTTGACATCGGTGATCGTCACCTGCGTGTTGTTGAAGCTCGCCTTGATGTGGGCGATCCCCTTGATGACGTTCTTTCTGATTTTCTTCTTGCCTGCTTTGGCCATGTGGGAAACCTTTCAAATGCGGGCTGCTGACGGATTCGGCAAGGCAACGCGCCAAGCTAGTCCTGACCCGGAATTAGTTAATTAAGTAATTAGGTAATTGGTTAATCAGGACTAGGCATCGGGAACCCGCATTCGCTGTCCCAATTAACCTAATTAACTCAATTAACTCAATTACCCGTGCAATTCTTTCACGCCCTTCTTGCCGGCGACCGTCTTGCGCGGGCCCTTGCGGGTACGGGCATTCGACCGCGTGCGCTGGCCGCGCACCGGCAGGTTCCGGCGATGCCGGCTGCCGCGGTAGCTGGTGATGTCCTTGAGCCGCTGGATGTTCTGCTGAATCTGGCGGCGCAGCGCACCCTCGACCACGAAGCTGCGGTCGATGATGTTCACGATGCGGCCGACTTCATCTTCCGAAAGCTCGCGGGCCTTCTTCATCGGGTCGATATGCGCTTCCTTGAGGATCTCCAGCGCGTTGATCGGCCCGATGCCGTAGACATAGCGCAGGCTGATCCGAATCTGCTTCTCAAGGGGAATATCGACACCAGAAATACGAGGCATATAAGAACTCCAAGTAATGAGTGCTGAGGACGGAGGACTGAGCATGCCTCTGAGGAAACTCAGTCCTCAGCACTCAGCCCTCATCACTTCGTTATCCTTGCCGCTGCTTGTGCCGCGGGTCCGCCTTGCAGACCACGCGCAGCACGCCGTTGCGGCGAACAATAATGCAATGCTCACAAATCCGTTTTACGCTCGATCGAACTTTCATTTTCTTTACCTCAGTGGTCAGGGGTCAGTGGCGGTGAATCCTCATCACGGCTGCCGACTGCTC
>Ga0265314_10003619_pt1 | contig 14861 bp, 9 predicted proteins | sample 4126metaG_FD_203106 | JGI IMG/M metagenome (GOLD analysis project Ga0265314, IMG submission 203106) | Rhizosphere microbial communities from Carex aquatilis grown in University of Washington, Seatle, WA, United States - 4-1-26 metaG | ecosystem: Host-associated > Plants > Roots > Rhizosphere >... | reverse complement strand
TCGTCGAATTCGACTGCACAAGGCGAATTCGAGCACCACAGTGGTCTGGAACCCCTGGCAAGAAGGAGCCGCCAGGCTGCGAGACCTGGGTGAAGGCGAATGGGAGCAGTTTCTCTGCGTGGAAGCGAGCAACATCATGGGCGACACGGTCACACTGGCGCCGGGGCAGGAACACACAATGACTGCGGTGCTGAGCGTGGCGAGGCTTTAGCGGCTGGGCCCCCTCGGCGAATTCTACAGATCGCGACGGATCATCCGCCGCCCACGTCGATGTCCGCGTCGATCCAGTGCTCCGCCAGCCATCCGAGCGCGGTCGGCGCCGCGCGCAGCACGGCGTCCACTCTCCTGACGACCGGGTCGGGGCCCGCGGCGCGTGCGCCGTAGGCGCGCGCGAAGAGGATCCAGTTCGAGATCTCGAAGTGGTGCAGCAGGGGCTCGAAGCGGTGGCCGAGAAATCGGTCCAGCGCCTCCTGCGCCTCGAACGGGCCGCGGCAGGCCATCAGGGCGTTGGCGACGTCCAGGAGCAGAGCGCGCATGTCTTCGAAGGCGCGCTCGGGGTCGCGACCAATGTCCTCGAGCAGCTTGGCGAACGCGCGTCTCGACAGGCCGGCGTTCTCGGCGCGCTCGGCCATCAGGGGGACCTGGGTGGAGTTGAAGTCGCACTCGGGGGCGTCGTGAAGAAGGCGTCCGAGCAAGTACAGGTCGAAGGCGCTGGCGATCGATTCTGAAAAGAAGAGCGCCTCAGTCGAGGGCGTGCCCGCGGGGCCGCCAGCTTCGCGCGCCAGCTCGCGCCCGACGACGTGGTGCCAGGCAGCGTGGCCGACTTCGTCGGCGGCGATGTGATCATCGCACAGCACGTCGGCGGGCCCGGAGCCGCCGGCGTCGAGGTCCGCGGTGGCGTTCGCGCGCTCGGGATCGGCGTACCCTTCCCAGTAGGTCAGGTTCAGGAACAGGGCGCGGTCCCAGCTCAGCTCGCCGGCGCTCGCCGGGACCAGGTAGCGGTGGCCGGAGCGCCGCAAGACCTGTTTGAGTCGACCGTAGAGATCGATCCGCGCCAGCGCGGGCTCGTCGTCGATCGTGAGTTGGTCCAGGGGCACCCTGCGCAGGGGCATCGCGGCACCCTATGCCACACGGGCGCCCGGCTCAACCTGCGCTACGCGGCGGCGCGCCTCGATCTCAGCTTGCGGCGCATCAGGGCGGGGATGTGATCGCGTCGCGCCGCTGAATGGTGCTGACGCTGAGGAAGAGCGCGAGAGAGAGCGGCCCGACGACGACGCCGATGGGACCGAGGGCGAGGAGGCCGCCGAGCAGCGCAAAGAAGACGAGCCCGCTGTTGAGATTCGTTTGACCACGCACGAGCAGCGGGCGGATCACGTTGTCAATCAAGCCGGTCAGCAAGACCGTCCAGAGCGCCAGGAAGATCGCCCAGCCGGGGTGGCCGGTGAGCCAGAGCAGCCCCGCGAGGGGAAGACCGACGAGCGAGACACCGCCGAGCGGAATGAAGCTCGCGGCCAGCGACACGACCCCGAAGACCACCGGGCTCGGGACACCCGCCACCGCGTAGCCGATCGTCGCCACCACCGACTGAGCCAAACCGCTGCCGAGCTGCGCGCGGAGAACCGACTTCGAGACAGCGCGCAGCTCCAGCAGGAGCGAGCGAACGCGGCCCGGCGGCATCGTGGGCGTGCTCTCGGCCCAGCCAATGAGGGTCGGACCGTCGCGAAGCAGAAAGAACAGCGCCACGAGCATCAAGACCGCCATGAGCGCGAGGTGGGTCGTGGACCCGACGACGCCCGCCGCGGCGCCGAGCGCCTGCCGCACGTGCGGCCAGTTGGCCAGCTCCGACGCCAGATCGGTTTGCGTGCGCGACCCACGCGCGAGCGTCTCGTTGATCCATCGCACGAGCCCGTTCGGCAGCCGCGCGAGCAGCCCCGGCAGCCCCTGCTGCTTCAACGTGTGACTGACGAAAGCGATCGCGTCGTACGCTTCCTTGACGACGACGGCGCCAATCAAGCACAGCGGTCCCAGCAGGACCAGCACGACGCCCACGGTGATCAGCGTGGCCGACAGCGAGCGCCGGCCACCGACGGCCACGGCGAGCCGTTCGTGGAGCTGCGACAGCGTGCCGGCCAGGACTGCGGCCAGCAGCAGTGGCCGCCAGAGCGGCAAGCCCAACGCTATCAGCGCCGCCGCGGAGACAACTCCCAGGACCCTCGTCGCGCTCGGACCCGCCATTCGCCGACAAGGTAGTCATCCGGGTGCGTCGCTGGGGCGCGATCCATATCGCCTTCTACGCGGTGCTCCCGAAAGCTCAGAAGGACAAACCTCACGTCACGGCGACGCGGAGCCGGCGCGCGAAGGCGGGCCATCATCGTCGCGCTGGGCGCGCTGGGCACGCCGACCGTCGTGCTGCTGGGTGAACGGCGCCTCCGCGAGCCGACCAGCCGTCGGCGGCTTGCTCGCCGGTCGCGGCTCCGGCTCCTGCTCGCGGCTCGTCGCCACCGGGACCGACTCCAGCGCTTCATCGAACGTCGAGACCTGAAGCTTGCGGAAGAGGTTGCGCTTCTTGTACCGGTGCTGCTCCATCCGGCACAGGATGTCGGCCAGGACGCGCACCGCCTCGTCGACGAACGGACCCTTGTTGAGCATCACGCATTCGGCGGCGACGGACGCGGCCGCGTCGGTGACCTCGGCCCGCGAGGGCACGCCGGTGCGCGCGAGCGTATCGAGGACTTGCGTGGCCCAGATCGCCGGGACGTGAGCGGCCTCGCACAGCCAGAGGATCTCCTCCTGGATCTCGGACAGACGCCCGAAGCCGACCTCGACCGCGAGATCGCCGCGGGCGATCATGACCGCGAGGGGGGGCCGGCGGAGCCCTTCGAGGAGCAGGCCGGGTAGATTCTCGAAGCCGGCGCGCGTCTCGATCTTGAGAACGACGCCCAGGTTGGGCCGTCCCAGCCGGTCGAGCGCGCCGTGCAACGCGCGCACATCCTCGGGCCGGCGCACGAACGACAGGCTGACCGCGTCGGCGTGCCGGATGACGAAGGGGAGCGCGCGCCGGTCCTCCGTCGTCAAGCTGGGGACCGTCATCAAGGTGTCGGGCAGGTTGATGCCCTTCTCGGCGCGGAGCTTGATGGTCTCCTTCGGGGTGCGCACCACGCGAAGGTGAAAATCGTCGCCGTTCTGTCGGATGTGCTCGACCACGGTCTGAATGCGCCCGTCGTCGAAGAACACGCGCTGCCCGACCTCGAGGTGGTCCAGCGCCGCCGGCAGCGTGCACGAGATGACGCCGGGCTTTTCGACGCCACCATTGCGATCGCGCTTGGGTGGCACACCCAAGCAGGCGCGCCGGGTCAGAACCAGCTCGTCGCCTGCCCTGACGTCGATCGACGAGCCCTCGTTGTCGCCGACTTGGAGGACCGCCTTTCCGACGTGCGCGCCGTCGCGAACAATGCCCGCTTCGACCTTGTTGAGGACATAGGCCCGCTCCGCCGCGTGTCCGACAATCACGTCAGCGTTGATCTCGTGGATCGTCAGCGTCCGCTTCTTGTCACGCGCGTCGCCAAAGTGCAGCTCGTCTCCGTTCCTCAGCTTGGTGAACGTCTCTTCTTCCAGTTGCAACAAGCAGCCCGGAACGCGCTTTCGGCGCGCTGACACGCATCCGATGAGCACGGATGCCGCGGCCTTGATTCCACCGAGATCGTCCCTCGCGGGCTTCCAGGTAGCGATTCTGCGCCCGCCCCCCACCGCGCCGGTCCGGATCTTGGGCCCCGCGAGATCCATCAGGATCCGGCACTCGCGACCGGTCTCGATCCGAGCCGCGCTCAGCGCACGTATCATCTGGGACCATTCGGCCTCGCCCTCGTGCGCGCAGTTGACGCGCAGAACGTTCATGCCCGCGCCCAGCAGCTTCACCATCCAGGCCTGGTCGGCCTCCTTGGCGCTGGGAGCGGTCACCATGATGTAGATGTGGCGATCGCTCGGGCGAGGCCCCAGCATGTCGTGAGTGTTGCGGTGCAAGGACGCGTTTGCGTCCTCCCACGACACCGTGTTGCGGGCTCGCTTGCCGAGGCGAGCCAGCGCTCGCTTCGCGGCCTCGCTCCCCTGCAGCGCGAGTGATTCGTTCGTGCGCGCCGATACCTGGAGCAGACTCTCGAGCACGCAGCTTTCGGATCGGCCCAGCGACGAGAGGCCCACCTGCGAGAGCTGACTCTGGAGCTCGCGCAAATCTTGCTGTCTGAGAGCCACGTAGTGCACGAGATTCTTGGCGCTGGCGCGCCGGTCGGGCGCGACGCGATTGATCGAGGGGCGCATTTCGCGCTCGAGTCGAGTGAGGCTTTGCTCCAAGCGGACCAAGGAGCGGGCGAGAACAACCGGGGTCGGGAGTGTTGAGGTCATGTCCCACGAAAAGTGCAACCTGCGTACCTCTCGCCATTCGGTCTCCGGAATCCGGAGGCACTGACCGGTGCGGCGTGAAGTGCGAGGTCCACGCTGGCGACATTCAAGTTCTGGGCGAGGTAGCCGATGGCGGCGACAGGAGACGACGACCATGAACTTCGATGATGCCATTCGGGCCCACAGCTCGTGGAAGATGAAGCTCGCGAGCTACCTGAGAAAACCGGACGGTTCGCTCAAAGCGTCGGAGATCCAGCTCGACAACAAGTGTGAGCTCGGGCGATGGATCCATGGAGAGGGGATTCGCCACGCCAACCTGCCTCAGTTCGCGACCTTGAAGACGGAGCACGCCGCCTTCCACCAGGCCGCCGCGGAGGTCGTGCGCCACGCCGACTCCGGCAAAGACACCGCCGAAGAGACCGCGCTCGGAGGCAAGAGCGCTTTCAGCAAGGCGTCTCATTCGGTGATCGCCGCCCTCCTGGAGATGAAGACGTCCAAGTGAGAGACGCCCCGGCGGCCTCGGATCGACACGTCGTGCCGGTCAGCCCGGGACGGGGCTCGGCGTGATCCCCCAGATGTCGCGCGCGTATTCGCGAATGGTGCGGTCGCTGGAGAACCGCCCGGAGGCCGCGACGTTCAGGATCGCCTTGCGCGCCCAGGCGTGCGGGTCGCCGTACAGCGCCCCCAGCGCCTCCTGCGCGTGCGCGTACGCCTGCAAGTCGGCGAGGTGCATGTAGTAGTCGCCTTCGACCAGCAGGCGGTGGCGGATCGGCTCGAAGATCCCCCGTTCGTCGGGGCTGAAGTGGTCCGAGAACAAGAGGTCGATCGCCTGGCGGATCTCCGCATCGTTCCAGTAGTGCCACATCGGCTGGTACCAGGCTCGGCTGGCAGCCACCTCTGCGGCCGTGAGACCGAACAGGAAGAAGTTCTCCTCGCCGGCCTCGTGCGCCATCTCGATCGTGGCGCCGTCGCGCGTGCCGATCGTGAGCGCACCGTTCATCATGAGCTTCATGTTGCTGGTGCCGCTGGCCTCGAAACCGGCGGTGGAGATCTGTTCGGAGACGTCCGCCGCGGGGATCAGCCGCTCGGCGAGACTGACGTTGTAGTCGGCGAGGAACACCACCTTGATCTGCTGGCGCGCGTTCGGCTCGGCCTCGATGCGCGCGGCCACGTTGTGGATCAACTTGATGATCAGCTTGGCCAGGTGATAGGCGGGCGCCGCCTTGCCGGCAAAGAAGAAGGTCCGGGGTGGGATCGCGAGCGTGGGTTGGGCGCGAAGCCGCTGGTAGAGCAAGACGATGTGCAGCACGTTGAGCAGCTGGCGCTTGTACTCGTGGATGCGCTTGATCTGGCAGTCGAAGATCGTGTCGGGATCGACGACGACGCCGCTGCTGTCGGCCAGCCAGCGCGCGAAGCGCCGCTTGGCGTTGTACTTGGCCGCGCGAAAGGCGGCCCGGAAGCCGGCATCCTCGGCCATCGGTGCCAGGCCGCGCAGCAGCTCGAGTGAGTGGGGCCACTCGTCACCGATGGTCTCGGTGATGAGCGCGGAGAGCTCGGGGTTCGCCAGCAGCAGCCAGCGCCGCGGCGTCACGCCGTTGGTCTTGTTGCTGAAGCGTTCGGGGAAAAAGTCGGCGAAGTCGGGCACCAGCTGCTCGCGCAGCAGCGCCGAGTGGATCTCGGACACGCCGTTCGTGCTGTGCGACCCGGCGATCGCGAGGTTTGCCATGCGCACCGAGCGCACGGGGTGCTCCTCGATGAGGCTCATTCGCTCGAGGCGCGCGCCGTCGTCACCGACGCGGCCGCGGATCTCGGCGAGAAAGCGCGCGTTGATCTCGTAGATGATCTGTAAATGCCGCGGCAGCAGCGCTTCGAACAGCTCGATCGGCCACTTCTCCAGAGCCTCGGGCAGCAGCGTGTGGTTCGTGTAGGCCAGCGTGCGGACCGTGAGATCCCACGCCTCCTCCCACGAAAGATTCGCCTGGTCCAGCAGGATGCGCATCAACTCGGCGACGGCCAGGGCAGGATGGGTGTCGTTGAGCTGGATCGCGACCTTGTCCGGCAGCGCGCGCCATTCGTTGCCGCGCCGGCGAAAGCGTTGAACGATGTCGGCGAGCGAGCAGCAGACCAGGAAGCACTCCTGCATGAATCGCAGCGACCGTCCTTCGCGCCGCGAGTCGTCGGGGTACAGCACGCGCGTCAGCGTTTCGGCGATCACGCGCTCGGAGACGGCGCCGAAGAAGTCGCCTTCGCTGAACTCGTCGAAGTTGAAGCTGTCGGGCGCGCCCGCGCCCCACAGGCGCAAGGTGTTGATGGTCTTGGCGCCGAAGCCGACCACGGGACGGTCGAACGGCACGCCGATGAGCTGCATGGCGTGGCCCGGCACGGCGATGACCTCGCCGTGCCTGAGCTTGAACGACGTCTCGAATTGCACGGTCGCGCACTGGTGAGGTCGCGCCACCTCCCACGGGTCGGCGTGGCGCAACCAGTTGTCGGGCCGCTCGCGCTGCCAGCCCTTGTCGATGGTCTGACGAAAGATCCCGTAGTCGTAACGAAGGCCGTACCCCATCGCCGGGTACTCCAGCGTCGCCAGAGAATCGATGAAGCAGGCGGCCAGCCGCCCGAGCCCGCCGTTGCCGAGGCCGGCGTCGGGCTCCTCCTCGGCCAGCACGCGCCAGTCCTGCTGGTCGGCTTGCATGTCCTGCTGCACGAAGTCCTGCACACCCATGTTGAGCAGGTTGTTGGTCAGCGCGCGGCCAATGAGGAACTCCATCGAGATGTAATAGAGCTGCTTCGGGTTCGCGTGGTGTTGCGTCTGATGCGTCAGCACCCAGCGCTGCATCAGGAGATCTCGCAACGTGCGCGACAGCGCCTCGAACCGCTGGCGCGGGTGTGCGCGCGATCGATCGACGGCGTTGTCGAACATCAGATGGCGATCGTAGGTGTCCGGATCGAGAAAGCGAAACGGTCCGACCTCGAAGAGCCGTGACTCCGCATACCCTTTGCGTGGCGGCACGGGCGCGCCGAGCCGCGCCACGACCTCGGCGTGCAGGCGGGCCCTGGCGTCGCCTGGATCCGGCGAGTCGTCGGGAGGAGTCGAAGCCGTCATGAGGGCCCTTTCGCTGGAGAGGATCGCGATCGCCGGAGCCGTGCGCAGCAATTGTACGCGACTGCGGAGCCGGATCGCGCGCATCACTCACTTGCAAACGCGAAAGGAGCATATACTCCGCGCGCTGTCGCTCGCGGTCGCCGTCTCGGAGAGGGGAAGAGGGGTTCCATGATCAACCAGCGCAGAGACCTGACGTCGCCTCCGGATCTCGAGCACGGGCATGGCACGGGACCGCAGCGGACCCAGCGCCCCGTCTACGCGGACATCCTGCCGCCGTGCAACCACGCGTGCCCTGCGGGGGAGGACATCCAGGGCTGGCTGGCGCTGGCGCAAGCCGGGAACCTGCACGAGGCGTGGCAGCACCTGATTCGCGACAACCCCATGCCGGCCGTGCACGGACGGGTCTGCTACCACCCGTGCGAGACGAGCTGCAATCGAGCCAACCTGGACTCGACGGTCAGCATTCACGCCGTCGAACGGTTTCTCGGCGATCGGGCGCGAGCCGAACAATGGCGTCCAGCGACCGACGCGCCGCCGACCGGCAAGCGCGTGCTGGTCGTGGGCGCCGGGCCGAGCGGTCTATCCGCCGCTTATCACCTGGCGCGCCTCGGCCACGCCGTCGAGATCCACGAAGCCGGGCCGATGCCGGGTGGAATGATGCTGTTCGGGATCCCGGCGTACCGGCTGCCGCGCGACGTGCTCGCCGAGGAGATTGCCCGCATCGAGCAGATGGGCGTCAAGATCGTGCTCAATCACAAGGTCGACGACCTTCTGGCCGAGAAGGAGGCCGGTCGATTCGACGCGGTCTTTCTCGCCGTGGGTGCGCACCTGGCGAAGCGCACGGAGATCCCCAGCCGCGACGCCGGCAAGATTCTGGATGCGGTGGAGTTCCTCAGGAAGACCAGCGCGGGCGAGCCACCGCGGCTGGGCCGACGCGTGGCAATCTACGGCGGCGGCAACACCGCGATGGACGCGGCACGCGTGGCGCGGCGCCTCGGCCACGATCCACTGATCATCTATCGGCGCGATCGCGAGCACATGCCGGCCCACACGTTCGAGGCCGACGAAGCGGTGGAGGAAGGCGTGAAGATCCACTGGCTGCGCTCCATCAAGGCGGCCGATGAGGGGACGATCACGGTGGAGGTCATGGAGATCGACGCCGACGGACGCCCGCGGCCCACGGGACAGATGGAGACGCTGCAAGCCGACTCGCTGATCCTCGCTCTCGGCCAGGACGTCGACGCCGGGTTCCTGCGCCGTGTGCCGGAGATCGGCTTCAAGCCCGACGGCACGGTGATCGTCGACGGCAACATGATGACCGGGCACCCGGGTATCTTCGCCGGCGGCGACATGGTGCCGTCCGAGCGAACCGTCACGGTGGCGGTGGGCCACGGCAAGAAGGTGGCGCGAATGATCGACGCCCACCTGCGTGGCGCGCCGGGGACTTCGGCCGAGAAGAAGCCGATCGCCACCTTCGACAAGCTGCATGTCTGGTTCTTCTCCGACGCCGCCCAGCGGCCTCAGGGCCAGCTCGAGCACGCGCGCCGGGTGTCGAGCTTCGACGAGGTGGTGGGTGGGCTGTCCGAATCGGCCGCCGTGTTCGAGGCCAAGCGCTGTCTGTCGTGCGGCAATTGCTTCGAGTGCGACGGCTGCTTTGGCGCCTGTCCCGACGACGCGATCGTCAAGCTCGGCAAAGGCTTGCGCTACCGCATCGACCTGGCCCGGTGCACGGGATGCGCGGTGTGCTTTCAACAGTGCCCGAGTCACGCCATCGAGATGACGCCGGAGCCGTAGCTCTGCATGAACGAGCGGGGCGCGTGGGGGTGCGAAGTGCAGGACGAAAGCGAGCGACGATGAGGCCAGCAAAGGTGACGACGATCGACGGCAACGAGGCGGCCGCGTCGGTGGCCTATCGGCTCAGCGAGGTGTGCGCGATCTATCCGATCACGCCGTCGTCGACGATGGCCGAGCTGGCGGACCAGTGGTCGGCCGAGGCCCGCACCAACATCTGGGGCACGCTGCCCGAGGTGATGGAGATGCAGAGCGAGGCCGGGGCCGCGGGGGCGCTGCACGGGTCCTTGCAGGCCGGCGCGCTGACCACGACCTTCACGGCGTCGCAGGGTCTCCTGCTGATGATCCCCAACATGTACAAGATCGCGGGCGAGCTCACACCCACGGTCTTTCACGTGGCGGCGCGCGCGCTGGCGACCCAGGGGCTCAGCATCTTCGGCGATCACTCCGACGTCATGGCGGCGCGTTCGACGGGCTTCGCGATGCTGGCGTCGAGCTCGGTGCAGGAGGCGCACGACCTGGCCGCGATCGCCCACGCGGCCACGCTGGCGGCGCGCCTGCCGTTCATGCACTTCTTCGACGGCTTCCGCACCTCGCACGAGGTCAGCAAGGTGTCGTTGCTCTCGGACGACGACCTGCGCGCCCTGATCAACGACGACCTCGTGCTGGCGCATCGCCAGCGCGCGCTGAGCCCCGATCATCCCTTCATCCGCGGCACGGCGCAGAACCCGGATGTTTACTTCCAGTCGCGCGAGACGGTGAATCCGTTCTACGCGCGCGCCCCCGGCATCGTCGCCGCGGCGATGGACCGCTTCGCCACCATCAGCGGCCGGGTCTACTTGCCGTTCGAATATCACGGCGATCCGCAGGCCGACCGCGTGGTGCTGCTCATGGGCTCGGGGGTCGAGACGGCGCGCGAAACCGTCGACCACCTCAACCGCAACGGCGAGCACGTCGGCGTGCTGCAGGTGCGCCTTTACCGCCCGTTCTCCGCGGAGCACCTGCTGGCGGTCTTGCCCGCCAGCGTGAAATCCATCGCCGTGCTCGATCGCACCAAGGAGGCGGGCGCCGTCGGCGAGCCCCTGTACGTCGACGTCACCACCGCCCTGGTCGAGGCCTGCACCGCGGGCCGCCTCGAGCGGCTGCCACGCCTCATCGGGGGGCGCTACGGCCTCGGCTCGAAAGAGTTCACCCCGGCCATGGTGAAGGCGGTGCTGGACGAGCTTGGCAAGCCCTCGCCGCGGAATCACTTCACCGTGGGGATTCATGACGACGTCGCGCACACCAGCCTTTCTCACGATCCGACGTTCGTCACCGAATCCGACCGCGTGGTGCGGGCGATGTTCTTCGGCCTCGGCGCCGACGGCACCGTCGGCGCCAACAAGAACACCATCAAGATCATCGGAGAAGATCCGGCGTTCTACGTCCAGGGCTACTTCGTCTACGACTCGAAGAAGTCGGGGTCGCAGACCATTTCGCACCTGCGCTTCGGGCCCGAGCCCATCCGCTCGGCGTATCTGATCCAGGCCGCCAACTTCATCGGCTGCCACCAGTTCGGCTTCCTCGATCGGCTGGATGTCCTGCGACACGCGGCGCCCGGGGCAACGCTGCTGCTCGACGCCGAGTACGGCCCCGACGAGATCTGGGGCCGCTTCCCGCGCGAGGTGCAGCAGCAGATCCTCGACAAGAAGATCGCGGTCTGGAGCATCGACGCGAAGAAGGTGGCGCGCGAGGTCGGCATGGAGGGGCGTACCAACACGGTCATGCAGACCTGCTTCTTTGGCATCTCCGGCGTGCTGCCCCGGGACGTCGCCATCGCCCGCATCAAGGCGTCCATCAAGAAGACCTACGGGGCGAAGGGCGAGGACGTCGTCCGCAAGAACTACGAGGCCGTCGATCAGACCCTGGCGCAGCTGTCCCGCATCCAGCTCCCGGAGGCGGGCCAGGCGGACAGCGCGCGCCGCCGGCTGCCGATCGTGTCAGACCGGGCCCCCGCGTTCGTCAAGGAGGTCACGGCGACGATGATGGCCGGGCGCGGAGACGACCTCCCGGTCAGCGCGCTTCCGATCGACGGAACCTATCCCAGCGGGACCTCGAAATGGGAGAAGCGCAACATCTCGGACTTCGTCGCCGACTGGGATCCGGAGATCTGCATCCAGTGCGGCAACTGCGGGCTCATCTGTCCGCACTCGGTGATTCGCGCCAAGTTCTACTCCGAGGACCGGCTGAAAGGCGCGCCGGCGGCCTTCAAGAGCGCGCCGCTCGACGCGCGCGGATTGCCGGACGCTCGCTACACCCTTCAGGTCTACGTCGAGGACTGCACCGGCTGCGGCCTGTGCGTCGAGGTTTGTCCGGTCACCGCCAAGGACGCTGCCGGCGTCAAGGCGATCAACATGGCTCCCAAACATCCGCTGCACGCGCGCGAGGTCGACAACATCGCCTTCTTCGCCACGCTGCCCGACACCGATCGCTCGCGCGTCGATTTCTCCACAGTGCGTGGCACCCAGTATCTCGAACCGATGTTCGAGTTCTCCGGGGCCTGCGCCGGTTGCGGCGAGACGCCTTACATCAAGCTGGTCTCGCAGCTGTTCGGTGATCGGCTGCTGGTCGCCAACGCCACCGGCTGCTCGTCGATCTACGGCGGCAACCTGCCGACCACGCCGTGGACCCAGAACGCCGAGGGGCGTGGGCCGGCGTGGTCCAACTCGCTGTTCGAGGACAACGCCGAGTTCGGCCTGGGATTTCGCATGGCCACGGATCGCCATCTCCAGATCGCCACGCGGCTCGCGCGCGAGCTCCGCGACCAGCTGGGCGATGAGCTGGTGACCGAGCTGTGCGACGCGCGCCAGGAGACCGAACGCGAGATCCGCCAGCAGCGCGAGCGGCTGGCCCGGCTCAAGCAGCGGCTGGGCACCATGCAAGGACCCAAGGTCGAGCAGCTCCGCTCGGTGGCCGACCACTTCGTGCGGCGCAGCGTCTGGATCGTGGGCGGTGACGGTTGGGCGTACGACATTGGATCGGGCGGCCTCGACCACGTCCTGGCGACCGGGCGCGACGTCAACGTGCTGGTGCTCGACACCGAGGTCTACTCGAACACCGGCGGACAGGCGTCCAAGTCGACGCCGCTGGGGGCGGTGGCGAAGTTCGCCGCCGCCGGCAAGAAGGTGGGCAAGAAGGATCTGGCGCTGCAAGCGATCTCGTACGGCAACGTCTACGTGGCGCGCGTGGCGATCGGCGCGAACCCGCAGCAGGCGGTGCAGGCCTTTCGCGAGGCCGAGGCCTACCCGGGACCCTCGTTGATCATCGCCTACAGCCCCTGCATCGCGCACGGCATCAACATGCAGCGCGGGGTCGATCAACAGAAGCTGGCCGTGCAGTGCGGTCACTGGCCTCTGGTGCGTTACAACCCCGCCGTGCGCGACTCGGGCGAGAACCCCTTCGTGCTCGATTCACTGCAGCCGACCGTGAAGTTCAAGGACTACGCCTACGGCGAGCTGCGCTACCGGATGCTGAGCCACTCGAACCCGGACGAGGCCCACCGCCTGATGCAGCTGGCCCAGCAGAGCGTCGAGCGGCGCTGGAAGACCTACGTCGAGATGGCGACCCGCGGTTCTTGACTGAAGAGGGACAAGCGATGGCCAATCTCAAGACCAAGTACATGGGGCTCGATCTGGCGCACCCGGTGATCGCGTCCGCGTCACCCCTGACAAAGGATCTCGACGCCTTCAAGCGCCTCGAGGACGCCAACGCCGCCGCGGTGGTCATGTTCTCGCTCTTCGAGGAGCAGCTGCGGTGGGAGCAGGAGTCCCTGAGCCATCTCACCGAGGTCGGTGCCGAGAGCTTCGCCGAGGCGCTGAGCTACTTCCCCGCGCCCGAGAGCTACCGCGTGGGGCCCGACCGCTATCTCGAGCTCATCCGCCGCGCGGCCGAATCGGTGCGCATCCCCATCATCGCCAGCCTCAACGGAATCACGAACCAGGGATGGATCGACTACGCCGTGCAGATCCAGCAGGCCGGCGCGGCGGGGCTCGAGCTCAACATCTACCACATCCCCTCGGCGCTCGATGAAAGCGGCCGGGAGGTCGAGCAGCGCTACCTGGACATCGTCAAGGCGGTCAAGGCGGCCGTGACCATCCCGGTGGCGGTCAAGCTGAGTCCGTTCTTCAGCGCCATGGGACACATGGCCAAGCAACTGGACGAGGCGGGCGCCGACGCGCTGGTGTTGTTCAACCGCTTCTACCAGCCCGACTTCGATCTCGAGCGGCGACAGGTCGTGCCCGATCTCGAGCTCAGCACGCCGCGCGAGATCCGTCTGCCGTTGCTGTGGATCGCGATCTTGTTCGGCAAGATCCGGCCGTCGCTCGCAGCGACGACCGGCGTGCATTCACCGATCGAGGTGATCAAATACGTGATGGCGGGCGCCGACGCGGTGATGACGACCTCCGCGCTGCTGGCGAACGGCATCCCCTTCATCGGAAAACTCGTCGCCGGCCTGGCAGCGTGGATGGACGCGCGGGAGTACGGCTCTGTCGCGCAGATGCGGGGCTCGATGAGCCAGCAGAAGGTGGCCGATCCGACGGCGTTCCAGCGCGCCAACTACATCCGTATCCTCGAGAGCTACCGCAACCCCCACGTGACCCGCTGACAGCCCGACGCTGGGCCCCATGCACGCGACCCCATTGACCGAGCTCATCCCGGCGTTGCAGGTGGCGATCGCGCCGGTCATCTTGATCTCCGGCATAGGATTGCTGCTGCTCTCGCTGACGAACCGCTTTGGCCGCGCCGTGGATCGCGCCCGCCACTTGCGACGGGAGCTGGCCGACGCCAGCAACAGCGACCGGCGGCAAATGAACGAGCAGGTCGACAATCTCTATCGCCGGGCGCGCTTGATCCGAACATCGATCGTGATGGCGGCGGCCAGCGAGCTCTTCGCAGCCTTGCTCATCGTCACGCTCTTCGTCGAAGAGTTTTTGAAATGGCAATCGGCTGGAGTCATCGCGCTGCTGTTCGTGCTGTGCCTCGTGGCGCTGATCATCGCCCTCATCGCCTTCATGCTGGACATTCGCCTGTCGCTGGCGGCGCTGAAGATGGATCTGGGACCGCGCTGAAGCTCCACGCAACGCCCCCGAGAGGTGCAGCCTGCGGGAGTTTGGCGCTAGGATTCCGGCACCCCAATGTCGACCACCGAAGCGGAGCTCGCGGTCACGTTTCGTCGCCTCTCCGAGCGCCTCTACGACACGAGCGTCCCCATGTCCACGCTCGACGACGAGGTGACGCCCTATCTGGACCCGCACGTGACGTTCACGGACCCCTGGCAGCACGGCGCTGGAATCGAGCGCTACCGCCTCGGTCTCGCGGGCTTTCACTCGATGTTCCGCTTCACGCTCGAGATCCAGCAACTGAGCGTCACAGTGGACACGGAGCGCGCGAACGGGCGCGCCATCGTGGACGCGATCATGCACCTCAAACCGGTGGCATTCCTTCCGAGCTATCCCCTGCGAACCATCCTCACGTATACGTTCAGGCTGGTCCCGGAAGACGGGGCGCACCCCTTCCGCATCACGGCGCA
>Ga0265314_10003618_pt1 | contig 14861 bp, 14 predicted proteins | sample 4126metaG_FD_203106 | JGI IMG/M metagenome (GOLD analysis project Ga0265314, IMG submission 203106) | Rhizosphere microbial communities from Carex aquatilis grown in University of Washington, Seatle, WA, United States - 4-1-26 metaG | ecosystem: Host-associated > Plants > Roots > Rhizosphere >... | reverse complement strand
CCGGGTACAAACTGGTGAGGGAAGCCCTGGCCGAGGGGATTGCTGTCCATGCCATTCCCGGTGCGTCGGCGCCGCTCACGGCGCTGGCTTTGGCGGGACTGCCGACCGATCGCTTCGTTTTTGCGGGCTTTTTGGCCGCCAAATCGGGTGAACGGCGCTCGACCCTTGAAGAACTGAAGCCGTTACGCGCCACACTAGTGTTTTTTGAAGCACCGCAGCGGCTCAAAGAATGCCTCGCCGATATGGCCGACATCCTGGGTCCCCGGCCTGCCGCGGTCGCGCGCGAACTCACCAAACTGCACGAAGAGGTCCGCCGCTCCGATCTGGTCAGCTTGGCGCGCGAATATGCCGACGAAGACCCACCGAAAGGTGAGGTTACGCTCGTGGTCGGTCCTGCCGAAGAAACTGCAACCGATTTGCGGCGCGTCGATCAGGCGCTCGACAAGGCGCTTGTCTTCATGCCCGTACGCGCCGCAGTGGATCTGGTGGCCGAGATGTTGGACGCCCCGCGCCGCGAGGTTTACGCCCGTGCGCTGGCGATGAAAAAAGATGCGCAAGACGAAACATGAGACTCGCAAACAGGCCGAGCTGCGCGGGCGGCGCAGCGAAGCGCTCGCGGCCCTCCTCCTGCGCTGCAAAGGCTATCGAATTCTGGGCCAGCGCGTGCGCACCCGGGCCGGAGAGATCGACCTCGTCGCGAAAAGTCCTGCGGGCGTCATTTGCTTCGTGGAAGTAAAGGCGCGGCCGGAAGACACGCTCGCCGCCGAAGCCATCGGGCTGCGCCAGCGCGCGCGCATCGTTCGCGCCGCAGAGCTTTTTCTCGCTGGCCACGCGGGTGGCAAGGGTGTGCGTTTCGACGTGGTTACCGTGGTTCCCGGCCGTCTACCGCACCATCTGCGAGACGCCTGGCGGCCGGATGCGTTGTAGAAACCCCTTGCACAAGCCAGCTCCAATGCCGATCTCTTGCTCCGACAAACGAACCCAGCCAGATTTGGTCGGAACAGTCGAGACAAGCCCATGACATTGACCGTCGCGATCCAGATGGACCCGATCGAACACGTCAAGATCGACGCCGATTCGACATTTGCCCTGGCGCTCGAGGCGCAGTCGCGCGGGCATGCGCTGCTCTATTACGGCCCGCGCCAATTGTTCTTTCGTGACGGAACGGTCGGGGCGACCGTCCGCGCGCTCCAGGTGCGCGCGGTAGCGGGCGATCATTTCACGCTGGGCGAACCGTACCTGTACGATCTTTTGCAGGCCGATGTGGTCCTGCTGCGCCAGGACCCGCCTTTCGATATGGGCTATATCACCACCACCCATCTGCTCGAACGGCTGCAGCCGAAGACGCTGGTCTCCAACGATCCCGCCGAGGTCCGCAACGCCCCCGAGAAATGGCTGGTGACACAATTTAAGGATTTGATGCCGCCCACGCTGATCGCGTCCGACCCGGCGCAAATTCGCGCGTTCCGTGACGAGCACAAAGACATCATCCTGAAACCGCTCTATGGCAATGGCGGGACAGGGGTCTTTCGCCTCAAGCCGGACGACGAAAATCTCGGCTCGCTGCTCGAAATGTTTGCCAACTTCTACCGCGAACCGATCATGGCCCAGCGCTACCTGCCAGAGGTGCGCACGGGCGACAAGCGCATCATTCTGATCGACGGCGAATTTGCCGGCATGATCAACCGAATCCCGGCCGAGGGTGAGGCACGCTCCAACATGCACGTCGGCGGCAAGCCCGTGCCCGCCCAACCCTCAGCACGCGACATGCAAATCTGTACGACCATCGGTCCGGAACTAAAGAAGCGCGGCCTGATCTTCGCCGGCATAGACGTGATCGGCGACTATCTCACCGAGATCAACGTCACCTCGCCCACGGGCATCCAGGAGGTGAAGCGCTTCGGCGGGCCGGATGGCGCAAAGCTGATCTGGGATGCGATTGAGCGGCGGCTGAAGGGGAAAGGTTAAGCGCTCATCCCAAACCGGCTGCGATAGCGCGCGTCGATCTTGGCGACCGGGCAATAGATGAACACATCGGTCGTGCCGAACTGCCGGTCGATCACCGCACCGTCGCCGATGCACACGCCGGCCCGCAGATACCCCTTCAACAATGGCGGCAGTGCGCGAATCGCGTCCCTCGGATCGATCGCCTCTTTCGCCATGAGGTTCATGTCAACAAATAGCGAGGCGATGGCGCGCACCTGGATGTCGTCCGGCATGGGGTGGAAATGGTAAAGGTAGGACAAGGGCAACGCCAGCGCTTTGGGGTCCGTGCCAGAAAAGGAGGCGCAGCCGAACATCAAATCGATGGAGAAGCGTGCCACGTACACCATCAGCCCGCGCCACAACAGCTGCATGGTCGCGGGCTTGCTGCGATAGGCCTTGAGCACGCAGGAACGGCCAAGTTCCAAGAGACGGGTGCCAAGCGGAACGCCGGTCAACATCTGCGAAATGTCGAATTCGGTGGCGGTGTAGAAACCGCCGGCCCGGATCGCATCGACGTCGCGCATCAAGCGGTAAGTGCCGACCACGGCAGGCTGGCCGTCGTCGTCGGTCAGCGAACGATCGACCACCAGCAGATGGTCGCAGACCTCATCGAAATGATCGAAGTCGCGGCGCGCCTCGCGCATATGAGGCGAGGGCACGGCGGACATCTCTTCATAGAAGACGCGATAACGTAGCCGTTGCGCCGCCTCGACCTCCCCGTCGGTCTCGGCCAGACGCACTTCCAGGGCGCCCGAGACGGCCAACACCGGCCAATGCGCCAAGCGGGCCTCAAAGGGTCCAGGTTCGTGAATATTGACCACTGAAAGCGCTTCCCTTGGGCGAAGGCCTGATGCCTTCGGGCATTGCCATTGCGCGAAGAGGTGATTTTAGCGCATGGCGCCAAACAAAACAAATCGCTCAAGGAGCTTGGAGAATGGAGGATTAACGGGCCTGCGGCAGGCGCTCGCGCCGCAACAGGAATAGGACAAGAACCAACGCCGGCAACGACATTGCCGCAGTGCTCACGAAAAAAGGCACGTAACCCGCGGCCTTGCCACCCGCCGTAATGGCGTCGGACCCTACCAAGGCGGCGGCCACCGAGGGGTGGCGGGTATACCAATCCACCATCCATCCCGAAGTGCCGCCCAATAGCTTTCCGGGCAACGCATAGAAGGAGGAAAAAAGCGCATACTGCGTGGCAGTGAAGGCGTGGCTCGTGAGACCCGACATATAGGCGATGAGAGCCGTACCCGCGAAGCCGCTGGCGAAATTCTCGGTGCCGAGAGCCATGGCAAGCGAAGAAACACTGCCATGTCTGGTCGCAAGCCAGGCATAGGCGAGGTTGGCGATAATCGCGGCGACGATTCCGATCAACAGGCTGCGCGTTGTTCCGAACCGCATAAGCGACGCCCCGCCCACCAACACACCCAAGATCGTCATCCAGATGCCGGCAAATTTCACCACGGCCGCGATGATCTCGAGCGAATAGCCCAGATCGATATAAAAGGCGTTGCTGGCCATTACGCCCATGACAAAATCCGATAACCGATAGGTGCCGATCAGCGCCAGGATGAACAACGCGTACCAGCCGTGCTTGGCGAAGAAATCGACAAAAGGTGCCACAGCCGCTCGATAGAGCCACTCCAACGCACGCATGACGGCGCCATGAACACCGAGCTCTTTTGCCAAACTCTCGACCACGTGCTCGCCGACGATAGCTTCGGGCGTGTCGTCGGGCCGCGGTGCAAGCAGGGTGGTTGCGATGCCTGCACCCATCAGGACGGCCATCGTCAGATATGCCGCGCGCCACGATACACTCTGCGCGACGATTAGCGCACCTGCGCTGGCTGCAATCAGGGCGAGCCTATAGCCGAGCTGATAGGCGGTCGCCATGGTGCGCTGGTCCAGGGCCGCTTCGATGCGCCACGCGTCGATGCAGATGTCCTGCGTTGCGGAAGAAAACGCGAGCACGACAGCCAGGACTGCCAATTGAGGCAGCATTTCCGATGGATTGCAGAAGGCAATGCCGACAAGGCAGACGATGACCAGGCATTGCGAAGCGAAAATCCAAGCCCGGCGCTTGCCGAGCCAGGCGCCGATCAGCGGCAGACGCACCTGGTCGACCAGCGGCGCCCATAGAAATTTGAAGGCGTAGGAGAGACCGACATAGCTGAAGACGCCGATCGCCGTGCGTGAAATGCCGACTTGTCTAAGCCAGGCGGACAGAGTGCCGAAAACCAACAGGAGTGGCAGGCCGGACGAAAAGCCAAGCGCCAGCATCACCAACACGCGCGCCTGCAAATATTCGGCAATCGAGGAGCGGAGTTTCGTGCCGCGCGGTTGATCGCTCATGCGGCGGCGTTGCGCGCGGCGGTTTCGTCGGGAAAGAAGGCTGCGAACATGTCATCCAGCTGGGTTGGTTCGACGGGCTTGGTAAGAAAACCATCCATCCCAGCCTCGCGGCAAGCCCTTCTGCCCGTTTCCATGGCGTCGGCGGTGAGTGCCACGATGGGCGTGCGGGGCCGCGACAGCTTTGCTTCGAGGTCCCGGATCGCCTTGGCCGCCTCGATCCCGTCCATCCCAGGCATATGGATATCGGTGAGGACAAGGTCGAACGTGTCGTCCTGCATGGCCTTGACCGCCGCCTCGCCGCTGGTGACTTCCGTGACGCGATGACCACGCCGGCGCAGCAATTCCCGTGTCAAAAGGGCATTGATGGGATTGTCTTCGGCAAGCAGAACCTTGAATCCGTTTTCTTGCCGCGGTGCAACGGGGGCAGACCCGCCTGCAGGAATCGGATCCCGGCCAGGTTCCAACACTCCCGGCTGAACTGATTGGGCTGGCGGAGACCGCAAGCGCAGCCGTTCGATCAAAGTGGATTGGCGAACAGGTTTCACCAGATACCCTGAAAAGCCCATGGACCGCATTTCGGAAAGCTTCGCGCGCGCTGCCGAGGTCATCAGCACAAGAGCCGGAATCTGCGGCGCTGGCGTGGTCGGCGGCATTGGTTCGGCACCGCTCCCCGCATCGATCAGCATCATGTCGGATTTGCGAATACCGTCCTCGGTGAGACCCGATACGTCTCCGCCAGCGGTGCGTATTTGAGCGGCCAATCCTTCGCGCAGCACGGAATTGCGGGTGATGATCGCGATTCGTATTCCCGAAAGCGGTGCGACCAGTTCCGGCGCCGGGACGACGACGACGGAGGGGATCGTAAACCAGAAAAGGCTGCCGCCGCTTGGTGCCGCTTCGACACCGATTTCTCCACCCATCGCGTCGACCAGCCGCCGGCAGATCGCAAGGCCGAGGCCAGTGCCTTCGAATTTCCGTGCGTGACTTGAATCTGCCTGGACGAATTCTTCGAAAATCTCCTTGCGTTTTTCGAGTGGCACTCCGATGCCGGTGTCGCGTACCTCGAAGCGCAGGTAATTGCGCTCGGGCGCCGCTTGCATGGAAACATCGACGCGGACGCCCCCCTTCTCGGTGAACTTAATCGCATTGCCGACCAGGTTGGTGAGCACCTGCCGCAGTCGCATGCTGTCGGTACGGATTACCTCGGGGATATCGGGCGCCGTGACGGCGATCAGTTCGATGTCCTTGGCATGGCCGCGCGGCCCGAGAAGCTCGACGACGCCCTCGATCAGCGAGCGTACGTTGGCTTCTTCGTCTTCGAGGGACAGCGTCCCAGACTCGATTTTGGAGAAATCCAGAATGTCGCCGATCAAGGCGAGCAAGGCTTCTCCTGACTGCGCAATGGCGTCGGCGTAGGTGCGTTGCACCGGACGGAGTTCGGTTTCGAGCAGCAGCCGCGCCATACCGAGAACGCCGTTCATCGGCGTCCGGATTTCGTGGCTCATGGTGGCAAGAAAGCCGGATTTTGCCCGGCTGGCCGCTTCCGCCTTGTCACGCGCTTCCATCAGCGCATCTTCGAGGGCTTTGCGTTCGGTAATGTCGCGACCGACGCTCTGCACTTCTACCAAGCGGCCAAGATTGTCGCGCACCGCATAATCTTCCCAGGCGAGCCAACGCCAGCCATAAGCAGTACGCACATGCTGGTCGTAACGCATGCGCGCATGTCCGCTTTCGAGTCCGGCGAAACTGCCGAAGAATGGTGCGCGGCTGTCGGGATGAACCTCCGGTGCGAACGCTTGGCCGAGCGCAGTCTGCGGACTGAGACCGAACAGCTTGTAGAAGGCATCGTTGGCATAGGTGAGACGGCTGTCGGCGGAACGGCGGAGAATGGCGTCACCTTGTGCGTCGACCAGCCCTTTGTAGCGTATCTCGCTTTGGTTTAGCCGGGCGTTCATGGCCGCGGCGGCGGCAAGTGAGGATTCGAGCCGCGCGGCGACCACTTTCAGCTGCGCCGTCTGTTGGTCCGCAAGTTCACTTCTCTCGCGCGCCGCACGGAAACTATGCAGGACGTAAACGATGACGACACCGACAAGCGCCGTAAGCGTGCCGGGCAGCATCACCGTCAGTTCCCTGTGCAACACGACGTCGCCCAGCGCAGCCACCAGGAGTGCCAACGCAGCCAGACCAAAAATCACTCGAAAGATGCGCGCCGCCGTCACTCAAACTCTCCTGATGACGCTGAGCTTAGCGGCTGCGTCCCTTGAAAATCGTTTAAGACCGGCTGGCCGCCCTTGCCAAAGAAGTTTTTCCAGGCTCGGCCTCGCCTGTTACCGCTTTGAGCTGCCTGATTCGTAAGGACTGAACACTGTTCGCCATCATCGGGGAAATGCAATTGAATTGATGTATTCGTCAACAAATTCAATACGTTAAACTCAGACCGCTATTCTCTCGAACAGACTGTCACAAAAGCTTTGCAGAACTGTGATGGACGTTGCACGGAAGCTGGTTGTGATAGTGCCTCCGCCCTCGGGACGGGGTGGGCGGCGGGGTACACCCGGGCAGGGAGTTGGCATGGACTTGGGCGTCCTGATTCCGACGGGGCGAACGCGGGGAGCCGCGACTTTCACTCAACTACGTACGGTCAACACTCCACCTAAGACTCGCGTCTCACGAAAGCCATGGCCGATATCGCCTTGATCGACAACCTCATCACCGACAAGAGAGCAGCAGCCGTCAGGCGCGGCGGATTTAGGGATGCCCGGTTCCGCACCCTTACGGGATCCGCTGCAATCATGGTGCTCGTCATATTTGCCGGCGTGCTGTTGTCCTTGGGCATCGGCTCGATGCCGGCCATCAAGGCCTTCGGACTGCCGTTCGTCTATACCGAAGCCTGGAATCCGGTGACGGAAAAATTTGGCGCACTGGCTTCTGTCTACGGCACGCTGATCACGTCTTTACTCGCGATGCTCGTCGCGGTTCCTGTGGGAATCGGAATCGCGATCTTCCTGACGGAAATCTGTCCGCGCCCGCTCCGCCGCCCGATCGGCATCGCGATCGAACTCCTGGCGGGTATCCCCAGCATCATCTACGGCATCTGGGGGCTGTTCGTGTTCGCGCCGGAATTCCAGCAGAGCGTGCAGCCGTGGCTAATTGATCTGTTCGGCGACATACCAGTATTACAGGACATCTTCGGCGGCCCGGCCTATGGCATCGGCATTTTCACCGCCGCATTCATCCTGTCGATCATGATCCTACCGTTTATTTCTGCGGTGACGCGAGACGTATTCGAGACTGTGCCGACGACGCTCAAAGAGGCCGCCTACGCCATGGGCTGCACGACCTGGGAAGTCATGTGGCGCGTTGTCCTGCCGTTCGCGCGCACCGGCGTCGTGGGCGGAGCGATGCTGGCGCTGGGGCGGGCGCTGGGTGAGACAATGGCCGTTACCTTTGTCATCGGCAACGCCCATCATATCATGCCTTCGCTATTTTCGCCCGGCACGACGATCTCTGCAACCATCGCCAACGAATTCACCGAAGCGGTGGGCGATCTGTATCTTTCGTCGCTGATCGAAATGGGACTCATTCTGTTCTTCATCACGTTTGTCGTGCTGGCATCCGCGCAATTAATGCTTCGCGCGCTCGAACGCCGGGCCGGCGGGGTGTCGGCATGAGGAACATGAGGCTCTATCGCAGGCGCAAACGCCGCAATGGATTTTTTCTGACACTTTCCGTTCTGGCGGCTTTCTTCGGGCTCGCTTGGCTCGGCATCATTCTGACGTCGCTGTTTTACAACGGGTTTGCCGGCCTTTCGGGAAATCTCTTTACCGAGATGACGCCGCCGCCGGGGGCCGACGGCGGCTTGGCAAATGCAATCCTGGGCAGCGTGCTGATGAGCGCTATCGCGGTTGCGGCCGGCACGCCGATAGGTCTGCTCGCAGGCACACATCTAGCCGAATATGGCCGCTATTCCCGCGTTTCCTTCATCGTGCGCTTCGTCAACGACATCCTGCTGAGCGCGCCCTCCATCGTCACGGGCCTTTTCATCTACGAGATCATCGTCGTGAACATGCACGGGTTTTCCGCCTTGGCCGGAGCGGCATCGTTGATGGTGATTGTGATACCGGTCGTGGTACGCACCACCGAGAACATGCTGCTGCTCGTGCCCAACGGGTTGCGCGAAGCGGCCGCAGCGCTTGGCGCGCCGCGCAGCGCAATCATCCGCACGGTGACTTGGCGTGCGGCGCGTGCCGGTATCGTGACCGGCATATTGCTGGCGGTCGCGCGGATTTCGGGGGAGACGGCGCCGCTACTCTTTACGGCGCTCAACAACCAGTTCTGGAGCACGGATCTGAGCAAGCCGATGGCAAACCTGCCGGTCGTCATCTTCCAGTTCGCGATGAGCCCTTACGAGGACTGGCATAGGCTGGCCTGGGCCGGCGCGCTTCTGATTACCATTACCGTGCTGGCGCTGAGCATTACGGCGCGGATTCTCGAATCGTCAAAGCGGAGTTGAGGCAATGGATGCCCTTGTCCAGGAGAAGGTGAAGGTCGATGTCAAGAACCTCTCCTTTTTCTATGGAGAAACGAGAGCTCTGACGGATATCTCTCTTCATCTCTACGACCGAAAGGTCACGGCCTTCATCGGTCCGTCCGGTTGCGGAAAATCAACTCTGCTGCGCGTCATGAACCGCATTTACGAGCTTTATCCCAATCAGCACGCCGTGGGCGAAGTCCTGCTCGATGGAACGGATATCCTCCACGGCAAACAGGACACCAACCTGCTGCGCTCGCGAATCGGCATGGTGTTCCAGAAACCGACCCCGTTCCCGATGTCGATCTACGACAACATCGCGTTCGGCATAAAGCTCTATGAGAAAACGCCGCGTTCAGTACTCGACGGGCGCATCGAACAGGCCTTGCAGCGTGCCGCGCTATGGGGCGAGGTCAAAGACAAGCTGCGTGAATCGGGCCTCAGCCTATCAGGCGGCCAGCAGCAGCGGCTGTGCATCGCCCGCACCGTCGCAACCAAACCGGAAGTGATTTTGCTGGACGAACCGTGTTCGGCGCTCGATCCGATCTCTACCGCGAAGATTGAGGAGCTGATCGACGAGTTGTCCAACGAGTACACGATCGCCATCGTCACGCACAACATGCAGCAGGCGTCGCGCACCTCGGACTACACCGCGTTTATGTATCTGGGACAATTGATCGAGTTCGGCACCACCGAGAAGGTCTTCACCGCGCCCTCTCACAAGCAGACCGAGCAATACATCACCGGCCGATTCGGCTGACGGATCAGATTCTAAACATAATCCTCGGCGACCGTCTCATCGGTTCCGCGCCCGAACGCGTTGAAGACGAAGCTCAGGACAATGCTCACCGCCAGATTCAGCGTCAGCGCGGACACTGCGGCGTAACAAGGCACTCTCGTCCCGAACAGTTCGAGCACATAGGTCGCGGATTTGAACGACAGGGTCCAGGCCATCCAGGTGCCTGCCCCGATCCCCGTCGCCCAGCCCAGCAATAGCGCCCAGGGATTGAGCCAGCGCGTGTAGATTCCCAGCATCACGGCGGGCAAGGTCTGACTGATCCAGATGCCGCCCAGCAGTTGCAGCACGATCGCATAATTCTGCGGAAAACCGAGGATGAAGATCAGTCCCCCCGTTTTCACGATCAGCGAGGCAATCTTCGCGATCCGGCTTTCCTGCTTGTCCGTACAATTCGGATTGAAATATTCCTTGTAGATGTTTCGGGTGAACAGGTTGGCACTGGCAATCGACATGATCGCCGCGGGCACCAGAGCGCCGATGGCGATGGCGGCAAAGGCCACGCCCACCAGCCATGAGGGGAACATATGCAGCAACAACGCCGGGACTGCAAAGTTGGAGCCGAAATCTCTGAACCCGTGGGCGTATTGCGGCATGGATTTCACGCCCGCGGCGATGGCCATGAACCCCATCAACGATATTAAACCAAGGGCGAAGGCATAGGCCGGCATGGCGATGGCGTTGCGCTTGATCACTTCCCGGCCGGAGGACGACAGAATACCCGTCACCGCATGAGGATAGAGAAACAGCGCAAGCCCAGAGCCGAGCGCCAGCGTGGCATACGAAAACTGCCCAGGGTTGGCGAAGGGATTATCCGGCAGCAGCAGTTTTTTCGGATCGACGCTGGCGAAGATATGGCCGTAACCGCCCAGCTCCACCGGAATGACGATGATGACGGCCAGGACCGTCGCATAGATGAGAATGTCCTTGACGATCGCGATCATCGCCGGCGCTCGCAGCCCGCTCGTATAGGTGTAGGCCGCGAGGATCACGAAAGCGATCAGCAGCGGCAACTCGATCGTGTATCCGGCGACGGTCACCGAGAGATGCAGGCCGAGACTGGCGATCACCACCTCGATGCCGACCAATTGCAGCGCGATGTAGGGCATGGTGGCGACGATGCCGGTGATGGCCACCGCGGTCGCCAAACTGTGATTGCCGAAGCGCCCGCGCACGAAATCGGCGGCGGTCACATAGCCGCGGCGATGAGAGACAGACCACAATCTGGGAAACACGACGAACAGGATCGGCCACACGATGATGGTGTAGGGCACGGCGAAAAATCCTGTCGCACCGGCGCCGAACAGCAGCGCCGGCAAGGCGACGAAGGTGTAGGCGGTATACAGGTCTCCACCGAGCAAAAACCAGCTCACGACGGTTCCGAAGCGCCGTCCGCCCAAACCCCATTCGTGCAACTGGTCGAGGTCGCCGCGCCGCCAGCGCCCGGCAAAGAAACCGAGGATCGTCACCAGTCCGAATAGCGCGATGAAGACCGTGATCGCCACGACATCCAGTGGCGCGCTCACGAGCCGCCTCCGTTGCGGCGGTCGAGGCGATAGACAAACAGGATCAGCACGACCGTGATCACGATCCAGGCCATCTGATACCAGTAGAAAAAGGGAATGCCTTCGAATGAGGGCTCGGCGCGGTTGTAGATCGGCACCCACAGCACCACGAAGGGTACCAGCAACAAGAGATGATAAAGGCGCACGCGCCTGCGCGATCGGCTTGCCATTGCTTTCCCCACCGGCACACTTTTCCCACGAAGATGATTACGGCATAAGGGACGGGCCGCCAAGCGGCGGCGAGGGGTGTCTGATGAATCCGCTGTATCTTATTTTCTCTCTGGGCGGGGTGGCTATGGTGGCGGCGCTTTGCGCCATGCTGTTTGGCTTGCAGGGCCTGCAAATCGCGACAGAGAAAACCGTGGAAGCTTACCTAACGCAAATGCTGCCGGCGTTTCGCGCCCGCAGCATTGTGCTTGGCGCCGGCAGGAAGACAGCCCTTGTCGAGAACGATGTGGACGGCTCGATCCTTCTGGTCGTGGCGCACGGTGACGCGTTCGTTACGCGAAGGCTTTCGAAGACGTTGTTGCGCGCCGTCGTGCGGAACGGCGCCGATCTGTCTGTGCGCCTCGCCGATTTCACGCTGCCGCGCGCGAAACTGACACTCGGCGATCCCGCCATTGCGACGCTGTGGGAAGCAAAACTTGCCGGAGTGACGCCCTGATGCAGCTTTCCGATCCGGTGGCTCTGGCGACACCCTTCTTCATCATTCTCGTGATTGCGGAGATGGTTTACGCGAAACTTTCGGGTCATGGCCGCTTTGAGCCGTACGACACCGCTGCGAGCCTTTTGATGGGTTTCGGCAGTGTTGTGATCGGCGCGCTCTTTGCTTTCATATTTCTCTGGATGGCGCACATGCTGCAGCCTTACGGCATCGCCGAATTTGGCTGGTCGTGGCTCGTGCTTGCAGCCTACTTCGTGCTCGACGATTTTCTTTACTATTGGTGGCACCGCGCCTCGCATCGGGTGCGCTGGTTGTGGGCCGACCACGTCAACCATCATTCGAGCCAGCACTACAATCTGTCCACCGCGCTTCGGCAATCCTGGGGCGGACCGCTCACGCCGGGATTTGTTTTTCGCGCCCCTCTGGTGTTGCTCGGCTTTCCGATTCCGATGATCGCCTTTGTCCACGGGCTCAACCTCATCTATCAGTTCTGGATTCACACGGAAGTCATCGGAAAATTTCCGCGGGTCATTGAGGCGGTGATGAACACGCCCTCGCACCATCGTGTTCATCACGCCACCAATCCGGCCTATCTCGATTCCAATTATGCGGGCGTTTTCATCGTCTGGGACAGGATGTTCGGTACGTTCGTTGTGGAGCGCGCCGACGATCGGCCGCGCTACGGCATTGTCAGGAACCTCGCGACCTTCAATGTTTTCAAAATCGCCACGCATGAGTGGATTGGGCTGTTTTCAGATATTGCGCGGGCGAAAAATCTGCGCGAGGCGTTTTGCTATATTTTCGCGCCGCCCGGTTGGTCGCCCGACGGCAGCCGGGACACCACCAATTCCCTAAAGAAACAATGGATATCTTTGAGGAACGCAGCGGCGGAATAGGCCGGTGACGATTCGCCGAATCCTGACATATGATCAGGTATCCGATGGGGAGAGTTCCGTGCGCATATTCGTTGCAGGTCTGTTTGGCGCAATTGCAATGTTCGTGTGGACGTCTTTCGCGCATGTGGCGACGCCACTGGCAAGTGCGGGCATAAGCAAGATGGCGGACGAGCCCGCCGTCCTCAACGCGATGCATGTGGGCGTCGGTGCCAAATCAGGCCTCTATTACTTCCCCTGGGTCGAACCCTCAGATTCCAAGATGATGGAAAAAGAAACGGCCCTGATAAAGATGAACCCCTCGGGTTTTTTGCTCTATCATCCGCCGGGCGCCAGCACCGACATGACGCCACTGCTGGCCGAGGAATTCGCCAAGGAATTGGCGCAGTCGCTGATCGCGGCGTTTCTGCTGTCGATGACGATGCTCGCCGGATTTTTCAAGCGCGTCGGCTTTGTCACGGCGGTGGGAGGCTTTGCGATCCTTGGAACCGACCTCTCTTACTTGATCTGGTATCAATACCCGCTCAGTTACACACTCGCCGCCATGACCATCGAACTGGTCGGTGCATTTGTCGCCGGCCTTGCTATCGCGTGGTGGATGGGCCGAAGTCCGGCAAGAGCCTCGCTATCGTTTTAAGACTGTGAAGCCTGCTTTCGCGAAGATTGCTGCCGCACGCGCGCCAGACAGATAGGCCAGGAATTCGCGCGCGCCAGGACTCGCATCTTTGGTCAACGCCGCGGGATAGACGATGCGCGGATGGCTGCCGGTGGGAAACGTGTCGACGATACGTACCATTGCCTCGGCCTTGGCGTCAGTCGCATAGACGATACCGAGCGGCGCCTCCCCGCGCGCAACATAGGCAAGCGCCACCCGCACATTCTCCGCCGGTACCACGCGGCTGGCCACGGTGTCCCATACGCCGAGTGTAATAAGCGCCGCCTTCGCATATTTGCCGGCGGGTACGGACGCGGGATCGGCAAGCGCGAGCCTGCCATCGCCAAGGGCGCCGGCCAGATCGAAATGCGGCCTGATCGTGACGTTGACCTTCGATTCCGCAGATGCGATCAAAACCAGGCTGTTGCCGAGCAAATCGATGCGCGAACCGTGATCGATCAATTTGCGCACCTCCAGATAATCCATCCACTCGGTATCCGCGGAGACGAAGATATCCGCCCCACTCGACGCCTCGATCTGGCGTGCCAGCGCCGACGAGGCCGCGAAGGAAAATACCACATCGCGGCCGGTGTCGTGTCTGTAAACCTCGCCGACCTGCTTCAGGACGTTGGTCATAGACGCGGCCGCGAACACCGTAACATCGGCGGCACGGGCAGGCATAGCAGCGATGAACAACGCGGTGAGGGCAGCGCAGAGCGTGCGGGCAAAAGACATAGGGGCTCGTCCTTCATAATAAGACACACGAAATCTGTCGTCCTCAGTGCAGATGCGTCAACCGGCGGAAGGACAACGTCTCGGCGATGTGGGGGCGCCCGACGCCTGCCGATCCGCCCAAATCCGCGATGGTGCGCGCAACGCGCAGAACGCGATGATAACCGCGTGCCGTCAGACGCATTGTTTCGGCTGCGTCCGCCAGCAATTTCGCGCCAGGCCCGTCGGGCGTTGCTACGCGATCCAACAGTTCCCCATCGGCCTCGGCATTCGTGCGCACGCTCTCATGCGCATAACGATCGCGCTGAACATTGCGGGCGCTTGCCACACGGGTGGCGACGTCGGCACTCGATTCCGCAGGCGGCGGCAGCGCGAGATCGGCTGCCGATACGCTGGCCACATCCACATGGATGTCGATGCGGTCGAACAGCGGCCCTGAGATTCGCGACTGGTAATCCTGCGCGCATTTCGGCGCGCGGCCGCAGGCTTGCGCCGGATCGGCGAGGTAGCCGCAACGGCAAGGGTTCATCGCGGCGACAAGCTGAAAGCGTGCGGGATAGCGGACATGGGCGTTGGCCCGCGCCACCACGGCTTCGCCGGTTTCCATCGGCTGGCGCAGCGAATCCAGCACCGCACGCTGAAACTCCGGCAGTTCGTCGAGAAACAGCACGCCCAGATGCGCAAGGC
>Ga0265314_10003617_pt1 | contig 14862 bp, 15 predicted proteins | sample 4126metaG_FD_203106 | JGI IMG/M metagenome (GOLD analysis project Ga0265314, IMG submission 203106) | Rhizosphere microbial communities from Carex aquatilis grown in University of Washington, Seatle, WA, United States - 4-1-26 metaG | ecosystem: Host-associated > Plants > Roots > Rhizosphere >... | reverse complement strand
CGGCCCTCTCCTTGGAGGAGAGGGGACGGCGAGGGGCGGGCGCGGGACGCCCGCGGTCCATAAACGGAAACGCGTAGCACGATGGGAAAGGAATGTGTTATGGAGGACCGGAACTTAGTCCCGGAGGCGCAGGGAAAATCGGAGGCGGTTGGCTTCGCCGACCCCTCCCCCTATCCCCTCCCGCAAGGGGAGGGGAAACAACAGCAGGGGCTTGGCGACGCTTCTGCGCCAGGGGAACAACGGCAGGTGCTTGGCGACGCCTCTGCGCCAGGGGAACAATTGCAGGTGCTTGATGCGCCTGTCGTCTCGCAAGACCAAGGCAACCAACAGAAAACGGCCGCGGTGCCGCAGATTTGGCAGCAGGTGAGCGGGTTGCGGCCGGAGACGGAAGCGGGGATGACGCGCAGCGAGCGGCGGCTGGCGATTCGGAAATTGTTTCGCGAGTTCGAACGGCGGGCGCGCGAGGCGCTTAGCGAGCATGAGAAGGATGAAGAGGCCGGCGAGCGGACGTATTTGTGGACGCCGCTCGAATCGATCTGCTTCGAGCTCGGCATTGCGCGGCGGAAACTTTCGGCGCTGACGAAGGAGCTGACGGGGATGTCGGCGCAGGAAGTGATCGACCGCGTGCGCGCGGAATCGCTGCGGGAGAAAATCGCGACACAGTTGAAGCCGAACGCGGAGCTGGAATTCCTGAGGTTCTTTGAAGCGGAAGAAAAATCGTACCGGCGGCGTGCGACGCCGCGGGAGTTTGAGAATTGGGAGATCAAGAACCGGCCCGATCTCTTTCAAAAGGAGAAGGATTCCGCGCGAGCCAAGGCGGAGGCCGGCATGCGGAACGAGCCGGATTGCGGTTGGGCGAAGACGGCGAGCGACTTGATGGCGTGGGTGTGGGACCGGCGGCGGTCGCAGCCGGCCATTGCGTGGGCCACGTCGAGCGGGGCGGCGGCGCGGCAGCAGTTCGCGCGCGAGCTGGGTTTTTCGACGTACCAGCGGCTTTATCGCGCGTGCCTGCTGAGCTGCGGGAAATCGCCGATGGAGGTGGAACACGCGGTAGTGCTCCAGCGGCTGGAGGAGCTCGAACGCGAGCACGCGCCAAGGCGCGATGAGATCCGGACCGAGATGCTGAAGAACTAGTTTCGGTTTTTGGGTTTCTGGTTTCTGTTTTTTTCGCGCGATGTGAGTGGCGCGAGCGGTGGCGTGTTGTCTCAGCGCGAAAAATTCGGCGCGCGCGACGAGGCGGAGGCGCGAAGAACGCAAAATGGCGGGGATTTTGGAAGGGCAGGCGCGATTAGGCGAATAATTTGGGCATGAAATGGGTTTTGGACTATGTGCGTTTTGGGGGACGCTGTTTATGGGGCGCGGGAGTGGACCGCGGCCTTCCCTCACCCCGGTCTCGCTTCGCTCGCTCGGCCCTCTCCCGAGGGGAGAGGGAACGGAGGCGGGCGCGGGACGCCCGCGGTCCATAAACGGCACGTTTTACAGTGGGCGAATTTTTGGTAGGATGTGATCGGGAGAATTTCGAGTGACAGACGCAGTGCAGGTCGATTTGAAATCGCAGAATCTTGCGTTTGAGAACGCGAGCGCGGAAGAGATTCTGCGCTGGGCGGTTGCGGAGTATCGCGGGACGCTTTGCATGAGCACGTCGTTTCAGCTCGGCGGAATGGTGCTGATCGATATGCTCAGCCGGATCGATACGACGATCCCGGTGCTGTTCGTGGATACGGGATTTCATTTCAAGGAGACGCTGGAGTTTCGCGACGCGGTTCTGGCGCGGTTCAAGATCAACCTGATCACGTTGCCGCCGATCATAGAGCGCAATGACTTCACGAAATTTTTCGGCGACGACAAATTGTATGAGCGCAATCCGACGGAGTGCTGCCGCGTCAACAAGATCGAGCCGATGGAACGTGCACTGAAGGGATATCGCGCACGGATCGCGGCGCTGCGGCGCGACGGATCGCCCGACCGCGCGCGGCTGCAGATTCTCGAAACGCGCACCGACGGCGTGACGCTCGTTCATCCGCTGGCGAACTGGACGCGTGAGCAGACGGCGGCGTATTTGCGCGAGCATGACGTACCGCAGCATCCGCTGCACGCGAAAGGGTACAAGACGATCGGGTGCTCGCCGACGTGCTGCACGGTTCCGGTTTCGGAGAACGCACCGGAGCGCGCGGGGCGCTGGACGGGAACGGGAAAGACGGAGTGCGGATTGCATCTGGTGGGCGTGCGGCGTCCGGCGCAGGATTTTAGTATCTGAACGGAATGTGACGGGTGACAGGTGACAGGTGACAAGGCTCGCTACACGAAAATGCGAAGGCGGAAATGATTATGAGCGAACAGACTAAGATTGATGCGTTTCTCAGCGCGAAGGCGTTCGGCGTTGTGGGCGCGAGCGAAGATCCGGAAAAGTACGGTCATATGTGTTACGCGTGCCTGCTGAATTACGGGCGCACGGCATACCCGATCAATCCGCGCGCGAAAACGATTCTTGGGAATCCGGCGTACGCGAGCATCGCGGCTTTGCCGGAAAAAGTGGAGTCGATCTCGGTGATCACTCCGCCGCAAGTGACGTCGAAAGTGGTCGATGAGGCGATCGCGGCCGGCGTGAAAAATATCTGGATGCAGCCGGGAGCTGAGAGCGAAGCGGCGGTTGCGCGCGCGGAGAAGGCGGGCGTGAATGTGATCTGGGGCGGGCCGTGTCTGCTGGTGGTCATGGCCACGTTGCCGCGGAAATCGCGGATTTGATACACGTCGCACGACGAATGGGCGTTGGGATTTGGATGCGCTGGGGTCGCTGGCATTGGTCTGCATACGGCCGCAGACCAGTGGCACCCAACGGCACGGCGATCGGCGCGAGTTGAGATCGTGGCACGACGGACGGGCGTTAAGCCGTGAATGCGCTGGGGCGCTGACAACTGGTATGCGAGAAATTGGGAGTCTGTCGAATCCCGGCACGGGCAGCCAACGGCAGGGCTGCCCGTGGCACACGCGACGATGGATTTTTTTACCGCTGAAGCGTCGATGCGCGGACATGCGGAATGAGTTTGGAGAATGAGATGACGGATATTGCACAGGACATGTTGGCGCTGGCGAAGCAGGCGCGGCAGGCGGCGCGCGTGCTGCTTTCGGTGAGCACGCAGCAGAAAAACCAGGCGCTGCAGTTTGCGACCGAGGCGCTGATGAAGGAGCGCGCGGCGATTGAGACGGCGAACGCCGAGGATCTCGCACGCGGAAAAGAAAAAGGCATCGCCGGCCCGATGCTCGACCGGCTGAAAATGGACGCGCGCGTTATCGAGCGGCTCGCGGAAGGATTGCAGCAGGTCATTGCGCTGCCCGATCCGGTCGGCCAGGAAATTTCGCGCTCGACGCGGCCCAACGGACTTCTGCTGCGGCGCGTGCGCGTGCCGATCGGCGCGATTTTGATGATCTACGAATCGCGCCCGAATGTGACGGTCGAAGCGGCGTCGCTCTGCCTGAAAAGCGGGAACGCCTGCATCTTGCGCGGCGGCAGCGAGGCGATCAGCACGAACCGCGCGCTGGCGAAAGTTCTGCGCGGGGCGCTCGAACGCGCCGGACTTCCCGCGGCGGCGATCACGGTCGTCGAGACCACCGATCGCACGGCGATCAATGAGCTTTTGAAGCTGGAGCAGCAGATCGATCTCGTGATTCCGCGCGGCGGCGAAAGTTTGATCCGCATGGTCGCGGAGAATTCGCGGATCCCGACGATCAAGCACTATAAAGGAGTGTGCCACGTTTACGTGGACCAGGACGCGGATCTCGACCTGGCGAAAACGATTGTGCTGAACAGCAAGCTGCAGCGCGTGTCTGTGTGCAATTCGGCCGAGACGGTTCTGGTCAATAAAGCGGTCGCGGCGAAATTTCTGCCGGACGCGGCGCGCATGCTGATCGAAAAGAATTGCGAGATGCGCGTGTGTCCGCAGACGCGCAAGATTCTCGACGCGGCCGGCGTGAAAGCGCCGACGATCAAGGACGCCGACGACACGACGTTCTACAACGAATACCTCGACCGCATCATTTCGGCGAAGGTCGTGGAGTCGCTTGAAGACGCGGCCGACCACATCGAACGGTACGGTTCGCGGCATACCGAGACAATCGTGACGACGACGCCCGAACGCGGAAAGATTTTTCAGAACTGCGTCGACAGCGCGTGCGTTTTCGTGAACGCGTCCACGCGGCTGAGCGACGGATTTGAATTCGGACTCGGCGCGGAGATCGGAATTTCGACCGACAAACTTCACGCGCGCGGGCCGATGGGACTGGAGGAACTGACGACGTATAAGTGGCTCGGCGATGGGACGGGACAGTTGAGAACGTAGTGGCTGGTGGCGGAAGTTTTCGCCCGGCTCCACCGCAGAGTGTTATCGGACGCTTGGGTCGTGTGACGGCGGGGGAGAAAAAAAGTGGGAATCGGCTGAGACGAGAATCGCGATTTCACGTATAATCCACCGATATGTGCGTCGATAATCCAGCAAAAAAGTGAGGCGTTGTACCCATGCCAAAAGCCATCTTTGGACGACCCGTGAACGCAACGGCCCCCGGCGGAACCCATATCGGCGTCAATGTCGTGACGCTGCATAAGGGGAAAGTCGTGCTGTTCGAGAAACCGGGCTTGCCCGGCGGACAGGAGCTGGGCGATCTGTGGTTTCCGTGGGATTACCTGGAATATGGCGAGTCCCCGGAAGTCGCCGCCAAGCGCGTGCTGAAGCAGTGGGGCAAGGCCGAGCCGAAAGAAATGAAGCTGGTCGAAGTGTTTTCGATGGTTCCGCCGGGCGAAGACTGGCAGCTTGATTTCCAGTACGTCGCGGAATTGAAAGCGCCGCCCAAAAACGGCGACAACGTGAAGAACATCAAGATCATCGAGCACGCGCAGCTTCCGCGCATGGTCGGCGCGTTGCGGCGCAGCGATGTGAAACGCTACTTGGCCGCGGCCGACCTCTAAAAAGCTCGCGCTATAACATTCTTAAAACGATAACTCCGCGGAATAATTTTCGCGGGGTTTTTGTTATGTAGATGGCGTGCAATTCGCAACTTCGTGAGCCGGAGGATCTGGCAAACGGAGGTGTGAAAATGGACGAGAACCGATTTGATCCGCTGATCGAAGAAGTCGTGAAGTGCGCGAGATGCTGCGAAGGCTGTCTCGACATGGATCTGCAGGACGAAGAACGCCTGAATTGCGCGCGGTCGAACATGGACTGCGCGCGGGCGTGCTGGGAGACGGCGGCGTCTTTATCGCGAAATTCGCCGTATGCGTTTCAATATTGCGGACACTGCGCCGCGATCTGTGATGGCTGCGCGGAAGTGTGTTCGCAATTCGACAACGAGCATTGCAAAGAGTGCGCGGAAGCGTGCAAGGAATGCGCGCAGAAATGCCGCGACTTTGCGCATGCGGAAGTGGGCCCGTAAAACCCGAAGCCAGAGCGTTGTTGGTTCCCGGCCGGGCAGTGGTAGAATGGAACCATGGAACTCGCCGGGAACAAACAACAGGCCACGCTTCGCGTCGAGGGGATGCATTGCGCCGCGTGCGTGGGGCGCGTCGAACAAGCGCTGAAAAAGCTGCCGGGCGTCGGCGACGCGCGCGTGAATTTGTCGACGCATGAGGCGCGCGTCGACTTCGACGACCAGAAATTGAATTTAGAAACAATTCGAAAAGCGATCACCGACGCCGGCTTTGAACCGCGCGATGCGCCGGCTGTTTCGTCGCCGAAAGATGACGAAGCCGAGCGCAGCGCGCGACTCGCGCAGATTCGCAGCAAAGTGATCGTCGCGGCCATTTTCGCCACGCCGGTCGCGGTCATCAGCATGCTGGATCTTTGGGAGCACACGCAGTGGCGGAACATGCTGCTGCTGGTGCTGACGCTGCCGGTTTTTTTCTACAGCGGCCGCCACCTTTTCGCCGGCGCGCTGAAAGCTCTGAAGAAGGGCAACGCGAATATGGACACGCTGATCGCGACCGGCGTCATTGCCGCGTTCGTTTTCAGCATCGTTGCGACGATTCGTCCCGATTGGTTCGCATTAAATGGGCAGCACGCGCACGTTTATTACGAAGCGGCGGCGGTGATCATCGCGCTGACGCTGGTTGGGCGCCTGCTCGAAGAGAATTCGGCACACAAGACGTCGGATGCGATTCGAAAGTTGATCAACCTGCAGCCGCGCACCGCGCGCGTGGTTCGCGACGGGAAGGAAATGGAAATTCCCGTCGAGCAAGTCCAGCGCGGCGACGTCGTGACCGTGCGGCCCGGCGAGCGCGTTCCGGTGGATGGGCGCGTGATGAAAGGGCGCTCGTTCGTCGATGAGTCGATGGTGACCGGCGAACCGATGCCCGTTGAGAAGATTATCGGTGCAGACGTCATTGGCGGCACGATGAACAAGAGCGGCAGTTTCGAATTCGAGGCCACGAAAGTCGGCGCTGACACGGTGCTGCAGCAGATCGTGAAGCTGGTGCAGGACGCGCAGTCTTCGAAGGCGCCGATCGCGCGGCTCGCGGATATTGTTTGCGGGTATTTTGTGCCGGCGGTGATCACGATCGCGTTTGCCGCGTTCGCGGCGTGGCTGGTGCTGGGGCCCGAACCGCGCTGGGCGTATGCGTCGCTGATTTTTGTTTCGGTGCTCGTCATTTCGTGTCCATGCGCACTGGGTTTGGCGACGCCGACGGCGATCATGGTCGGCACCGGGCGCGGCGCGGAGTTGGGAATTCTGATTCGTAGCGGCGAGGCGCTCGAGAAGGCCGAGAAAGTCGACACGGTGGTGCTCGACAAGACCGGCACGTTGACGCAGGGAAAGCCGGGCGTCACGGATATTGTCGCGGCACTCGGCTTCAGCGAAAAATCGCTGCTGGCGCTGGCGGCGGCCGTCGAAAAAGGCAGCGAACATCCACTCGGCGAAGCGATCGTGCGCGAGGCGGCGCAGCGCGGGATTTCGCTGAGCGAGGCGCGCGATTTTTCAGCGCTCGAAGGTCACGGCGTCGAAGCGACTCTGGATGGCAGTAAAATTCTGATCGGGAATGCGAAATTGATGGCCGATCGCCAGATCGATTTTGGCGAGTTGGCCGCGAAGACCGATGCGTTCTCCGCACAGGGAAAGACGAGCGTCTATGTCGCGGCGGATGGAAAACCGGCGGGGTTGATCGCGATTGCGGATTCGCTGCGGGAAAATTCGCGCGCGGCCGTGGCGCGGCTGAAAGCGCTGGGGCTCGATGTGATCATGCTCACCGGCGACAGCGCGAAGACGGCGAACGCGATTGCCGCGCAGGCGGGAATCACGACGGTGCTCGCCGACGTGCTGCCTCAGCACAAGGCGGCGGCGATCGAGAAATTGCAGGCTGCAGGAAAAATCGTGGCGATGGTCGGCGACGGGATCAACGACGCCCCCGCTCTCGCCCGCGCCAACGTCGGGATGGCGATTGGAAGCGGGACCGATGTCGCGATTGAGGCGGCGGATATCACGCTGCTGCGCAATGACATCGACAGTGTGGTCGCGGCGATTCTGCTTTCGCGGCGGACAATGCGCACGATCAAGCAGAATCTGATGTTCTCGTTCGGCTACAACGTTGTGCTGATCCCGCTCGCTGCGGGCGCGTTTTTTCCGTTCACGGGCTGGCTGGTCAATCCGATGCTGGCGAGCCTCGCGATGGTGCTGAGCGACGTGAGCGTTGTGGGAAATAGTTTGCGGCTGCGCGGTTTTCGCTCTGAGGCGCGGTGATGCTCGATTTTTCAGACAAAGTCGCACAGCATTTTCTGCATCCGAAGCACGTGGGCGTGCTGAGCGAGTCGGACGTTAAAAATCCGGGCGAAAAACTGCTCGTGAACGACGTCGGCCATGTCACCCGCGGGGACGCGCTGCGCATCAGCCTGCGGATTCGCGGGGCCGACGAGACGATCCTCGACGCGCGATTTCAGAATTTTGGAACGGGGCTGCCGATCGCGAGCGCCTCGTGCCTGTGCGACAAAGTCATCGGCCAGACGCTGACGGACGCGCTCAAGATCAGCGCCGAAGATCTGGATCGGGAATTGGACGGTCTGCCGGAGCTGAAGAAGCGCCAGCCGGTTTTGATTCTGGATGCGCTGGATGGCGCGGCGCGAAAGTTCCGCGGACAACCGCCGCGTGAGCGCGCGAGCGCCGGAGAGCCGCTCATCTGCACTTGCTTTCAAGTGCCCGAATCGGTGATCGAGCGCGCGATAAGGCTGCGCGGTTTGAAAACCGTGGACGAGATTACGTCCGCGACGAGCGCGGGCGGCGGATGCCACACCTGCCATCCGGAGCTCGAAGACATTTTGGAGCGCTGCGCGAAGAGCGAATACAAATTTCATATTACGCCCGAAGATTTTGAGGCCGCGCACCGTCTTTACGGAACGGCGCTGCCGGACGCCGCGGAACTCGCGAAAAATCCCAAGCCACCACCGTCACGGGCGGCGCGCGTGGCGGAAGATGGGTTTGTTTACCCGGAGACTTCGCCTGTCGCGCAGGTGGCGGCGAATAAGAGCGTAGCACGAAAGCGCGTGAACGTGCGACCGTGGAATGAGATGACGTACGTCGAGCGGCTGCAGCGCATCGAGGAAGTTCTCGAATACGATCTGCGCCCGGCGATCCGCACCGACGGCGGCGATATCAAGCTGCTCGATTTGAAAGAAAACCGCGTGCTGGTATCGTTGCACGGGCATTGCAAAAATTGCCACAGCGCGCTGAGCACGCTGAAGATGGGCGTGGAAAAACGGCTGCAGGATTCGGTGTGGCCGGAGCTGGAAGTGGAAGAGGTTTTTGAGTGGTAAGCGTTCTGGCCGAACGACCCCTCCCCCTACCCCCTCCCGCAAGGGGAGGGGAAACAACTGCGACGGAGCGAGAGACGAAGTGAGCATTCAGCCGGATACGTGGATCGCGAAAATGTCGAAGGAGCACGGGCTCATTTCTCCGTTTGAGGAGCGGCAGGTTCGCAGCGTCGACGGCAAGCCGGTGGTTTCGTACGGGCTCTCGTCGTTCGGGTACGACATCCGCGTCACCGACGAGTTCCGCGTTTTCACGAACGTCCACAGCAACATCGTCGATCCGAAGGCGTTCGATTCGCGCGGTCTCGTTTCGTTCAAGGGTCCGCACTGCGATATTCCGCCGAACAGTTTTGCGCTCGCGATTACGCTGGAGACGTTTCGCATTCCGCGCAATGTTTTGACGCTCTGCGTCGGAAAATCGACCTATGCGCGCTGCGGAATTATCGTCAATGTCACGCCCTTCGAGCCGGGCTGGGAAGGACGCGCGGTGCTGGAGATTTCGAACAGCACGCCGCTGCCCGCGCGCATTTACGCGTTCGAGGGCATCGCGCAGGTTCTATTTTTCGAGAGCAGCGAGCCGTGCGGCGTCTCGTACGCGCAGCGGCACGGAAAATACCAGGGCCAGCGAGAGATTACGTTTCCGAAAGTGTGAACGGGCTGACGGCAGAAATCAGAAGTTAGAAAGTACGAGGCGGCATTTACGTGAGTCGTGTGAAACTTTTCACTGTTGATCAGGCTGAAAAAACGTTGCCACTGGTGCGACGCATCGTCGCGGACATTGTGACGAGCTTCAAGGAACGCGAGCGGCGGCTGCTGGCTCGAAAAGATTTGCCGTTGCAGCCGAAGGCCGGTACCGAAACTGAGACGCGCGCGGAAGCGCTCGAGCGCGAGATGGAATATTTCGAGGACGAAATCCGGCGCTATCACGAGGAACTCCAGCAGATCGGCGTGGAGCTCAAGGATTTCCAGGTCGGGCTCATCGATTTTTTTTCGCGCTACGACGGGCGTATCGTTCATTTGTGCTGGAAGCTGGATGAAGGCGAGACGCTCGCGTGGTGGCACGATTTGAACGCGGGCTTCCGCGGGCGCCAGCCGATCACGCCGGGCAACCGGGCGCGGTTCAAAGGCCACGAACCCGGCGAGCGCTTCGTCGAGCTGGCATAGGACAAAAATATGAAAGTTCTCTCCGGCGAGGCGCGCGGCGTCCCGCTGAAAACTGTGCCCGACATGAACACGCGGCCGATTCTCGATCGCATCAAGAAGAGCCTGTTTTCGATTCTGGAATCGTCGACGCTGATCCAGGATGCGCGCGTCGCCGATTTTTACGCGGGCACCGGAACGCAGGGAATTGAGGCGCTCTCGCGCGGCGCGGAGCACTGCGTCTTCGTCGAGCGGCGGCCCGAAGCGGTTGATTTGCTGAAGGAAAATCTGGCCAAGACGCGGCTGACGGAAAAAGCGGACGCGCGTTGCGCGTCCGTCGGCCAGGTGATCGGCGATCTTTTGCAAGCGACGCCGGCCGTGAAGTTCGATCTGATCTTGTACGATCCGCCGTTCAGTTTCAGCCGCGAAGGTTCCTCGCGCGCCGAAGCCGAGCGCGAAATGGCGCTCGCGGGAAAGTTGCTCTACCCAAATAACGGACGGCTCGTGCTGCGATTTGAAAAAGCGGCCGAAACGCCGGCGCCGGAGGGATTGCAGCTTGCTCGGTACTGGACGGACGGGCCGCACGCGTTTGCATTTTTCCAGGTGAAACCCGAGACGATCACACCGCCGGCAGAATGACGGTGAAGGTCGAGCCTTTGCCCAGTTCGCTTTTGAGTTCGATACGGCCGCCGTGCTGGTCGATGATTTTTTGCGAGATCGAAAGGCCCAGGCCGGTACCGGTGTCCTTCTGCGTGAAGAACGGATCGAATACTTTTGCCTGGATCGCGGGGTCGATACCGCAGCCGGTGTCTTCGACGCCGACTGAGACGCGTCGCTGCTTCGGCGCTTCGGCGGCGTTCTGGTCCTTGGACAGCAGCACGGGCTCCTCGAAGACCGAGAAGCGTAGCGTCACGCTGCCTCCTTTATTGCAGGCCTGCAGCGCGTTGAGAATGATGTTTCGGAAAACCTGGCGCAGCTTGTCGCTGTTTCCGAGAACGCCGGGCAGAACATTTTCGGTCGGGACGACGATGAGTTTTACTTCGAGCGTCTGCGCGTCTCCCTGCATGTCGCGCGCGAGGCGTTCGATCAACTTGTCCATTTCGACGGGGACCATGGTGAGGTCGCGCTGGCGCGAGAAGTCCAGGAGGTCCTGGACGATGCGGTTCATGCGGTCGACTTCTTCGAGAATAATCTGTGTGTATTCCTGGCGCGAAGCCGCGTCGCCGGATTGTTCCTGCAGAAGTTGAGCGAAGCCACGGATGGAATTGAGCGGGTTGCGGATTTCGTGCGCGACGCCGGCGGCCATCTGGCCCAGCGCGGCGAGATGCTGCGAGCGGCGGAGCTGCTCTTCGAGCTTGCGGATGGCCGTGAGGTTTCTGAAATTTGCGACGGCGCCGATCACTTTCCCGGCGTGGTCGCTCAAAATGGAGGCGCTCAGTCCAAGCGGCACGTTGTCGGCGCCGACTTTGACGGGGACTTCGTAGCGGTCTTCCGCCGCGCCGGTCATCAACGTGGTCTGGATGATGCGCGCGAGATCCGTGAATTCGGGGAAGTCGCTGAGCATGCGGCCGAGAAGCTGCGTTTCGTTTTTGGAAAGAATATCCTGCGTGGCCTTGTTGACGCGCAGAATGCGGCCGCTCATGTCGACGACGATGATGCCGGATTGCAGCGAGCGAAGAATGGAATTATTGAACTCGGTCGCATCGAGGAGCTCATTATAGAGACGATTGTTTTCCACACAGACCGCGAGCTGCACGGCCATGGCCGTGCACAGTTTCAGGTCCATTTCGCTGAACGGATTGGCGGCGCCGAGGGTGTCGAAGTACAGCATCCCCGTAACCTTATCCTTTACTTTCAGCGGCGCGCCCATGATCGACTTCACCTTCATGTCATGGAGCGACTTCGAAGCGGCGAGGCGCTCGTCAGTGCCGGCGTCGAGCGTGACGAAACTTTCCTTGTTCTGCAAAAGCTGGTGCGCCATCGTGCGCGAGATCAGGATGTCCTCATTGTTGAGCACGCCGTCGCGGACCTTCGTCATTTTCAGTCCGGGTTCGCCGTCGGCGGTGAGCAGCAGGATCAGTCCGCGATCGCATTTGAAGGCTTTGAAAAAATGTTCCTGAGCGCGTTCGAGCAGCGCCGGCAAATGCAAAATTCCGGCGAGGTCGACCATGAATTCATAGAGGATCGTGAACTGGCGCTGCGCGTCGGGGATCGACGTGCCTTCCTTGATCTCCAGAAATTTTGTGTCGTTGAGGCTGATGCTCATCCGCGCGCTGGAGGATTTCTGCTCCTTCGCGAAGATGACCTGCGGAGAGGGCCGGTCGCCGGTGGTTTCGATCTGCAGAAGCATCACCGTGTCGCCGACGGAAATGCGGTCGCCGTTCTGCAGCGGGGATTCGGTGATGCGCGCGTCGTTGAGGTACGTGCCGTTGGTGCTGCGCAGGTCGCGGATCACAAACTGTCCGCCCTTGCGCGCGATTTCCATATGCACCCGGCTGGCGGCTTCGTCGTCGAGCGGAATATCGCAGCTTCGGTCCCGGCCGATGCGCAAAAGTTCCTTCTGAATAGGAATGCGATGGCCGCGATATCGGCCGGAAATGACGACCAGTTCACCCTTCAGTGCCGACACAAAAAATCTCCGTGTTGTGAGAACGCTGTCGTACCACTTCTCACAGAGCGTGGCAAGCTATGCCTGAAGTTTGACGACTTGAATGTCGAGAATATTCGAATTTCCCGCCGCGATGCCTTTCAGCATGTCGTCGGCCGGCGCGCGATCGAGATTGATGTGCGCAATGGCGGCCTCCGCGCCCTCGAAGACGATGTTCTCCATTTCCTGAACATTGATGTTCGCGCCGCGCAGCGCTTCGAGTGTATGCGCGAGCACGCCGGGCTTGTCGAGATGCCGCACGACCAGCATGTGCGTCGCCGGAGTTTTGCGGCAGAGATTGACGACGTTCGGAACTTTCCCGGTTTCTTTGAACGCCTGAATAATGCGCACCGTTTCGGCCGCGATCGCCTCCTGCGCCTGCTCGGTCGACGCGCCGATGTGATGCGTGCCGTAGACGCTCGGCTCGGCCGCGATCGGATCTTTAAATTCACCTTTGCTGCCGCTGGGTTCGCTGGCGAAGACGTCGAGTCCCGCGCGGATTTTCTTTTCGCCGAGCGCCTTCACCAGCGCGGGCTGATCGACGACTTCGCCGCGCGAGGTATTGATAAAAAAAGCGCCCTCGCGCATCGCTGCGAAAAAGTCGGCGCCCACAGAATTTTTCGTCTGCGGCGTGAGCGCCAGATGGACACTGACGATGTCGGACGCGCGCGCGACATCTTGCGGCGTCGCTTTGTATTCCACGCCGAGAGCCGCCGCGTGTTCGGGCGTCAGGCTGCGGCTCCACGCGACCACGTTCATGCCGAAGGCGCGCGCGCGCGGAATCATTTCCGCACCGATCTGGCCGATGCCGAGTATGCCAAGCGTGCGTCCGAAAAGTCCGCGCGCCTTGCTGAATTCGTCCTTTTTCCACTCGCCTTTGCGCAGCGCGATGACGTTGTCGGGCACGCGGCGGTCGAGGGCCAGCATCAGCGCGAAAGCAAGTTCGGCGACCGCGATCGAATTTTTGCCGGGGCAGTTCGAGACGTACACGCCGCGCCGCGAAGCGGCCGCGACATCGATGGTGTTGAAGCCCGCGCCGGCGCGCACGATCAGCTTCAGGCCTTCGATCTCAATCATCGGCGCGGTGACTTGCGTCGAGCGCACGACGAGTACCGCGGGTTTTTCTTTAGTGATCGCGGCAATCAGCGCGGCGTCTTTGGTGCCGGGCTGGTAGAGCACGTCGCAGCCGATTTTTTTCAGCGCTTCGAGTCCGGACGATTCGAATTTGTCAGCGATGAGTACGCGCATAGGTGCTCCGCAGCCGTTGTTTCAGACGCTCCGGTTCTAACGACTCGCGAATTTTCTACAACGCCACGTTTTTCGCACGTCTCAGGCCTTAACTTTTTTGTGGCCCAGCCGCGCGAGCACATTTTCGACGCCGCGACGACCTTGCGAGAGCGGCGCTTTATCTCCGGACAGAATGAACAGAAGATTCGCCGCCAAAAGGCTCGCTTCGATTTCGAAAACACCCTGCGTGACGTCGGCGCCGCTGTCGATTTCTTTCGCGGCCTTTGCATCGAGCAGACACTGGCGCAGCAGTCCGAGCCACATTTCCGTGATCTGGATGACGCGGTCGCGCGCGGGCCCCGGACGCGCTTTCAGCTCTGTGCCGACGGCGACAAAAAAGCATCCGCCCGGAAAAACGCGGCGCTCAAGATGCTCCAGAAATCCATTCGCCAGCGCGCGCAGCCGTTTTATGCCCGGCGGCGCGGAGCTGGCGCGCTGCAGCACTTCGGCGTCAAAGATTTCCGCCGCGGTATTGATTGTGGCGACTTCGAGCTCTTCTTTGGATTTAAAATGCGCGTAGAGGCCGCTCTTGCTCATGCCGACTTCGGCGGCGAGTTCGCCGATCGACAGACCATCCAAGCCTCGCGTTGTGGCGAGCTTAGCGGCCGTCAGCAGAATGGCCTCGCGGCTCAATTGGCCTTTGGACGGGGCCCGGTCCGCAATGTCGCCGCCTACTTTTGTTCCAGATTTCGTCTTCACAAATTTGACAATAGCACGATCGGTCGTATATTTCCATTAGAAAAGAACGATCGGTCGTTCTTTTACAACTGAGGAGGACGTCGTATGCCGATGGTGAATGTGAAGGTGCTCGAAGGGGTGTTCAGCCAGGCGCAGAAGAAGGAACTAATACGCAAAGTCACCGACGCGGTGGTTTCCATCGAAGGCGAGAACGCGCGTCCCGTGACCTGGGTGGTGGTTGAGGAAGTCAAAAGCGGCGATTGGGGCATCGGCGGAAATACGCTGACGACCGAGAGTATCAAGACGATGTTTGCTGGAAAAGGTTGATGC
>Ga0265314_10003616_pt1 | contig 14875 bp, 10 predicted proteins | sample 4126metaG_FD_203106 | JGI IMG/M metagenome (GOLD analysis project Ga0265314, IMG submission 203106) | Rhizosphere microbial communities from Carex aquatilis grown in University of Washington, Seatle, WA, United States - 4-1-26 metaG | ecosystem: Host-associated > Plants > Roots > Rhizosphere >... | reverse complement strand
GTGCTCGAAGAGGCGCTTTCTTTGCCCGAGGGCTTCGACACGGTGGTCGGCGAGCGCGGCGTGCAAGTGTCGGGCGGGCAAAAACAACGCATCGCCCTCGCGCGCGCTCTCCTCTGGGAGCCGAAGATCCTGATCCTGGATGACCCGCTGTCGGCGGTCGACACGAAGACGGAAGCGGCCATCCTGGAGGCAATCGAGCGACAGGCAGCGCGCCGGACTGTGCTCCTCGTCACGCACCGGATCGCGGCCGCGTCGCGCTGCGACCGCATCATCGTGCTGGACGAAGGGCACATCGTCGAGCAAGGCCGGCACGAAGAGCTCGTCGCCGGCGGAGGGATCTACGCGGCGTTCGCCGAAGAGCAGAAGATGGCGCGTGAGCTCGAAGAGCTCGAGGTCGCCCCAGTGGATCCGGAGCTCGTGCCGGAAAGAGCGGCGGCGTCGTGAGCGACCGCGCCGCCCGAAAGCCGGCGACGCGCGCCGAGCAGGCGCTGCGCACGTTCCACGAAGAGGGGGCGATCGGCAAAGCCTACGACGCACGTCTCCTGCGCTGCCTGTGGCCCTTCGTGCGCCCGCACGCGCGCTTCGTCGTAGCATCGCTGGTCACCCTCGCGCTCATCGCCGCGATCAATCTCGTGCGACCGCTGATTTTGGGCGACGTCGTGCGCCAAGCCGGCGCGCGCGACGCGCAGCGCCTTTTTCGCGACGGGCTGGCGATCGCAGCACTGCTCGTTCTGCTCCAGTCGCTGACGTACGTCCAGATGTACACGATGCAGATCGCCGGCGCCCGGGCAATGGCCGATCTTCGCAGCACCATCTTCCGCTTCTTCCAGAAGCTTCGCCTCCGCTACTACGATCGCACGCCTGTGGGGCGCCTCGTGACACGCGCGACGAACGACGTCGACGCGGTGAACGAGCTCTTCGCGTCGGGCGGGCTCAATGCCATGGGCGACCTTCTGTCGCTCATCGGCGTGGTCGCGATGATGCTCGTGCTCGACTGGCGACTGTCGATCGTGTCCTTTCTCGCATTGCCGCTGGTGGGGCTCATCGTGAACTTCGTCCGCACCCGGTCGCGCGCGGCGTACCGCGACGTCCGCGCGCGCACCGCGCGGCTGAACGCGTTTCTCAACGAGCAAGTGAGCGGCATCGCGGTCGTTCAAGCGTTCGTGCGCGAACGCGCGATGGCCGAGGAGTTCGACGGCGTCAACGTCGGCTATCGAGACGCCAACAAGCGCGCGATCTACTACGAGGCATTGCTCGACGCGTCGATCGAGATGGTCAGCACGGTGTGCATCGCGAGCATTCTTTGGTTTTCCGGAGTGCGTCGCCTGGGGGAGCACACGATCAGCTTCGCGCTACTGGTCACCTTCACGCAATACATCCGGCAGTTCTTCGAGCCCGTGAGCCTTCTCTCGCAACGGTATACGCTCCTGCAGAGCGCCATGGCGGGAGCGGAGCGAATCTTCGAGCTCCTCGACGAGAAGGACGTCGCGCCGGAGGCGCTCGCCCCGCAGGAGTGCGGGCCGGCGGGACCACCCGACGAAGGGATCGCGCTCGAGCACGTCGACTTCGAATACAAGCCGGGTGTGCCCGTGCTTCGCGACGTCACGTTCGGCGCCCGTCGCGGGGAACGCGTTGCTCTGGTGGGCGCGACCGGTGCGGGAAAGACGACGGTCGCCAGTCTGCTGCTGCGCCTCTACGAGCCACAAGGGGGGACCGTGCGGGTTCTCGGACGCGACGTGCGGACCTACGAACCGCATGATCTGCGACGGAACTTCTCGGTCGTGCCGCAAGACGTCTTCCTCTTCTCGGGTACGCTGCTGTCGAACATCGGCGTGGCCGACGCAACGCCGGATCGCGCACGGGCCGAGGCTTCGCTGAGGCGGATCGGGGCGTTCGAAGTGTTCGCCAATCGGGAGGGAGGGCTCGACGCCCGCGTCGACGAGAGGGGGCAGAATTTCAGCGCGGGCGAGCGGCAGCTGCTCGCCTTCGCGCGCGCGATGTACCGAGACGCGCCGCTCCTGGTCCTCGACGAGGCGACCGCGAGCGTGGACTCCGACACCGAGGCACGGCTGCAGCGGGCGCTCGAAGAGGTCGTGCGGGGGCGAACGTCGCTCGTCATCGCGCACCGCCTGTCGACGATCCGCGCGGCCGACCGGATTGTGTGCTTTCACAAGGGCCGCGTCGTCGAAATCGGGACGCACGACGAGCTTCTCGCCAAAGGAGGGGTGTATGCGCGCCTCTACCGGATGCAGTCCGCGCACGAGCAGGCGACAGTCGCCGAGCGGCGCGCGCACCAAGACTTGAGCGCTTAGGCTTCGCCATTTCGCGCGTTGGCCAACACGCGCCGCCGCTTTGGAGTCGGTGCCGCAGACGGGAAATGGTAAGATCCCCCATGCGCGTGCGGGCCCGCTCTCGGCGCCGGAGAGCCCTTGGACTCCGGCGCGCGGCCGAGTGTTCGTTCGTCTTTCTCGTGGGCTGCGGCCAGCCGTCGGCTGGCAAACGAGGCCCACCCGATGCCGCCATCGACGCGGCGATGCCCGCGAGCGTGCCGGGCTCGGATGCGGCTACGACCGCCCCGGAATCCGGCTTTCTGGATGCCGCGATACCGACCGACCTGCCCGACTCGGATGACTCGTCAGACGACGGTGCTGCCGAAAGCGAGGCCGTCACCGGCGATGCGCCCGACGCGGGCGGATCGCCTGACGACGGACTCTCGAGCGAAGACGGCGGGGCGTGTGGCGCGGTCGTCGAGCAACACGCGATCGAAGGGGCTACGCACGTCGCGGTCTGCGCGCCGGTGACCTATCTGACGAAGCCTCCCTCGTCGGGCAACCACTATCCCATTTGGGCGGCGTACGAGAGCTACCCGTTGGCGATCCCGGAGGGGTTCTGGGTGCACGATCTCGAGCACGGCGCGGTGGTCCTCTCCTACGACTGTCCCGCGGGGTGCGCGGCGGACGTCGCGGCGGCGCAACGGTGGATCGACAACTTGCCGGACGACCCGATCTGCAGTCCGGCGGCGGGCGACGCGCGCATCCGCATCGTCATGACGCCCGACCCCAACCTCGACGTGAAGTTCGCGGCGAGCGCGTGGGGGTGGACGCTCCGCGCGGACTGCTTCGACCCGGTTGCGTTCGACGCGTTCTTCCGAGCTCACTACGGTCAAGGGTCCGAGGCGCTTTGCGCGCAAGGGGAGGATCTCTCGCTGGGCGTGCAGGACGGATGCGGCGAGTAGCGGCGGGTCGCACGCGCGCAACGTACCAGTTTCATGGGTCGTTCTGCGCGTCATGCTCGGCGAGCGCGGACGGCTCGGCGAGTGGGCGGTCGCTGAGGACGTGAACCTGGACTGGCGCTGCCGAGAGAAAGCCGCCAGGAGCACCAGGGTCACCAAGGGAAGAATTCTCGAGGACTGGGCTCATGCGATTCCTGGCGGTACCGACCGACCCGGGAAGGTCCGTCCTCGCCTGGGGGGGCCAGTTCCCACACGGTGGGGACAAGACGCCTCATCGTCGGGCGTTCCGTCCTCACCGTCGGGCGCCGACTCCTCATCGCCGGGCGCCGGGTCCTCACGGCCGGGCGGCGCCGCCTCATGGTGAGGAGGCGCCGCCACCTGAACCCGGCCGCGCTCCCCCCCGGTAGAAGTCGTGTTTACGGCTGGGGGTCGGGGGGGGGTGGTCGGGGGGAGCGGCCGCGCTCCCCCCCGTGTGCAAGTCGTTTGATCGCGTAAGCTCCCATCGCGTCAGCCAGAGCGGATCCCCGAAGGAGCGCAGCGGAGGCTGCACAAGACTAGAGCTCGTCCGCTTGGCCCTTGCTCCCGCTCGGTGCTAGTCGTGAAGGGAATCGTAGCGCCCTGGCCGGGCGTTCTCCCTGCAATGTCGCAGCCCCTCGTTCCTCGCGTGCTCCGCCCCCGGCGGGCCGCCCCCGCCGATGCCGTGAGGCCGACGCGAGCCGACGTCAACCTCGCGGCGTTGCGCCACAACCTGCGCGTCGTCCAGAAGCGAGCGGAAGGGGCGCGCGTGTGGGCGGTGCTCAAAGCCGACGCCTACGGGCACGGCGCTCCAGGTGTCGCGCGCACCCTCGAACGGGCCCGGGTGGACGGCTTTTGCGTGGCACTGCTCGAGGAAGCGGTCGAGCTTCGAGAGGCGGGGATCGTGGCGCCCATCATGGTGATGGGTGGCCACTACGGCAATGCGCACGACGAGGTCGTCGCGCGAGCGCTGATTCCCGTTGTCCACGACATCGGGCAGGTCGCCGCATTCGCGCGCTTGGTTCGCTCCGGCGAGGTGTCAGGGCCCATTGACGCGCACCTCAAAGTCGACACGGGGATGGGACGCCTCGGCGTGACTCTCCGGGCGCTGCCCGAGCTGGCGGCCGCTCTCGCCGACTATCCCGAGGTGCGCGTGCGCGGTCTGATGACCCACCTCGCGTGCGCAGACGCTCCCACGACCGAGGCGACGAGCGAGCAGATGACGCGGTTCGAGGAAGCGACCGCGATCCTCGCGCGGGCTGGCGTCCGTCCCGAGCAGCGGCACGCGGCGAACAGCGCGGCGCTCCTCCGCGGGCAGGCTCGGCTCGACGCGGTGCGCCCTGGAATCGCGCTCTTCGGCGTCGCGCCGCGCGTCGAGGGCGACCCGCTGTCCACGGAGCTCAGGCCCGTGATGCGCGTGCGGACGGAGATCGTCTCGCTCCGCGACGTCGACGAGGGAGCGTCGGTCGGCTACGGGGCCACGTGGAAAGCCGCGCGGTGTTCGCGCATCGCGACCTTGCCGATGGGCTATGCCGACGGCCTCTCGCGTCACCTGGGCAACTGCGGCCACGTCCTCGTGCGGGGAAAGCGCGCGCCGATCGTGGGCGCCGTGTCGATGGACATGACCATGGTCGACGTGACGGGCATCGAAGGCGCGAGCCTGCGCGACGAAGTGGTCGTCCTGGGGGCCCAAGACGGGGTGCTCGGACGCGACGTCATCGGCGTGGACGAGATAGCCTCGCACGCCGGATCCATTCCGTGGGAAGTGCTGACGAGCGTGTCCCGACGAGTGCCGCGGTTTTATCGGGAGCCCTGACGTGCCGGTTTGTGACGCCTCTTCGTTGCAGCGCTTGGATCTGATCTTCTCCGCTGAGGTGTCATTACTTCCCATAACCCGCGGCCACGATGTTGGCCTGGACGACGTCAGCGATCGCGTCCGTCGCGGCTCCGGACGTCATGACCCCTTCGAAGAAGTTTCCTTGGGCGCCGTTGGTGTTGTCGCCGCCCATCCCGAGGATGATGGCCCCCTGCTTCTTCATGGGGTTGTAGCCGTTAGGACGCGCTCCGTCGTAGAAGGTCGTCAACGTCCCCGACTGTGAGTTGCCGCCTTTGAGTGCAAAGGTCCCGGATCTGCCTATCACCAAGCCTGTGACGTAGGCGGAAGTCTGGGGCGTGTCGGCCGCGTTGGCGGCGAAGCTCACTCCGGCGAAGATGCCGTTCTCCATGTCCGCCATGACCCAAGGGCCGGCACCGCCGCCCTTTCCCCATTGGGAGGCGGTGCCGAAATAGACCGCTTCCATGGTGCCGTCGCCGTCGTCGTAGTTGTTGGTCTCTGCGTTGCCGTAGTCGAAGCAGCAGCCAGAGTTGTAGAAGGTGCCGCTCGTCACCATGTACTCGGTCTCCGGCAGGTCGGCGGTAGCGGTGCCCACAGCCTTGTCGTTCCGATAGCCGTCGCCCGCCACGATATGGACCCCGTAGACCGTGTGGCCGCTGAGCGTCACCTTGAGAGCCGTCGCGTCGGCCGGGTTGTCCGGCGTGGCCTTGCGCTGGCCGGGGGGCGCCGGCGTGAGGTTGTTCCCCTTGCCAGACTGGTCGTAGATGATCGAAATCGTGCACGTCGTGCCGGCGCAAAACGTGTCCTGCACTGCCGAGTCGGCGAAGCGGCCGGCGCTCAGAACACCGATGTCCTTGGTCGTGTTGTCCGACGCGCGAGTGACCTGGTAGAGGCTGCCATTGTACGCGGCCGAGAGCGCCCGCACCGTGCTGTGCGCGGCCACACACGGCGTACCACCCGACGCGAAGATGTCGCAAACCCCGGTCCCCGCTGGCGCGACGCCGGTGTCGCCCGCCGCGCCGCCATCGGCGCTGGCGAGGCCCGAGTCCGCGCCGCTCGATCCGGAGCTCGTGCTCGAACCACCCGAGCCGGAGCTCGTGCCACCGGAGCCGGAGCTCGTGCCACCGGAGCCGGAGCTCGTGCCACCGGAGCCGGAGCTCGTGCCACCGGAGCTGGAGCTCGTGCCACCGGAGCCGGAGCTCGTGCCACCGGAGCTGGAGCTCGTCCCGCTGGAGCCCGTGGTCGTGCTGCCCGAACTCGAGTTTGTCCCACCGGTGCTCGCGCCGCTGGACCCCGTGCTCGCGCCGCCGGTGCCAGAACCGCTGCCGGCGCCCGAGCTCCCGTTCGTCGCACCGCCTTCCAGCGAGGCGGAGGTCTCGTTCGAACCGCTCGAGCAGCTGCCCGCCGCAGCGACGGCTATCATCGCCGCGCCCGCCAAGAATGCTGGGCGCCCGATGAGAACGGCCGAGCGCGAAAAACCCTTCCTGGCCTTTGCTACGTTCACGCACGAACCATACTGCGCCCGGTGGAGACTGCACGAGGGAAGGCCGATCTAAAGACTCGCCCCCAACGCGGCCTCGACCTCCGCCGGGTTGAACCCCACCATCACGCGGCCCCGTACGTCCAGGACCGGGATCGACCCCGCCTGTAGACCCTTCCTGGCCAGCTTCTGCTGCATCTCGCGTGCGGCGGCGGGATCCCTCTCGATGTCCTTTTCGACGTACGCGATCCCTTTGCGTCGAAAGTACTTCGCCGCTTCGTGGCACGCGCCGCACCACTCCGCCCCATAGATCACGACGGCGCCGCGCGAAACGGCCTTCACCGCTCCCGGGTCGGGAGCGTCCGCCGCGGCCCTCGACGAAGAAGACGGCTGGGCGTTCGCGAGGGTCGGACCGGCCTTCTCGCGGCGACCGAGCGCGATGGCGTCGAAGTCCGCGCGGGCGATCGTCCGGACGGGGTAGGTGCCGTCGGCGCGGGCCTCGCGGAGGTCGACCACAAGAATTCGATCGGCGGAATCGCCGTCTTGTTTGCTCGGGTCGACGACCCGAACCGCGTCGCGCCCCATCATCGGGACGTCGGCGACCCGCGTCTCGACGTGAAAATCTCCCTTGTCGTCGATCCACGTCAAGAGAAACGCATCGCTGTCGTCCTTGACTGTCGGCGTCTGCACGGGCTCGGCTGCCACCGAATTGGTGCGCGCACGCTTGCATCCCCCGCCCTCCACGACGGCGAGCGCCGCTACTACTACGACAACCGCAACGCGCCAGCGCGTCGCGCGCGGGTCACTCACTGGACTTCCTCCGACAGCCGCGCCCACTCGAGGAGCATCGCGTCGACTTTCTTCGCGAGCGCTTGCTCGTCGCGAGCCATCTTCGCGAGCCTTTCCCAGTCTTCGCCGGGCGCCTCCCGCAGACTTCCGCGGAGCGTGCTCAGCTCCCGTTCGCCGACGACGATCGACGACTCGAGCTCCTGGATGCGACGCTTCTTCTTTTCGAGCGATCGGGCCGCTTGACGCTGAACTTCGTACTTCTGCTTGCCGGCCTCCAAGTCACCCGCGGCAGCGGACGGCGCGCCGTCGCGATCTCGGGTTCGCGCCGAGGAATCGGACGCGACCTCCCCAGCGATCCCGCGGGACGCGGACACCGCCGTCGCGCTCTGGGCCTGCTCGTAGTCCCGGAAACCACCGGGATACACGTCGGCTTTGCCGTCCCGGACGCTCACGATGCGCGTGGTCACGTTCTCAAGGAAGCGTCTGTCGTGGGAGACGAGCACCACCGTGCCTTCGAAGGCGACGAGCGCCTCTTCGAGGATCTCGGCCGCGGCGATGTCGAGGTGGTTGGTGGGCTCGTCGAGAAAGAGCAGGTTCCGCGGTTCGAGGAGCAGCTTCGCCAGCGCGAGCCGCGAACGCTCGCCGCCTGAGAAGCCGCTGACCGCGCGAAGCGGGTCCTCGCCCCAGAAGCGGAAGCGCGACAGGTACTGCCGCGCGGCTTCCACCGTCAAGTCGCCCCGGACGCGCCGCACGTTGTCGACTGCGGTGAGCGACGGGTCGACGTCGCCGAGGTGCTGGTCGAAGTAGCCGTCTTGCAGGTTGGTGCCACGCTTGACCGTGCCGAGGTCGTCCTGCCCGCCGCGACCGGCGAGCAGGTTCAAGAGCGTAGTCTTGCCCGCGCCGTTCGGCCCCACAACGCCGATGCGCTCTCCGCGCCGAACGAGCAAGTCCAAGCCTCCGAAGAGCCGGCGGCCTCCACGCTCGGCCCGGAGACCCTTGGCGTCTAGCACGATGTCGCCGGTGCGTGCGGACGGGGCGAAGCGAAACGCGACGCGCTCCGCGGTGGCCCAAACGTCTTCCGGCCGCTCGAGGCGGTCCATCTTCTCGAGCATCTTGCGCCGGCTCTGCGCCTGCTTCGTCTTCTGACCCGCGATGTTACGCCGGATGAAGTCTTCGGTCTTGGCGATCATCCCGTGCTGGCGTTCGGCGAGAGCACGCTCGCGATCGAGGTCGGCGGCGCGGAGCCCGACGTATTCGGAGTAGCTCACCGGATAGACGCGGAAGCTCCGCTTGCCGAGCTCCATCGTCGACCGGCACGTGTTGTCCAGAAACGCGCGGTCGTGGCTCACGATGAGGACCGCGCCGCGATAGTCGGCCAGCCAGCCTTCGAGCCAGGCGATCGTGTCGAGGTCGAGGTGGTTGGTCGGCTCGTCGAGCAGCAGCACGTCGGGCTGCTGGGCGAGAACGACGCCGAGGCGCAGGCGGCCGCGCTCTCCGCCGGAAAGCGACGCGACCGGACGCGCGAGGTCGCGCGGCGAGAAGCCCAAGTGGCTGGCCAGGGCCGCGACTCGGTGCTCGAGCTCGTCGCCGTGGACCAGGTGGTAGCGATCGGTGACTTTCGCGAGACGATCGAGCGCCTCCGCAGAGCCGCTCGCGGCTTCTTCCTGGGCGTGGTGCAGCTCCTGCCGAAGCTCGACCACTTCGCGGAAGCCGGAGAGAAACGCGCCGAGGACGTCGCCGTCCGCGGCCATCTCGTGCGATTGACGGTAGAAGCCGAGCGCGGTGTCGCGGCGCAAGACGACGTTGCCCGCGTCGGGTTCGAGCTCGCGGGCCATCAGGCGCAGGAGCGTCGTCTTTCCGCTGCCGTTGGGCGCGACGAGGGCGAGGCGATCGCCCGAGTCGAGGTTGAAAGTGACGTCCTCGAACAAGAGGTCACCCGCGTAACCGAAGCGCAGGCCGGCGACTTGGAGCAGGGTCATCGCGAGCGGCGAAGGGAGTAGCACGTCGGCGATCGCGGTCTACCTGACCGCATGAATCAGCCCCGCGACGGTCGCGGTCAGATCGCTCTTGTCGTCGGTGTCTTGCCGAAGGAACGCCTCGATGCGAGGCATACGCGACATGGCTTCGTCGAGGTCCTTGTCGCGCCCCTGGGCGTAGGCTCCCAGGGCGACCAGATCTCGCTTGGCCTCGTACGTCGCCACGAGCGCGCGCAGACGCCGAGCAGCGTCGCGCTGGTCTCGGCTCACGATCCCGTCCATCACCCGAGAGAGCGACGCGGTGACGTCCACTGCGGGGTAACGCCCTCGGGCGGCGATGGCCCGGTCGAGGACGATGTGGCCGTCGAGGATGCCTCGCACTTCGTCGGCGATCGGCTCGTCCATGTCGCCCCCCTCGACGAGCACCGTGTAGATCGCGGTGATGCTGCCGCGGTCGCCCTGGCCCGCGCGCTCGAGCAGGCGAGGGAGCATCGCGAAGACGCTGGGCGGATAGCCGCGCCGTGCAGGCGGCTCCCCCGCAGCCAACCCCACCTCCCGAAGCGCGCGCGCGCAGCGCGTGACCGAGTCGACGAGGAGCAGGACGCGCGCACCCTGATCCCGGAAATGCTCCGCGTACGCGGTCGCAACTTGGGCGGCGCGAAGCCGTTCGAGCGCCGCGACGTCGCTCGTCGCCACGACGACGACGCTCTTCTTTCGCCCCTCGGACCCCAGGGGACCGTCGAGAAACTCGCCGACCTCGCGACCGCGTTCGCCCACCAGGGCGACGACCACGACGTCGGCCTCCGCCCCCCGCGCCACCGCACCGAGCAGCGAGCTCTTGCCGACGCCGGAACCGGCGAAGAGCCCGACGCGCTGCCCTTCGCCGAGCGTGAGCAACCCGTCGATCACGCGCACTCCGGTCGCCATCGGAAGCGACACCGGACGGCGGCCGAGCGCGGCGGGTGGATCGCGGTCGACCGGGACCCATTCCCCGTCGATTGGCGGACCGCCGTCGAACGGACGCCCCAGGCCGTCGAGAACCCGCCCGAGAAGCGCGCCGCTCGCGCGCACTTGAAGCGGCCCGCCGGTCGACTCGACTTCGTCGTCCGGACCGACTCCGCCCAGCACCCCGAGCGGCATCGCGATCGCCTCGCCCCCGTCGAAGCCGACCACTTCGCAGGCGAGTGGCGTGCCCCGCCGCCGCACCGTCACAACGTCGCCGATCCGCACGCCTGGCATGGCGAAGCGCAGGCTCAGCCCCGTTACGCCTCGCACCCGGCCTGCCGCGCGAAGAGTCGACACTTGCGCGAGCTTGGCCTTGAGCGCCTCGACGTCTACCGGCATCGCCGACCCCGCCGCGCCCTATTTCGCCGCGGCGGCTCGTTTGCCCGTCGTCGCGGCGCTGCTGCGGAGCTCCTCGCCGAGCTGTTCGACCAGCTCGCGCGCCCGCGTCGTAAGCGCTTTGGGCACGTCCACTTGAACGACGACGACCAGGGATCCGCGACCGCGCCCGTCCAGCCGGGGGATGCCGTGCCCTTTGAGCGTGAACACCTCGCCCGACTGCGTCCCGGGTGGCAGCGAGAGCGGGAGGGTCGCCCCCTCATCGTCGGCCTCGAGCGCCTCTACGCGGACTTCGGCGCCGAGCGCCGCTTCGGTGAATAGGACGTGCGCTCGCGCGACGAGATCGACTCCATCGCGCTCGAATCGCGGGTCGGCCTCCACGTCGACCTCGACGTACAAATCGCCGGGCGGCACGCCGTTCGGACCCGGCACCCCCTGCCCGGGCACGCGCAAGCGCTGTCCGGCGTCGATCCCCGCGGGGAAGGTCACGTTGACTTTGCGCGCGCGCTCGACCGCCCCCTGCCCGGCGCACGTCGGGCACGGATGTTTGATCACCCGCCCCGCCCCCCGACAACGGCCGCACGTCGAAGTGAACATCACGAAGCCGCGAGTGTTCGACACCTGCCCCGTTCCCCGGCACTGCGGACAACCCTCGGCTTTGGACCCGGCCTTCGCCCCGCTGCCGCCACAGTCCGTGCATGCCGCGGGGGCGCGCACCGTGAGCTCGCGCTTGCACCCGAAGGCGGCCTCTCGCAAGGTCAGCCGCGCTTGCACGCGCAAGTCGCCGCCGCGGCGCGCGTGGGCTCCGCCCCCGAACCCCATCGACCCGGAGAACATCTCGCTGAAGAGGTCTTGCATGTGGGCGAACACGTCGCCCATGCCATGGCCCCCGGCCGAGCTATCGAGGCCGGCGTGCCCAAACTGGTCGTAGACCTGACGCTTTTCCTGGTCGGAAAGGATCTGGTACGCCTCGTTGATTTCTTTGAACTTCGCCTCGGCCGCGGCGTCGCCTTGGTTTCGGTCCGGATGGTGCTTGAGCGCCTCGCGCCGGTACGCCTTTCGGAGGTCGTCGACCGACGCCTCACGCGAAACGCTCAAGACCTCATAATAGTCGCGCTTGGAAGACATCGATGGGGTACGGGTCTCTTGGGCGCCTTACCTTTACACCTGGGCAGTACCCGGGTGCGCTCAGGCACCGTCAAATTAAGCCTCGACCGAGACCTGTCAATCTTGCGCACCTTTGTGGAGGGGAGCGCCAGCAGATTCCGCACGCAGGCGCGCCTCGTGCTCTTGGGCGAGGGCCCGGCGCAGCACGTTGAGCTCGTCCAAGGCCGCGGCCAGGCGGCTCTGCGCGTCGGGGTCCGAGGGCACTTGGGGGCCGGGGGTGTCGTCGGGTGCGGAGACGACCGGCCGGGTCTCGCTGTCCAGTCGGCGCTGGAGCTCCGCGATGGTCCACCCGCTCGCCTGCGCCTCACCTTCCCGGCGTGCGAGATCCAGGGCAAGGGCGTCCAGCTTCTGCCGTAGCTGGGCGTTGGTTTCGGCCAGGATCGCGTACTCGGGGGCGACCTCCCCGGCGGGAGTTGGAGTGGGAACGGGACTTGGCTTGGGCGCGCCCCCCGCCTCTTGCCCAGCGTCTCCGATCGCGTCGACCAGCTCACGGACCATCCGCTCCCGGCGGCCGAGCTCCGCCTCGAGCGCCCGCATCGCTTGCGCCCGATCGATCAGGACCTCTTCGTAGCGCGCGAGCTCGGCGGCGTGGATCTCCGCCGTTCGCGCCTGGTCCGGCTCGGCTGCCGCGAGCGCACGCTCGGCGCGTTCGGCGCGCACCACGAGCGCTTCGAGCTGCAGGCCTACGGCCCTTTCGGTCTCCGCCAAGACGCGCAGGCGTTGCACCTCTTGCGAGAGCTCCACAACGTCGCGCGAGCTCGCGGCGAGCGCGCTCTCGAGCTCGGCCACCCGAGCCGACCGCTCCTGAAGTGCCTCTTCGAGCCGCTGGGCCGCCCGCGCCCCTTGCTCCATGCCGGCGAGGCGGGCGCGCAGGTCCTCGACCTCTTCTTCGAGGCCGGCGGCCCTGGCTCCCGCTTGCGCGATGGCCAGGTGCACCGCTTTGGCCTCTTCGCGCTCCACGGCCTCTGCGGCCCCTTCGTCCGCCGAGACGCGCTCGGGAAGCTCGACGATCGCGTACGGATCGAGCCGCACCCCCCGCTGGCTCCCGAGCGCGACGAATGCCTCGGGCGTACGACTGGAACTGGCGAGCTGCGTGTCGACGGTGACCGCGGGCGACTCGCCTTCCTCGTCTTCCGCCAGCTCGGCGAGCGCGACCCCTTGAAACGGGAGCTGCGCGATCATCGTCACGTCGTCGAACTGGCCCGCAACGAGGTCGAAGAGCTCGTAGTAGCCATACGCGGCAGGGTCGGCGTCGCCTTCGCGGTTCGGCGCACAAACCAGGGCCGCGCCCTGATCGCCGACCAGAGTGCGCACCCGCGCCAGAACGTCGGGCGCGTCGTCGAAGAGCTCGAGGTCGGGGATGACGACGAGATCGAAGGCTCCGCGCTCGTCGCCCGCGCCTTCCGGCCGCGAGCCACGCCGCGGCACCGGACGCACCACCACACCGCGCGGGGCGAGATCGGCCGCTCGCCGCGCGCGGTCGGCGTCCGGATCCCACACTTGCACCGACTGCGCGCCGAGCTCCGCGATCCGCGCCCCGAGAGCAAGCGACGAGTCGCCGAGAACGGCGACCCGGCGTCCGACGGCGAGGGGCTCGACGTACGCCGCCAGGGCCTGCTGCCGGTGGGCGCGGGGGGCGTTCGAATCCATGGGTGCGGGGCAGGCCTATAGCATCCTCCTGCCCGCATTTCTCGCCGAGTCGTGGACCCAGACGTGGTCGTGGTCGTGATCGGCGACCTCCAGTCCGCGGCGGCTCAGCGGCCCTTCCTCGGTTTTCCTACGGCCCGCAATACTTCGCGCCGACCCCTTGCAGCCATGCCCCGAAGTTGCCCTGGTAGGTGACCGGGTTGCATACGGCAGCCGGTCCCGCGAGGGCGGTCACGACGCACTGGTCGGCCTGGGTGTACGTCGAGCACGTTCCGGACTGCACTTGCACGTCGCACAGCGAGGTCGTCGTGGAATCGGGGCAGCCGTAGCAGCTCTCGGCGGTGCAATCGGCGATGCAGGCGCTGTTGTGGTTGCAAGTCGCGTCGACGTAGGGTGCGACGCACGCGCGAATCCCGGTCTGGGCTACGAAGTCGACATCGAACGGCTGGAGGCAATTGGAGCACGGGGTATTCACGGACCCGAAGAAGTTGTTGCAGGTGTTCGTGCTGGCACCGCCCGCGCAGGCCGCCGCGGCGTTTTGAAGATCGGCCGTGGAGCAGACGTTCTGTCGCGTGGGCGCGGCCTGCTCCAAGGGCGAGGGGCAGCTCGGATAGGGGGCCGGGCACTGCGTTTGCTCGCTCGCGCAGACGCGAGGGAACACGTTCACGTCACAGGTCGACGCGGGCTTGAGCATCGTGCAGTCCTCGCACGTGGTCCCTTGCTCTCCGCACTGCGTATTGAGAAAGCCGCCCTGGCAGTTGCCGGTACCATCGCAGCACCCCGAGCAGCTCTGCGAGCAGGGCGTTCCCCCGTCGGGGGTCGAGCAGAACTGGCCGAAGAGGCACTGCCCTCCCTGCTTCGTGCAATCCGTACAAAGGCTACCGTTGTTGCCGCATTGGTTCGAAAAGAAGCCCTGCTGGCACATGCCGGAGGCGTCGCAGCAGCCAAAGGGACACGTCTGCTGATTGCAGACAGGCCCGGCGTCGCTCCCGGCAGGGGGGACGCACTGCTGCTTCGTGGAGCAAATGTCGCCGTTCTGCAAACAGTTCGCGCAGTTTGCCCCCAGCGTCCCGCACGACAAGCCGGTGAGGCCTTGCTCGCACAAGCCCGAGTTGTCGCAGCAACCGTTCGGACACGTGGTCGCCGAGCACACTCCGGCATCCACCCCGAACATGCATTGCTGGCCAACGCATTGTTCACCGAACGCCGGCGAGCAGATCTGGCAGAAGTCGCTGAAGTTGCCGCACGCCGCGTTCACCGAACCCGGTTGGCACGTGTCGGACATGTCGCAACAGCCGAACGGGCACGTTTGCTGGTTGCACTTGGGCACGGGAAAGGAGCATTGCTGGCTATTGCATTGTTGGCCGAACTGCGCGCAGTTTTGGCACGTGTTG
>Ga0265314_10003615_pt1 | contig 14876 bp, 16 predicted proteins | sample 4126metaG_FD_203106 | JGI IMG/M metagenome (GOLD analysis project Ga0265314, IMG submission 203106) | Rhizosphere microbial communities from Carex aquatilis grown in University of Washington, Seatle, WA, United States - 4-1-26 metaG | ecosystem: Host-associated > Plants > Roots > Rhizosphere >... | reverse complement strand
GCTTCGGATAGCTACGACCGCGTTCTGAGGAAACGGGTAACGCCAACTCCAGCCTGCGCGCATCGCGGTCAATGATGGTGATGCCGATGCTGCCACCGTCGAGGTAGTAGCCGGTGTTGACGGACTGATAAGGAGTAGCAAGCTCACGGAGGCTCGGATGCACTTGGGTGATGTCGTAGCCCGCAGTCGGCCACAGCACAAGGGCCGCCACCACGATGCCGAGAAGCGAAATTGAGATGAGGAGCTTCTTAAGCATGGGCTGCGAGCGCCGCCTAACGCTCCTGACCAGCGACTCCGCCCCGGTGATCTCCAACGCGCCCAAAGGGCGTGCTTGCGGAGTTCGCTGCGACGGGATGGTTAGAACTCAGAATCATGACCTCCATAATAAATGCGTCGGTATGGCGAGAGCGATCGCCGTGGCAACCAGCACTGCCAACCAATCCGTCCAATGCTTGCGTCTATCAGCCAGCACCACCGCCAACCCGCAAACCAGAATGGCGACGAACCACATGAACTCTGCTCGGCCGAAATAAGCCTCCGCATCCGGCAGACCCACGAGCGTGCTGCCAGAAATATCGCCACGCATCCTGGCCTCGCGCACCGCACGACCAAGGACGCCATTAGCGCGAGCATATTGCCCGTGGAAAAAGGACGCCGACCAATAGCAACCGGCTGACAAAACGATCGGCAGCAGACTCAACGCTGAAGATGACGAGACGCGCTTCATGTGATCTAACGAAAAAAGCTGAGCCACCGCCGACTCGCGGCGTGAACCGCGACAGCGGAACCGCAAGCGCCAACGGCGGTTGGCTCCGGCGACTGGTTAGGCCACATGGTCAATCTTCTGTTTGCGCTGACTAAATCCGGCGACCAACCCACCCGCCAGCATGAGCAGGGCTGGACCAAAAACAACTCTGTGCCTGTCCTTCAAATCCAAACTCAACGCTCGCATCGCCCCAGCCGCCTCGGTGCGCTTGATCATGTCGCCTGCTGGCAAATGCTGCGTCTGCCAAATCCAATGAACGTATTGATAATCAGTGAAACCTTCCGCCACATCATAGGCAATCCATAGAAACCCGACGACCAGTAATGTGAAACCAAAATACCTCATGGTGCGAATGTGGCCTAACGTTGATTATACGGACGATAACAGATCCATGGTCCGTTGATCTAAGAAGATGGATTTCATCTTGAAGGTCTTTCCTATTAGGACATTACGCCTCCCACGACGCTCATGTCAACCCCCCAAAACGGCTCCACCTACTTTTGGGGGGGCGGCGGCTCTTGCCCTCGCGGCCATGGTTGTATATCTAGACATGCTCATCTCTAACGCAATTACCTTGGTCCGAGAGACTTGTATGCTCCGGCACCTCTCCATCAATACCGAGAAAAGCTACATCCACTGGCTTCGACGCTACGGCGCTTTTCTCCTGAACCAAAGAGCGCTTCGCTCGGCCTCCAGCGTACAAAAAATGGAAGCCTTCCTCACAAGCCTGGCCAAGACCGGCATGTCAGCCTCCACCCAGAATCAGGCATTTAATGCGCTTCTGTTCTTTTACCGAGAAGTTCTCAAACAGGATCTTGGTCGCGTAGACGCCCTGCGTGCAAGACGACCTGCCGGGGTGCGCCAATGCCCAAGCCAAGCCGAAACGTATCAACTGCTGAGCGCCGTAAACGACATCTACCATTACCCGACCCGGCTGATCGTTCATCTCCTGTACGCGTGCGGGTTGCGTGTCAGCGAACCCTTGAACCTTAGGCTCAAGGATGTCGATTTCCAACAGCAGCGCCTCTTCATCCACCAAGCCAAGGGCAACAGAGGGCGCGCGGTACTCCTGCCTCAATGCCTCATCGAACCACTGCAACAACAAATGACGGCGGCACGGAAGGTGGCCGAGGAAGACCGTATTGCCGGGATTCCGATTGCTCTGCCGGGCCTGCTGGCCAAGAAGTACCCGTGGGCCACTCGCTCCGAACGCTGGGCCTGGATTTTCCCCTCGCACGAGATTTGTCGTGATCCGCGCACCCGCACGCTGGTGCGCTGGCGTTGCCACGAAGGGAACGTCCAGCGCGCCGTCAGGGTAGCGGCGGTCCGGTGCCACCTGGAGGGCCTGACTCCCCATTGCCTTAGGCATGCCTACGCCACCCACGCTCTGCAAGGCGGTGCCTTTGTGCGGGACGTGCAGGTCGTCTTGGGCCACAGTCACCTTGAAACCACGATGCTCTACCTGCACGCGGAGCCTGGCAGGGTGATGAGCCCACTAAATGGTTACAGCATTGCTGCCGTTCATTCGTAGCCCATCAACGCGCTCGCCAACCTCCTGTCCTGGGTGAAGCGTGTGGCCCTGCTGACGGTGCCAAAAAAGAGATCGTTAGGCCGTCTTCGTCAGAACGGAGTGAACTGACGAAACGGGCATCCCCAGCTGGCGGCTGATGGCGCGGACGCCCAGACCCGCCTCGTTCCTGGAGCGGCTACGACGAATGTCTGCAATCGCAGACAAAGCCGCGACGGCACCCGAGTCCGCGACCAGGTCTTGAGCACCCTTGGAGGCGATAGAAAGCGGATAGCCGCGCCGAATGCTAGAGAGCCTGCTTGGGCTTTGATCGGGCCGGAGCCAGGACGAGCAGATGGTCACTTTGGTGGCCGGTCACTTCATCGCCAGATAGCGATAAAGCGTTGGCCTCGAAATCCGCAACGTCTTGCAGATGTCCGCCACGGGGATGGTCTTGTCCGCGTGCATCTTCTTTGCCGTCTGGACTCGTGGATCGTTTACCGGCATCCGTTTACGTCCGCCCAACCGGCCACGGGCTCGCGCAGCTGTGAGACCAGCTCTGGTGCGCTCTTGGATCAGCTTGCGCTCAAACTGGGCTAGGGCGGTGAAGATGTGAAAGATCAACTCGCCGGACGCGGTGGTGGTGTCTATGGCACCATCGCAGATCGACTTGAAGCCAACCTTACGCTGGCGCAGCTGCTCAACCAGGTCGATCAGGTGCCGCACGGACCGGCCAAGCCGATCCAAGCGCCAAACGACCAAGATGTCCCCTTCCCGCAGGTCGGCCACGCATCCGTCGAGTCCAGGGCGTACGGACTTTGCTCCACTGACCTTGTCCATGAAGATATGATTCTTACGGACACCTGCCTTCAGCAGAGCGTCGGTTTGGAGCTTCAACTCCTGCCCGTTCGTGCTAACCCTCGCATATCCAACCAGCCGATTCGTGCCTTTGCGTTTCATGTCTCACTCAGCGTGGCACTGACGGGTTAATGATACAATGACAAAAGAGACGGCATGTTGAGACTTAAAAGCCTCGCAAACTGCGTTTTCGAATGGTCACCGCAGTGTGATCCGTTAAACGGTCGTTTGATGAAGCATGGGGTCCGATTGGCGGCAGTAACCGATTTCCTGGGGATTTCTGTCTCAAAAAACCGTCTCATCGTTCTCTGCCTCACAAATCCGTTGGTGCTGTTGAATGCGAGACATGAACATCAAAACACCGTCATCGGCATCATCAAGATTAGCATCATCGGCAACGTCAGCCTCGCCTTCACCGGCGACATCACGGTCACCACGGTCACCACGGTCAACACGGTCAACATCACCGGAATCATCGTCGCCGCCGTCACGGCTCGTCGGTTACGCCCGCGTTAGTACGGACGGCCAGGAACTTCAACTTCAACTTGACGCCCTTGCGCAGGCCGGATGTGCGAAGGGAAACATCTTCACGGACAAGGTGTCCGGCGCAAAGTCGGTCAGACCTGGGCTGGACCAGTGCCTCGCCCAGCTAAAGGCGGGTGATGTCCTGGTCGTCTGGCGTCTCGACCGCTTAGGCCGGACGATGCGGCACCTGATTGATCTGGTCGAGGAACTGCGCCAGCGCGGCATCGGGTTCAAGTCGATCTGCGATGGCGTCGTCGACACCACGACCGCGTCCTCCCAACTCGTTTTCCATATTTTCACCGCCCTTGCCCAGTTTGAGCGCCGGTTGATTCAAGAGCGGACCAATGCAGGTTTGGAGGCTGCGCGTGCCAGAGGACGTAAGGGTGGGCGGAAACCGATACCGGCCAGCGATCCACGGGTGCAGATGGCTAAAACGATGTACCTCGACCGCAGTATGCCGGTCATGGACATCTGCCAGACGCTGCGCGTATCCAGGGCTACGCTTTACCGCTATGTGGGCATGAAATCGTCCGCCGCGAAGATCGAGTCCACGTAGTTAGTTCATGACGATGGAAATGCTTGTCAGGAGTCTGCTCGATGCGAATGGCCCGCCATGCGCAAGGCGCGTCATCCAGGAGGCGTCCGTCCACCTCCCTCGCCGTGGGCGGCGCTGGATCGCGAGCTTTCGGGACCACACCGGACAGCAGCGCTGGCGGAGCACCGGCCAGACCGACCGGAGGGCGGCCTTCATCGTGGCCCAGAAACTGGAACAGGAGGCACGGCGCACACGCGCTGCCCAGGGTGAATTGGATAAGCCGGTCGCCCGAGCGCGGCCTGAGAGTAGCGGACTTACCCAGCAGGAGGTTGCGCTTTTGATGGGCCTGTCCGAAAGAGGCGTCAGGGCCGTCGAACGCCGCGCACTTGAGAAGTTGCGACGACATCCGGCGCTCCAGGCGATCTGGCGTGAATGGATTGGCAAAGGTGCTGGCTCTGCGGAGGACCTGGAATTCACCGACGCCGAGGTCGCCGCTGTTTACGGCTTGGCGCGTACGCGGGCGGAGCAGCGCGCTGTCGAGAATCTGATGGCGCTGGTAAGCGGGTAAACGTCCAATTAGTCCGAGGTCACGCTAAGGAAGGCAGCGGGGTCCTGGTGTAGGTGATTGCGGGGCCGACGGCCTTCCAGCACCGCTTAGCGCTGGTCCAGCGGCGGAAAGGCATCTTCTCCAGGACTCGGCCTGCCGTTCTCTGGGAGTTGTCGGACGCTAGCGGCGGTTCGTGTCCCTTGATTCGTCAACTGCTCCGTCGCAGATCATCTGCTGTGATCAAATCCGCTTTCGTGAGCCACGAAGGATGCTGCTCCACCTTCGCGTTCCAATCATCAACCAAGGTTCGAGTAACGAAGTCTACAGCCAGATCAAGTGAATCGAAAAAGTGGTGCTCGTCCAAAACACTCTTCTTGGTGTCGATGCCGTTAAGCAAAGTCGAAATGGCTGGCTCGCACTTCGGACCGACCACAATAGCTGAGATACGCGTTGGTGGTTCGAGGACTTGGTCCATCTCGTCCCCCCACTCATAAGAAAGATCGCGTAGGTCAAGCACCATGCCGCTGGGACTCCAGATTGCATCGACCATGCGGACTATGCCTTCGATGTAATGGGCGTCGGGAGCGCCACCAGACCCGCATCGATAATCGCCAGCAAATGCCAAATGAATAACTGAAAGAAAGGGTCTGTTGTCTCTTGCCCAGCGTCGCAGGGAATAGCTGATATTCCCGTCCTTCGTGAAGTTGATGGCTTCAAACTTCATGGGCAGCTAACGTTTAAGTTACCGAGAGCGGACCCTCTCCGGGTCCTGAATTGCCGGGCGGCGCAGCGGGGCCGCTATTCGGTGAAACGTTTGGTTCGGCACTCAAACGCTCAAGGAATCGCCGTGCAACGCCCATATTCTTCTCGGCTTCACAGGAACTTCTAGACGGGATGAAAGCTCCCTGCTCATCACGAAAGACGTGTACGCCCAAATCTTCGAGTTCAGTGCAAAGCTGAAAAACGGCCTGTGCGTTGCCTTGCGCATGAAAAAACTTAAGCTTGGAAATAAAGTAACTCTTCAACTCATCGCCCACAGATAAATTGTGCAATATCCGAAACGCCGCGAGCACGCTCGGGTGGACGGGACAAGTTTCGATGAACTCGGTTATCAAGCTGCGAAGGCGAAGTGCCGTGGCGTCATCGCAGTCCTGCGGGAGGTCCGCCCCGAAGCATTTGAAATGGTCGAGCGCGTCAAAAAGGTCCGAACGGTACCCTCGTCGCCGGGTTTCGGCGAGGGCGAGAAAATAGACGAAGCACAAGTTAATGGTATCCAGGCGTTGGTTCTCCTCCGACACCGACGTGATGATGTTGTCGAGAGTGGAGGCCATGCTACCTAGAACACCCGGCCTGGGTGGCGCAAGGCTGAGGGCGTGAAGATGCAGACAGGACGAGCCATTCCGCGTCCACTCCAGGCCATTGGTTAGCGGAGATCATTCCAACTCCCCTTCATCGTCTCCTGCAACCCAGTCCAGGCTGCGAACCACGTCAACGACCTTGTCCATCAATGCGGGATCGTCCCCTGTATAGAACTTCATCCCGCCCCCTCTTACTGCCCCGTCTTTGACCTCCAGATTAAGGGACGACTCGTGCCCGCTGAAAACCAACCAGTGGCCTAACTGATCTGGTTGAACCGTTGCCGAAAGCCCGGCAGCGTTGAAGGCATTCACGAAAGCATCGAGCGGAGTGGCCTTCTTGTCGTCCTTTGGCCAGATATAGATTTCGTATCCCATGGATTCGTGGTGGCGCGAGCCGCTAACGATGCACATCAGCCGCCCCGCGCGAAGAACGCAAAGCACGACTCAAAGACGGCATCGCGGGGTCAGGCTGCATGTGCTTGTTAAGCCCTCCGGTCATGACGTCCTGACCAAATCCCTTTTGCTCAAGCCGTCAGGAAACTCAAAGCATGGATCGTCAAAGCTACGGAAACATGTGCCGACTCCAAACTGAGGCAAGCCAAGCGCTCCAACCAAATCCGCATGACGCTGAAAAGCAAAAGCGTAGCCGCCCTCATCGAACAACGACTTGCGAAGAATCATCTCGACGCTCGGAGCTTCGCAAGCACCGAACGCCGAACAGAGGCGTTGTGCGTCACCACCGGTCGGCGCGGATGGCTCAGCTCCGTCAAAATAGCCGGGAGTGGAATCATACTCGTCTGATAGCTTCCCGTCTTCATAAAGCTGATACCACAGAATGTCATCATCGTGGTTGAGAACCGCCAAAACTGGACAACTAAACCGAGCCGACAAAAACGAAGCTAGACCAGAAATAGCTTTCGCGTCTTGCTCGTCGGATTCCTCATCAAAAACCACGACATACCCGTTGTCGTCGGTTGGCGTGACGATAGCCCTCCGACCAACGAGAGCCGAGGCAACTGCCTTTTGATGTGCCCCCTTCAGTGTGTAGTTGGTGTAGAAGTTTCCCATAGGTGGATAGGCTTGACGCCGCGTCTCACCTACCGCCGCCAGGCGTGACAGGTGGAGCGGAGGAAAAACACGGGAACTTCAGGCAAGCTCCAAGCGGAAAGCCGAGGCGGCGGTTAGGTGCAGGCGCTAAGGCATCTTCTTCGATATCAACTCGAAAACAAGTCCAAGAAAAGTCAGAAATGTCGCGATGTCCAACCAACAGGCTGCCAGCCAAATGTCCCAGGGGTCCCAATGAGTCGGATAAAAACTATGAGTCCCGACGATCGCCCAAACGTTTGCCGTCAAAGACAAAAGCCACACCAAAACCGCAACTAGCTTCGATGGCGAACGAGCAATGCCTCGCCAAAACAAACCCACAATGGCAACGTAGCCACAGATCAGAAACAATTCACCACTCCAATGCTCCGTCCATTCTCTCGGCAAGAAAAGCGTAGCAACAAATATCGGCAGACCAAGCAGTGCCCAACATGACGCCCCTCCCGCCACGACAAAGGCAATCACTCGTGGAGCACGTTCAATCATTGTGGTGTGCATAGATGCCTAACTTTGATTCTGCAACGGCCAGTCGCTTATTTTTCTGGACCGTCGACAGGCTCTCGTACGCAAGTGGTTCATACCCAATGGGACTTTTTTAATAATACGGCTGCCGGTTCGGTTATTACAAGAGCAAAGAAACTTACCGTTTTGCCCACCCCCACCTGGGTCCTCGTGCCAGCCAACACCCTGACTGGCGGCTCCTCTTAATTCAGCGACGCCAGCGTGCCCACCGCAGACCCCGTGGCACTCCGCCCCACGTCCCACCCGCTGGAGGCGTCCAGGTCGCTACAGGCGCTTTGGCCGGTCAGGGTTGGTCTCTGGAGCGCCAGAAGTCCCATGGAAGTCCATCCTGGGCTGTGCGCTGATCGATGGGCGGGCGCAGGCCGATGGCTGTAAACAATCCTCGGAACGGTGTCACCGGCCACCAGGGTGACCACCGGCATCGTCCAGCCTCAGGCTGGGTCAAGGACCGAGCAGGATGCTGGGCACTGGCCACGGCTCAGCCGGTCGCCATAGCCTCCGAGGGTAGCCACGATCTGGTCGCGGCCTCGGATGCCGTCGTGGCTTTGTCCGCGACCGCCGACATTCTTCGTCGCCAATCCAGTGCCATTGAGGCACATCTCCTCGGCATTCAAGCGGCTCAGCGTCGAGTTCACGTGGGTGTTTACAATCAACTGCTCCAAGAGCCCGAGAACTCACTTTTTTGACGTATAGGCCACAAGACCACGTTCTAGTAACTGCGCGTCGTGTTTTTTCTGCATGACCGCGTAGTTAGCTCGGTGAGTGCCTGCGCACTCCACGTATGACGAACGTGCTCAAAAAAATGAAAACGAGAGTCGCATCTGGTCTGAATGAAGACCGTTGGACGCGGCGGATGGCCCCTTTCTCGTTTGGGGCCTCGTCACCCTCGCTCCAACGGTCTTCGCCATTTGCCGACCATGAACCAAACGAGAATTGACACCGTCACCGGTGCCTTCGATCCCCAGCAGGCTCCGACAGCACTGGTAGTAACCAGCAAGGGCACGCAGAGCGCAAACTCTACCGCCGTCCCCGCCCAGCCGATTCCAGCCAGCGGCCCCGCACCGCTCGATTTGAAGGCCATCAGGGTGTCCTATCAGGAGGGAGTTTGCGGGGAGTTGCGCGAGTTCTCCCTGGGTGGATTCCTCACCTGGATCGAGCGGGGCCGCTACTCCAAGCAGGTCGATGCCATTCGGACGCTCTACGCCCGCGTGCTCAAGGAAACCGGGGACGAGAAACAGGCCAAGAAGGCCGTCTCCGATTTGAAGAAAGACCTGCCTGGGATCACGCCCTCGGGCTTGTTCGAGGAGGCGCGGAAGCTGGAAAACCTCAGCCAATACACGGGCGTCATATGCTACGACATCGACGGCTGCGATCCCGGCCCGATCATGGAGGCCGCACCCAACTGCCCCTACGTGCTGGCGGCCTTCATCAGTCCAACGGGAACTGGCGTAAAACTCTTTGTCCTGGTTGGTGCCATTGCGGAAGTAAGCGGCCACCCTGCCCTCTGGCAGGCAGGCAAGCGCATGGTCAAAAAGTTCTTTGGAGTGAATGTAGACGAAAGCCGCAAGGACGTGCCCGGCCTATGCTTTATCTCCGCCGGTGAGGTCTACCGCAACGACGCCGCCATCCCAGTCAAGTTGACTGATTGGCCTGAGGAGCAAGCTCCCCAAGTGAAAGCGGCTTCCAAAAAAGCGCCAGCTAAAAACAAGCCCGATAAGGGTTCACCCGCCCAAACTGAGCGCGAACAAGTGGATGGCCCGGTTGAAGGGAAGCCATTGCTGACGCTTGACGAGGATGTAGTCAAAGAGTTCATAGCCGCATGCCCGCACGATCTGGCTGCAACGAAGATGGTGAAGGCGCTGGAGTATATCGATCCGTCACCGGAAAATGTCTGGCGTGAGGTCGGCATGGGGCTCAAGTCCCGCTGGGGCGACGTTGCCTGGGAGTTGTTCGACGCCTGGAGCGCTTGCGGCGACGGCTACGATGAGCGGGAGAACCAAGCCCGTTGGGACAGTTTCTCGGACGATCAAGATGCCGGGATTGGCTTGGGGACAATCTTCCATTACGCGCAGGAGAACGGATGGAAGCAGTACGACAAGGCTGGCGTCATCCTGCCCACGACCAGCAACTCCGATTTCTGCCGCCGGGTGCTGAAGGTGGTATCTCCAACCCATTCGATGTTCTTGCAGGGTGGCCAAGTCGTCTGCGTCGAAAACATCGGCGGCCAGCCAGAGATCGTCTCCGTTGACCCATGCAAGGCCATCCGCCTTATCGAGCCGCATATCCAGTGCCTGAAAGTGACCATCGAGGAGGGCAAAACCAAGTTCACGCCGGTGCCGCTGAGCGAGCACAACGCCAAAATGCTCGTTCGTGGGGTCCAGGCTGGTGAATTGCCTGAACTCAAAGGGATCACCCACTGTCCACCGCAGATCGAACTCAAGGCTGAGGACGGCTCCGAGGAGTTGAGAGTAGCCAAGCCCGGCTACGTGGTTCAGACAGGATGGTGGAACGCGAGCGATGCGCGGATCAAGCTGCCGCCCAAGGAGGAAGCCATCTCGAAGCTGAAATGGCTTTACCGCGAATTTGACTTTGCCACCCCTGGCGACCGCAGCCGCGCTTTGGTTTATCCCATCGGGGTTGCCCTGAAGATGTCGGGTCTAATTCGCGGTCATGTCCCTTTGGACTTCGGCACGGCCAACGACCAACAGGCAGGCAAAGGCACGAGGCAGCAGATGACCTCGGCCCTGTTCGGTGCCGGTATGGAGATCATCACCCAGTCCGAGTCGCATATCGGGGGGACCTCGGAGCAGTTCAAGTCCGCATGCCTTGCAGGCAAGCCCTTTATCCAGTTGGACAACTTCGACCACTTCAACTGCCGCGAGATGGAGGCATTTTTGACCGGCAACCGGGTGCGGATGCGCGATGCCTACGGGCGCTCCCGAACGGTCGATCCGGGCAACCACTTCGTCTTCCTGACGAGCAACGGGCTGGCGGCCCGCAGGGACTTGGCCCTGCGGTCCTGGTTCATCCGCATCCTGAAGAAACCGGAGGGCTATCAGTTCCATCATTACCGGGGAGGCGGCATCGTGGAGCACATCCTGGCTCATCAGGCGGACTACCTGGGCTGCCTCTACGCGATCACCGCCGCTTGGTGGGAGGCTTACTGCCCGCGCACTAATGAAACCGGGCATAGTTTCACGGAGTTCACCCAGGCTTGCGACTGGATCGCTCAACGGATTCTGGGCGAAGCCCCCGTCATGGAGGGCCACCAGGAGGCGGTCGAGCATTACAGCGACGCTGGCCGCGTGTTTTTCTCCCGCATGTTCGACGTGCTCCAAAAGCGCGGTAAGCTCAATGTTCTTTACCGGGCTGGACAACTGGCCACGATGGCCTTCCGGTTTTCGATTCCGATCCCCGGCACGAGCGCCTCAAGCCGCCTGGATGAGCGCGGCGGGGCGAAGCTCATCGGCTCGCTCGCGGCGGATATGTTCGACGCCAGCGCCGTGCTGAACTTGGGCAATGGGCGGTGGGTTGAACGGCGCGAAGGCAGGGCGGCGGAGGATGAGGATTTCGATGAGCCCGACCGCCTCTGGAGGCCCACGGCAGGCAAGGCGTCGCCTTGCTACATCTTCAAGCTCACTGATGGCCGCGCTCCGCAGGCCAGCGCGGCTAGCGAGACACCACCGACTGCCGCAGTCACCAAAAAAACAAGGGCGACTGACGCCCTGGAGGACTTCCGTAAGGCCCTTCTGGCAGCATTAGCGGAGGCGGGAAACCCAGCGCCCTGCACCGTCGCCACCGCGCAGATCGCCAGCCTGTTCGCCGACTGCTCACCAGGGTCGGCGGGCAAGTGGATGGCCAAGCTGGCGGCCCGCTACCCGGCTCAGTTTCTCAAGGCCGACACCAATCACGCGAAGGGTTGGCAAGTGACCGGGTGACGTTTGCAAACGTCACCCGTCACCAGCGGAGACGCTCCCAGGTCTTCCGCGAAGTGAACTCCAGGCATTCAGCAAACGTCACCCCGGGGGGCTTGGGAAGCAAACGTCACCCTCTAACTAGCGTATTCTCAAGCCTCCTGACGTTTGTTGTGACGTTTGAAGGGGGAAGGGGGGTCGGGTAAGGATTTGATGAACAAGGTGATGAATACTCTATCGTGAGCCCCTCCTCTGTCAGCCTCTCAGCATCCCCACCCCTTGGGCTTGGAAACGTCACCTGCTCGGACGCGGCAGGCTGGACGCCGTGGATAGCGTTCGCCATGGAGTGCCAAGGCATCATGGATGTCCAAGCCCCCACCGGAAAGAAATCTGGGAGGCTGAAGAGATTTTTGGCCCAAACCGATCCAGAACGTCGCTTTAAAGGGTAGGGCTTGTCTGTGAAGCAACCGAGCAACATCAAAGGACGTGCGAGCGTGTTTTACGGCTTGCTTTTCCGCCCCACCCGGCATTCAGAATGCCTCATGACGCCTATGGAGATACCTCATTCCATTCGCCGCAGAGGGTCAAAACCACCACCCCCGCCGATGATCGCCTCTGCCCTTGGAATGCTGCCCCTAGTACTACTGTTGTTGCTGGCGCTGCCCGCTGCGGTGCAAGCCCAATTCAGCTACGTGACCAACAACGGCTCGATCACCATCACCGGCTACGACTGTCCCACCAATCCCGTTGCGCTGGTCATCCCTGAGACGATCACTGGCCTACCGGTCACCAGCATCGGGGGCGGCTTCACTGGCTGCCCCAACCTGACTAGCGTGACCATCCCGGATAGCGTCACCAGTATCGGCGACTCGGCGTTCTATGGCAGCGGCCAGACCGACCCATCATCCGGCCTGACAGCACTCGCGGTGAACGACTCGATCATGATCACCGGATACAACTGTCTCAGCAACGCGGTGGTCATCCCTGACTCCATCAGTGGCTTGCCGGTAACCAGCATTGGGGACGGAGCGTTCCAGGACTGTCTCAGTCTGACCAACGTCACTATCCCCAGCAGCGTGACCAGCATCGGGGCTGCTGCGTTCAGAAGCTGCACTAGCTTGACCAGCGTCGTGATTCCCAACAGCGTCACGAGCATCGGCCCCCGGGCGTTCTATGACTGCTCCAGCCTGACCAGCGTCGTGATTCCCAACAGCGTCACCAACATCGGGGACGTCCTGTTCTTAGGCAGCGGAAATAGGTACACGCCAAGCGGGCTCAGGGCACTTGCCGTGAACGGCACCATGACGATCACAGGATACTATGGTTCGAGCGATGATGTCGTCATTCCCGGCACCATCGCTGGTCTGCCGGTCACCACCATAGGATTGGGTGCGCTCAGCGACCTCAACTTGACCAGCGTCACGATCCCCAACAGCGTCACCAACATCGGAGACTATGCGTTCACAGACTGTACCAGCCTGACCAACCTCACCATCGGCAACAGCGTCACCAGCATCGGAGCCATCGCGTTCTCTGGCTGCCCGCTGACGAGCGTCTATTTCCGAGGTAACTCTCCCAGCGTCGATCCGACTGCGTTCGACGAATACAACGAAACCACGGTCTATCACCTGCCGGGCACCACCGGCTGGGGGACCAACTTCGCCGGTCTTCCGACCGCCCTCTGGTCGCTCCCCAACCCGCTGGTTCTAACCACCGGTCCAGCCTTCGGCATCCGCACCAACCAGTTCGGTTTCACCATCTCCTGGGCCACCAACCTCTCCGTCGTCGTGGAAGCCTCCACTGATCTCGACCATCCCGCCTGGGCTCCCGTGGCGACCAACACCCTCAGCGGCGGGTCCTCCTTCTTCAGCGATCCGCAATGGACCAACAGTCCAGCTAGGTTCTACCGGATGCGGTCGCAATGATCTGAGCCAGGACCCACATGGATATGAAAAGGAAACTCGCCTCCACCTTGCTGCTTTCACCGGCGCTGATCCAGTTACTCCTGCTGCTGGCGCTGCCCATGGCGGTGCTAGCGCAATCCACGAATGGATTTGCCTACATAACCACCAACGGCACCATCAGCATCACGGGATACACCGGCTCTCTCAACGATTTGACCATTCCCAGCACGATCAGTGGTCTGCCGGTCACCAGCATCGGAGCCAATGCTTTCGGTTTAACCTTCCTCTTCAGCGTGACCATCCCCAACACCGTCACTAACATCGGAGAAGCGGCATTTCTTGGCCCACCCCTGCTGTCCGAAATAACAGTCGATACGCTCAACTCATCCTATAGCAGTCTGGATGGGGTCTTGTTCGACAAGGGCCAGAGCACGCTGCTCCAATATCCAGCGGGCAGAGCCGGAATCTACTCGATCCCGAACACCGTCACCACTATCGGAGATTCTGCGTTCGATTCCTGCTTCAGCCTGACCACCATAACGATTCCCGGCAGCGTCAGCTATGTTGGACGCTACGCATTCGCTGACTGCGGGCTCAGGGGGGTCTATTTCCAGGGTAAAGCTCCGAGGGGTGATCCGAAGATGTTCTACGATTCCATTGGTGTGAGCCTCGATGCGACCGTCTATTACATTGCAGGGACAACGGGATGGGGTTCGACGTTTGGTGGTTTGCCGAGCGTGGCGTGGAATCCAGCGGTGCCCTACTCGTACACGGCCACAAACGACACAATCACCATCACCCAGTACATCGGTCCTGGTGGCGGTGTGGCCATCCCAACCACGATAACCGGCCTGCCGGTAACCAGCCTCGGAGGTTATTACACGAACCTCACGGACCCAGAGAGTTTCGTCGGTGCCTTCCAAGGTGCTAGCCTGACCAGCGTGATGATCCCAGACGGCGTTACCTACATCGGGAACTCCGCGTTCTCCGACAACACCCTTACTAACGTCACTATTCCCAACAGTGTTACCAATATCGGGGACTGGGCGTTCTCCGGTACCAGCCTGACGAGTGTCATCATCCCTGACGGCGTCGCTAGCATCGGAAACGGTGCGTTCGATGATTGCTTCGGGCTGACCAACGTGACCATCGGCAACGGCGTCACGAGCATCGGGGATCAAGCATTCGCTGGCTTCTTCAGCCTGGCCCGCGTGACGATTCCCGCCAGCGTCACCTCCATCGGGGACGGGGCGCTCGTGAGATGCTCCCAAGACGAAATTCACGGCACGCGCTGCGCTTCGCCGGACGCGATCTACTTCTTGGGTAACGCCCCCGC
>Ga0265314_10003613_pt1 | contig 14878 bp, 9 predicted proteins | sample 4126metaG_FD_203106 | JGI IMG/M metagenome (GOLD analysis project Ga0265314, IMG submission 203106) | Rhizosphere microbial communities from Carex aquatilis grown in University of Washington, Seatle, WA, United States - 4-1-26 metaG | ecosystem: Host-associated > Plants > Roots > Rhizosphere >... | reverse complement strand
CGCAGCGCTCGTGCTGTCTCGTTCCGATACCGAAAATACCGAGGCTGCCAAACCGCCGCCACTTCCACCGCCATCGCGCAAAGCCGATGAACACACATCTAAGGTTGAGGTTCCTGCGGCAACGCGGGCTTTAAAAAACAATGCCCTGCCTCCGCCTGCGCTCGAAGCCGGCGAAATGTTGCCCGACCACAAGCCTCCGGCCAAGAGCGGGACGGATAAGGGGGCCGAGCCTGCCGAAAAAGTCCCATCGGAAAAGAAACCGCCACCCGAGCTGGATCCCGGCATTGAAAAGACCCCGCTGCCCGTACCTGCGCCAACCCCCGCGCCAAGCGAGCGCCCCAAGGATGAGCCGCCCACTCCCACCCCCACCGAGGTCCCAGCAAAGCCTCCGGCTGCGCTGATGACGTACCAGAAGCTCGAAGACCTGGTGCTGGGCACGGGTAAATTGGTGGAAATTCAAAACTCCGCCACGCAAGCCCTGGAAACCATAGAGCCGGCGGACAAGGCGACCGGCACGCTTTTGATCGAAGCATTAACCCAGGCGACCGGCGCCGATGCTGCGGTGCGTGCGGCGCTTCTATCCAAAAAGGGCTCGCGGATCATCCTGACTCGTCCAGACGGCTCGCGCAGGTTTGTCGATGTGACCGTCGACCCGGACGGCGGCGTCAATATTCATCCGGAGGACCTGGCCCTAAGCCAGTTCCAGGAATTCGCTCGCGATCAGCTTAAAGCCGGCAAAGAAACCGACGCGCGCATCGCTTCTTATCAGGCCTTGCGCGGAGATCCTGAACTTGCCCGGAAACTCGTTGCACAGCTTGATCCGCCGTTGCGGACGACTTTGGAGCACATCGTCAACGCCCGCGGCAAGACGGTTCGCGAGGCCAGGGCTGTTGAAGAATTGAAAAAGTTCAATGAGCTGCTCGAAAAGAACAACCTGTCCGGGGCGCTGACCTTGGGCAACCAGATCGTCAAGGAGTACGCGGGCTGCAAAGCGCTGGCGGAATTGGATCCACCGCTCGAAACCAGGCTCGCGGAGATTCAAAGCGGTTCCGTGGAACTACGCAACATTTTCATGTGCGATGCCAAACGTCTGCCGGACGGCCGAATTGAATTGAACTTCGACCTGAAAAATCCGCAGCATCTCCTGGAATTCGTCGATCGCGGGCTGCCGGGCTGGTTCACCGAGATCGAAGCCGACATCTCCCTCGAAAACGATGGGCGCTGGATTCGCATCATCCGCCTCGGCGATTCGGCGGTAATCCACTATCAAACCGCCGCCCAAGGCATCGAGCACCTGGGCAAGACCTACAAGCAGGAACACTCGGAACCTAATCCAAACAAGAATGACTATTACGGCGCGCATGGCGGTGTGCATCGGTACCGAATCAAGGCTGGGCCTCAGGGGATTTCACTCCAAGTCGATGAGGAAGCTGTGCAGATGGCGCCCGGACCTTGGCGCGGTGGACGCTTGAAATGGGGCGGCCACAATGTTCCGCTGCCTACGGCTTTGAAAGTCATTGGGAAATTCGATCCGCTCTGGATGACTGAAATGGCCGCGGTGGCGAAGGACCGCGCGAAATTTCTGACCGGTGCGGTAGTCGACCTGAAACCTCGTCCGCGCGCGCAGCCACGCCCCGAAACTGAACCATTTATGATGTGCTGGGGTCAGGGTGAAGATAAGGAAGTTCGCGGCATTGCCGCCTGGAACGAGATTGGCGCATCCTGGACAGTCGAAGGCCAGGAGTTCATCTCGCCGCGTCCTAAAGACCGGAAAATGGGCTGGACCTCGATCTTCTGGCCCAGCGCATTGATTTCGCCCTGCGCGGAACTGGCGTTCGATGCCAAACTGGAGGCTGGGCAGGTCACGGTGCTTTTGCCCACGCCCACGCTTTGGGGTCAGGGGGGCACGCGGTCGGGCACTTACACCACCGTAACCCTCTCAAACGATGGTGCCAAGGTCAACGATTGCGGCATGTTCGGTCACGCGCCAAACGAGCGGGGCGAAGGCGCCGTGCGCGCCGAAGTCAAATTTGCCACCGGGAAATCGGGCCAATGGTGCAACTACAAGGTGCTCTGTACGAAAGCGGTGCTTGCCGTGTTTGTGGATGGAAAGCAGGTGCTTGAATATAAGCGCGCCAATGGCGGACTGCCCATGGCCTTCTGGGCCTCACCCGGCGAGGAATACCACTTAAAGAACATCACTATCCGCAAGGTCGAATGATGTGTGGCTTTTTGGAAGCCGTCCGCTGCGCGGTTTGTCCTGCATAGTTCCAGAAGCTCCCGCCTATCTGAATTTGTCCTTCCTCCCGCGCATCGGTACGATTTGCGCGCTTCACCGGTCACTTTACGGCGCGACCTGATTTCTTGCCACTTGCCCTCTGAGAGGCGCTCCTTGGCATCCCGAAAATCCGAACCCGCACGAACCGGAAAACGATCCAGCGTTGTGCGCGTCCCCATTCCCGCTACACGCGATCCATTCATCAATACGCCGCTGCTCTCGTTGGGGCCGGACGCACGGGGCGTCGAGCGCTTCTGGATCTCCACGTGGAACAGCGTGCTGGGCTGCCAGGGGCTTTTGATCGATGAACTGGGCGCTCAGCGCATCTATCGTTTTGGCAAGGGCCACCCCGGCTTTTACAGCGCGTGCATGGAAGATCCCAACACGCTCTGGCTCTGCGGTTGGCTGGATCAAGTCGTGCGGTTGAGGCTAAACAGCGGGAAGTTTGACGTCTTCCCCACAGGTGCGCCACGAGCGCTGGTCTTTCAAGGCATGTGCCTGGATGCGGCGAACGGCAAGCTCTTTGCCGCCGCTTTTCCCGCGCCCGCCATTGCGGCCTTTTCCTTCGACATTCGGGCGTGCAAGCCGGTCAAGATACACTCCAATTTTTGCCCAGATCACTACATGCGCTGCTCATTTCCCAATGGCGACGGCACCTACAGCTTCGTCATGCATATCCCGGGCGAGAGCCTCTTGCGCTGGGACCCCAGGAAGGAAACGCTCGACAGCTTCCGCTTCAATGACGCGTTGGACGTGCATGCGCCGGGCGGCACAACCTATTTCCTGATCGAAGACGAGCGCGGCCGGCGGTACTTTCCCAAGTTGGGCTGGTTTGATCCCGTGTCCAGACGTTTCGAACCCCAAACTCCGCCGCCGCAGCGGGAGTTGACTTGGTTTGCGCGCCGCGGACCGGTGGCTTACGGCGCGGAAATCGCCGGCACGAATGCCGAAGTTTCCGCCTGGGACCTCGCCACCGGCGCCGTACGGAAGTGCGTCACCGTACCGGACGCGAACTATTTCAATCTCAACCTGACGGCGGCATCAAAACTCGTCGCGCTTAACATCTATGGCACCTTCCAGCGCTTCGACGTCCATTCCAATGCGTTGGAATGCGCGCGGGTGACGCCCACAAGCACCATCGGCAAGGTGGATTGCCTCGTGCGCATAGACAAAGAGCGCCTCCTCGGCACGCCCTTCATTACCCAGCGCTTTTGGGAGCACAACCTGCGCACGAAAGCAGGCTGGGATTGCGGGCGCGCGGCCCCGGGCAGCGGCGAGATCATGAAAACCAGACTCGTGGGCGGCAAAGTTTACATGGCTGCGTACACGGGTGGTGAGTTGATGGAGTACGATCCGAAAGCGCCGGTCTGCTTTCCCGAAAACCCGCGCGTGGTTGCCGATCCACCGCACGGCATGCGTCCGGTTGGCGCGACCGACGATGGCCGATGTATTTTCTACGCCTGCAGCGCGCCCTACGGCAAGCTGGGGTCGGTCTTGACGCGCTACGACACGCGCACCGGGCAGGCCTGCTACGCCGAAAACCCGCTTCAGACGCTGCAACTGCGCGACCTTTGTTTTGATCGCGGATCCAAAAAGATTTTGGGCGCAGCGAGCATGCACGCCGACTGCGAGAGCCGCCCGCCTGAAGCGAAACGCTGCCTGCTTGCGCGCTTTAATGCCGATTCGCTCGCCCTAGAAGCAACCCTCGAAGCGCCCGAAGGCGCCGAATGGCCGCGCCTTGACGGCCCGCTGCAAAGCGGACGCTGGCTGGTGCACTTCGACGGCGGTTCGACTTTCGGGGGCCTGAAAGGTCCACGATTCTGGATCGTGGAACTCGATCCTCTGCGGCTTGCCGAACCGTGGGCCGAACCGCCCCACATCCGGGGTCTGGTCTACGCAGGCAAACCCGGCTTTTTCGTGATTCAGTGCGGCACGCAGCTCGCGCTTTGGGATGTGCCCCGCAGCAAACAGCTCAAAGTGCTCTATGAAAATTACGACGGCTACCACTTCGAAGTCCAAGGCCGCGCGCTGTACCTGATCCGCGACAAGGAAATCGTGATCCTCGAGAAAATTTTCTAGGCGTTCAGGAGATCCGCCGCCATGCGCGTGCAGGCAAACTACTATCAGCAGTTCGACGCCGACCTCAAGCGCGACATCCCCGGCGAAGCCTACGCCGGCTGGCAAAAGGCCGAAATCGAACTCGCGCCCGAGCACACTGCGGTTGTAGTGATGCACGCCTGGGATACCGGCACGCCGGAACAATATCCCGGTTGGTACCGCTGTGTGGATTACCTGCCGCGCGCACAAAACATTTGTCGCGAAGTCTTTCCCCCGCTCTTGGGCGCCTTGCGCGCCGCCCAGTGGAATATCTTTCACGTGGTCGGGGGCGGTTCTTATTACAAGTCCCTGCCGGGATTTCAACGCGCGCTGAAACTGGCCGGCCCAGAACCAGCGCCCTACGAGCAGGCCGCGCCAGATCCAGTGCTTACGCGCCTGCGTTCATTTCGAGAATCCAATTCATTCGTCGGCGCGAACAATCTGAAAGACGTGCAGCGCGGCTTCGAAAAGCTCGACTTCCCCGAAGAAGCGCGCCCCGCCGGCAATGAAGGCGTGGCCGAAAACGCGCACCAGCTCTTTGCGTTATGCAAGGAATCCAAGGTCAACCATCTCATTTACATGGGCTTCGCGATCAACTGGTGTCTGCTGCTCTCGCCGGGCGGGATGAGCGACATGCAGCGGCGCGGCGTGATGTGTTCGGCGTTCCGCCAGGCCGTGACCGCAGTTGAAAATAAGGAAACGGCCCGAGGCGAATTGGGCAAGGAAAATGGCCTTTGGCGCGTGGGGTTGCAATTTGGTTTTGTCTTCGACGTGCCGGACTTTCTGGGTGCGTTGCCGAAACGGTAAGAATCGCGCTGGGTCTACGCAACCACCCCGTCATTTGGCAGTGTCGCAAAGTTATTGTATAAAGTACAATTATCGCTTCCATCAGAGAGAGCCATATGCGCGCTGAAATCACGTTAGCCAACGGCCTTCCCGCGTTCCGAATCGACGGCGAGATCCAGACCGGATCCGCGTTTTACTCGCACTCCTTTGACCCTTCCCCAGGAGAGCGAGCCGCGAGCGCCCGCCGGATCGCCGAGTTCCGCGACGCCGGCATCCATGTCTATTCTTTCGGCTTGGGCCTCGGACCGTTTTGCTACAAAGAGAGCTACTGGACTGGCGAAGACACGTACGCGCCCGCGGTGCTCGACGAAGTATTTGAGTTCGTGCTCTCGATCGATCCGGCCGCCAAAATGTTGCCGCGTGTGGGCATCGACGGCCCCGACTGGTGGAAAGAGCGCTACCCGGACGAAATCGCAGTTGGCTGGAAGAAAGAGCGTGGATTCTACCGCGAGGATTGGCTGCAGAGTTTCTCTTCAAAGCCATGGCGGCGCGACGCCGGGAAGGCGTTAACCCAGTATATCCGGCATATTGAGTCGAAGTTCAGCGAGCACGTCATCGGCTATCATGTCTGCGCCGAAGCCAGTCATGAATGGTCGTATGGCTGGTGGGGCTCCTTGCACGACTATGGACCCGCGCAGGTGCAGGGCTTTCGCGAATGGTTGGGTCAGCGGTATCAAAACGACGTGTCGCTGTTGCGCGCCGCATGGAACGACACGGCGGTGACCTTTGCAGCCGCCGAGATTCCAAGTCCAGAGTCGCGCTGCCAGGGCGATTACTTCGAGTTCATTGATCCGGCCCAGGGCCGGCAGCGGATCGACTACCTGGACTACCACAACTGGGTGGTAAGCGATGCAATCAAGCATTTCGCCGGCGTGGTCAAGCGCACCGCGGGGCGCGACAAGCTTTGTGGCGTGTTTTATGGCTATTATTTCCTCGCCGAAAACGCATTGCTGCTCGATGTCGGCCATCGCGCGCTGGCAAACGTCCTGGCGTCGGATGACGTCGATTTTATTTCGTGTCCCTACAACTATCGCGAACGCCAGATTGGCGGAGCGGCGATCACTCAAGCCGTGGCTGGTTCCATCCGGCTTCGCGGCAAGGTCTGCTACGTGGAGGACGATACCCGGACCTTCCTGACGACACCGGATCGCGAGTACGGCCGTGCCGAAAACCTTTCCGACACCATTGCGATCCTGAAAAGGAATTACGCCCTCGCCGCCGACGTTGGCGGAAGCCTGTGGTGGATGGAGCAGTCCGCGGGTTGGTTCAGTTGCCCGGAACTGATGAGCACGATTGGCCAACTCGAAGCATTCGGTAAGCAGCTCCTCGACCGCACCGTGCGCAGCGCTTCAGCGGTCGCCAATGCCGAGATCGCCGTATTCGTCAGCGACGCATCGGCTTCCTACCTGCGTTTCGGCACTTCGTTGGTCGAACCGCTGGTCAACGCTTTCGCGGTTGAGCATCTTCCCCGGCTCGGCGCGCCGTACGATGTCTTCCTCACCTCGGACATTGAAGAACTGCATGCGCGCAACCTGCTGAAGAACTACAAACTGTGCATCTTCCTCAACACACCGTACCTCAGTCAGCGCGAGCGTGCGGTAATCAGCGAGCGTGTGACCTGCGCTGGTCGAACGGTTTTCTGGATCCATTGCCCCGGCTATATCACCGAGAGTGGACTGTCCCTGCAGGCGATGTCGGCGCTTATCGGCATCGAGCTTGCCGAAGAGGGCCTTGGCGGAAGAATTCGCCTCGCCATTACCGATTTCAAAGACGACATCACGCGCGGCGTACCGCGCAACAGCCCATTTGGTCCACACGAACCGATCGGGCCGCTGCTGTGGTGCGTCGATGAAAAGGCCAGACACCTCGGCGAGATGCATTGCATGCCGGCGTATGGCAAGGATTGGAAGCCGAAGGTCGGAGTTTTCTGCAATAAGACAGGCTTGGCGGCCAAAGAGCTTCAAGACTGGCGCTCGGTGTGGTGCGGGGTGCCCAATCCGCCTTCTTCGTTACTGCGCGGCGTCGCCAGAAAAGCCGGCGTGAACGTCTACCTGGACAGTGACGATGTGGTTTACGCCAACGCGCTATTTCTTGCCGTGCATGCGCGGTATGCGGGTACGCGCACAATCTCGCTGCCCAAAACCTCGACCGTGATTGACGCCTTCACCGGCGAAAATGTAGCGCGCAATGCGCGTTCGTTTGAGGTCCAACTCGGACGCGGCGATACCGGAATTTGGCTGCTGGAGTAATCAAAAACACGACTGCGCGGCTGGATATCGCATCGCGAAGCGGTTCGAAATCCGAACTTGCATGATAAGAAAGAAAGTGCATATTAAGCAAGTCCGATGATTGGGAGGCGTGCGCATGCTCATGACTGACGTGGATATTGAAGCCCCTGAAAGTTTGACGCGCTATCTGCACGAGGCGGGCCGCCTGTCTGCCGGCGAAACGCCACGCTGCCGTGTGTTGCAGGGCGGGGTGAGCAGCAAGACGGTGCTCGTCGAACGCGCTAATGGCGAAGCCTGGGTGGTCAAGCAGGCATTGGAAAAACTGCGCGTCGCCGCCGACTGGTTCAGCAGCCCCTTGCGCATTCACCACGAAGCCCTGGGCATGCTCTGGCTGGAAAAACTCGCGCCCAAAGGCTCGATCACGCCGCTTGTGTTCGAAGACGAGACGAACCACATCCTGGCCATGCAGGCTGTCCCGCAGCCGCACGAAAACTGGAAGAGCAATCTGCTGGCGGGACGCGTGGACTTCGCGCATGTATCGGCTTTCGGAACGTTGCTGGGTACGATTCAGCGCGAAGCCACCGCTCGCGCCTCGGAACTGGCTGTGACGTTTGAAGACCGCTCTTTCTTCGAAAGCCTGCGGCTCGAGCCTTATTATGGCCGCGCCGCAGAACGCACGCCCGCAGCCGCGGATTTTTTGGCCGCGCTTCAAGCCGAGACGCGTGCGCGGCGCTTTACGCTTGTGCATGGTGATTACAGTCCCAAGAACGTGCTGGTGTACAGTGGTCAACTCGTACTGCTCGACCATGAAGTCGTGCATTGGGGCGATGGTGCGTTTGACGTGGGCTTCGCACTCGCGCATCTGCTTTCCAAAGCGCATCATCTGTCCGTGCATCGGGAAACATTCGCGCAGGCTGCCCAACTTTTTTGGGAGAGTTACCGCGACGCGCTCGGCGCCGGCGCTGCGCAAGTTCTTGAAGCGCGCGCGGCACGGCATGCGCTGGGCTGTTTGCTTGCGCGCGTGGAAGGCTGCTCTCCGCTCGAGTATTTGAACGCTGGGGAGCGTGCCCGGCAGGGTACGGTTGTGGTGAACCTGATGCGGCAGCCGCCCGTGGGTGTTCCTGAGACCATTCTGGCCTTTGTGAAAGGGCTTTGAAATGCCAACACTGCGCAGCCTCAACGCGATGGAAGTGCTCGACAGCCGTGGGCGTCCGACCGTGGCCGCGCGTTGCATGCTTGAAGATGGCGCGGCGGGCGAAGCCAGCGTGCCGTCAGGCGCGTCCACGGGTACGGCCGAGGCGTTGGAGCTGCGCGACGGCGATCCGAAGCGTTACCGCGGGCTGGGCTGCCGAAAGGCAGTGGAAAATGTGCGCGGCGAAATGAACGCCAAGCTTTCAGGAAAAGAATTCGCGACGCAGGCGGAATTCGACCGCGCGCTGATCGAACTCGACGGCACGCCAAACAAATCCCGCCTGGGTGCGAACGCGATTCTGGCGGCCTCGATTGCCTTTGCACGCGCTTGTGGCGTCGAACGCGGCGTGCCGCTCTTCGCGCAGTTCGGGGAACTGCTCGACCGTGAACCAGATTCGCTCCCGCGGCCCACGATCAATCTCTTTAGCGGCGGCAAACACGCGGGCGGGCAAGTCTGCATTCAGGACGTGCTGATCGTGCCGGCGTCCGCGCGCACGATGGACGAGGCGCTCGCGATGTCCTACGCCGTATACCAGGCCGCGGCTGAGCGCATTCAGCGCATTTATAAGGAGCGCGCTCTGGGCGCCGACGAAGGCGGTCTCGCGCCGCGGTTTCCCAATGTTGAAGCGATGCTCGAAGACGCCGTCGAATCGATCCGCGCCGCGGGCCTGACGCCGGGACACGATGTGAGCATCGCCATCGACGTGGCTTCAACGCAATTTTACGCCAACGGCGTGTATGAGATCGACGGCGCGCAGCTGGACAGTGCGGGCATGCTCGCGCGCGTGGCCGGCTGGGTCGAACGCTATCCGATCGTGAGCGTGGAGGACGCGCTCTTTGAAGAAGACTGGGCGCATTGGCCGGCGCTGCGTGCGAAGCTCGAAGCGAAAGCCCTGGTGCTGGGCGACGATTTCCTATGCACAAACCCGGAGCGCATCCGGCGCGCGGCGAAGGAAAAGGCCTGCAACGCGCTGCTCTTAAAGGTGAATCAGATCGGCACGCTGAGCGAAGCAGCGGAATCCTGCCGGCTGGCGCGCGCCGCGGGTTGGAAGGTGACGGTCAGCGCGCGCAGCGGCGAAACCGAAGACTACTGGCTGGCCGATTTGGCGGTGGGTTGGGGCGGGGACCAGATCAAGATTGGGTCGATCACGCGCTCTGAACGCCTGGCGAAGTACAACCGCCTGCTGGCCATCGAAGCCGGCACGCATCTGCCGCTCCGTGCCTGGCCGAACGGATAAATTGTCGGCAGGGTTCACTTCCAGCGCGCGCCACGCATTTTTCCATCTACTACAAGAACCAAAGACAGCTCATGGCAATGAGCGTTGGCGGGAGCGCGGTCAGAAAGAGCCGCAGCGGGCTGATACCATCGGGGCCGAATTGCGCCTGCAGAATTGAATACCCGGCCGGATTGGGTGCGTTGGCAATGACGGTCAGTCCGCCACCCGCCACGGCCCCCGCCACTAAAGCGTATTTGAATGCGTCCGCCAGGTTGGCGATCTGAGATCCAAGATAGGTCAGCGCCGCATTGTCCGTAATGGAAGTCAAAGCCGTGGTGCCTAGGAATAAGGGGGTTTCCGTCAGCGAACGGATAATGGGCGTCAGCCACCATTGCTGAAATCCGCCCAATACCACCAGGCCCGCCAGAAAAAATGCCACCAGCAAGCTTTCGCGCAACCGCAGCGCTTCCTGCCATTGCTTGGTGAGATCCGTAACGCCCAGAAAAAACAGGAAGATGCCCATGAAAATGATCGCATGGTGAGAAAAAGTTACAATCAGCACCAGAAACGCGAGGTGAAGCACCTTGACCCAAGCCGGGATCGCTGATTCCCTGACGGGCGACGTTTCAAAGTGCTCCAGGCGCAGCAGCTCCTTTTTTAAAATCATCGCGGCAAGGAACGCGTTGATAGCGACCGCGATCGCCGCCTTCCACCCAAAGTTGGCCAGCATAAAGCCGAGGTCCCAATTCCAGGCGTTGGCCACCATGAGCACCGGCGGCGCGGCAAAGGGCGTCAGCGTGCCGCCAATGGATACATTCACAAAGAGCACGGCAATCGTCACATATTTAAAAGTGCTCGAAACATCGCGTTCATAGTAACGCTTCAATAATAAGATGGCCGTTACGGTCATTGCGGCCGGTTCAGTGATGAAACTTCCCAGCAGGGGCCCGATCAGTAGGGAAGTAAAGTAGATCGATAATTCGCGATGAAGCGGGATCGCCTTCGCCAGTAATAAGATGAGTCCGCGCGCCACCGAAATGACCGGCGTGGTTGCGGCCACGGTCATGATGGCGAAAACGAACATGGGCTCCGTGAAATTTTGCTTCTCCAAATAGGTGATGGTCTGGGGCAAGCCCACCTGGCACGCCATGAACAGCACGAGAATTCCCGCCCAGATGCCAAAGACGGCTTCAACTTCGCTTAGTAAATGGAAAAGATTCTCGAATACGGATCCAGACTTGAATCGATGGGATAGATGTTGGAATCGGCTGCAGGCAAAGGTATGCAGAATCGCAAGACCGAAGAGCACCGCGCCCGTAATTTCGGTGGGAGATGGATTCATGTGCCAATTCCAATCCGGCGCAAGCTGCGCTTGATTGGATGGCGGCCCGACCATCCGCTAACCTGCGACGTCTTGAACCGTCGCACCCTTGATGTTCTTATTGTGCTAATTTAGGCCCAAAATTAAAGCAGAGAACGCGATGGATATTAAATATCAGCCAGGGCCCAAGCCGTCAGGTGCGCGAGGCTCTCGCCATCCGACCATGCGAATAGCTCCGGCCGCGCGGGATTTTTGGGATGAAAACGCGCCGTCAATGCGGCTCGGGAATTGGCGTAAATCTCAAGCACGGAGCGATCCAAGAAGACGCGCAATTCTAGGCGTTCGCCCACTGGTAGGCGGAACGTTCCTCCCGCTGTGCCACAGGACAAGCGCCCCTTTGCCGCATCATACGTGATCGTTAGTGGTTTGCCTTCCGGACCTGCGCCCGCGATCTCAAGCCCGCAGCGCGACATCTCGCCAACCTTAAAGGTGCCTGTCAGCTCGGTTCCGGGGCCGGGCAATTCGGGAAGCGGCACGCGCACGCCCGCATCCAGCTGAAGATTTCCGTATTCGCGTTTCGCTCCGCGTAAGGAGGTCAAGGCCGCATGTGGGTGGATCGTCAGCGTCTTGTCGTTGGCCAAGTCAAGCACGCGCGGCAGCGAAAAGCAGCCATTCCACGGCGACTGTGGCGAACCGCCACCGCGTACCCAGCCCCACATCATTTTTTGACCGGATAGATCGAAGAGTGTGTTGGGCGCGTAAAAGGCGGCGCTGCCGCCCAAATCGAGCGCTTGCCAGGGGCCTTGCGGAAGGAACTGGCCGTCGCGGTAGTCGCCAAGCGCGTAAATCACATCGCCATACGGCGAAACCGTGAGCAGCCATTTATCGCCGAGCGGAAATAAGTTTGGACATTCGGGAACGTTGGAAAACTGATCGTAGATGACGCCGCGGTATTCCCATTGGCGCAAATCTTTCGAAGTATAGCGCACCACGCTCTTCGTCGCTGTGCTGGCATGGCACAGGGCCATGTTCCAGGTGTCGCCTTCGCGCCAGCAGAAAGGGTCACGGAAATCAGGCACGGGTCCATCTGGCGCGTTGGGAATGACGGGCTGTGGCGCTTTCGTCCAGGTTATCAGCCGGTCATGACTGTAGGCCAGCGCCTGCGTTTGCTGTTGAGCCGCCTGATGATCGACCGCCGTATAAAGTATGTGGGGAATGCCTTCATGATCCACGCAGCAGCCGGAGTACACCCCGGCGCGGTCGTATCCTTCAGGATTTGGCACAAGGGCGATCGGAAGATGCTTCCAGCGCACGAGGTCGGTGCTGACCGCGTGTCCCCAACTCATATTTCCCCACACGCTTCCGTATGGATTATGCTGATAAAAAAGATGGTACTCCCCGTCGAAAAATACCGGACCGTTGGGATCGTTCATCCACTGCGCCGGTGGAGTCAAATGATACCGTGGCCGCAGCGGATCGCGTGACGCCAGCCAGGCGGCTGCCGCGACGCATTGGTCGGCAGACGCACGGTATTGCTGGTGCTCGCGATTCAAAGCATCCGTTGGAGTCATCGTCTGCAGCACCTCTTCACATCCACTTGGGCTTGCATGGCGATACATTAGCAAGGCGTTGCACCGACTTTACCGAGACCCCCTGCATGCGCTAGAGTGTCCGGCCTATCACACACCCGGGGTTACGCATGTCCGGCGGTCTCAATGTATATCCCGATGGCATGCCGCATCCTTCGCCGCGCGTCCGGCGCAATGTGGCGCTTGAATTGCTCGTCCTGCTCACGCTCACCAGTCTGTACGTCACATTCATGCCCGCCGATCGGGCCATGGCCATCGACATGGGGATGGCGCTGGTCGGCATCGGCCTGGTGGGCATTCTGGCGCGCGAATCCTGCAAGCGTCTTTGGGGGCCGCCCTCTTCGCCCGATTTCGAACGCTTCCGGCGCTCGAGCGGCCTGATGGTGATCTCGACGGCCCCGGTGCTGGCCGTGCTGGCCGCCTTCGGGATCTTCCTGGCCTACAATTCGACCGAGCCGCACGCGTGGAGCAACGTCTTCCACCGCTTCTTTCGCTGGCACATCCCGCTGGCGTTCCTTTTATATGTTTTCTGGGCGATGATGCAGCAGACGCTGTTCCAGTTTTATCTGCTGGGCCGCTTGCGCGCGCTGCTGCCCTTTGCATCGCCGCTCACGCTTTCGATCATCAATGGCGTGCTGTATGGCTGCGTGCACCTGCCGGACCCGGCACTGACGATCCTGACCATGATCGGCGGGGTGGTCTGGAGTTTCTCCTATCACCGCGACCGCTTCGTGGTGCCGATTGCCTTGTCCCACGCCATCGCGGGGACCGCCTATTTTTACTGGGTGAAGGACTCCGACATCATCGACAAGTTGCTCAAAAGTTTCGCTAATTAGCACCCGCCGAATTCCCTAAAAAGCCGCCTAAACTGTGAGTGAAAACACGCCGATACCTTCGGACAAGGGGGGCGTCCCCAGGAGGCGCTCGCGTGTTGTATTGGCTGGCTACATGGGCCGGGGAGTACCTCCCGGCGCTCAACGTGCTCAAAGCCGTGACCTTCCGCGCGGCCTTCGCGGCGTTGTTTGCATTCGTCTTGTGTGTCACGCTCGGGCCGCATTTCATCCGCCATCTGCGCCGCAAGAAAATCGAAGAGGATGTCGGCCAGAAAGACAGCGCCTTCCTCGCCGAAAAGCATTCCTCCAAAAAGCATACGCCCACGATGGGCGGCGTGATTCTGATGGGTTCGACGCTGCTGGGCATCGTGTGCTTCGCGCGTTTTGACATTCTCTTCACGCTGCTTGCGTGTTTCGTGCTCTGCACGCTGGCGCTGCTCGGCTTCTACGACGATTACATGAAGCTCACCCAGAAGCGCCAGGGCGGGCACAAGGGCCGCAATGGGCTGACGGTGCGCGAAAAACTCGTCTTCCAGTTCACCATCGGCCTGGGCGTCGGCCTGATCCTGACCTGGTACGGCGAGCCGGTGCTCTCCACGCAGCTCGCGATTCCGTTCGTCGATGCTGCGGTCTGGCCGGTGCTCGGCTATTTTTATATTGGCTGGGCCGCGATTGTGGTCGTCGGCGCCTCCAACGCGGTGAACCTGACCGACGGCCTTGATGGCCTCGCGACGCTCTGCACGATCACGGTGGCGGTGGCCTTTGGCCTGCTGGCGTACTTCGCCGGGCATGCGGGCATCGCGGAACATCTGGCCGTGCCGCGCGTCCACGGCGCCGAAGAACTTTCCGTCGTCTGCGCAGCACTGGCCGGCGCGTGCCTCGGATTCCTCTGGTTCAACGCGCATCCCGCGGACATCTTCATGGGCGACACCGGTTCGCTTCCAATGGGCGGCTTGGTGGGCCTGGTCGCGCTCTCGATCAAGCAGGAACTCCTGCTGATCCTGATCGGCGGAGTCTTCGTGGTCGAAGCGCTCTCGGTGCTGATCCAGATCGTCAGCTTCCGCTACTGGAAGCGGCGTGTCTTCCTGATCGCCCCGCTGCACCACCATTTCGAAAAACTGGGCTGGTCGGAATCCAAGATCGTTTCGCGGTTCTTCATCGTCTCGGTCCTGCTGGCGGTGTTCAGCATCGCCATGCTGCGGGTGAAATAAATGGATCGTTCCCGGCGCACGCTCCTCTTTATTACCGGCACGCTGCTGGCCATCGGATTGGTCATGG
>Ga0265314_10003612_pt1 | contig 14878 bp, 11 predicted proteins | sample 4126metaG_FD_203106 | JGI IMG/M metagenome (GOLD analysis project Ga0265314, IMG submission 203106) | Rhizosphere microbial communities from Carex aquatilis grown in University of Washington, Seatle, WA, United States - 4-1-26 metaG | ecosystem: Host-associated > Plants > Roots > Rhizosphere >... | reverse complement strand
GCTCGGCCGCTTCCCGGTAGGAAAGTGGAACGCAATCACCGACGTCGCAGGCGTCCGCGTCGGCCACTCGACGATCATCCAGGGCGAAGGCAAGCTGGAGGTCGGCAAGGGCCCGGTGCGCACCGGCGTCACCGCGATCGTCCCCGACCCCGACCTCTTCAACGACCGCATGCTCGCCGGCAGCTTCGTCCTGAACGGCGCCGGCGAGGTGTCGGGCCTGACCCAGGTGACCGAGTGGGGATTGCTCGAGACGCCGATCCTGCTGACCAACACGCTGGCGGTCGGCAAGGTCTCCGACGCCGCGGTCAAGTGGATGACCCGCCGCTTTCCCATGATCGGCAACGACGCCGACGTGGTGATCCCGCTCGTCGGCGAGTGCGACGACTCGTGGCTCAACGACGCCGTCGGCCGGCACGTGCGTTCGGAGCACGTGTACCGCGCCATCGAGCAGGCCTCGAGCGGCCGCGTGGGTGAGGGCTCGGTTGGCGCCGGCACCGGCCTCGTCACCTGCGACTTCAAGGCCGGCATCGGCACCAGCTCGCGCCGCGTCGATGTCCAGCCGGGCGAGTACACCCTGGGCGTGCTGGTGCAATCCAACTTCGGCGTGATGCGATCGTTGCGCGTCAGCGGCATCCCGGTCGGCGAGATCATGGAGCCCGAGTACGGGCTCGAGCGCCGCCTGCACAACGCGGGATCGATCATCACCATCATCGCGACCGACGCGCCGCTCTTGCCTTCGCAGCTCTCGCGTCTGTGCAAGCGTTCGGCGCTGGGCATCGGGCGCGTCGGCTCGTTCGCCGCGCATGGCTCGGGAGAGATCCTCATCGCCTTCTCGACCGCGAACAAGGTGCCGCGCGAGACGTCGCTGATGACCGCCAAGATCGAGGTGCTGCTCGACAACGCCTGCGACAACCTCTACGAGGCGGTCGTCGAGTGCACCGAGGAGGCGATCGTCAACTCGCTGTGCATGGCGGACGAGATGCGCGGGCAGTCCGACCACGTCGCGCCCGCCTTGCCTCTGGATGAGCTGAGGGAGATCCTGGCCGAGTACCGCGATGCCTTCAGCGCCACGCGCGTGACCCGACGTCGCGAGAAGTGACCCGCCATGCGCATTTGCTTCGTCGTCGCCGACGTCAAGGATCAGCAGCCGACCTACGCGGGCATCTACCTGGCGCTGGCGGCGCACCGTCGCGGCCACGACGTGCGCTTCGCGTCCGTCGAGAACCTGTCGTTCCTCGACGACAACAACGTGCTCGCCACGACCACGCGCGTGCGCCACGGCGACTACAAGACGCCCGAGGACTACGCGCGCGCGCTGGCGTCCGACGATGCCGTCAACGAGGAGGACACGCTCGGCAGCTTCGACGTCGTGCTGCTGCGCTACAACCCGGTTCGCGAGAGCGCCGGGCGGCCGGCGGCGCCGCTGATCGATTTCGGCTGGCGCTTGCGCCTGGCCGGGACGCTGGTCGTCAATGATCCCGAAGGATTGCGTCGCGCCGGAAGCCGCATGTATCTGGCGGATTTCCCCGCCGATGTGCGCACCAAGACGTTGGTGTCGCGCTCGAAGAAGCGGCTGAAAGAGTTCCTGCGCGCGCTCGACGGCCCCGCCGTGCTGAAGCCGCTCTCCCCGCGCGGCGGCGAGAACGTGTTCTATCTGCGGCGGCGCCAGGTCTCGAACCTGAATCAGATCATCACCGCGGTCACCAAGGACGGTTACGCCATCGCGCAGGAGTACCTGCCCGAGATCGAACAAGGCGAGAAACGGTTGTTGTTGTTGAACGCCGAGCCCATCCGCGACGGCAAGCGCGTCGCGATTTACCGCCGCCGCCCGCTGGTCGGCAAGAACGGCGGCCCGCCGCCCGAGAACCGCGCCACGCGTGGCCCGTGCGAGCTCGGCCCCGTCGAGGCCCGCATCTGCGACATCCTGCGCCCCAAGCTGCTCGCCGACGGCCTCTACTTCGTCGGCGTCGACATCGTCGGCGACAAGATCCTCGAGCTCAACGTCTTCACCCCCGGCGGCATCCACTCCATCCACGAGCTCTACGGCATCGACGTCGGCGACATCGTGATCCGCGATCTGGAGCGCCGCGTGCATTTGCGAGCGGCGTACCGAACGACGTTCGACCCCGAAGCGGCCGACGTGGTGTGAGCGGCCAGATCGAGGGGCAGGGCTCATTTCTTGCTGTGGCAAGGACGCATGCACATCCGCGCTTCAGGACTCATGGGCCTGCTCGGTTCGCGCCGGTCCGACTCTGACATTTGGGTCCGAATGCTGTCGTTGCTCATCGCCATGACGGCGCTGGCCTGCTCCAGCACGGCGCAGCCTGTTGGCACAGGTGGCAGCACTGCAAGGGGCGGGAGCGAGTACAAGCCCGGCGGAGCCGGCGGGATGGGCGGCCCCGGCGGGATGGGCGGGACCGGCCCATGCGCCGCGCCGATGCCCATGAGTGTTTGCGGCACTTGTACGGGGCCTGGCTTCCCGGATCCCCTCTACTATTCCTATACATGTAGCGCCAGCGGCGCCTGGGTCTGCCCAGCCGGCAGCTATCCGCTCGAGACCCGTCTCTCTTCCTGCACACCGGTCGATGCGAGCCCAGAGGCGCTCGATGCGTCGGACGACGAGCAGACCGACGCCCATTCGTTCGACGTCGGACAAGGAGGCGGGTAACGAGTCAGAGCGTCGCGTCTCACCTCGGCCGCTTGACCCAGAATCCGGTGAGAACTAACGTGGCGGGAGCTGAGCCATGAAACGACCGCTCTTGATACTCCTCGTCACTTTCGGGATCGGGTGCGGATCGGTCGGGACTCGGACGTCCTCTGACGGCGGCCAAGGCGGATCGGGCGGCGGGGGCACTGCGGGCGCCACCGGCGCTGGCGGATCGACGGGAGCAGGTGGGTCCGCGGGCGCTGGCGGGTCCACCGGAGCGGGCGGTGGGGCAGGTGCGGGTGCCCAGGGCGGAGCCGGCGGCAGCGCGGCTGGCAAGTGCATTCTCGGGAGCTCCCAGATCGGGAGCTGCACGGTCTAGTCAACCAAAGGAGCTACGGTAATGTCCTCGAACAGCTCGGATCGTGAATCCGGACGACATTCCACCAGGCGCAGGGTGCGCTGGGCAGCGTTGTTTCTCGGCGTCCCGCTCGCGGTCCTCGGTGGTGTGCACGCGGTCAGCTGGGCTGCGGCGCAGCTCAAGACGTGGAATGACGGCGATACGCTGACGGCTGCGGACCTCAACGGAAACTTCGCAGCGCTGGCCGCGGCGCAAGCGCCTGCCCAGATCCTGCAAGCGTTCAATACGGCGACCGTCGGCACCGCGGCCGATCTCCGATGGATGATCCAACACGGGGCCGCTGGGGCCGCCTGCGCGGCCGCGTCGCCCGCGAGTGACTCGATCGACGGCCACGTGGTGCTGCCCAAGCCGAATGGCGTGACCTGCGCCGCCGCTTGCGCCGCGAACACCGCCGGCACCTACACCAATTGTCGAACCTCGATCGCCATCGGAAGCATCCTGCCCACGCAAGCGACCAGCTACACGGATGTCGTCAGTCAGAACTACAACTACGGTTGTGGCGACTCGCAAAGCGCTTACGACGAGACCATGGGCAAGGGCCTGACGACCTCCTACACGGCATATTGCTGTTGCTATCACTGATCCCGGAATCCCCGCGCGAGCTCACCGAGGAAAGCGGCGCCAATCGCGCAACTTGAACGGACGCCATTCAGGAGTCGCGACACCCGCGCCGTTCAGAGCGGCGGCGTCGTACCAGGGGGAGAGGCGCGCGTCGCCGAGGTTCTTGAGGACGTGGATCTGCTGCGCAGGCATGTAGCTCTGGCCGAGCAACAGGTAGCGGTGGCCACTCGCGTCGGCGGCGACGTCGAGGATCAGGACCGCGTGGCCGGGGTAGCCGCCCTGGATCAGGACGTCGCCGGGTAGCGGCGCGCCGCGTGCGCGCGGCAACTCGGCGTCCAGCGACGCGCTCCCGGCGGCGGCGAACAGGCGCACCAGGAACCGATCCCAGCCGTCACGTCGTGCGCCGCCGGTCCACTCGATGGCGCGCGCCGCGCCCGGCTGCGGGTGGAACCGGATCTCGTCGAAGCGGCCGGCGGCGAAGAGATACTCGGCGCGCAGGCGCATGACGGCGTCGGCGCACTGCTGGAGATCGCGATGGCCGACGTCGATGTCGATCACCGCCTCGTGAACGTCCTGGCGCGGCTTGCGCGTCCCGTCGTAGAGCCGCACCGGGCTGTCGCGCGGCAAGAGCGGCAGGCGCCTCAGCCAGTCACCGAAGCTGCCCGCGGCGACCGCGACGCGCGTGGCGCCGGGCGGCGGCGCGATACGGGCCGAGAGCTCGTCGGCGGGCGCGCCGGATCGCGCGCGCCACGGATACCCGGGCCGATCGGCGCCCACCACCGGCGCCACCATCAGCGTCACCGCGAGAGACGCGAAGAACCACGCGCGCGCACTCACGTCGATACCATACCCGAACCGCGGATCCGCGCGGCGTCTCACCCTGGAAAAATCAGGCTCCGCCTCAATCCCGCGCGCATCCCGTCAGCCCCACATTGACCGGACGCCGCTCGCGGCGCTCGGCGCAGGAGGATTCCGCATGGCCATCAAGGAGTACGAGCCGGGAACGGCGTTCACGGGGGTGATGGGTAGGACGATCGGCGAGTCGGAGCCGGCGTGGCCTCGGCCGCTGCGCGCGCGAGCGGGATCGCCGAACGTGCTGTTCATCGTTCTCGACGACACGGGGTTTGGACAGCTTGGTTGCTTCGGGTCGCCGATTCGCACGCCGTTCCTCGATCGATTGGCGGCGGGCGGGCTGCGGTTCAACAACATGCATACGACCGCTCTTTGCTCGCCCAGCCGCTCGTGCATTCTCACGGGGCGCAATCACCACTCGAACGCGATGGCTTGCATCACCGAAGGGGCGACCGGGTACCCGGGCTCGAATGGGCTCATTCCATTCGCGAACGGCTTTCTCTCGGAGATCTTGCTGCCGCACGGCTACAACACGTTCGCGCTCGGGAAGTGGCACCTCACGCCCACCGAGCAAACCAGCGCCGCCGGACCCTATGACCGCTGGCCGCTCGGCCGGGGCTTCGAGCGCTTCTACGGTTTCATGGGCGGCGACACGCATCAGTACTACCCGGATCTGGTCTTCGACAATCACCAGATCGTGCCGCCGCGAACGCCCGAGCAGGGCTACCATCTGACGGAGGATCTCGTCGACCACGCGATTCAATTCATCGCGGACTCCACGCAGGTGGCTCCCGAGAAGCCGTTCTTCATGTACTTCTGCCCGGGCGCCATGCATGCGCCCCATCAAGCGCCGCGCGAGTGGGCGGACAAATACAAGGGCGCGTTCGACGACGGCTGGGATGCCTATCGCGCCCAGGTGTTCGAACAGCAGTTGCGCCTGGGGATCGTCCCTCCGGGGACCAAGCTGTCGCAGCGCGATCCGGACGTGCGCGCCTGGGACGGGCTCGCGCCCGACGAAAAGCGCCTGTACGCGCGCATGATGGAAGTGTTCGCCGGCTTCCTCGAGCACACCGACCATCACATCGGACGTCTCATCTCCTTCCTCGAGCGCATGGGGCATCTCGACAATACGCTGGTCATGGTGGTCAGCGACAATGGCGCCAGCGCCGAGGGCGGACCGCACGGGTCGGTGAACGAGAACCTGTTCTTCAACAACGTCCCGGAGACGCTGGAAGACAACTTGAAAGCCATCGACGAGCTCGGTGGGCCCAAGTACTTCAATCACTACCCGTGGGGTTGGGCCTGGGCGGGCAACACGCCCTTCCGTCGCTGGAAGCGCGAGACCTATCGCGGCGGCGCCAGCGACCCGTTCATCGTGCACTGGCCGGCGGGCATCAAGGCGCGCGGTGAAGTGCGTACGCAGTGGGCGCACCTCATCGACATGGTCCCGACGGTGCTGGAGGCGATCGGCATCGATCCGCCGGCCTCGCTGCGCGGTGTGACCCAATCGCCCATTCAGGGCGTCTCATTTGCCAGCGCGCTACGCGACGCGAAGGCGCCCAGCCGTCACCATACGCAGTACTTCGAGATGATGGGCCATCGCGCGATCTATCACGACGGCTGGCGCGCGGTCTGTCCGGTCCCGGGGCCGTCATTCACCGAAGCCGGCATCGGCTTTGGCGAGATGGTGATCACCGAGGAGAGGCTGCGTGAGCTCGACGCGAAAGGCTGGGAGCTGTACCACGTCGCAGAGGACTTCTCGGAGACGCGCAACCTGGCCACCGAGCGGCGCGACAAGCTGATCGAGATGATCGCGCTGTGGTACCTCGAGGCGGGCAAGTACGACGTGATGCCGATCGACGGCCGCGGCACCGCGCGGCTGGCGTCGGAGCGCCCGCAGCTGGCGCGGGACCGAAGCCTGTACGTTTTCTATCCGGGCACGGCGGTGGTCTCGAACAAGATCGCGCCGCGCGTGCTCAACCGCCCCCACAGCATCAGCGCCACCGTCGACATCCAGAACGGCGCCGAGGGCGTGCTGGTCGCGCAGGGCAGCTCGTCGGGCGGCTACACGCTCTACGTCAAGGACCACCGGCTGCACTACGCGTACAACTTCCTCGGCGTGCAGCACTTCCATCTCGAGAGCGACACGACGATCGGCGACGGCCGCCACGAGCTGCGCGTCGAGTTCGAGCCCAACGGCGCGCCCGACCTGGCCCACGGCAGGGGCACTCCGGCGCGCACGCAGCTCTACATCGACGGAAAGCTCGTCGGGCAAACCGATCTGCCGGTCACGATCCCGCTCGACATCGGCATCACCGAAGGCCTCACGTGCGGGCGCGACGACCAATCGACGGTTACCACCGACTACCAGGCGCCATTCGATTTCACCGGCCACCTGGAAAAAGTCGTCGTCGACGTATCGGGTGAGCTGATCGAAGACAGGGGCGCGCAGATGCGATCGGTGATGGCCCACCAGTGAGATCTCGCCGCTGCGCCGAGCGCCGTCACAGAAAATAGAACCCCACACCGGCCCACGGCAGCGGCAACGCGCGCGCTCCGTGCGGCATCGAGCTTGCCCGATCGGCGCCCTCGAAGAGCCACACGACGGCAAGATCCAGGCGCACGCGCACGCGGTCGAGCGCGAGAAAGCCGCGCGGGCGCGACCAACCGAGGAGCCAGCGCACGCCGGTGGTCGCGATCGAGCTCTCGATGGGCTCGCGGACCAGGGCGTCGACCATGATCGCCGAGCGCCGGCCGAGCACGACCTCGGCGCCGGCGAAAGGCTGCACCTGCGTGGGCAGGCGGCCGAGACGCGCGTAACTGCTGCCGCAGGGGATCGCGCCCGCGCTGGCGCCCGCGCCGTCGGTGGCGGCGCCGCCGCAACCCGCCTGAAAGGCGGCTGACTGCGGCAAGTAGTGATGGTTGTCGAGCACGTAGGTTCCCGCGGTGACCTGCACCGGACCGAAGTGCTTGCCGGCGACGGCGGTGAGCACGTTGAACTGTGCGTTGGCGCCGGCGACGACGCCGAAGCCACCGCCGCCCGCGCCGTTGCCGAACAGCACGACGCCGGCGCCGCCCGCCCCCAGGCCGAAGACATCGAGCAGGTCGTACGCCACCGCGATCGCGGGCAGAACGCGCGTCTCGTCGAGCACCCGCACCTTGAGGCCGAGATCGAAGAAGCCGAGCACGACGGCGCCGGCCGCGCCGACGCCGATGATGCCGGGACCGGCCGCACCGACGGCGCCGGCACCCGGGATTGGAAGACCGCCGGCCCAGAAGTCGATCTGCACGCGCCTCGACAGGCCCGCGCCGATGCGCGCGAGCAGGAGCTCGTCGTCGCTGACGACGAATTCGCCTGCCTCCAGCGTCAGCGGCGTCGGTGTCAGCAGCAAGCGCTCGTCGCCGGCGCGTCGATCGGCCGTGTCGCGCCGGCGCTCGGCGACCAGGCGCGCCAGCGTGTTCCCTGACTCCTCCCCGGCCTCGGCGGCGAGGGTCTCGGGCGCGCCCTCGCGTTCCCACCGCACGTAGCCGACTTCGCGGCGATCGGTGGTGTAGAGGCGTCCCTCGACGGCAAGCCGGCCGGCGGCCGTGCCGGCATCACCGGCGCCGGCCAAGCCGATCCAGCTGCGCGCCCGAGACAGCGCGCGATCGGTGGCCTCCAGCCCCGGCGCCGCCGGCGCGATCGCCTCGATCACCACGAAGCGCAGCGTGAGATGATCGCCCGGCGCGCCGCCTCGGTCCGACGCGACGCCGGCGGCCGCGAGCGCGCGCTGCGCCCCCGTCGCTACCTGGGCGCTGACGGGCGCGTCGCCGGTGACCGACGCGTTCCCGTCGGGCGCCCCGACGATGATCGCAGCCGCCTCGGGGTAGCGTGCCAGCCCGGCCACACGCGCCTGTCGCACCGATCCCACCGCACAACCCGCAACCATCGACACGAGGGCCAAGGCGCTCGCGGCCGGCCAAGTTGCGCCTTGCATTTTACTCATTACAACCCGGCGAGGAAATGCCGTCCAGAGCGGTCTCGACGGTGACTCGGCGAGAGAAAATACGGCCTTCCCCTGTTCGACAGGCGAAGCGGACCTAGTTTCGTGAGGCCGGTAACTCAAACCCTGCTTAACCCAAGGAGCCCCCAATGATCCGATCGCTGCTTCGAATGTCTCTGGTGGTGGTTGCTGTGGCCTTCCTCTCGAGCGGAGCCGCGCGCGCGCAAAGCGCGGGCGAAGCGGAAGGCAATCGAATGGAGAGGAAGGGCAATGCCGAAGAGAAGGCCGCCGACGCCGAGAAGGTGCGGGGCGCGGAGATGGAAAAGCGCGGGAAGGCCGAGGAAAAGGCGGGGAAGAAGAGCGGCAACAAGAGCGAAGAGGCGGCCGGCAAGCGCACCAAGAAGAAGGGCCAGGCCATCGAGAAGGCCGGCGAAACGCGCGGGGACGAGGCCAAGCAGATGGAGAAGTCGGGCAACGACGCCGAAAAGGCGGGCGTCAAGGCGAAGAAGGCCGGCGAGGACGCCGAGCGGAAGTAGGTCCGTCGCGGGCGGGGATCGGGGTTGGTCGGGCGGGCGGGCGGAGGCTCGCCCGTTCGTGATCAATTGGCATGAGAGCGGGAATCCGGGTGGGGCGCCGAACAGAAGATGACGCCGTCCGCTCGGAGCGCGCCTCCGATGGCGCTACCGCAAAAATTTTGAGCCGCGCCGGCGGTCCTCAGACTCTCCTGGTTGCCATGTCGAATGATCGCGCCGTGGCCCTCAGTTCATTGCTTAGCTTGCTCGCCGCCGCGAGCCGCACGTCGTCGTCTGCCCCGTTGGGGATCGACGCGGCCGCGGGGGCGGCGGGCGCACCGGCGCTGGCTGCGCCGGCGGCGTGGCCGTTGGCGGCCATCGGTCGACGGAGGCTCAGGCTCGCAGAGCGGCATGACTGTGCCGCGGGACGGCCACGGCGATTGCGGGATCGCTCTCGATGCCGGGCGACTCACAGTTTCGCCCTCAAAACCTGAAAAACGATCGAGAATGGCGCCGAAAATGAAACGCACTTACACGACGACAATCGCCGCTGCCGCCAGCGCGGCGTGGTTGCTCCTGGCCGCGCCCGGCTGCGGCTCTTCCTCGACGAACGAGCCGCCCGAGGTCGACGCCTCGGCAGACTCGGGCCCGGACGCCGGCCCGGACACGAGCACCGCCCCCGACACCGGGATCGACACCGGCCCCGTCGACCGCGGGCCGCCGCCGGTCCCGATGGGCGTGGTGGCGGCGGGCGTGCGCTGGTTCGGCCGCGTCGACACCACCGACGCCGCGCACCCGCGCTTCTCCTGGTCGGGCACCGGTTTCATCGCGAAGTTCACGGGAACGTCGCTGACCGCGCAGCTCACGATCACCGGCACGAACCAGATCTTCAAGACGGTCATCGACGGCACGCCGCAGGCGCCGTTCGCCGCGGCGGTCGGCACGAACATGTTCCCGCTCGCCACGGCGCTGACCGCCGACGTGCACACCGTCGAGCTCTACCGCCAGACCGAAGGTGCGCAGGGTCAGACCCAGCTGATGGCTCTGACCGTCGCTGACGGCGCGCTGATGGACCCGCCCTCGGGACCGGGCCGCCTCATCGAGGTCATCGGCGACTCGATCACCTGCGGCTACGGCGATCTCGGCATGCTCTCCGACGCCGAGTGCTACAGCACCGAGAGCCACTGGGACACGTACGAGTCGGTCGCGGCGCGCATGCTCAACGCCGAGGTCAGCACGATCGCCGCGTCGGGCCGCGGCGTGATCCGCAACTACGCGGGCGACACGCTCGGCACGATGCCGATGCTCTACCCGCAGACGCTGACCAACCCGTTGACGCCGCTGTGGGACTTTCACATCGAACCGCAGGCCGTGGTCATCAACCTCGGCACCAACGACATCAGCAACAACAAGGGCGACCCCGGCGACGCGTTCCGCGACACGTACGTGCAGCTGCTCACGACGATTCGCTCGAACTATCCGGACGCGTGGATCATCGCCATCATCGGCCCGCTGCTCACCGGCAGCGATCTCACCACCATCCAGGGCCACATCCAGGCGGCGGTCGACATGCGCACGGCGGCGGGCGATCAAAAGGTCGAGTTCTTCAACCAGATCGCGGCGCAGACCTCGGACAAGTTCGCGTGCCAGTACCACCCGAACGTCGCCGAGAACCTGATCATGGCCACTCAGCTCGCCGGCGAGCTGAGCGGGAAGCTCGGCTGGTAGTGGCCGCCCGGGTCGGCGACGATCGCGGGGCCGGCCTCACCGGCGCGGTTGCGCTCGTGGGGTTCGCGCTGGCGTTCGGCGCCGCCGCGAGCTGCTCGTCGAAGGACAGCCCTTCGAACGGCGTCGACGCGTCGGACGGTGGCGCCGACACCGGTGACGCCGCCCCGAGCTGCGGCGTGCCCGCCAGCTTCGCCTGGACCTCTTCTGGCGTGCTGCTGAGCCCGGTCTCGGATGCGACCCACAGCCTGACGGCGATCAAGGATCCGTCAGTGGTGTACTTCAACAACAAGTGGCACGTGTTCGCGAGCTCGGTCAACGCCGCCGGCTCCTACAACATGGTCTACATGACGTTCCCCGACTGGGACCACACGGCGGACGCCACGTTCTATTACATGGACCAGACGCCGGGATTCGCCGGGTACAAGGCGGCGCCCCAGGTCTTCTTCTTCGCGCCGCAGAACAAGTGGTACCTGATCTTCCAGACCGGCCCGCCGAGCTATTCGACCAACGACGACATCGACGACCCGACGGGCTGGCAGCCGCAGCTGAACTTCTTCGCCTCCGAGCCGCCGACGGTGACCGCGACCAAAGGCATGGGCGGCTGGCTCGATTTCTGGGTGATCTGCGACGACGCGAACTGCTACCTGTTCTTCTCCGACGACGAGGGCCACTGGTACCGCAGCCAGACGACGATCGACCGCTTCCCCTACGGCTTCGCCGATCCGGTCGTCGTGATGTCGGATCCGGTCGCGTCGCACCTGTTCGAGGCCAGCAATGTCTACAAGATGAAAGACACCGGCAAGTACCTGGCGCTGGTCGAGGCGTACGACGCGAGCTCGTTCTACCACCGCTACTTCCGGTCGTGGACGGCCGACGCGCTCGACGGAGACTGGACGCCGCTGCAAGACACCTACGATGCGCCGTTCGCGTCGACCGCCAACGTGACGTTCACGCAGCAGCCACCCTGGACCGCCGACATCAGCCACGGCGAGATGATCCGCGACGGCTACGACCAGCAGCTGGAGATCGACACCTGCCACTTGCAGTACCTCTACCAGGGTCTCGATCCGACGATGGCCAACCTGCCGTACAACATGTTGCCGTGGCGTCTGGCGCTGCTCACGGCCACGCCCTGACGGGCGGGCTAAGCTGTCGTCACCATGAGCCCGCGCCGCTTGCGCCTCGGTGTGCTTCTCGGGGCCGCGATCGCGATCGTCGTCGCAGTCGTCGTCATTCGAATGCATGCGCGCTCGCAGCCGGCGCGCGAGGACGACATGACCGAGACCGCTCCGCCCGCGGCGCCGCCGCCCGCGCCGCCCGCGAGCGAAGCAACCCGGATCACGCGCGCCCGCGAGCCGGCGCGACCGCCGCCCGCGCGCCCCGAGGCGCCGCCCGCCGACGACGAAGCCCGTACGACATCGCGCGCGCGCGATGTCATCCGCAGCGATCCCGACCGGGCGCTCGCGCTGCTCGACGACGCCGACCGGGCGCACCCCGACGGAGGGCTCGTCGAGGCACGGGCCGCCCTGCGCGTCGACGCGCTCGTCGCGGCGCGCCGCATCGGGCCGGCGCGCGACGCCGCCGAGGTCTACCTGGCCCGCTACCCGGAAGGCCCGGAAGCGCAACGCCTCGAGATGCTGACCGGCGTCCACCCCCGGCCGACCGAACCCGATTGACCGGTTTCGGGGGCCGAATCCGACGAAAGAGTGTACAACCGTGAAGGTCGGTCGATTCGCCTGCCCTTGATGCTCGGCAGGCGCTGTCCCGGCGTCCCCCGCATAGAACCTGGAGAACGCAAGCCGATGAAGTCTCGCTTATCGCTCAAACCGGCCACGATGACGGCCACCGTCACGCTGGCCTTGGCTCCGATGCTGCTCGCCGGCGCCTGTGGCGGGTCGTCGCCCATCGAACCCGGCGGCATGGCGGGCCAGGGTACGGGCGGCGAATCGACAGGCGGTGGAACGGGCGGGATGGACGGGACGGCCGGCACCTCCGGCGGCGCGGGCGGCTCCGGCGCCGGGGGCGCCCCCTGCGTGCCCCCGACGAGCGGCGTCACGATCGACGGAGTGAGCCGCTTCCAGTTCGGCGTGAACTACGCGTGGTCCAGCTTCGCCAGCGACTTCGGCAACACCAAGCGCGGCGTCGCCGCGACGAAGGCCCAGCGCCTGACCAGCATGATGGACATGAAAGCCCATGGCGTCGATGCCGTGCGCTGGTGGGTCTTCCCGAACTTCACCGGAGGCGGCGTCACCTTCGACACCAGCGGTTCGCCCACGGGGCTTGGCGGTTCGACGCTGGCCGACATCACCGCCGCGCTCGACGACGCGGCCCAGGCCGGCGTTCACATCCAGTTCACGTTCTTCTCGTTCGACAACTTCAAGACCACGACCTCGCCGCACAACCTGGCGCCGATCATCTCCAGCGCGACGATGCTGTCGGCGCTGATCAACAACGTGATCATCCCCTTCGTGAACCAGGTGAACGCCGACCCCAACAAGGATCGCGTGACGTCGTGGGACGTGATCAACGAGCCCGAGTGGGCGATCGCCGCGACGCCCACCGACGGCGCCGATCCGGCGTTCAGCCCGCAGACCACGGTCACGACGGTGACCTACCCGGTGATGAAGGCGTTCGTGCAGGCGGTCGTGGATGCTGTGCACGGCGCCAACGACAAGCCGGTCACTGTCGGCGCCGCCGCCATCAAGTGGGCCAAGGCCTGGGCCGGCGTCGGCGACTTCTACACGTTCCACATGTACGACTGGATCAACGCCGACTACCCGTACACCAAGTCGCTCGCGTCGTACGGCGTGACCGACAAGCCGGTCGTGCTCGGGGAATTCCCGATTCAAGGCCTCACCGGCGTGCCGTACGCCACGCTCGTGGGCACAATCTACCAACTGGGCTACGCGGGCGCGCTCGCCTGGGCGTACAACGACACCTCGTTCCCCTGGGCGCCCAACAACGCCAACATCCAGATGTTCGCCGCGCAGCACCCCTGCATGTTCGCGCCCTGAGTTCTCATGGGATTGCGAATGTGATGTAATCGGACCGCGTGAGCGATCCTGAGCGTCCTACCGAGATACCCCGGCTCGCGGGCGTGCCGACCCGCGTCCGCACGGAGGAGGTATCGGTGCCGAACCCGGCGACGCCGACCGGACCGATCCTGACCCTGTCGCCCGAGGAGATCTCGCGCTTCTTCGTGCGCGCGCGGCGCGGCGACCAGGACACGATGCGATGGGACGTGCGCCTCGACGGCGCGCTGCGCGAGATCCTCGAGCGCGCGAACGAGTTCGTGCCGTCGGAGTCGGGCGGCATCCTGCTCGACGATCCGCGCGCCAAGCTGGCCGGCGCGCCGGCGCCGCGGCTGACCTTCATCGCCGCCTTCGGCCCCGGCCGCGAGAGCATGCTCGGCGTGCGCGTCCCCAGCGACCGCGGCTTTGCCGGGCAGATCTACCGCTCGGGGCAGCCGCTGCAGAGCGATCACGTGGAGACCGACGATCCGATCCGCGGGGTCGCGCCGCAGGGCTCGTCGATCCGCACGCTGGTCGGCGTGCCGGTCATCGTCGGAGAATCGATCTGCGGCGTGCTCGCGCTCAGCAACCGGCGCTCGGGCGGCGCCTACACGCCGCGCGACCGCGAGCTGCTGCGCATCTTCGCCGCGTACATGTCGTCGTCGATCCAGAACGCGCTCGACGCGATCCGCGCGCGCGCGCAGGCGCGCATCGACGACCTCACCGGCCTGTTCAACAGCCGTTACTTCCACACGCGCCTCGACGACGAGATCGCGCGCGCCGACCGCGACGGCAGCGACCTCTCGGTCATGTTCATCGACCTCGATCATTTCAAGGAGGTCAACGATCGCTTCGGCCACCTCGCGGGCAGCTGGACCCTGCAGAAGGTCGCGCAGCTGCTGCAAGAGAACGCGCCCGCCGCCGCGGTGCTCGCGCGCTACGGCGGCGACGAGTTCGTCGTCATCCTGCCGGGTGCGAACCTGCCGCGCGCGCTGGCGACCGGCGATTCGATGCGGCAGGCGATCGAGCACGCCAGCTTCTTCGAGCCCAACACGGAGGAGACACCCAACGCCATCCCCCGTGTCACGGCTTCGATCGGCGTCGCGTCCTACCGCGACCACCTGGCGCCGGGCGGCACGCAGCGGCGGCGCGAGAACATCTTTTTA
>Ga0265314_10003610_pt1 | contig 14885 bp, 12 predicted proteins | sample 4126metaG_FD_203106 | JGI IMG/M metagenome (GOLD analysis project Ga0265314, IMG submission 203106) | Rhizosphere microbial communities from Carex aquatilis grown in University of Washington, Seatle, WA, United States - 4-1-26 metaG | ecosystem: Host-associated > Plants > Roots > Rhizosphere >... | reverse complement strand
CCTGCTGTACGGCGTCTTGCTGTGCAACGCGCGGGCCATGGGCGAGTTCGGCGCCGTTTCCGTGGTTTCGGGTCATATCCGGGGCCTCACCAATACCATGCCGCTGCATGTGGAGATCCTCTACAATGAATATGATTTCGTCGGCGCTTTCGCGGTCGCCTCTCTCCTCGCCGTTCTGGCCCTTGTCACTTTGGCGGTCAAATCGGCGCTCGAATGGTGGCATCGCGACGAACTTGCCGCCATCGGACATTGAAGGGGCGGGCATTGAAGGATCGGACATGATCGAGGTCGAGAATATCTCCAAGCGCTTCGGCTCGTTCGCGGCGCTGGATCAGGTGTCGCTCCGGGTGGCCCAGGGCAAGCTGGTGGCTCTGCTGGGGCCGTCGGGCTCGGGCAAGACCACGCTGCTGCGTATCCTGGCCGGGCTGGAACAGCCCGACGACGGGCGTGTCCGTCTGGGCGGCGTCGACGCCACCGGGCTGGGGACGCGGGACCGCAAGGTGGGCTTCGTCTTCCAGCATTACGCCCTGTTCCGCCACATGACGGTGGCCGAGAACATCGCCTTTGGCCTGAAGGTCCGGAAGGGCGCCGACCGCCCCCCGGTGGCGGCGATCAACGAGAAGGTCCATACCCTGCTGGAACTGGTGCAACTGGAGGGGCTGGCCGGGCGTTATCCCAGCCAGTTGTCGGGCGGCCAGCGCCAGCGCGTCGCCCTGGCCCGCGCCTTGGCGGTGGAGCCGCGCCTGCTGCTGCTGGACGAGCCGTTCGGCGCCCTCGATGCCCAGGTGCGCAAGGATCTGCGCCGCTGGCTGCGTCATCTGCACGACGAGATGGGGCTGACCGGCGTGTTCGTCACCCATGACCAGGAGGAAGCCCTGGAAGTGGCCGACGAGGTGGTGGTGATGAACAAGGGCCGCATCGAACAGATCGGCACTCCCGCCGAAATCTACGACAGCCCGGCCACGCCCTTCGTCTATCGCTTCCTGGGCAACGTCAACGCCCTGCCGTGCCGGGTGGCCGGCGGTCAGGCCCAGGTGGGCGGCCTGCATATCGGCGAGGGTCGGGCCGACGGCCCCGGCACCGCCTTCATCCGCCCCCATGACGTCGAGGTTCTGGAACTGTCGCCCGATCTTCCCCAGGCCAGGGTCAGTCAGGTGATCGTGCTGGGTCCTGTGGTGCGGGCCGAGCTGGAACTGGCCGGCGGCATCACCGTCGAGGCGGAACTGTCGCGCGATGCCAAGGAAAAGCTTGGTCTGCGGCGTGGTCTCGAGGTGTCGGTCTTCCTGCGCAAGGCCCGAATCTTCGTGGGCGACAACGTGTAATTCCGGGCCAAGACGGTCCCTATCCGAAATTTCCTGCCGAGCCGGAAAAATCGTGGTTGCCCGAAAACGCGGCTTCATTAGGATGTGCCGCGTGGAAGGGCGGCTTATTCTTCATTCAAGCAGGCGGCATGAACCGACGGATCGGTGAAATCGTAGGGCAGGTTCTGGCGCGTCTTCGTCCCAAGGCGAAGTCGCTGATCATTACCGTCTATGGTGACGCCATTTCCCACCATGGCGGCAGCGCCTGGCTGGGCAGCGTCATCAATCTGGTCGAGCCCCTGGGGCTGAACGAGCGGATCGTGCGCACCTCGGTGTTCCGCCTGTCCAAGGAGGCGTGGCTGTCCTCCATGCAGATCGGCCGGCGCAGCTATTACCGCCTGACCGAGATGGGCCGCCGCCGCTTCGAGGCCGCCCACAACCGTATCTACCATTACAACGGCAAGCCCTGGGACGGACGCTGGACCCTGGCGGTGACCAATATCGACGGCATGGACGCCGAGCGCCGCGATTCGCTGCGCCGCGACCTGGGCTGGCTGGGTTTCGGCCAGTTGGCCAGCGGCGTGCTGGTCCATCCCGATCCCGACCGGAGCGCGGTCCGTCAGGCCCTGGCCGAGGCCGGGGTGCAGGACCGCGCCGTGATGATGACCGCCGCCGCCGAGGACTGGGTGACCCCCGAGGCGCTGCGCGATTTGATCCATACCTGCTGGGACCTGGACCGCCTCGCCGCCGACTACAACGAGTTTCTCGACACCTTCCGTCCCCTGTGGCAGGCGCTGTCCGGCAATGGCGAACTGGACCCCCAGATGTGCTTCGTGGTCCGCACCCTGCTGATGCACGGCTATCGCCGCGCCCTGCTGCGCGACCCCATGCTGCCCGACGAGTTGCTGCCCGCCCACTGGCCGGGAACCTCGGCCCGGGTGCTGTGCCGCAACCTCTACCGTCTGGTCCAGTCGGCGGCCGAGACCCATGTCATGGGCATGCTGGAAACCGCCGAGGGCCCGGTGCCCGAGGCCCATCCCGCCTATTACACCCGCTTCGGCGGGCTGCAATCGGCCGACTGACCCCTTTTTCGTCCTGATTGACCGCCATACGCACCGGCCGCCATGCCGGTGCGTATGGCGTTTTTGCGCCTGATCGCCGATCCGGATGGCATAGGGCGCCTATGTCAAGATGTGCAAAGTTACGCAAAAAATTTGACTTTCTGTCAAAAAATGCATTACGACGTTAAAAAACGCAGTTCGCCGGCCGTGGAGGTCGAGGGGGCGCGACCGGGGAGCACCGCCGCGATTGCGGCGTCGGATCAGGAGAAACGTCATGTCCGTCGAGACCAAATCTGTCCCGACTTACTGCTACAACTGCGTCGCCGGTCCCGACCTGATGTGTGTCACGGTTGAGGATGGCGTCGCCGTGGCGGTGGAGCCCAACCACGCCGGCAAGGGCATTCACCCCGCCGACGGGCGTCCCTGCGTCAAGGCCTACGGCCTGGTGCAGAAGACCTACAATCCCCACCGGGTGCTCACCCCCATGAAGCGGACCAATCCCAAGAAGGGCCGCGACGAGGACCCGGGCTTCGTCCCCGTCACCTGGAACGAGGCCCTGGACATCGTGGCCGAGAAGCTGCGGGGCGTGCGCGAGAAGGGGTTGCTCAACGAGCAGGGCATGCCGCGTCTGGCCGCCACCTTCGGTCATGGCGGCACGCCGGCCAATTACATGGGAACCTTCCCGGCCTTCCTGGCCGCCTGGGGACCCATCGATTTCAGCTTCGGCTCGGGCCAGGGCGTCAAATGCGTCCACTCCGAGCACCTGTACGGCGAGTACTGGCACCGCGCCTTCACGGTGGCGGCCGACACGCCCAACGCCAATTTCATCGTGTCGTTCGGCACCAACGTGGAAGTGTCGGGCGGCCCCTGCGGCGTGCGCCGCCACGCTGATGCCCGCATCCGGGGCATCAAGCGGGTGCAGGTCGAACCCCATCTGTCGCCCACCGGCGCCTGTTCGGCGGAATGGGTGCCCATCCGCCCCAAGACCGACCCGGCCTTCATGTTCGCCATGCTGCACGTCATGCTGCACGAGGCGCCGAGGACCGCCCTGGACCTGCCTTTCCTGCGCGACCGCACCGCGTCTCCCTATCTGGTGGATGACGAGGGCTGGTACCTGCGCGACGAGGCGACGGGCGAGCCGCTGATGTGGGACACCGTGACCGGTGGACCGGTGCCCCACGACCATCCCGGCGCGGTTCCCGCCCTGGAGGGGACCTTCACCGTTCCCGTCGCGGTGGCCAAGCTGCCCGACGGCGAGATGGCGCGGCGCGAGAACGCTGCCGCCCGGCCGGCCTTCACCATGCTGGTCGAGGGCATGCGCGGCTATACCCCGGAATGGGCCGAGACCATTTGCGACGTCCCCGCCCGGGTGGTGCGCAAGGTGGCGCTGGAATACCTGGACAACGCCTGCGTCGGCCAGACCACCGAGGTGGACGGCAAGGTTCTGCCCTATCGCCCGGTGGCGGTGACGCTGGGCAAGACGGTCAACAACGGCTGGGGCGCCTATGAGTGCTGCTGGGCGCGTACCGTGCTGGCCACCCTGGTGGGCGCGCTGGAGGTGCCGGGCGGCACGCTGGGCACCACGGTGCGCCTCAACCGCCCCTACGAGAACCGGCTGAAGAGCGTGAAGCCCGGCGAGGACGGCTTCATGAACGCCCAGATGAACTCGACCAGGAAGGGCGGCTGGGCCGAGAAGCCCAAGGGCCGCAACGCCCACACCACCCTGATTCCCATCGTCGGCGATTCCAGCTGGGCCCAGGCGCTGGGGCCGACCCATCTGGCCTGGATGTTCCTGAAGGAGGCCCCCGAGGGCTGGGAGCCGCCCGAGCCGCCCGACGTGTGGATCGCCTATCGCACCAATCCGGCCGTGTCGTTCTGGGACACGGTCCAACTGAGCGGCAACATGGCCAAGATGCCGTTCGTGGTGTGCTTCGCCTACACCATGGACGAAACCAACCACATGGCCGACGTTCTGCTGCCCGAGGCCACCGACCTGGAAAGCACCCAGCTGATCCGGGCGGGCGGCTCCAAGTTCGTGGAACAGCACTGGGAGCACCAGGGCTTCGTCCTGCGCCAGCCGGCGGTGGCGCCGCGCGGCGAATCCCGTGACTTCACCTGGATCACCACCGAACTGTCGCGCCGTGTCGGCTTGCTGGAAAGCTACAACCGGGGCCTCAACAAGGGCTTCGCCCTGGTGCCGCTGAAGGGCGAGAACTACGACTTCACCCTGGCCGAGGATCAGGTCCACGACGTGGACACCATCTGGGACGCGGTGTGCAAGGCGGCCACCGCCGGCGCCACCGGCGGAGCCGAGGTGCATGGCCTGGACTGGATGAAGGAGAACGGCTTCTTCATGCAGCCCTTCGCCCGCGAGGACTGGTATCTGCACGCCACCATGGTGGAAAAGGGCCTGCGCTACGAGTTGCCCTATCAGGAGCGCCTGATGCGGGTGGGCGAGGAACTGCGCCGCCGCCTGCACGAGGCCGGAATCCAATGGTGGGACGAGCAGTTGGAGGAATACCAAGGAATCCCCCACTGGCACGACGTGCCCGGCCGCTGGGTCAAGGCGGTGGAGAGGGCGGGGGCCACGGCCGAGGACTTCCCGTTCTGGGGCATCACCACCAAGACCATGCCCTATACCACCGGCAACAACGCCGGCATCCCGCTGATGAACGAGGTGGCGGGCAATCTGCGCGGCCACGGCTCGGTGATCATCAATGCCACCTCGGCGGCCAAGCTGGACATCAAGCACGGCGATTGGGTGGAGGTCAGCTCGGTGGTGGGCCATACGCGCGGCCGCGCCGCCCTGGTCCAGGGCTGCCGCCCCGACACGGTGGTCATTCCCGGCCAGTTCCAGCACTGGAAGACGCCCTATGCCAAGGACCTCAACTTCCCGTCGCTCAACACCATCACCCAGATGTCGCTGGAACTGACCGACGCCACCGGCTCGGGCGCCGACGTGGTGCGGGTGGCGCTGCGCCGTGTCGACGGTCCTCTGTCGGAAGGAGAGGCGGCATGACCCGCTACGTCATGGTCGCCGACCTTCGGCGCTGCGTCGGCTGCCAGACCTGTACGGCGGCCTGCAAGGAAACCAACGGCACGCCGCCCGGCGTGCAGTGGCGCAAGGTTCTCGACATCGAGGCCGGGCAATATCCCGACGTGCGGCGCATCTTCCTGCCCACCGGCTGCCAGCATTGCGACGAGCCGCCCTGCATGGAGGTCTGCCCCTCGACCGCGACCAAGAAGCGGGCCGACGGCATCGTCACCATCGATTACGACATCTGCATCGGCTGTTCCTACTGCGCCGTCTCGTGCCCCTACGAGGCCCGCTACAAGGTGGATTCCGCCGAATACGTCTATGGCGATGGCCCTATCTCCCAGGAAAAGGCCCGTCTGGCCCAGCAGAAGATCGGCGTCGTTACCAAATGTACTTTCTGCGTCGACCGTATCGACGCGGGGGTCGCGGCGGGCAAGGTGCCGGGCGTTCACCCCGAGGCCACCCCGGCCTGCGTCAATTCCTGCCTGTCGGGGGCGCTGCGCTTCGGCGACAAGGATGATCCGGACAGCGCGGTGTCGCGGCTGATCGCCGAAAACAAATGGTTCCGCCAGCACGAGGACGAGGGCACGGGACCGGGATTCTATTACCTGTGGGACGGAGGACGGCCATGAGGCAGATGATCACCGCCCGGCTGCAGCGGAGCTGGGACCTGCGCGCCGCCGGCAACTTCATCGGCGGCGGCGCCGGCACCGGTCTGGTGCTGGCCGCCACCGTGGCGACGCTTTCCACCGGGGCCGATCTGCGCCTCATCCTACTGGCCGGGCTGGTCCTGATCGGGCTGGGCCTCGCCATGGTGTGGCTGGAGATCGGCAAGCCCTGGCGGGCGCTCAACGTGTTCTTCCACCCCCAGACCTCGTGGATGACCCGCGAGGGTATCGTCGCCGGACCGCTGATGGCGGCCGGCGGAGCCTACTGGCTGTTCGGCCATCCGCTCCTGCTGCTGCCGGCGGCGGGGCTGGCCGCCGGGTTCCTGTACTGCCAGTCGCGCATCCTCAAGGCCTCGCGCGGCATTCCCGCCTGGAAGCAGGCGGAGATCGTCCCGCTGATCATCGCCACCGGGCTGGCCGAGGGGGCGGGGCTGCTGGCCCTGCTCGCCGAGCCCACTCCGGTGGTCCTGGCCTGGGCCCTGGCGGCCGGGCTGGCGCGGGAAGCGGCCTGGGTGCTGTACCGGCGCGGCCTCGTGGCCTCGGGTGCCGCCTCGGGGGCGCTCGGTATCTTCGCCTCGCCCCCGGCCCAGGCGGCGCGGTGGGCGCAGTGGCTGGCCCTGGCCCTGTGGGTCGCGGCCCTGGCCGGTCTGCCGGTCGCTCCGCTGGCCGGCCTGCTGGCGGCGGTATCGGGCTGGGCGATCAAGGCGCTGCTGATCACCCGCGCGGCTTTTACCCGGGGGGCCTCGGTCCCCCATGCCCCGGTGCGCGGACGCGGTCTGCCCATGGCGTTGGGAGGGCGGTCATGAGCAAGCACATCGACGGTACCTCGCATGTGGCGGCGGTGCGCCTGGACCGTTCGGTGGTGGACGAGGAAATGTGCTCGGTGATCACCGAGGACACCCTGACCATCAACGTCGAGGGGGTGGGCACCTATACCCTGATGTGGACCCCCACCGGCGGCGGCGCCCGGGCCATGGCCTATACCCCGGCCGACGGCATCCTGGGCGAGGCCGGCGTCGCCGAGCCCCTGGCCATGGCGGTGGGCTTCCTGTTCACCGAGGGCATCATCGAGACGGTGGCGGACCTGCGCGCCGTGGCCTTCTGCCCCGACGACGCCAAGGTGGTGACCGCCTATCTGGCCGAAACCGCCAGCCCGCGCACCCGCCGCCGCGACGTGATCATGAACAGCTCGTGCGGAGTGTGCGGCGAGGGCGGGCGGATCGAGGACCTGATCGCCGGCCTGCCGCAGGCGGGTGAGGGCATGGTGGTCGATACCGCCACCCTGCATCGCCTGATGGCCGAGATGGGCCGGCGCCAGACGGTGTTCGCCGCCACCGGCGGCGCCCATGCGGCGGCGGTGTTCGACGGGGCGGGCCGCATCGTCGCCAGCGCCGAGGACCTGGGCCGTCACAACGCCCTGGACAAGGTCATCGGCCGCTGCCTGCTGGACGGCATCGATACCTCGGCCTGCGGCGTGCTGCTGTCGTCGCGTCTCAGCCTGGAGATGGTGACCAAGGCGGCGCGGGCCCGCTTCCAACTGGTGGCGGCGGTGTCGGCCCCCACCTCCCTGGCCGTCGAGGTGGCCGAGCGCCGGGGCATCACGCTGTGCGGCTTCCTGCGCGGCGACCGCTGCACCGTCTATGCTCACCGCCGGCGTATCGGGGAACTGCGCGGCTGGGTGAACTGATTTTTCCAAGCCCCTCGGTCCTCGGGCATGTGCCTTGAGCCTGCCGGCCTTTGGCAACAAGATTGTTTGCTAGGTAAACAATCTTGTTGCCAAAGTCGTTGACCTGGTCAACAATGCCCGGAAATGGAATGAGGGTATCGCCATGCCGGGCAGCCAGGTCGACATCGCCGAGACGGAAGAGGGAACGGGAACCTCGTTCGGTCCCATGACCGACGAGCTGGGTTTCCACCTGCGCCGCGCCCAGGTGGCGGCCTTCAAGCATTTCGCCCATACCGTCACCGCCACCGAGGGCATCACGCCCGGCCTTTACGGCATGCTGCAGGTGATCGCCAACAATTCCGGCCTGACCCAGAGCGCCCTGGCCGAGGTGATGGAGGTGGACCGCTCGTCCATCGTCAAGGTGGTCAACGCCCTGGAGGACAAGGGGCTGATCCGCCGCGACGCCGCCCCCAACGACCGCCGCTCCTACCATCTGCGCATGACCGCCGAGGGCAAGCTGGCGCTCCACCGCATCGAGGAGGCGGTGGCCCGCCAGGACCGCGACTTTTCCGCCGGATTGTCCGAGGACGCCCGGCGCCTTCTGATCAGCCTGCTCAAGCGTCTGTACTAACAACAAGACCCAAAGCTTCCGAGGGAGGAAGACCTTGAAAAGCATCCTGCGATTGACCCTCAACGGCCGTGCCCGCGAGGATCTGGTGCCCGAAAACATGCTGCTGCTCGACTACCTGCGCGAGGTGAGCAATCTCACCGGCACCAAGCAGGGCTGCGACGGCGGCGAGTGCGGTGCCTGTACCGTTCTGGTGGACGACCGGCCGCGCCTTGCCTGTTCGACGCTGGCCCATCAGGTGGCCGGCAAGAAGGTGGAGACGGTGGAAAGCCTGGCGACCCAGGGCACCATCTCCAAGCTGCAGGCCGCCTTCCACGAGAAGCTGGGTACCCAGTGCGGCTTCTGTACGCCGGGCATGCTGATGGCGTCCGAGGCGCTGCTGCGCAAGAATCCCGATCCGAGCCGCGATCAGATCAAGGATGCGCTGGCCGGCAATCTGTGCCGCTGCACCGGCTATGTGAAGATCATCGAATCGGTGGAAGTGGCCGCCAAGGCGCGCTGCGCCTGTCAGGAGGCGGCGGAATGAGCCCGAAATTCCCGAAGAACGGCACGGTCGGCGCCCGTACCCCCCTGATCGACGGCGTCGAGAAGGTGACCGGCAAGGCCAAGTACACCGCCGACATCGCCGCCCCCGGCGCCCTGGTGGGGCGCATCTTGAGGAGCCCCGTGGCCCATGCGCGCATCGTCTCCATCGACACCTCGGCGGCCGAGGCGCTGGACGGCGTGTTCGCCGTCTGCACGGGGGCCGAAACTCCGGTCCCCTACGGCGTGCTCCCCATCGCCGAAAATGAATACCCGCTGGCCCGCGACAAGGTCCGCTATCGCGGTGATCCTGTGGCCGCCGTCGCGGCCGTCGATGAACTGACCGCGGAAAAGGCGCTGGGCCTGATCAAGGTCGAGTACGAGGTGCTGCCCGCCTACATGACGCCCAAGGCGGCCATGAAGGAAGGCGCCGTCGCGCTCCACGACGACAAGCCCAACAACATCCTGCGCGAGGTCCATGCCGAGTTCGGCGACGTGGAGGCCGCCTTTGCCGAGGCCGACCTGATCCGCGAGAAGGTCTACACCTTCGCCGAGGTCAACCACGTCCACATGGAGCTGAACGCGACGCTGGCCGAATACGATCCGGTCCGCGACATGCTGACGCTCAACACCACCACCCAGGTGCCGTACTACGTGCATCTGAAGGTGGCGGCCTGCCTGCAGATGGACTCGGCCCGCATCCGGGTGATCAAGCCCTTCCTGGGCGGCGGGTTCGGGGCGCGCACCGAGGCCCTGCACTTCGAGATCATCGCCGGTCTTCTGGCCCGCAAGTCCAAGGGCACGGTTCGCCTGATCCAGACCCGCGAGGAGACCTTCATCGCCCATCGCGGCCGTCCGTGGACGGAAGTGAAGATGAAGATCGGCCTGAAGAAGGACGGCAAGATCGCCGCCCTGGCCCTGGAAGCCACCCAGGCGGGTGGTGCCTATGCCGGCTACGGCATCATCACCATCCTTTATACCGGCGCGCTGATGCACGGCATGTATCACATCCCGGCTATCAAGCACGACGCCTGGCGCGTCTACACCAACACGCCGCCCTGCGGCGCCATGCGCGGCCACGGCACGGTCGATACCCGCGCCGCCTTCGAGGCGCTGTTGACCGAGATGGCCGAGGAACTGGGCATCGATTCGCTCAAGATTCGCCAGATCAATATGATCGAGAAGATTCCCTACACCACGCTTTATGCCCAGAAGGTCATGAGCTACGGCGTCCCGGAATGCCTGGAGAAGGTCAAGGCCGCCTCCGGCTGGGCCGAGCGCAAGGGCAAGATGCCCAAGGGCCGCGGCCTGGGCATCGCGCTGTCGCACTTCGTGTCGGGCACCTCGACGCCCAAGCACTGGACCGGCGAGCCCCATGCCACCGTCAACCTGAAGCTCGATTTCGACGGCGGCATCACCCTGCTGACCGGCGCCGCCGATATCGGCCAGGGCTCCAACACCATGGCCTCCCAGGTGGCGGCCGAGGTGCTGGGCGTGCGATTGAACCGTATCCGGGTGATCTCGGCCGACAGCGCGCTGACGCCCAAGGACAACGGCTCTTACTCGTCGCGCGTCACCTTCATGGTGGGCAATGCCTCCATCTCGGCGGCCGAGGAGTTGAAGGCCGTCCTGGTCAAGGCGGCGGCCAAGAAGCTGGACGCCCGCGAGGAGGACATCGAGGTCATCGACGAGGTGTTCATGGTGGCCGGCAGCCAGGACCCCGGCCTGACCTTCCAGGACGTGGTCAAGGCTGCCCTGATCGACACCGGCACCATCACGGTCAAGGGCACCTATACCTGCCCGACCGAGTTCCAGGGCGACAAGAAGATCCGCGGCAGCGCCATCGGCGCCACCATGGGCTTTTGCTATGCCGCCCAGGTGGTCGAGGCCAGCGTCGACGAGATCACCGGCCGCGTCACCGCCCACAAGGTGTGGGTGGCCGTGGACGTGGGCAAGGCGCTCAACCCCCTGGCCGTCGAAGGCCAGACCCAGGGCGGCGTGTGGATGGGCATGGGCCAGGCCCTGTCCGAGGAAACCCGCTGGGACGACGGCAAGATGATGCACGGCAACATCCTGGATTACCGGGTGCCGACCATGGCGGAGAGCCCGGATATCGAGGTGATGATCGTCGAAAGCATCGACCCCAACGGGCCGTTTGGCGCCAAGGAGGCCTCCGAGGGCATGCTGGCCGGCTTCCTGCCGGCGGTGCACGAGGCGGTCTACGAGGCGGTGGGCGTGCGCGCCACCAAATTCCCCTTGAGCCCAGAGACCATCACCGAACTGCTTGACGCGAAGGAAGCCGCAGAATGAACATCCTTCCCGATTTCCGCACCCTTCGCCCCGCGTCCCTGAACGATGCGGTGGCCGCCCTGGCCACCGGGGGCGAGCCCCTGGCCGGCGGTACCGACCTGCTGCCCAACCTGCGCCGTGGCCTGGGCAAGCCCGAGACCCTGGTGGATCTCACCGGCATCAACGGCTTTGCCGCCATCTCGGTGGGAACCGACGGCACGTTGCGCATCGGCGCCGGTGCCACCCTCGAGGCCATTGCCGAGGATGCCCGCATCCTTGCCTCCTGGCCGGCGGTGGCTCATGCCGCCTCCCTGGTGGCGGGGCCCAGCCACCGTGCCGCCGCGACACTGGGCGGCAATCTGTGCCAGGACACGCGTTGCGTATTCTATAATCAATCCGAGTGGTGGCGGTCCGGCAACGGCTTCTGCCTCAAATACGAGGGCGACAAGTGCCACGTGGTGGTCAAGTCCGACCGCTGCTACGCCACCTATCACGGCGATGTGGCTCCGGCCCTGATGGTTCTGAACGCTTCGGTCGAGATCGCCGGGGCCAAGGGCGTGCGCCAGATCGCCATCGCCGACCTGTTCCGCGAGAGCGGGGCCGAGCACCTGACCCTGGAGCAGGGCGAGGTCCTGGCCGCCGTGGTGGTGCCGCCCGCCACCGGCTGGGTGGCGGCCTATTCCAAGGTCCGCGTGCGCGACGCCATCGACTTCCCGCTGGCCGGAGTGGCGGTGGCGTGCAAGCGTGACGGCAACGCCATCGCCGGCCTGCGCGTCGCCATCACCGGCACCAATTCGGCGCCGCTGATGGTTCCCACCGACGCCCTGTGGGGCCGCCCGTGGAACGACGAGACCGCCGAGGCCCTGACCCAGGCGGTGCGCAAGGTCTCCAATGTCCTGAAGACCACGGTGGCGGGCGTCAAATACCGCCGTCGTGTCCTGCTGGCGGTCGCCCGCAAGCAGATGGACGACCTCTGGGGCGGCAAGTAGGGAGAAACGCCATGTGCCTCGACGCCATCAAGTGCGACCCCGCCGACATGGCCGCCGATGATTGCGAGGTGCTGGCCACCGCGCTCAAATGGATGGACGAAGGCCGCCGGGTGGTCATGGCCGTGGTCATGGCCACCTGGGGCTCGGCGCCGCGCTCCATCGGCTCCTACATGGCGGTGGACGCGGACGGTACCTTCGCCGGTTCGGTGTCGGGCGGCTGCGTCGAATCCGCCGTCATCTCCGAGGCCCGCGAGCTGGAACCGGGCGAGGCGCCCCGGCAACTGGCCTTCGGTGTCGAGGACGAGACGGCGTGGCAGGTGGGGCTGCCCTGCGGCGGCAACATCCGGGTGGCGGTGTTCAATCCCGAGCGCGATCTGCTGGAGGAGGCGGTCAAGCAACAGGCCTCGCGCCAGCCGACCGCCCTGGTCCTCGACCTCGCCACCGGCGCCCAGGCGCTGCTCGGCGAAGAGAGGGTGGACGGTTCACTCGCCCTGGACGAGACACGGCTGGTGGCCGCCCAGATCCATCTGCGGCAGGGAACCTGCGGCGTGGTGGCGGACGACGTTTTCGTGCGGACCCACGAGGCGCCGTGGACCCTGATCATCGGTGGGGCGGTCCATATCAGCCAGGTGCTGGCCGGCATGGCGCGGCAGGCGGGTTTCGCCGTCACCGTGGTCGATCCCCGTCGGGCCTTCGCCGACGAGGCGCGCTTTCCCGGCATCACCCTGATCTGCGGCGAGCCCGACGAGGTGCTGGCCGGTATCACCATGGACCGCCGCACCGCCGTGGTCAGCCTGACCCACGTGCCGCGCCTCGACGATGCGGCGCTGAGGGCGGCGCTGGGCTCGGAGGCTTTCTATATCGGCGCCCTGGGCAGCACCCGGACCCATGCCAAGCGCTGCCAGCGCCTGGAAGACCTGGGGCCGGCGCTTTCGCGCATGGCCGCTCCGGTGGGCTTCGATATCGGTGCCCGTACCCCGGCCGAGATCGCCGTCTCGGTCCTGGCCGAACTCATCGCGGCCCGGCGCGGCAAGCCCATGCGGGCGCGCTGAAGCACCCGGCTTTAAAAGCCGAAAGAAGGGCCGGGGTAAATGCCCCGGCCTTTTCTATTGCTTGACCAAGGTGTAGTCGATGGCGTCCTCGGCGGCGCGGACCAGGGCGCGGGCCTTGTTCATGCACTCCTCGTGCTCGGACAGCGGCACCGAATCGGCGACGATGCCGGCGCCGGCCTGGACGTACATGGTGCCGTCCTTGACCAGGGTGGTCCGAAGCGCGATGCAGGTGTCCATGTTGCCGTTGCCGTCGAAATAGCCGATGGCGCCGGCATAGAACGAGCGCCGTTCGGTCTCCAACTCGTCGATGATCTCCATGGCCCTGATCTTGGGGGCGCCCGAGGTGGTGCCCGCCGGGAAGCCGGCCATCAGGGCGTCCATGGCGTCGCAGCCCTCGCGGATGCGGCCCTCGACGTTGGAGACGATGTGCATGACGTGGGAATAGTACTCCACCGCCATCTTCTTGGTGACCTCGACCGAGCCGATGGAGGCCACCCGGCCCACGTCGTTGCGGCCCAGATCCAGCAGCATCAGGTGCTCGGCCAGTTCCTTGGGATCGGCCAGCAGGTCGGCGGCCAGCTCCTCGTCCTCGAGGGCGGTCTTGCCCCGGCGGCGCGTGCCGGCGATGGGGCGGATGGTGACCTTGTCGTCACGCAGGCGCACCAGGATTTCCGGGCTGGAGCCCACCAGCTGGAACTCGCCCAGGTCGAGGAAGAACAGGAACGGGCTGGGGTTCAGCCGGCGCAGCGAGCGGTACAGCGAGAAGGGCGGCAGCCGGAACGGCACCGCCAGTCGCTGGGACAGCACCACCTGGAAGATGTCGCCGGCGGCGATGTATTCCTGCGCCTTTTCCACCATGCGGCAGTAATGCTCGGGCGAGACGCTGGGCACCGGGATGGGCTGATGCTCGTCGCGGGGAAAGCCCACATAGGTGTGGGGCAGGGGGCTTTCCAGGGATTCCACGATGTGTTCCAGGCGCTCCCAGGCCAGGTCCCAGGCGGCCTGGGCATCCATGCCGGCCCGCGGCCAGACCGGCGCCACGGCGGTCAGCGTGCCGTTGACGTTGTCGAACACCGCCATGATGGTCGGGCGCATGAAGATGCCGTCCGGCACCTTGATGGGATCGGGATTGTCGTCGGGCAGCTTTTCCGCCAGCCGCACCATGTCGTAGCTCATATAGCCGATCAGGCCGGCCGACATGGGGGGCAGGTGGGCGGGCGTCTCGATGCGGCTTTCCGCCACCAGGGCGCGCAGGCTGTCCAGGGCCCCCGATTCGGCCGCTACCGGACAAGGCTGGAACGAGCCGGTCTTGGACCGGGCGTTGCGGTTGATCCATGCCTCGTTGCCGACGCACTTCCACAAGAGATCGGGCTTCATCCCCAGGATGGAGTAGCGGCCGCGCACCGCGCCGCCTTCCACCGATTCCAGCAGGAAGGCGTTGGGCTGGCCGTTGGCCAGCTTCAGGAAGGCGGAGACCGGTGTCTCCAGATCGGCCACCAAAACCCGCCAGACCACCTGGGGCTTGCCGCTGTCGTAAGCTTCGGCAAAGGCGGAGAAGTCGGGCTGGTGAGTCATGATGAGGCTGTTACTCTTCGCGGGTCAGCTGGGGACGGTCGACCTTGACGCCGATGGAGGCGTTGAGGGCGGCGATGTACTGGTCGGCGATATCGGT
>Ga0265314_10003609_pt1 | contig 14887 bp, 10 predicted proteins | sample 4126metaG_FD_203106 | JGI IMG/M metagenome (GOLD analysis project Ga0265314, IMG submission 203106) | Rhizosphere microbial communities from Carex aquatilis grown in University of Washington, Seatle, WA, United States - 4-1-26 metaG | ecosystem: Host-associated > Plants > Roots > Rhizosphere >... | reverse complement strand
CGATTCCGGCGAGCGGGACGGCCGGGATGCGTCGCCGGATCCGCACGAAGGCGATGCTCGCCATCACGAGAGTACCCACACACCCGCCGAGCCATCCGGTCGCCAAACCCGCCAGAATGCTGGCGGCCAGAAAGACGACCACCAACGCTTTGTCGGCGGATGTGCCCTTGCCGCGAAGAGTGGCGTCCCACAAGATCAGAAAGGCGACCAAGGGGATAAAATAGAGCACGATCGCCAACACCTGCCGGAAGTCGCCGCCCGCCGCGACGGGCAAAAATGGTACGAAGACTTGAGATGCGGCAATGCAACGGATCCACCACCACTGGCGTGGGTTGTCCGGCACCTCAGGCAGGAGAATCCGCGGCGCCACCTTTGATGACGCTCCAATATGCATTCCAACATAAAGACCTGAAACCCCTAAAATGGCCATAACGAGGACCGCTGTCGTGGTTCGTGACGCCGACTCGGCTAACAGATCAGTCCAAAAGACGCTCAGGCCGAAGAACACCATGTGGGCCGCAGCCAGGACTGCGAACAAGGGGATCTGGCTGTGGCGTGTCCGGCGCCAGTCCGCATAAGCAAAGCACGGAAACGCGATGAGGGAAAACGCCAGCGCCGCTTGCAGATGGGTCCAACTCAAGCGCGACGCGGCCAGGAGCAGCACAGTCGCAATGGCCGATATTACCAATGGAGTCACCCAGACCCAAGCGTCAGATGGGCGAGTGGTCGGGCCATCGGACGGCAGCGGAAGAGCAATCCGTGTGCTTTGCGAGCTCATCTTCGGCTCCGTACCGTGTCTACCGCGGCTAAGAGCGACTCAGCGGCGGCATCGACTGAATGCGACTCGATCTTCTGTTTGGCGCTCCGGCCCATCGCCGCGAGACTGCCCGAATCAGCGTAACGGGCCATCAGCGCGGAAAGCGCCGCGACGTCGCCCATCGGGTGGATATCGCCGGTAACTCCAGGGTGGATCAAATCCGGGCCGCTGCCCACGCGATCGCTCACGATGCAGGGAAGGCCGGACGCCATGGCCTCATTCACCACCAGGCCCCATGTCTCCGTCTCCGAAGGCAGCACGAGAGCGTCCGCCGCCGCGTAAGCTTCTGCAATCCGCGATTGGTTCAGGAATCCGGTGAATCGAATAGGCGCGCCACCGATGCGAGCCTGCTGCTCGCATGGCTCGCGCAGAGGCCCGTCGCCCGCCATGAGTCCCACCACCGAGAGCCGCGCAACTGCACATCGGCCGATGGCACTCACGAAATCCGCTGGTCTCTTGACGGGGATGAACTTGCCGGCGAAGAGAAACACGGTGGCGTCGGAGGCAATGCCCCATTGGCGGCGAAGCTCCTCTCGTTGTGGGCGAAAGAGGTCCATTTGTTGCTCGAACCGGCGATTGTCCACGCAAGGTGGAATTGTGAAAATATGGTCGTTTTCAGCGCCATAGTTCTCGAAATATTCGCGCGACCAGGCGCCCGCGGCGAGGCATCCATCTAAGCGCGGAATAAAACTCCGGTGAAATGCCCACTTGACGGACCTTCTGAGGGTTACAGGACCCCGCAAATGCGAATCGCTGCGGATCAACACCGGGACACGATGCCGCCAACAGGCAAGAATGGTGCGCCATGCGGTCTTGAAGTGCCAGCCGTTGACGACCACCGCGCTGTACGTTCCGGTCGCGATAATCCGGCTCAATTCGGGGTTGTCGAGGCCGCCGAAGGTGGTGGTGGAAGGCCGCGCCGCTCGGTTCTCCAGAAAGCGATGCCGATATCCCTCGAGCAGCGGCACATCCCAGCGATATGGGACGCCGAAGCCGGCCTGAGCATGCGACGTCTCCAGTTCACCCGAGCAATAGAGTACGTCGGCCTCGCCCGGCGCCGATCGCGCCAGATGCTGCAACACGGGTGTGTAGTATTGGATCGGATGGGTGATGACGTAAGCCCACATGGCGGCACTCAGGCGTGAGCCGGATGCTCCAAGAGGTGCAGCCAATCGCGTCGCACCAGGCGTTCCGAATAGTAGAGGTCATATCGCCGCCTCGCATTGCGCCCGCACCTGTCCCGGAAGTCGGGTGCGTTGATGAATTCTTCGAGGCTTACGGCCAGGCACTCGGCGCTTTCGACAGCGCACACCAGTCCGGTTTCCCGGTGCACCACCACTTCCTCCAGGGCGCCGCTGCGGAAACATACGGCGGGCACGCCGACCGCCATGGCTTCGGCAGCGACGCGTCCGAAGGATTCATGGAATCGCGAGGGGCGGGTGGGAACGGCGAGCACGTACGCACTCTTCAGGATTTCGTGGACATCGTCCTGGTAACCCAGGTTGTGTATGCGGTCTTGGAGCGCGCACGATCGCATACTGCGCTCGAACCACGCCCGATTCTCCTGGTACGCGCCGCCGGCGATTATCAGGTGAATCTCCCGGTAGCGGAGAGCCAGTGCTGAAAAGGCTTCGATCAGCAGGTCCACGCCCTTATGCGGCGCGACCTGTCCGACGAACACGATGTTTTTACGGCTGGTATCGTGGGAGCCCGCGATCGCGCCCGACTCGCGGAGTCGAATCGCCGGAGGAATGACGGTATTCCGCCGGCCGAGGATGAACGGATTCGCCGCTGCGGTGAGCGCCAGACTGCGATGTGCGTTGTGCACCAGGTCGGTGGAGAGTGCAACCGCGGGGCGCAGTTTGGCGGAGTAGGTGGCGGGCAGATCGTGAAAGAAGTAGATGACTTTCCGTCCGCGCAAGCGGCACCACAGGGCCGCAAGCACCGAGATATAGGCTGACGTTACGATCGGCAGATAGAGGGCGTCGGCATCCCAGACAGCGCGGAGGACATCCAGATTTCCCCGGATTAACGAGGATAGAATGCCGACAGCCTGCTTCCAGGAGCGCGGCATGCCGAAGCGCGGCCAATCGTGTTTGTCGCTGAAGAATCGGAAAGGCATGCCCGATCGCTTCATCTCGGTAAGCAGGGGCGTGTGGTGACGTTGGTTGGCGCGATTCAGGATGAAAGTGGGTTGCACGTCGGGCTGCAGCACCTCGAACGTCTCGATGACGCTGCGCTCCATACCGTAGAGGCTGACGGTGTTGAAGACTACGAGTACGCGTTTAGTACTCATGGTGCAGCTCTTTTGGGCGAGCTTCGCTCGCCTGGACAAGCTAAAGCATGTCCCACTACGCGATCGAAGAATTCGCATTGGCGCCGCGTCATTTCTCTGGCGCTGAATTGTTCGAACACCTGCCAGTCGGTCGGTGGCGTTCCGGCGAGCTGCCCCAGGACCTCGCGCCACGTAGGGTAAAGGTCGGGGCCGTGGTCGAAAGTCACGACTCTCCCCGCGTTAGTCGATCGAAGCACCTCGCAGGCGCCGCTGTTCCGATGCAGAACCGCCAGCAGCGGCCGGCGCGCCAGTATATATGGATAGAGCTTCGACGGCGTATACTGCGAATCGTCCGAGCCGGGAAGCAGCAGCATGTGGGCGTCGCGCAACAATTGGAGCGCGTCGAAATATGGAATTCTTTGCGGATGCTCGCGCACATATTCGGCGACCCCCAACGAGTCGGCGAGCGGCTCGATGGTTTTTCGGGCCCGGCCCGCCGGGGCGTAGTCCGTGCCGATGAAGTGCAACCGCAGTCTGCGGAACAGGCCGGGCGATTCTTGCAGGCCGGTCCGCAGCGCCGCGAATAGCAGGCGCAGCGCCGTCCACATATCCTGCCCGCCGCGGCCGGCGTAGACGCAGTGAATCATGCCGTCAGTGGGATCGAAGAAACGATTCGCCTGCCGGGTTTGCCGCAATCCCTCGAAATCCTGGAGCGCCGCGCCGAAAGGGAGCACCATGCTGGGCTTCCGTTGTAGAGCCGGATAGCGTGTGGCCAGGGCATCGATGTAGGCGCTGGACACGGCGATTAGTCCATCGGCGGCCGGCATGCTCCACGGCTCGAGCACGCGGTGCATGCGGCTGGATAACGCGTGCTTCGGCGGCCTTTGTACCTCGGGATGCCGATCGTAATAATCGTTCACCCAGGGATCCTGCATGTCGACCACGAACGGCACGCCGAACCGCTGCTTCCACAGTCTGCCGAGCGGTATCGCAGTGAAGACGGTGGTCGAGAAGTAAACCAGGTCGATGGCATCGCGCGCCAGCAGGCGGGTTCCCGCCCGATAGAGAAATGGAAAGGCGCGGAGGCCGAGGTTGCCGAGGCCGGCCCTTCGAGTCCACTGGGCGGGCAACGCGCTGGTGCGAGCGATCGCCGCATCGGCCGGCAAGCGCTCTTCGAAGCGCGGCTCCCGCGAGCCTTCCACGAATTCCGGCGCCACGGTGAGGACGGTCGCTTTCCAGTCGAACTCCCGGAAATGGGGTAGGCTCATGCGGACGCGGTGCATGTCGGGCAGATCGACCGGCGGGAAATGCGGCGAGACGATGAGAACGTTTTTCAATTCGCACCACCGCAGAGTCCCATATAGAGACACTCGTATTGGTCGACAACCACCTTGCTGCTGAACCGCAGCTCGCAATCCCGCCGGACCGCCGCCCGGTCGAGAGCGCCGAGCTGCGAGACGGCTCCGACCGCATCCTGTACGTCCCGGCAAATGAATCCGTTGATGCCTTCGCGGACTACCTCGTTGACGCTGCCGCGCGCGAAGCCGACCACGGGAGTGCCGCACGCCATCGCCTCGGCCATCACGATTCCGAAAGGCTCCTCCCATTCGATGGGCATTAGTAAGGCGGCGGAGCGGGAGAGCAAGGCGTTCTTTGCCTCGTCGTCCACGGGACCGAGATATCGCACGCGGTCGCCGTCGATGTGAGGCGCGATCGCGGACTTGAAATAGTGCTCGCACCCGACCACCTGGTTGCCGGCAATTGCCAGCCGCCTGCCGGACGCCTTGCCGATAGCGATGGCGTTGTGCGCGCCCTTAATCGGTTCGAGTCGACCGAGAAACACCAGCGGAGCATCGCCGGCCACTTCAGAACGGAAGGTGTACTTGGCGAGGTCCACACCATTGAATACGGTGTGCCACTCTCCGAACGACCCATCGGTCGCCGGCAAGGAGCGATAGACGTTCGACGAGCAGGCCGTGAAGCGAATGGAATTCCGGGCCATTCGGGTTGCGGCGCCGATGCTCTTCCAAGGGAGACCGTACCGCTGGTAGCTCTGGATCTTCGGAAGCCCGCGGACACCCAACACGGGTGTAAGCGCCGCCAATCGTCCGAAGCTGTGGACGATGTCGAACCGGTGGCGCTTGCTCCACAGCTTGCCGCCTACTTGCCACAGTTCCTTGGCACGGTTTACCTTGCCGAAGTGCGGCGGCGATCCGTACGGCACCAAGTCCGCCGGCGTGTCGCTTTCGGGGTGGGCGAAGAGCGTGACGCGATGTCCGCGATCGGCCAGGCCGCGCACCAGGAAATCCAGCACTCTCTCGATGCCGCCGTAGAGTCGGGGCGGCACGGGCAGATAGGGATCGGCCGTGATGGCGATGCGGAGCCGGGGAGTCAATGCACTGCCTCCTGTACAGCCTGAATGAGCGCGCCTTTCTCCGAGCGGTGGTCCCAATGCCAACGGCGCTGCGCAGCTTGCCAGGCGGCTTGCCGGGCAGACCGCAGCCGGCCGCGATCGCCGGCCCAGTGTTGCAGGCCCTTCGCCAGAGCCGCGATATCACCCGGCCGATAGCGCAGGGCGCCCTCGCCGAGATCGTCGGCGAAGGAACATTGTCCGGCCGTGTCGGTGAGCACCACCGCCAGACCCGCCAGGATATAGGTCAACGCTTTGTTTCCCAGGCAGAGCTCGCGATTTACATTCAGGCCTTCTTCCGGCGATAGACCGGCGTCATAAGGAAGGCTCAACTCCACCATTTTGTCGGGCGGCGCCGGCGCATGAAGCTGGATGGCCAGCCGGGAAGAAGACAGACAGCGCAGAAAAGCGATATATTCCGGCTGGGCGACACCGCGCAGGTGAAGTTCGGCAGGAATGCCGGCGGCGCCGACGGCACGCACTACGTCTTCCAGCCCTCGGCCGGCGCCCACCGTCTGGCTGAACCAATAGAGGCGAAGCGGGTTGGCGCCCGGCGGTTCCGGATCGGGAGCCTCTGCGGGGAGTGAAAAAGTGTTGTGAATCGGCAGTGCGCGAATACCGTACTGGCGCTCGTACTTTACAGCGACGGCGCTGCTGCCCGCAGTGACGAATGCGGCCGCCGGCAATATTTCGCGCAGCAAATGGCGCAGCACGTCGCGAGCATGGTCGAACGTAGCCCCAGGGTCGAATTCACCTTCGTGGAAGTCTTCCAGATCGAGTCCGTATGGCACGCGAGCGCGCCGCGCGGCCAGCGCCGCCACCGCCAATCCGCCGCAAGTGCCGCCATAAAAAAGGTCCGCCGGTTCGGCCAGCGCCAGCTTCAACAACTCCCGCGACGCCCGCCCGTTCGCCGCCGCCAGCGCGCCCAGCGATGCTCGCCTGGCGCCAAGCATCCGCACCCACTTGCGGGCCGAATGGAAGCGCAGCCCGGTGCGCCAATACTTCGCGGGAGCCGCGCTGCGGCGGTAATCCACGCGCCTCCACGACCTGGCGGCTATCGCCTGGTCGGCCTCGGTTGCCCAATCGAGGAACTGGGCGGACACCATCCGCACCTTGTGGCCGGCATCCTCCAGAGCGTCCGCCGCCTTGACCATGCGGGGGCAGGTGGCGAGATGGCCGGATGTGATGACGCAGATTCTCATAGAGTCAGGCCCACCTTGTGGACGCCAGCAAGGGAGAAGTCGCCCTGACGAACATCGTGTCCATCTGCCAGAGCGCGTTGTCATACGGCCGGCGGAAGAAGGTGCAGACATCGTAGACGTGGAATCCATGCGCTGCCATGTAGGCGACGGCTTCGTGGACCAGCGGGGCGGCCTGGTAAACGGCGATCAGATTGACCTCCATGAGGACCGCTTCCACCGATTGCAACAGATGCCCGGCCCCCTTCAGAACTTCGAGCTCGTAGCCCTGCACGTCGAGCTTGAGAAAGTCCGCGCGCTCGAAATCGGACGCGCGGGTGACGATGTCGAGCGTCGTCATTGGCATCTCCGTAAGTCGTGCGCTGCTGTTGCCGGGATCCCGCAGGACGGAGCTTCCCGTTTCCGCCTGGTAGAAGGGGACGCCGGTGACGGCGGCGGCGCCCAGCAGGACGGGCGCGAATTCCACACCGTTATGAATGTGCGTCAGCGCTCGCAGGCGGTCTCCCTGCGATTGCTGCGGCTCCACCATCAACACGCGCGTTTCGGGGAACAAGTGTCGAAAAGCAATGGTCCACTCGCCGCAGTAGGCGCCCACATCGACAGCCACTTTGGGATCGAATCCGCGGCGCTTCATGGCGGCCAGGCAGGCATCGGTATCGGGCACGCCGCAGGCGAGCTTGATGCGGTGTTTGAGGGTGCGCGGGAACAGCTTCTTGGCTTGACGAACCAGCAGGCGGCGGACGAACCCTAGCCCGTGGGGCGGACCCCCTGGTCCGCGCGGGACGCCCTCGTCCCGCTCCTGGTTCGAAGAATCAGTTTCGTTCGGTCGCGGAAGAGCCGGCCTGGGGGCCGGCCGCGGACCTGGGGGTCCGCCCCACCGTGATGGCGATTCGACCACTTAACGCTTCCTCCTTGGAAAAGGGATGTAGCCGATCAATTCCCGCATCTCACGCGGACACATCGCTCGGAGAGCCAGCCCGTAGACAGCGGCGAAGATGAGACTCACACCGGCGACCGACCATACTGAAACCGCCGGCGGCCCGGCCAGACAAACGAGCCACGCTGCGCCCCCCGCCGCCAGAGGCGCCACCACTCCGCGCACGATCGCGCGCCGGGAAAGCGCACCGGTCTGCCGGAGCGCCCATAACATCCAGAGCAGCACCACAGCCTGCACCGCGGCCACAGCGCAAAGGTACGCCGCGATGCCATGCGGCAACACCACGAACAGGCAGACCACGAGGCTCGCCAGCGTCAGGAATTCCGCCACCGCGCATCCGCGATGCTGCACGTCGGCCAGCATCAGCATGGTGGCGGCTTGATACAGCGCGCCCGCGGTGCCGCCCGCCAGCGCATAGGGGAGCAAGGGAATCGCGGCGTCCCATTTCGAGCCGTAGACCAGGCGCACCAGGGGATGCGAGATGCGCGAAAACAGGATGGCGCACGGGATGGCCATCCAGCCCACCAGCCGTAGCACCAGGCTGTTGGCGCGCTCGAAGGCTTCCGACTTGCGGGCCATGCGCGTCAACACGGGATACAGCGTCATGGTCAGCACTCCCGGCATCTTCTGGCAGCAGAGCACCGACAATCCGACCGCCCGGCTCATGAATCCCAGTTGTGCGAAGCCCGTGAACTGAACGATTACCGCTCCTTCAATCAGCGGGCGGGCCGTGGTCAGCATACCGGCCATGATGCGGGTCCAGCCATAGCTCCAGGCGGCGCGATAGTGAGCGGCGCTCCACGTCCAGTGGGGCCGCCATCGGAGGCGAAAGAATAGGTCCCAGATAAACGGCAGCGTCGCCATCATGCCTGGCAGCACCAGTGCGTAGACGCCGCAGCCGAGCTTCGCCAGCACAATCGCCAGGGTGGAAGTGCCGAGGATGCCGGCCGCCTGCAAGGTGCGCAGGCGCTTCCAATCGAGCTCGCGCTCCAGCATTTTTACACGCAGCTCGCTGGCCCAATCGAGCACGAAGAAGAGCGACGTCACATGCAACACCGGCGCGATCTCGGCGTATTTCGGGAGGTATCGCAGCGCCCACGCCGACAGGTTCACCAGACCGCACATGCCGAATTGCATCAGGCCTCCGGCGGTGAAGTGGCTCTGATAGTCGACTGCCTGATCGGGGCGAAGCTGCAGGGTGTGCTCCAGGAAACTGCGGAACGAAAAGACGGTGAAGAACACCATCACCGAACTGATCAGGCTGAACTCGCCATATGACTTAGGGGCGAGCAGGCGGACCAGCACCAGCATGGTTCCGAATTGCAGCAGGTCGCGGAAGACGTTGAGTCCGGTAACCCAGAGGACGCCCGACCGTGCTTTTTCGGCAAGCGCCGGGACCGGCGTCCCGGTCGATAGAGAGGCGGGCGTCATCATTGGTGCACCGTCGCGCCCAGCACCACCATGGCCCAGGCGCGCGACCAGTGGAGCCGGCCGGCCCCGAACGCATGGAACAAGGATGCGGTCTCACGCGAGTCCAACGCGTCGGAATGTTGCGCCATCTCGCGCATCGGTTCCAGGTTGTCCAGCAGCCAACTGCCGATGGGAAAGGTAAAGCCCATCTTCTTGCGCCCGGCAGCAGCGGCCAGAACCGGATGCGGCACGGCGCCTAGCAGCGCAGGCTTATTCACACCGTTGGACCGTTTCTCAGCCGCCGGAAGACAGGCCACCCGGCAGGCCAGTTCGTGGTCGAGAAAGGGGATGCGCGTTTCAATGGAGTGCGCCATGCTGAAGACGTCGGCATCGCGCAGTAACTGGTCGTGGAGGTAGCGCTTCATCTCCAGACAATTGAAAGCCGCTCCATCCATCGGCCCAAACGCGCCGGCGCTCAGGATCTCTTCCAACAACTGCGTCAACTCGCGAGGGCTCACTCCCAGCAGTTGGGAGACCTGGAGCGCGGGGAAGAAGCCGCGCGCCAGGAAGTAGAGCCCACTGGTGTTTGGCCGGCCGCTCAGATAATCGAGGCGGCGCCACCTCTCCTGACCAGTGGACCGACCGTAGAGTTCGGAAGCCGCCAGCACCGTGCGGCGCAGCGGGCCCGGCAGGCCGAGCAGCATGCGCAGCCAGAGAGCGCGGCCTTCCAGCCACGAATAGTGGCGATATCCCCAAAACACTTCGTCGCCCCCCAGGCCTGAAAGCACCACCTTGAGACCGGCCTCGCGGGCAGCCTTGGAGACGAAGTACGTGTTGACGCCATCGTTGGTCGGCTGGTCCATGGCTGCCAGGAACGAAGGCAGTTCGGCGATGAAGTCGGCGGCGGTGACGCGCAATTCGTGATGGTCGGTGCCGAATGCCCGGGAAGCGGCGCGCGCCTCGGCGGCCTCATCGAATGCGCCTTCGCCGAAGGTGATGGTGACGGTGCGGAGGGGGCCCGCGTGGGCGCGGCTGGCGAGCGCGCAGATGGCGGCCGAATCCATGCCGCCGCTGAGGAAGACGCCCAGCGGCGCGTCACTGATCAAGTGGCTGGCCACCGCCTCCTGCAAGGTCTCGGCAATGGAGGGCGTGCGACTGCACCGCTGCCGTTCGAGTGCGGTGGCCTCGGCGAAGTCCCAATAGCGCTTCGGCTGCGGACTGCTGCCGCGCGCGAGCACCATGTAATGCCCCGCCGGCAGGCAGACGATGTCGCGGCGGATGGTCCAAGGCGCGGGAACCGAGCCCAGCAGCAGGAAACCGGCAAGGGCGCGGCGATCGAGCTCCGTTGAGGCTAGTCCACTGCCGGCCAGCGCTTTAGTCTCCGACCCGAAGGCCATCCATCGGCCTTCCGGCCCGCTGGTGTAATAGAGAGGCTTGATGCCGAACCGGTCTCGGGCCAGGATAAGTTGCGTTCGCGAAGAATCGTACAGGGCGAACGCAAACATGCCGCGCAGCTTCTCCAGGAGCCTTTCGATTCCCCATTCTTCATACCCGTGGATCAGCACTTCGGTATCGGAGCGCGAGCGGAACCGATGGCCGGCGTCCATCAAGTTCTGGCGGAGTTCGCGGTAATTGTAGATCTCGCCGTTGAACGCGATCCAGACCGTGGCATCTTCGTTGGACATGGGCTGGTGGCCGTCGGGAGAGAGATCGAGAATCGACAGGCGGCGATGGCCCAGAATAACGTTGCCGTCTTGAAAGATGCCGCAGTCGTCCGGCCCGCGATGAGCCAGTAGCGAGGCTACCCGGCGGGTGGCGGCGGCGTGCTCGGGGCTAATCTCTCCCGTGAAGCTGTAAAAGCCGGAGATTCCGCACATGCCGTCAGACACCCCTCGCTTGCTGCCGGTAGTGCTTGTAGAATTTGCGGCTGTAGCGATCGTCGTAGTAGCCATCGGTGCTGGCCGAGCTGACTTCGTTCAAGACCAGGCCCAACACCTTCACGCGAAGCCGCCGCAGGCTGGCCAGCACCTGGCTGGTAGCGTGGCGATCGGTGGCGCCCGCCACCGCGACGACGATCACTCCGCCCACCGCCGCCGCCATTTGCAAGGGCTCGGAAAAACCCAGCACCGGCGGCGAATCCACGATGATGAGGTCGTACTCAGGCTCGGCCGCGGCCAGGATGTTCTTCAAGCTGGCGCCGATCAGAGCATCGCAGCCGTGAGCGGTCGGCCCTGCGGGCAGCACCGTCAGGTTGGGAATACTCTCGAGGCGGAGCAGTTTGTCGCGCCAGGAAAGGCCGTTGCGCAGCGCCGCCGCCAGGCCGGTCTCCGGAGTCACGCCCAGTTTGGCATGCACTCCCGGACGGCGCAGGTCGCAGTCGATGAGCAGGGTCTTATTGTTCTCCCGTGCGTGGGCGATTGCCAGTTGGACGGCGATGGTAGTCTTGCCCACGGAGGGCGCGACGCTGGTGATCATCACGCTTTTTAGCGGGGTGTGCGAGTTGCTGAGCAGAATGGAGGCGTGCAGGGTGCGCACCGCTTCTTCGAATCGGTTCACGGGTAGCGCCGAATTCTCGTTCGTCCCGCCGCTCTCCGCCTGAATCAATTTCCCCTTCCAGGTCCGCACCAGGGGCAGGCTGGCCACCACGTCTGTTCCCAGAAGAGACCGCGCCTGTTCGGGATCGCGAATGGTATCGTCGAGCTTGTCGCTCACCATAGCGGCGGCGATCCCCAGAGCCAAAGAAATCAAAAAGGCCTCCACCAGATTCGAGCGGGTATTGGGATAGACCGGCGTGAGACTGGGACGGGCGGGATCGGAAATAATGATGGAATTATTCTGGAAACCGGCGTTGATCCCGGCTTCCTTGATCTTGCGCACCAGTTCGTCGTAAAGGGCGCGGTCGGTGTCGGCCTCGCGCTTGAGAGCCGTGTATTGGAACGACCGCGAGTTCAGCACATCGAACTCGGCCTTGGTGCCCTGGAATTCCTTCTTGAGCATCTCTTCGCGCGCCACCGCTTGCCGGTACTCGGTTTCCACGCGTTTGGCGATATTGAGGCGCGCGGCATCGAACTCCTTTTCCAGAGCGGTCACCTGCTGAGCAGCTTTCTGATAGTCGGGATGCTTCACGCCGAGATGAGTTTGCAGGTCGGCGAGCTTCTGTCCGGCCTCCGCGATGCGCTCACCGAGCGCCTGTAGTCCCCCGCCCTGTGCGGAGACCTGCAGCGATTCCAAAGTGCCGGACTGCACGGAGCGCCACACCGATTCCTTGGCCACCCGGTCGCCCTGCGCCGAGCCGTAATCGGTATTCAATTGGAGCATCCGCGCCGAAATGATGCTGGTCTTCTGCTCCGGATTGATCATGCTGAGATCCTGCTCGTACTTGGCGAGGGCCGCGCCGGAACGCTCGGTCTTGGCCTTGAGCTCTTCCATTTGCCGCTCCATGAAGGCCGAAAGATTGGCGGTGGCACGATATCGTATGTCGTAGGTGTAATCGCGGTACGATTTGGCAATCGCGTTGGCGACATCGGCGGACCGGTGGGGATCGGGGGAGCGGTAGCTGGCTAGTAGAAGGTAGGTGCCCTGAACCCGTGTGACTTTCAGGCCGTCGAGCGCGATGGGTGTCTCGGTGGTCTGGTCCTGGCGATCGGGTCCCAGGAGATGGAACTGCTCCACCACCGGACGAATCACGGAGTCCGATTGGATCAGCTTCACCTGCGTGAGGAGGAACTGATCGGAGTCATTGACGATGGCGCGCGTTGAATCCTGACCGACCACGCCAATTGGCGTCTGACGATCGATGCCGATAGTAACGGTGGATTCGTAAATGGGCGTGACGCGCTTGGTAAGTATGTAGGTGCAGATCACCACCGTGGCCACGAATCCCGCGATCTTCCAAATATGTCGGCGCAGCACCCAGAGATAGTGCCCGAGTGGCACGGCTGGACGGTCAAGTTCCGCTTCCGGCGTTTCCTCGGCCCAGTACAGTTCGATGGGCACGGGCAACGGACCGTTTGCCGGCGGAGCGGACAACAAGTTTGGGAGCTTGGGCATAGTTCCGGTCACTACTCCGCCCAATGGCGGCCACCAATGCTATTTACTTTGGTGGTTTAGTGTTGCCGGAACTGGCAAAGTCTCGGGAAATTCGGACAGCGGTATCAGTTATTGCTGCGCTTCCAGGTAGGCAGCGAACTGGTCGGCGGTGAAATCGTCCGGAGGGGGGAGAGTGGGGGTGCGCATACTTCTACGCTAGTGCGCTGGCTGCGTCGCGTCCAATCGAAAGGCTCGATCTGGCGGATTCGCGTAGCTGCGTGGCAAAAGTGGTCGGAGTGAGGAAAACGTTGAAGAGGCTATCAGCGGTCAACGGTCAGCTTTCGCAAACTTGGGTCCGCTGACAACCTTGCCCCGCCCCGTGCAGGTTGCTACCCTTTTTTCGCGGGACACCGGAACCATGAGCGAACAAACAATCGTCAAGACATACGAGTTGGCGCGGGAAAGATATGCCGAATCAGGCGTCGATACCGATTCCGCCATGCAGAAACTGGCGACGTTTCCGATCTCGTTGCACTGCTGGCAAGGTGACGATGTCGGCGGGTTCGAAACGCCGGGTGCGGTGCTCGCCGGCGGCGGCATTCAGGCTACCGGCAACTATCCCGGCAAGGCGCGAACCGTCGACGAATTGCGCCGCGACATTCAGGCCGCCCTTCGCATGGTGCCCGGCGATCATCGCCTGAATCTGCACGCCAGCTATCTGGAAAACGGCGGCAAGTTCGTGGATCGCGATGCCATCGAGCCGCGCCACTTCCAGGGCTGGATCGATTGGGCCAGGCACCACCACCTGGGGCTCGACTTCAATCCCACCTATTTTTCCCACCCCAAGGCCGCCGACGGCTTCACCCTCGCCCATGCCGACCGCGCCATCCGCGAATTCTGGATCGAGCACGGCATCCGCTGCCGGAAGATCGGCGCGGAGATGGGCCGGCAACTCGGCACTGCCACAGTGACCAATGTGTGGATTCCCGACGGATATAAGGATGTCCCCGTCGACCGCACCGCGCCGCGCCAACGCCTGGAGGAATCGCTCGATCGTATTTTCCGGGAAGAGCTCGACCCGAAGGTGCACCTCGATGCCGTGGAGGCGAAGCTCTTCGGCATCGGCGCCGAGAGTTATACCGTGGGGTCGTTCGAGTTTTACATGGGCTATGCGGTGTCACGCGGCAAGGTGTTGACGCTGGATGCCGGACACTTTCACCCCACCGAGAAGATCTCCGAAAAGATCTCGTCGGTGCTGATGTTCTGCCCGGGACTGCTGCTGCATGTCAGCCGGCCGGTGCGTTGGGACAGCGACCACGTGGTGATCCTCGACGACGAGTTGCAGGCCATCGCCAGCGAGATTGTACGCAGTGGGAAGACCGACGGCATCCACATCGGACTCGACTATTTCGACGCCTCTATCAATCGTGTGGCGGCATGGGTGATCGGCACACGCAATATGATCAAGGCGCTACTAATCGCGCTACTCGAGCCTATGGCGCAGTTGCGGGAGTCGGAAGGGCAGATGGACTTCACGCAGAGGCTAGCGCTTCTTGAAGAGCTGAAGAGTCTGCCGTGGCCGGCCGTTTGGGACTACTACTGCCTCCAGAAGAATGTGCCCATTGGCATCGATTGGCTGAAGGACGTCCGGCGCTACGAGAAGGATATGCTCTCGCGGCGCGGAGATGCAGTCCTCGCCTAGGGCAAGCACCGCCCGGTTCAAGACGCTGTTGGTGGGGGGTCCCCAGACCCGCGCCGAGCCCCCAGGCTCGGCAGCCGGACCTGGGGGTCCGGCGCGGGAGTGGGCGCC
>Ga0265314_10003606_pt1 | contig 14894 bp, 12 predicted proteins | sample 4126metaG_FD_203106 | JGI IMG/M metagenome (GOLD analysis project Ga0265314, IMG submission 203106) | Rhizosphere microbial communities from Carex aquatilis grown in University of Washington, Seatle, WA, United States - 4-1-26 metaG | ecosystem: Host-associated > Plants > Roots > Rhizosphere >... | reverse complement strand
CGTCCCCGCTTCCGCCAGCACCTTGGTGATCGCCGCCGTCAGCGTCGTCTTCCCGTGGTCGATATGCCCGATCGTCCCGATGTTGCAGTGCGGCTTGTTCCGCTCGAACTTCGCCTTCGCCATCGTCCGTTCCTCCGCGCCAGCTTAAGCGGTTACGCCCCCACGGCCGGCCATGATCTCTTCGGAGACCGCCTGTGGGACTGGTTCGTAGTGTGAGAACTGCATCGTGTAGGTCGCGCGCCCCTGCGTCATCGAGCGCAGGTCGGTCGCGTAGCCGAACATTTCCTTCAGCGGCACCTTGGCCGTGACGATCTTCGCTCCAGCGCGGTCGTCCATGCCCTGGATCTGACCGCGGCGGCTCGACAGGTTGCCGATCACATCGCCCATGAAGTCTTCGGGCACGACGACTTCGACCGACATCACCGGCTCGAGCAGCACGGGCGACGCCTTCTTCGCCCCGTCCTTCAGCGCCATCGATGCGGCGATCTTGAACGCCATTTCGGACGAGTCGACGTCGTGCGACGAGCCGAAGGTCAGCGCGACCTTTACGTCGACCATTGGGTAGCCGGCCATTACGCCGCCCTCGAGCGCCTCGCGGGCGCCCTTTTCAACGGCGGGAATGTACTCGCGCGGCACGACGCCGCCCTTGGTCTCGTCGGCAAACTGGAAACCGGTGCCAGGGGGTAACGGGTCGAGGCGCAGCACGACGTGCCCATACTGTCCGCGGCCGCCGGTTTGCCGAACGAACTTCGTCTCCTGCTCGACGGACTTGCGAATCGTCTCTTTGTACGCGACCTGCGGACGGCCGACGTTGGCGTCGACTTTGAACTCACGCAACAGGCGATCGACGATGATTTCTAGGTGGAGCTCGCCCATGCCGCGAATGATCGTCTGACCCGTCTCGGTGTCCGTCTCGACGCGAAACGACGGATCCTCCGTCGCGAGCTTCTGCAGTGACGTCCCGAGACGCTCTTGGTCTTGTTTCGTCTTCGGCTCGATCGCGATGGAGATGACCGGGTCGGGGAACTCGATCGACTCGAGGATGATCGGCTTGTCCTCGTCGCTGATGGTGTCGCCGGTCCGGGCGTCCTTGAGACCGACGGCGGCCGCGATGTCGCCGGCGAATACCTCGTCGATCTCTTCACGCTTGTTGGCGTGCATTTTCAGCAGGCGGCCGATGCGCTCCCGTCGCCCCTTGGTCGCATTGAGCACGTGCCCGCCCGATTCAACGCGACCGGAGTAGACGCGGAAGAACGTCAGCGTACCGACGTATGGGTCCGACATGATCTTGAATGCCAACGCGGAGAACGGTGCATCGTCGCTCGCCGGACGTTGCGCCTCGGCGTCGGTATCCGGATCGATGCCAACCACCGGCGGCTTGTCGAGCGGCGACGGAAGGAAGTCGACCACGCCGTCCAACAACAACTGGATGCCCTTGTTCTTGAACGCCGTACCGCAGAGCACCGGATTGATCTTGAGCTGCAGCGTTGCCTTGCGGATCGCGGCGCGCACTTCCGCTTCGTCGATCGGCTGCCCTTCGAGGTACTTCTCGAGCAACTGCTCGTCGACGTCGGCCACCGCCTCCAGCAACGCTTCGCGCGCCACATCGGCCTCGGCGCGCAGCTCCTCGGGGATCTCGTCGGTGCGATACCGCGCGCCCAGGCTGTCGTCGTCCCACAAGACGGCCTTCATCGTCACCAAGTCGATGACGCCACGGAAATGCTCTTCGCGACCGATCGGCAGCTGCACCGGCACGGGCTTGGCGCCCAGACGATCGCGCATCATTTCAACGCCGCGATCGAAGTCGGCCCCGATGCGATCCATCTTGTTGATGAACGCAATGCGCGGCACGCCGTACTTGTCGGCTTGCCGCCACACCGTCTCGGACTGCGGCTCGACGCCGCCGACCGAACAGAAGACCGCCACCGCGCCGTCGAGGACGCGGAGCGAACGCTCAACCTCGATGGTGAAGTCTACGTGGCCAGGCGTGTCGATGATGTTGATCCGGTGCTCGCGCCAGTTACACGTGGTCGCGGCGGACGTGATGGTGATGCCGCGCTCTTGTTCCTGGACCATCCAATCCATCGTCGCGGTGCCTTCGTGCACCTCGCCGATCTTGTAGTTGATCCCGGTGTAATAAAGGATGCGCTCGGTCGTCGTCGTCTTCCCGGCATCGATGTGGGCCATGATGCCGATATTGCGCGTACGATCGAGCGGAGCCTGACGTGCCATAAATGCTGAAAACGCGAGCGACGCAGGCGCCGCTCGCGTTTGTCTCCTTCCTGCAACAATCGCTACCAGCGATAGTGCGCGAACGCCTTGTTGGCGTCCGCCATGCGATGCGTATCTTCTTTCTTCTTCATTGCCGTGCCGCGCCCGTTGGCCGCGTCGAGGATCTCGCCGGCGAGACGATCCGCCATCGATTTCTCACTGCGTCCGCGCGAATACTGCACCAGCCATCGCATCCCGAGCGACATGCGACGCACCGGCCGAACTTCGACCGGGACCTGATACGTCGCGCCGCCGACACGCCGGGAGCGCACTTCAACCGAAGGCTTCACGTTGTCCAACGCGCGGCGAAAGATGATGAGCGCGTCTTCCTTGGTGCGCTGCGCGACGAGGTCGAGCGCGCCGTAGAAAATGCGCTCGGCCGTACTCTTCTTGCCGCCATACATCATCGCGTTGACGAACTTGGTCACCAAGCGATCATGGAACTTCGGATCCGGCAGCACCTCACGGCGCCGTACTTCGCCTTTGCGTGGCATCGTACCGTCGCCTTACTTCGGCCGCTTGGCGCCGTACTTCGAACGCCCTTGCCGCCGGTCCTGCACGCCGATCGAATCGAGCGTACCGCGGACGATGTGATAGCGAACGCCGGGCAGATCCTTGACACGACCGCCGCGCAACAACACCACCGAGTGCTCCTGCAGGTTGTGCCCGATGCCCGGGATGTACGTCGTCACTTCGATCCCGTTGGTCAAACGAACGCGCGCTACCTTGCGCAGCGCGGAGTTCGGCTTCTTCGGCGTTTGCGTATAGACGCGCGTACAGACGCCGCGCTTTTGCGGCGACGACTGCAACGCCGGCGCGCCAGTCTTCCGACGCTGCTTGACGCGGCCGTACTTCACGAGCTGATTTATAGTCGGCATGTAACGATCCTGGGATTTCGCAAAGGAAACAGCAGTGTGTACTGGACCTTGGTTATGGTGTCAACCCGGTCACCGGTCGATGGAGCCGACCACAACCGGTGCCGGCTCCTCGTCGGCCACCTCGGCGCCGTGCGCGCGCAGCTCCATCTCGCGATACTGCGGCACGCCGGTTCCGGCGGGGATCAGCCGGCCCATGATGACGTTCTCTTTGAGGCCAACCAGGTGGTCGACCTTGCCGTGAATCGACGCTTCGGTGAGCACCTTGGTCGTTTCCTGGAACGACGCCGCTGAGATGAAGCTCTCAGTCGACAAGCTGGCCTTGGTGATGCCGAGCAGCAACGGTTCGGCCGTCGCGGGCTCGCCCTTGTCGTCTAGGATGCGGCCATTCTCCTGCTCGAAGCGCCACTTCTCGATCTGATCACCGACCAGAAACTCGGTGTCGCCGACCTCCTTGATACGCACGCGACGCAACATCTGTCGCACGATCACTTCGATGTGCTTGTCGTTGATGCGCACACCTTGCAGACGGTAGATCTCCTGCACCTCGTCGACGAGATATTTCGCCAGCGCCTTCTCACCCAGAATGGTGAGAATGTCGTGCGGATTCGGCGAGCCGTCCATGAGCGATTCGCCGGCGCGGACGCCGTCGCCCTCGTGGACGCTGATGTGCTTGCCTTTCGGAATGAGGTACTCGCGCGGCTCACCAACTTCGGGAGTGACGACCACCTTACGCTTGCCCTTGGTGTCCTTGCCGAAGGACACGGTGCCGTCGATCTCGCTGATGATGGCGAACTCTTTCGGCTTGCGCGCCTCGAACAGCTCGGCGACGCGCGGCAAACCACCGGTGATGTCCTTGGTCTTCGTGGTTTCGCGAGGAATCTTCGCGATGATATCGCCCGGCGACAGCTCGATGCCTTCGGCAACCGCGAGATGCGCGCCGACGGGAATCTGGTAGCGCGCGAAGTTCTCGGACGACGGCAGCTTCATCGTCTTGCCGTCCTTGTCCTTGATCGAGATGCGCGGCCGCTTGTCGAGGTCCTTACAGTCGATCACGACGCGGGTTGAAAGACCGGTGCGTTCGTCGACCCGCTCCTCCATCGTCACGCCTTCGAGGATGTCGCCGAACTTCACCGTGCCGCCGACCTCGGTGACGATGGGGATCGTGTAGGGATCCCACTCGGCGATGAGCTGACCGCTTTTGACCGGCTCGCGATCCCGCAACTTCAGCTTGGCGCCGTAGACGATCGGGTAGCGCTCGCGCTCGCGCTCGCGGCCCGGCTCAGGAATCTCGACAATGGCGATTTCGCCATTCCGGTTCATGACGACGAAGTCGCCGTTCTTGTCGACGACGGTGTTGACGTTGATGTACTTGAGGACGCCGGAATTGCGGGCCTCCAAGGTCGTCTGCTCAGCGCGGCGACTGGCCGTACCACCGATGTGGAATGTCCGCATCGTCAGCTGCGTGCCCGGCTCGCCGATGGATTGTGCTGCGATGACGCCGATCGCCTCACCGAGATTGACGACGTGGCCGCGCGCCAGATCGCGACCATAACAACGCACGCAGACACCCTGCCGCGACTGGCAGGTGAGCACGGAGCGGATCTTCACGCGCTCCAAACCGGACTGCTCAATGGTGCGGACGCGGTCTTCCGTGATCTCGGCATTCGCCTTGACGATCAGCTCGCTGTTGTACGGATCGCGAATGTCATCCAGCGCGACGCGCCCCAGCACGCGATCGCCGAGGCCCTCGATGATCTCGCCGCCTTCGATCAGCGGCGTCATCTCGATGCCGTCGAGGGTGCCGCAGTCCTGCTCGGTGATGATCGAGTCTTGCGCCACGTCGACCAGACGGCGCGTCAGATACCCCGAATTGGCGGTCTTGAGCGCCGTATCGGCCAACCCTTTACGAGCGCCGTGCGTCGAGATGAAGTACTGCAACACGGTGAGGCCTTCACGGAAGTTTGCCGTGATCGGCGTCTCGATGATCTCACCGGACGGCTTCGCCATCAGGCCGCGCATACCGGCAAGCTGACGAATCTGTTGCGCGCTACCGCGCGCGCCGGAGTCCGCCATCATGAAGATGGGGTTGAAGCTCGACACCGTATACTTCTTGCCGTCGGCGCTCTCGACCGTGTCGGTCGCGAGCTCGCGTAGCATCTCGTCGGCAATGCGGTCGGTGACCTCGGCCCAAATGTCGACGACTTTATTGTAGCGCTCGCCGTCGGTGATCAGGCCCTTGTTGTACTGATCTTCGATCTCGCGCACTGCGGTGCGCGCCTGCTCGAGCAGCTTGGGCTTCTTCGACGTGATCACCATGTCCTTGATCGCGATCGAGATGCCGGCCTTGGTGGCGAATTCGAAGCCGAGATCCTTCAGTTTGTCGGCGAAGATGACCGTCGCCTTGTTGCCAGACAGGCGGTACGCGAGATCGACGAGGTTGCCGAGCTCCTTCTTCTTCATCACCTTGTTGACTTCGGCAAAGGTGATTTCGGCCGGCACGATCTCGTAGAGCAGGATGCGGCCGACGGTGCTGTCAACCAAGGTGCCGTCCATGCGCACCCGAATCGGTGTGTGTAAGCCGATGGAGCCGTGGTCGTAGGCGATGCGCACTTCCTCCGGACTGGAGAAGCGCCGACCCGCGCCTTCGGCCTCGGGCCGCTCGCGGGTCATGAAGTACAGCCCGAGCACGATGTCCTGCGTCGGGACGATGATCGGCTTGCCGTTGGCGGGCGACAGGATGTTGTTTGTCGACATCATGAGGCCGCGCGCCTCAACCTGCGCCTCGACCGACAACGGCACGTGCACTGCCATTTGGTCGCCGTCGAAGTCGGCGTTGTACGCCGCGCACACGAGCGGATGCAGTTGAATGGCCTTGCCTTCGATCAACGTCGGCTCGAACGCCTGGATACCCAGGCGATGGAGCGTCGGGGCGCGGTTGAGCAGCACAGGATGCTCGCGAATCACCTCGTCGAGAATGTCCCACACCTCGGGGCGCTCCTTCTCCACCATCTTCTTTGCGCTCTTGATGGTGGTGACGAAGCCGCGCTCTTCGAGCTTGTTGTAGATGAAGGGCTTGAACAGCTCGAGCGCCATCTTTTTCGGCAACCCGCACTGGTGCAGGCGAAGCTCCGGACCGACGACGATGACCGAACGGCCGGAGTAGTCGACGCGCTTGCCGAGCAGGTTCTGCCGGAAGCGGCCGCTCTTGCCCTTGAGCATGTCGGACAGCGACTTGAGTGGGCGCTTGTTCGGACCGGTGATCGCACGGCCGCGGCGACCGTTGTCGCACAGCGCGTCGACGGCCTCCTGCAGCATGCGCTTCTCGTTGCGAATGATGATGTCCGGCGCATTGAGCTCGGTCAGGCGTTTCAATCGATTGTTGCGATTGATGACGCGCCGATACAGATCGTTGAGATCCGACGTCGCGAACCGCCCGCCGTCGAGCGGCACCAGCGGGCGCAGATCGGGCGGGATGACCGGAATGCACTCCAGGATCATCCACTCGGGCTTGTTACCGGAATTGCGGAACGCCGTGACGACCTTCAGGCGGCGCGACAACTTCTTGCGCTTCGCTTCGCTGGTCGCCTGCTTCATCTCGACGCGCAAATCCTGCGACAGCTTCTCGATCTCGAGGTCCTTCAGCAGGCGCCGAATCGCTACTGCGCCCATCTCGGCCTCGAAGGCGTCGCCGAACTCCTCGCGCGCCTTGCGGTACTTGGCCTCGCCGAGCAGCTCTTTGTACTGCAGCGTCGTCTTGCCCGGATCGGTCACCAGGTACGACTCGAAATAGAGAACCTTCTCGAGCTCCTTCAGCGTCGTATCGAGGAGCGTTCCGATCCAGCTCGGCAGACTCTTGAGAAACCAGATGTGCGCGACCGGCGTTGCCAGCTCGATGTGGCCCATGCGCTCGCGCCGGACCTTGGATTGGATAACCTCAACGCCACACTTCTCGCAGACGACGCCGCGATGACGCATGCGCTTATACTTGCCGCAGTTGCACTCGTAGTCCTTGGTCGGACCGAAGATCTTGGCGCAGAACAATCCGTCGCGTTCCGGCTTGAAGGTGCGGTAGTTGATCGTTTCAGGCTTGCGCACTTCACCGTGCGACCAGGAGCGGATCTTGTCCGGCGATGCGAGCGAAATTCGCAGCGCGTTGAAGATGAGCGGATTCTTCGGCTTCTCGAACAGCGTGAACAGATCTTCCATATGTTCTCCCGCGACTCGGGCCGCTCAGACGTCCTCTTCCCGTGGCTCTTCGAGTAGCTCGACGTCGAGCGCCAAGCTCTGCAGCTCCTTGACCATGACGTTGAAGGACTCTGGGAGACCAGGTTCGAGCACGTTCTCGCCCTTGACGATCGCCTCGTACATCCGGGTACGGCCGGCGACGTCGTCGGACTTGACGGTCAGCATTTCCTGCAGACTGTAAGCGGCGCCGTACGCTTCCAACGCCCAGACCTCCATCTCACCGAGACGTTGGCCACCGAACTGCGCCTTGCCGCCCAACGGCTGCTGGGTGACGAGCGAGTACGGCCCAGTCGAACGCGCATGAATCTTGTCGTCGACCAGATGGTGCAGTTTGAGCACGTACATGATGCCAACGGTCACTTCGTGCGCGAACGCGTCACCGTTGCGCCCATCGAACAAGCGTGTCTGACCGGTCTGCGGCAAACCCGCTTTCTGCAACCAGCCGAACACTTCATCTTCCGACGCGCCATCGAACACCGGCGATGCGGTGTGCACGCCGTGCGACGCGCCCTCCGCCAGGCGAATGACGTCCTCGTCGCGCAGATCGTCGATGAACTCACCGTAGTCCTTACCGTAGAGATCGCGCATCTGCTTGCGCAGGGCTCCGGCGTTGGTCTTGCCATTCTGGTTGGCTTCGTTCGCCAGCTGCGCGCCGAGCGCGCGCGCCGCCCAGCCGAGATGGGTTTCGAGAATTTGCCCGAGGTTCATACGGCTCGGAACGCCGAGCGGGTTCAGGACCACGTCCACCGTCGATCCATCCTCGAGATACGGCATGTCCTCTTCCGGCAGGATGCGCGACAGCACGCCCTTGTTGCCGTGCCGGCCGGCCATCTTGTCGCCGACCTGCAGCTTGCGCTTGATGGCGACGAACACCTTCACCATCTTGATCACACCGGGCGGCAACTCGTCGCCGGCTTTGAGGCGATCCAGCTTTTCTTGGAACGCCAGGCGGATCAGCGACATCTGCTCCTGCATCGCTTCGACCAGCCGCGTCAGCTCTTCCTCGGCCTTGGCGTCGGCGACTTTGATCTCGCCCCACAAGCTGGTGGGAATCTCGTCGAAGTCCGAGGCTTCGATGATCTTGCCCTTGGCCAGCACGACGCGGCGTTGATCGTCCGCAACGCGCGCCGCGGCTTCCTTGCCGACGAACAGCTTCTTGAGGTGTTTCAGCGTCGACTCGCGGATGATGCGCTGCTCGTCTTCCTGATCCTTCTTCAGCTTGATCGTCTCTTCTTCTTCGATCAGGCGACTGCGCTCGTCCTTCGACACGCCCTTGCGCGAGAAGACGCGTGCGTTGATGACCGTGCCCTCGACGCCCGGCGGCACCTTCAGCGAGGTGTCGCGGACTTCGCCGGCCTTCTCGCCAAAGATGGCGCGCAACAGCTTCTCTTCCGGCGAAAGCTGCGTCTCACCCTTCGGCGTAATCTTGCCGATCAGGATGTCGCCCGGCCGTACTTCGGCACCGATGCGAATGATGCCGCTCTCGTCGAGATCCTTTAGCGCGTCCTCGCCGACGTTCGGGATGTCGCGCGTGATCTCTTCCGGACCGAGCTTGGTGTCGCGGGCGACGCATTCGAACTCTTCGATGTGGACCGACGTAAAGTAGTCGTCCTTGACGACGCGCTCGCTGATCAGGATCGAGTCTTCGAAGTTGTAGCCGCCCCACGGCATGAAGGCGACGAGCACGTTGCGGCCCAACGCCAGCTCGCCCATCTCCGTCGACGACCCGTCGGCGATGACGTCGCCCGCCATCACACGATCGCCTTCGCGCACGATCGGCTTCTGGTTGATGCAGGTGTTCTGGTTCGACCGCTGGTACTTGGTCATGTTGAAGATGTCGACGCCGGGATCGCGCGGACCGCCGCTCGGCTTCTCCGCACGAACGACAATGCGCGTCGCATCGACCGCTTCGACCAAGCCGTCGCGCAGCGCGACGACCGTCACGCCGGAATCGCGCGCGACGACCTTCTCCATGCCGGTGCCGACGAGCGGCGCCTCGGTGCGCAGCAGCGGGACGGCCTGGCGCTGCATGTTGGCGCCCATCAACGCGCGGTTGGCGTCGTCGTTTTCCAGGAACGGGATCAAGGACGCCGCGACGCTGACCAGCTGGTTCGGCGACACGTCCATGAAGTCCACCTCTTCAGGCGGCACCATCACGAACTCACCACCGCGACGCGCCGAGACGCGATCGGCAGTGAAGGCGCCACGCGCGTCGACCGTCGCGTTGGCCTGCGCGATCACGTGTTGTTCTTCTTCGAGCGCCGATAGGTAGCGCACCCGCTCGGTGACGCGACCGTCTTCGGCTTCGCGGTACGGGGTTTCGACGAAGCCGAACTCGTTGACACGCGCGAACGTGGACAGCGATGCAATCAGACCGATGTTCGGGCCTTCCGGCGTCTCGATCGGACAGACGCGTCCATAGTGGGTCGGATGGACGTCGCGCACTTCGAAACCGGCGCGCTCTCGCGTCAACCCGCCAGGGCCAAGGGCCGACAGCCGGCGCTTGTGCGTGATCTCCGACAGCGGGTTGGTCTGATCCATGAACTGAGAGAGCTGACTGGAACCGAAGAACTCCTTGATGACCGCGGAAACCGGCTTGTAGTTGATCAGTTCCTGCGGCATCAGCGTTTCGATGTCCTGCAGGCTCATGCGCTCTTTGATCGCGCGCTCCATGCGGACCAACCCAATGCGGTATTGATTCTCGACCAGCTCGCCGACCGCGCGCACGCGCCGGTTGCCGAGATGGTCGATGTCGTCTGTCTGACCGTTGCCGTTCTTGAGCTCGGTCAAGTAGCGGACGACGTGGAGGATATCCTCGCGCCGGAGCGTGCCCTGCTCAAGTGGCGCATCGAGGCCAAGACGATGGTTGAGCTTGAGACGACCGACGCGCGACAGGTCATATCGCTCGGCGTTGAAAAATAGATTGTTGAAGAAGGTCGTCGCCGTCTCGATCGTCGGCGGATCACCGGGGCGCAGGCGCTTGTAGATTTCGATGATCGCATCTTCTGGCGATGCGACTTTGTCCTGCAGGAGGGTGTTGCGCAGTGACGGACCGACAAAGGTGTCGTCCATCAACAACACTTCGACCTCTTTCACGTTCGCCGCGCGCAGCCGATCAAGCAGATCGGTCGACAGCTCTTGGTTGCACTCGAGCAACACTTCGCCGGTCTTGGGATCGACGACGTCGTGCGCTGAGACGCGGCCAACGACATCCTCGAGCGAGATCGGGATTTCCTTCACCCCGGCCGTCTCCATCTGCCGGATGGAGGCCTTGGTGATCTTGCGACCTTCTTTGACGATCAGCTCATTGCCGGCGCCGCGTATGTCGCGTGAAGCCTTGCCGCCCAGCAGTTGTCCCGCCTTGAACGTCTTGGCGAGCCGGTTGGCGTCGATCAGCAGGGTGTCTTTCTTGTAGAAATAGTTGAGCAGGTCCTCGGTCGTCATGCCGAGGGCGCGCAGCAGCACGGTGGCGTGAAATTTCCGGCGCCGGTCGATGCGGACAAACAGAATGTCACGCGGATCGAATTCGTAGTCGATCCAAGAACCGCGATACGGAATGATGCGCGCCGAGTAGAGCAACTTGCCGCTGGCGTGCGTCTTACCCTTGTCGTGGTCGAAGAAAACGCCTGGCGATCGGTGCAGCTGGCTGACGATCACGCGCTCGGTGCCGTTGACCATGAAGGTGCCGTTGGTCGTCATCAGCGGAATCTCGCCGAAATAGACCTCTTGCTCTTTCACGTTCTTGATCGAGCGCGCGCCGGTTTCGGCATCGACGTCCCAGATCACCAGCTGGATGGTCACCTTGAGCGGAGCGGCATAGGTCATGCCGCGCTCGTGGCACTCCTGGACCGAGTATTTGGGCTCCCCGAGCGAGTAGCTCACGAACTCCAGCGAGGCGGTCTCGTTGAAATCCTTGATCGGAAAGACGGAGCTGAACACCCCCTGCAACCCGACTTCGCGTCGTTCGCCGGCCGTGAACCCGAGTTGCAGGAACTCGTCGTACGATCGACGTTGGATCTCGATCAGGTTGGGGATGTCGATGATCTTGCGGATCTTTCCGAAATTCCGCCGCAGGCGGACATTGTGCGCTACGCGAACACTCATTTGGTTTACGCCCTCGTGATCGCCATGTTGGAGGCTACTTCAGCTCGACCGTTCCGCCCGCCTCCTCGATCTTCTTCTTCATCTCTTCAGCCTGCGCCTTGGGCACGTCCTCTTTGACGTTCTTCGGCGCGCCGTCGACCAGGTCCTTCGCCTCTTTCAGGCCGAGGCCGGTGAGCTCACGAACGACCTTGATCACCTGGATCTTCTTGTCGCCGGAACCGGTAAGGACGACCGTGAAGTCTTCCTTCTCGGCTTCCGCCGCCGGCGCCGCACCGGCCGCCACTGCCGGACCGGCCGCCATCACCGTCGCGGCCGCCGCTTCGATTCCATAGACGTCCTTCAAATAGTCGCCGAGCTCCTGCGCCTTGAGGAGCGTCAACGTCATGATCTTGTCGCCGAGATCCTTGACCTCGTTCGACCACTCGCGAGCTGATTCCGACATGCTTTCCTCCCGTTTTCCTTGTCCTGTATGTGCGTTCTGGCAGATCGGCGCCTACGCGCCGCCCGCCTCTTCGAGCTTTTTGACCAGCGACCCGACGGCGCCGGCGATGCGGCGAGCGGGCGTCTGAATGGATCCAGCGAGCCGCGTGCCCGGGGACAGCGCCTGCCGCGCTACACGCGCTTGCAGCGACGAGAGCCCCGGCATCTTCGCCAAGGCCTTCACCTGCTCCGGCTGGATGAGTTGTCCTTCGACGGCTCCCCCGTCGATCTGCAACTTGGCGTTCTGCTCGGCGAAATCGACCAGCGCCTTCGCGACCGCGATCGGATCGCCATACCCGAAAACCAGGCCACGCGGCCCGCGCAGAATGCTCTCGCAGCGCGCGTAGGCCGTCTCCTGCATGGCGATCTTGGTCAGCGTGTGCTTGGCAACCTTGAGCTCACCACCCGCCGCGCGCAGCGTGCGACGCAACGCGCGCGATTGAGCGGCGGTCAGACCCAGGTTGGATGCGACCAGCGCGACGCTGGCCCTGCTGAAGCGTTCGTGCAGCTCGGCGACCGAGGTAACTTTCTCTTCGCGGTTCACGATGTGCTCCTCACGCCGCCAGCGCCCGGATGGCCAGCGGGTTGACCTTGACGCCGGGCCCCATGGTGGAACTGACGGAAACGGTCAGGACATAGTTGCCCTTCGACGACGCCGGTTTCGCTTTGACTATGCTGGCAACAGCAGCCATCGCGTTGGCGAGGAGCTTCTCCGCACCGAACGAAGCCTTGCCGAACGGCAGGTGCACGATCCCAGCCTTGTCGACGCGAAACTCGATCTTGCCCGCCTTCAGCTCGCTGACGGCCTTGCCGACGTCGAAGGTCACGGTGCCGAGCTTCGGATTCGGCATCAGGCCGCGAGGGCCGAGCACTTTACCGATCCGTCCGACGAGGCCCATCATGTCGGGTGTCGCCACGGCGCTGTCGAACTCGAGCCAGCCTTCTTCCTGGATACGCTTGACCAATTCCTCGCCGCCGACAAAGTCCGCGCCCGCCTCTTGGGCCTCGCGCTCCTTTTCGCCCTTGGCGAAGACCGCAACACGCACCGACCGCCCGGTCCCGTGCGGTAGGACGACCGTACCGCGGACGTTCTGATCGGCTTGGCGAGGATCTACGCCGAGTCGAATCGCGAGCTCGAGGGTCTCATCAAACTTCGCCGTGGCCAACTTCGCCGCCAACGCAACCGCCTCGTCGAGACCGTAACGCTGCTCGCGGTCCACTTGACCGAGGGCGTTCTTCAACCGCTTCCCGTAGCGTGCCATCGTCTAGTCTCTTTATTCCTCAATCGACGACGTCGAGGCCGACACTGCGCGCCGTGCCTTCGACCGTACGAATCGCGGCTTCAAGCGATTCCGCCGACAGGTCAGGCCGCTTCAGCTCAGCGATCTCCTTGACCTGCGCACGAGTCACCCTGCCGACCTTGCCGCGCTTGGGGTCCGCAGCGCCCTTCTCGACGCCAGCCGCCTTCTTCAGTAGCACCGACGCGGGTGGCGTCTTCAGGATGAACGTGAACGAGCGGTCCGCATACACCGTGATCACCACCGGAATGATCATCCCCGGCTGGCCCTGCGTCTTGGCGTTGAACGCCTTGCAGAACTCCATGATGTTCACACCCCGCTGACCGAGCGCCGGCCCAACCGGAGGGCTCGGATTCGCCGCGCCAGCGGGAATCTGCAGCTTGATCTCTGCAATGACCTTCTTCGCCACCTGAGAGTTCCTCCTACCGTCGTCAGGCCTTCTCGACTTGCACGAAGTCGAGCTCGACCGGCGTCGCGCGTCCAAAAATGCTGATCAGCACGCGCAGCTTGCCCTTGTCCGGCTTGACCTCTTCGACCACGCCGTTGAAGTCCTGGAAGGGACCGTCGATCACCTTGACGTTCTCGCCGCTCTCGAACAGGACCTTCGGCTTCGGGCGAACCGCGCCCTCCGCCATTTGATCGGTGATCTCACGCACCTCGCGCTCAGAAATTGGCGCCGGCTGCGTCGACCCGCCGACAAAGCCCGTCACTTTCGGCGTGGCCTTGACGATGTGCCAGGTCTCGTCGTTCAACTCCATGTTGACCAAGATGTAGCCTGGGAAGAACATCCGCGAGGATGTCTTCTTGCGGCCCTTGACGAGCTCGACGACCTTCTCGGCCGGAACCAACACGTCGCCAAATGCCTGCTCCTTGCCGAGCGCCTTAATACGCTCCTCAAGGGCGGCCTTCGCCTTCTGTTCGTACCCGGAGTAGGTATGAACTACGTACCACTGCTTCGCCATCAAGGGACTCAACGCAGTATGACCTGAAGAAGCTGTGAGATGAGGAAGTCGACCGTACCCAGGTACAGGCCGACAATACCGACTACGGCGAGAACGACGGCGGTGGCGGCGTAGGTCTCCGCACGGGAGGGCCAGTGAACCTTTTTGAGTTCGGCCCAGACCTCCTGCAGGAACGTCACCGACCGCGGAACGACGTCCCGCGCTTTGCTCAATTGCTCCTGTAGCGCCATATCGTACTTGTCTCGTCGTGCGAGCGGGCCAGGCAGGGCTCGAACCTGCAACCCCCGGATTTGGAGTCCGGTGCTCTGCCAATTAGAGCTACTGACCCGAAGCCGGTTCGCCGGCCGCGCCCCGTGCGCGGCGCCTTTTCAGACTTTGCCTTCCTTGTGCGTCGTATGTGAACGGCAGGCTGGACAGAACTTGCGGAATGCCAGCTTCTCCGTGGTCTTCTTCTTGTTCTTGGAGGAGGTGTAGTTGCGTCGCTTGCACTGGTCGCACTGTAACGAAATCAGGTCGCGCATGGGTTCTCCGAGCTAGGCGATGATTTTGGCGACGACGCCGGCGCCGACGGTGCGGCCGCCTTCGCGAATGGCAAAGCGCAGCCCCTCTTCCATCGCGATCGGCATGATCAGCTCCACCACCAACTTCACATTGTC
>Ga0265314_10003603_pt1 | contig 14898 bp, 14 predicted proteins | sample 4126metaG_FD_203106 | JGI IMG/M metagenome (GOLD analysis project Ga0265314, IMG submission 203106) | Rhizosphere microbial communities from Carex aquatilis grown in University of Washington, Seatle, WA, United States - 4-1-26 metaG | ecosystem: Host-associated > Plants > Roots > Rhizosphere >... | reverse complement strand
GGGTGATCGCCGCACATCGCCGGCGCGAATACATAGCTCAAATTCTCGATCGCTCGCGCGCGCAGCAACGCGTGCCAGTGCGCAACGCCCGTTTCGCGCTGAAACGACGACGGCACCGCGAGAAACAACGCGCCTGCCTTGGCGAGCGCGCGATACAGCTGGGGAAACCTCAAGTCGTAACAAATCGTCATGCCGAGCGGCCCCCACGGCGTCGTCGCGACGACCGCCTGCCCGCCGGGCCGGTACGCGCTCGATTCCCTGATCACTTTGCCGCTTGGCAACGTGACATCGAACATATGGATCTTGTCGTAGCGCGCGGCGATCTCGCCTGCGGGCGACAGCAGGTACGAGCGGTTGGCCATGAGCGCGTCGTCGACCTTGACGGTCAACGATCCGACCAATAGCCACGCCCTGCTCTCCTGCGCGAACGCGCGGAATTTCGCGAGCGCGGGATGCCGGTCCTCGACTGCGGAATTCTCGCGCATCACGCGTCCGCTGCCGTCGAGCAACGCGATATATTCCGGCAGCAGGATGAGTTCAGCGCCGCTGCCGGCCGCGGAGCGGATTGCCGTTTCCGCCGCCTGCAGATTCGCAGCCATATCGTTGCCGGAATTGAGTTGCACGCAGGCAGCCTTGAACGCCGTCATAAGTTGCGACACTCCGAACTTGATTTAGCGCACGGCGCCCCGCCCGGCGCCTGGCGGACTACCGTTGCGCGGCCGGCCTATTTCGCAGCGGCACGCTTGGCAAGTTCTTTCATCACTTCTTCGGTGATATCGGTCTGCGCGCTGTTGTAGACCGCCTGCTGAAGGATCAGGTCGTACTTGCCGGCCTCGGCGATGTTCTTGATGATCGTATTCACTTCCGCCAGGAATCCGCCGAACGATTCGCGTTTACGTACTTCGAAGTCTTCAGCCATGCTGCGCTGCATTTGCTGATACTGCTGCAACATCGCGGTGATGCGTTTTTCCTTGGCCTGCCTCTCGGCCGCGGGCATGGTCGCACCGTTTTTCTCGAGATCGGCCTGCAGAGCGTTGCCCGTCTTCTGCATTTCGGCGAGTTGCTGCTCGCGCGGCGCAAATTCCTTTTTCAACTGCTCCAGCGACGCCTTGGCCAGCGCCGACTCGTTTTCGATGCGCACGACGTTGACGTAACCGATTTTGGTCGGCTGCGCGGCGGCCGCTGTGGCGAATAGCGCAAACAGAGTGAGAGCGCAATAGCGTGAAATGGTTTCCATCTGTTCTCCGTAACCGGACGACTTGAATTCAAAGGAAATTTGCAGCTTTCCCGCAGCCGCATGACATGCTCCATTGTAACCTTTAAGGTGCGCTTTCGCCACAGCGCGGCCGTGCGCCGCGCCCCGGCGTTTTCATTTGCCGGTTTTCGCGCGGCTCACGGCCCCGCCCGCGCCCATCATCGCCGCATTAATGTAAAACACCGGCGCGAGACCAAAGCCCGAAACGATAAACCCGAACAGCGCCGGCGCGATCACGCGCACCAGGTTGTTGACGGTGAGACGCAAACCGAGCGCCTCCCCCGAGCGCCCGTCCGCGGCGCGGCTGAACATCAGCATCGTGGCAATCGGCTGGCCGCAGCCCGTACCTAAACCGAATATAAACGATACCAGCGCGAGCATCACGCCGTTTTGGAATAGCGGCACCAACGCGAAACCGCCGGCCGCGAGATAAAAAGAATACGCGAGCAGTCTGTCCTCACCGAGCCGCTTGACCAACCGCGGCAGCGCAAAGCGCACGATGAACGAAGCCGCCGCGAAAGTTGCGAGCACCGCGCCGATCGCCGACGCCGAGAGCCCGATGCCGACGCCGTACACCGGTATGTAGAATTGAAACAGATCGGTGCCGAGCTGGACCAGCGCACCGATCGCAAGAATGCGCAGCACCGCGGGATTGGCCAGCGTTTCGGCAATCGGCGGGCGCGGCGCGATGCGCCGGTTACCTCCGGGCAGCAGCTTTCCCCATGCGACAATCATGACACCCGTCGCGAGCGCGAATGCGCCCGCGATGACGCACGCGATCGGATAATGAAAATTATCGATCGAAAATCCGGCCACCAGCGGTCCGATAAAATTGGAAGTTGCACCGACGAGGCTGAAGTTGCTGAAGTTCTCCGCGCGCTTTTCGGGCGCGCTCAATATGCCCACGAGGTTCTGCACGATCACCAGAAAGAACGCAAACGACATGCCGCTTAACGTGCCAGCGACGTAAAGCGCGGCCAGGCTGTGCACGAAATATGGAATCAGGAGTCCGCCGGCGCCGCAAATCGCGCTGAATACAAGAGGCCGGCGCGGACCGTAACGGTCGCCCCAGGTGCCGGCCGGCCACGACAACAGCAACGGACATACGTAATACAGCGCCACCAGCATCCCGACTTCGGTCGGACTCGCGCCGAGGTCCAGTGCGAACAGCTGCAACACGACCCGCGACGCATTCACGCCGATAAAGCCGATGAGCGTGACGGCAAAAATCAGGTACAGCGCCATTAACCGCGACAACAGCCGGGTTCGCGCATCAACTTTTGCTCCGCATCACCGCGATCACGGAACATACACCCACAAATCGAGCTGCACGCAGCAACCCGGTACCGGTAGAAACGGCACTTCGACCGCAGAAAACGGCAGGAAATGTCCAGGCAAATGCCGCTCCCACACCTGGTACGCCGGGAAAAACTCCTTCAGATCGGCGTGGTATTGCTGTATGCGCACGACGTTGGCAAGCGACGTTCCGGCAGCACGGCAGATTTTCTGCGCGTTTTCCAGCATCACGTTCATTTGCGACTGCACACCCGAGCCAAAATAAGGTTGGGCGGGATCCATCCGTGCCGCGCTTGCGAGCCCCGCTTCGTCCGCCGCCAGCAATCCGGAAATGAACAGCAAGTCGCCGGCGCGCACCGCCTGGCTGTATCCCTGGAACGCGGGCACGACGCCGCCATCAACGATCTCCTTGCGCGTCTTGCCGGCATCGGTCAACGCGATGGTATTGATTTCGATGCGTGCATCCTCCAGGAAAAACCCGGGCGTCGCGGTTGGTATCAGCGTGGTCGCCGGCTTCGCCTTGGGAAAAAATTTCGACCACACTTCGTTGAACGGCGCAAAATCTTCGGCATCGCGCATATAGACTTGGCATTTGACGATGTTTTTTAATGACGAGCCCGCGGCATTGAGGGCCGGCTCGATCTTTTCGCGCAAAATAAATTCGGCCTCGAGTTTGATCGGCAACCCTTTCCACAAGTGCCCCGCCGGCAGGCGCGCTTCTGCCGCAATTCCTTCGCCGAACGTAAACGAATCGGCCATGCGTCCCGCGACGAACACGAAATCGCCCGCCGCCAGCGCGAGGCTGTAACCGGAAGTCGCGTGCACGGCGTGCCCGGCCGGACGGATATGGCGCGCACGAAAATTTCCCCGCGGCAAGATTCCTATCATGTGCACTTCGATTTCCTGGCCCGGGAGCAGAAATCCCCCGGTGAGCGTCGAGGTGCTCGGCGGTATGTGGTCCTTGAGCATCGCGCGCCGAGCATCGTGATAAGACTCGACTGCACGGCCCGAAGTGTAGTTCTGGTCGACGCGCACTATATTGCGCAAGTCCCCGCCTCCGGCCTCGAACACGCTTGCCGTGTTGCGGAATATCTGTTCCGCTTCGCGCCGCAATTTGGACCCGGCCCAGCCCGGCGCGCCCGGCTGCAAAACCGCATCGCCCATGCCGCTCACGTAATCGGCGGTACCCTTGTGGCCAGTGGCAAAAATCCAGCGCCCCGCGCGCATGCCGGGCGCGTAACGAATATTTCCTTTGGGAATGATGACAGGCTGCAGCGCTTTGACTGCGGTGTTGGGTTTCCTCGCCATACTGCTTTCCTTTTTGTTCGACGCGTCGACAGCCCCGATTATACGGCGTGCACGATGCTCTAGCGTCTGCGCAAATCGGGCATAATCCGTAAGCTCCTCCACGCCGCGAGTACGTCGATGAAAAAATTTACTTTTGCCGTAGCTGCGATGTTGCTGTCGACCGTGCTGCACGCAGCCGATGCCATCAAGGACTATCCGGTGCGTCCCGTGCGGCTGATCAATCCATTCCCGCCCGGCGGCAGCAGCGATCCTTCGTGCCGCCTGCTCGCCGACGCGCTGACCAAGGCGCTGGGGCAACAGTTCGTGGTCGACAATCGCGGCGGCGGCAACGGCAACATCGGCACCGCGCTCGCGGCCAAGGCGACGCCCGACGGTTACGTTCTGGTATTCGCGTCGGGCACGACGTTCACTATCAACCCTTTCATCTATACGAACATGGGATTCGACCCGAAAAAGGACATCGACCCGGTCATCAAGTTCGGCAGCGTGCCGAACGTGCTCGTGGTCAATCCGTCACTGCCCGCGCGCACGCTCGCGGAGTTCACCCAGTACGTGAAATCGCGCCCCGACGAATTAAACTATGCGTCCGCGGGCAACGGCAGCAGCATGCACCTTGCCGCCGAGCTGTACCAGAAAATGACCGGCACCAGGATGCGGCATATTCCCTACGTCTCGCCGGGACTCGCGACCCAGGACACCATCGCCAATCGCACCCAGCTTATTTTCCATTTGCTGCCGGCGGTGGCGCAGCAGGCGCTTGCCGGCAACTTGCGCGCGCTCGCAGTACTGGCGCCGACGCGCTCAAGCGTGCTGCCTGACGTGCCGACCACGAAGGAAGCCGGCATGCCCGGACTCGAGGCCGGCACCTGGTACACCGTGATGGCGCCGGCCGGCACGCCGAAGGCTATCATTAACGCGCTCAACAAGCAGATCAACACGACACTGGCCGAACCGGTGTTTCGCAAACGAGTAATGGATATGGGCCTGACCGTCATGGGTGGCACGCCCGCCGATGTCACAAGCTACATCGCATCAGAGTCGACGAAATGGTCTGAACTCGTGAAGAGCGCGGGTGTGAAAATCGACTAGGTGGACCAAGCCGTGGATCGCGGCTAGTCAAGACGTAAGATCGGTGTTGTTGTTATTGGTCGGGGCGAGAGGATTTGAACCTCCGACCACCTGCACCCCATGCAGGTACGCTACCAGGCTGCGCTACGCCCCGAAGCTCGAATTATATCAGAGAGGCTGCGCGAATCAGCCGCGCAGAATGTCGAGGACGGTCTTGATTTCCTTGCGCAACGCGGCGAGATTGGCCTTGCCGGCGGCAACGGCGCGCGTGGTCTTGGCGGGTTCCGTGACGATCTCGTCGAGCCGGTTGCGCGCGCCGCTGATCGTGAAGCCCTGGTCGTACAGCAGGTCGCGGATGCGCCGGATCAATAAAACTTCGTGGTGCTGGTAGTAACGCCGGTTGCCGCGCCGTTTGACGGGCTTCAACTGCGTGAATTCCTGCTCCCAGTAGCGCAACACATGCGGCTTGACGCCGCACAGTTCACTCACTTCGCCAATGGTGAAATAACGCTTGGCGGGGATCGGCGGAAGTGCTTCCTTAGGACTGTGGTTTGTTTCCATTGTTATAGTTTTGTTCGACCATCGCTTTCAGTTTCTGCGACGCGTGAAACGTGACGACGCGCCGAGCGGTAATCGGAATCTCCTCGCCGGTTTTCGGATTGCGTCCCGGGCGTTGCGGCTTGTCGCGCAACTGGAAATTGCCGAAACCCGACAGCTTGACGCCCTCCCCGTTCTCCAGCGCCAAGCGCACTTCTTCGAAAAAAGACTCCACCATGTCCTTGGCCTCGCGCTTATTGAAACCGACTTTTTCAAATAGCAGATCTGCCAATTCGGCCTTGGTCAAAGTCATATTTTCCCCTTACTCTCGGAGCTTTGCTTGAAATTGTTCTTGTAACACTTTAAGCAACCGCTGTATCGCGGCTTCGGCTTCAGCGTCGGTCAACGTTTTATGAGTATCTTGCAATAATACCTTAAACGCAACACTTTTTTTATCTGAATCAATGCCTTTGCCACGATATACGTCAAACAGCGCGACATCTAAAACTATGCTTGGAGCATGCGTTTTAAGGGCATCCAACATGGCCTGAGCGGTAGCTTTCCCGCCTACTTCGACAGAAATATCCCGGCGCACCATCGGCTGGCGCGAAAAGTCGCTGAAACGGGTCGCCGGACGCCCCCTCAGAGCGTCGAGATTCAGCTCGAAAACCATTGGTGCGAAAGGCAAATCGTACTTTTGCTGTAGTCTGGGATGGAGTTCGCCGAGCCAACCCGCGACCGTCCCGCCGAGCAGGACGCTGGCGGACCGGCCGGGATGCAAAGCCGGATGTTCGGCTGGCTCGAACCGGGGGTTGGTCGGCCCTGCCAGCGTCTCGACGTCCGATTTTACATCGTAAAAATCGGCGGATCGCTTGGCGGCCCCCCATTGCTCCGCGACGGCCCCTCCATAAACCAGTCCCGCCAGCACGGCACGCTCCGCATAGCCGCCATTGGCATCGCGTGAATAGCAACGGCCGCATTCAAATATGCGCACGCGTTCTTGTTGTCGGCTGACGTTGAGTTTCAGGCAGTCGACGAGGCTGCCAATAAGGCCCGAACGCATGGCATTCATATTCGAGGCGATGGGATTGGCGAGCATGACGGGATCGTCATTGGCGCAAAAATCCGCTTCCCATTGGCGGTCGACAAAGCTGTAGCTGACAACTTCCTGATAATCGCGCGCGACCAGCAACTGGCGCAAAGCGGCGACGCTCGCGCGCGATTCGGTGATCGGCAACATTGCACCAGCGGCGAACGGCACACCGGCCGGAATGTTGTCGTAACCGTAGATACGCGCCACTTCTTCAATCAGATCCTGTTCGATCGCCATATCGAAACGGTAGCTTGGCGGCGTCACCGTGAATTCGTCGCCGCGCTGCTCGCACGCGAACCCGAGACGCCCGAACAAGCGCAATATGTCGTCCGCACCGAGTTTGATGCCAAGCAGCCGCTGCGCGCGGGCAGCGCGCAGGCGCACCGGGTGCCGCGCCGGCAGCGCTGCTTGCGCGGTGCAAACCGGGCCGGCGCTTCCGCCGCAGATTTCGAGCACGAGCGCGGTAGCGCGTTCCAGCGCGTGCGCCGTAGCCGCGAAATCAACGCCGCGTTCAAAACGGTAAGCCGAGTCCGACCCGAAGCCCAGCACGCGCGATTTACCGGCGATTACGGTCGGCGCGAAAAATGCCGCCTCTAGCAAGACATCCCGGGTGGCGGACGTCACGGCGCTGCCGGCGCCGCCCATTATCCCTGCGAGTGCGAGCGGCTTCGCATCGTCAGCGATGACCAGAAAATCGGACTTGAACTCTATCTCCTGCTCGTTGAGCAGCTTGATTCGCTCGCCTTGCCTGGCGAAACGCACGTTGATGCCGCCTGCAATGCACTGCAAGTCGAACGCATGCAATGGCTGGCCGAGTTCGAGCATCACGTAATTGGTCACGTCGACGATCGCGCTGATGCTGCGCAATCCGCTGCGCTCGAGCCGTTGGATCATCCACTGCGGCGTTGCCGCTTGCGCGTTAACTCCGCGCAACACGCGGCCGCAATAAAGCGGGCAAGCATCCGGCGCCGTCAGCGCGATTTCGATCCGGTCCGGCAAATTCTGCACGGCCTTTGCGACGACAGGCGTGACGGCGCAGCCGGTAATTGCAGAAACCTCGCGGGCCACGCCAAATACGCTCAAGCAGTCGCCGCGATTGGGCGTCGGCTTGATGGTGAATAGCTGATCGTCGAGTTCCAGATACTTCCGGATATCCGTGCCGATCGGCGCGTCGGCGGCCAATATCAGAAGGCCGGCTGCATTGTCGGCAATACCAAGTTCTTTGGCCGAGCACAGCATTCCGTTCGATTCGACACCGCGCACCTTCGCTTGCTTGATCGCAAGGCCCGGCAGTTGCGCACCGACTTGCGCGAGCGGCACGCGTATTCCCGCATGCACGTTGGGTGCGCCGCACACGACCTGCAGCAGCGCACCGCCGGCGTTGACGCTGCAGACAGTCAGGCGGTCCGCATCCGGATGTTTCTGCACGGTGATGACTTCGGCGACCACGACACGGTCGAACGCGGGCGCCGCGCGCTCCAACGCTTCGACTTCGATGCCGCCCATCGTCAGCGCATCCGCCAACTGCTGGCTCGTGAGAGGCGAAGCTACGAAGGTCCGTAACCAGTTTTCCGAAAACTTCATGGTGTCGCCAGGTCGCGCGCGTTAATTGAATTGCTTGAGGAACCGCAGGTCGTTCTCGAAGAACAACCTCAAATCGTTGACGCCGTAGCGCAGCATCGTCAATCGGTCGGGGCCGAGACCGAACGCGAAGCCCTGATACTTTTCGGCTTCGATGTTGACGTTGCGCAATACGTTCGGATGCACCATGCCGCACCCGCCGATTTCGAGCCAGCCGTCGCCAAAACTCATGTCGATCTCGGCGGAAGGCTCGGTAAACGGAAAAAACGACGGCCGGAATCGCACCTTCAGATCGTCGCGTTCAAAAAATTTCCGCAGGAAATCGATCACCACGCCCTTGAGGTCGGCAAAACTCACCTGTTCATCGATCCACAATCCTTCGATCTGGTGGAACATCGGCGAGTGCGTTGCGTCGGAATCGACGCGGTATACGCGGCCCGGCGCGATGAGTTTGATCGGCGGTCGGTGCGTTTCCATGTAGCGGATCTGGATCGGCGACGTATGCGTGCGCAGCAGATGCCTGCCGTCGTCGACATAGAAGGTGTCGTGCATCGAGCGCGCAGGATGATTCTCCGGCTGGTTCAACGCGGTAAAGTTGTAATAGTCGGTCTCGATCTCGGGACCGTCGGCAACTTCGAAGCCGATCGAATGAAAGAGCGCCTCCATCCGCTCGAGCGTGCGCGTAACCGGATGCAAGCCGCCGGCATGGATGCCGCGCCCTGCCAGAGTGACGTCCAGCGCCTCCAGCGCCAGTTGCGCATCGAGCTTGGCTGACTGGATTTTCTGGCGTTGCGCGGTCAGCGCCGATTCGATCTGCTCTTTCGCGGTGTTGAACCGCGCGCCCATGGCAGGGCGCTCGGCGGGCGAGAGCTTGCCGAGACTCTTCTGCAATTCAGTCAGCGCGCCTGCCTTGCCCAAATAGCGTGCCTTCGCCTGCTCGAGCTGCGCGGCATCGGTAATGCCGGCGAACAACTGAAGCGCTTCCTGAACGATGGTGTCGAGTTTTTCCACGCGGTATCCGAAAAAAAAGGAGGCTGTATCAGCCTCCTTTTAATTATCGAATCTGCTCAGACGCCGAGGCTGGCTTTGGCTTTTTCGACAAATTTCGTAAACGCGGGCTTGTCCATCACGGCAATGTCCGCGAGCACTTTGCGATCGACAGTGATGGCGGCTTTCTTGAGCCCGTTCATGAACACGCTGTACGACAAGCCGTGCTCGCGAACCGCCGCGTTGATGCGCGTGATCCACAAGCTGCGGAAATCGCGTTTCTTGTTGCGGCGATCGCGATAGGCATACTGCCCCGCGCGCATCACCGCTTCGTTGGCGATACGGAATACGTTATTGCGACGGCCGCGGAAACCCTTGGCGCGCGCGATAACTTTTTTATGGCTGGCGCGTGCGGTGACGCCACGTTTGACTCTAGGCATGGCTCATCTCCTTACGCGTAGGGAAGCATTTTATGCACGGAATGCTGATCGCTCTCGTGCACGCCGGTACCGCCACGCAACTGACGCTTGCGCTTGGTGGTCTTCTTGGTCAGGATGTGGCGCAAAAACGCGCTGCCGCGTTTGATGCGACCGCTGGAAGCGACTTTGAAGCGCTTCTTGGCGCCGCTTTTGGTCTTCATTTTAGGCATGACTGCTCCTTTTTCTGACATAGCGCCGGGTGCTTTCCATTGGAAAGACTTCTGGAACCCGGACAACTACTTCTGATTGCACCTACTTCTTTTCAGCTTCGGCCGCCGCCTGCACCTCGACTACGGGCGCCAGCTTTGCTGCTTCCTTCACCGCTTCCTTCTTCGGTCCCGTGGTCGCCGGCTTCGCCGCTTCTTTCTTCGGCGCCGGTACCGCGATCTTCTTCGGCGACAACACCATCACCATCTGCCGGCCTTCCATTTTCGGAAACTGTTCGACGATGCTGTGCTCCTGCAGATCGTTTTTCACCCGCTCGATGAGCCGGATGCCGAATTCCTGATGCGCCATCTCGCGGCCGCGAAACCGCAAAGTCACCTTGCATTTGTCCCCTTCGTCGAGGAACCGCGTCAGATTGCGCAGTTTGATCTTGTAATCGCCTTCGTCCGTGCTCGGACGAAACTTCACTTCCTTGACGATGATCTGCTTCTGCTTGAGTTTCGCCTCGTGCCGCCGCTTGCTTTCGCGGTATTTGAACTTGCCGTAGTCCATGACACGGCAAACCGGCGGAACAGCCGTCGGGGCGATTTCTACCAGATCCAGTTCTGCCGCTTCCGCCTGCGCATTGGCGGCCGCAATCGTGACGATGCCAACCTGTTCCCCGTTCGGTCCGATCAACCGGACTTCGGGAGCATTTATTTCGCCGTTAATGCGCGGCTCTTTTTCCTGAGCTATATGAAAACCCCGCTATATCAAAAAGTTATGCCGCGCGCCCGAGCTGTTGCGCCTCGTCCTGCAGGCGCTTAACGAAGTCCTTGATCGGCATCTGGCCGAGGTCTTCGCCTTTGCGGGTTCGCACGGCAACTGTCTGCGCCGCCATCTCCTTGTCACCCAAGATGACCTGATAAGGCAACTTTTGCAGACTATGTTCCCGAATTTTATAGGTTATTTTCTCATTTCTCAAGTCGGATTCGGCCCGCAATCCAGCCTGCTTCAATTCGGCCACGACCTTTTCAGCATAAGCCGCCTGGTTGGTGGTGATATTCATCACCACGACCTGGACCGGCGCGAGCCATACCGGCAAGGCCCCGGCGAAGTTTTCGAGCAGAATTCCAAGAAACCGCTCCATCGATCCGACGATCGCCCGGTGCAGCATGACCGGCACGTGGCGCGCGTTGTCCTCCGCCACGTATTCCGCGCCCAGCCGGCCCGGCATCGAAAAATCCACCTGGATGGTCCCGCACTGCCACACGCGCCCGATCGAGTCTTTCAGCGAAAATTCGATTTTCGGACCATAGAACGCGCCTTCGCCGGGCAAGGTTTCCCATGGCACCCCTTTCTTGTTCAGCGCATCGGCCAGCGCTTTTTCCGCGACATCCCAAGTCTCGTCGGATCCGACACGCTTGGGCGGACGGGTCGACAACTTGTAGATGATTTCATTGAAACCGAAATCGCGGTAAACATTGATCAACAGGTCGATGAAATTCGCGACTTCGGCTTCGATTTGCGCTTCGGTGCAGAAGATGTGGCCGTCGTCCTGCGTGAATCCGCGCACGCGCATGATGCCGTGCAGCGCGCCCGACGGCTCGTTGCGGTGGCAGGCGCCGAATTCGCCGTAGCGCAGCGGCAGATCGCGGTAGCTGCGCAGGCCGCTGTTGAAAATCTGCACGTGACCGGGACAGTTCATCGGCTTGATCGCATAATCGCGATTCTCGCTCGCCGTCGTGAACATGTTTTCCTTGTAGTTTTCCCAGTGTCCGGATTTTTCCCACAGAGTGCGATCGAGTATCTGCGGGCACTTCACTTCCCGGTAGCCGTTATCCTGATAGATGCGGCGCATGTACTGCTCGACCTGCTGCCAGACGGTCCATCCATGCGGATGCCAGAACACGAGTCCCGGCGCCTCGTCCTGCATGTGAAACAGATCGAGCTGCTTGGCCAGCCGCCGATGGTCGCGCTTCTCGGCTTCTTCCAGCATGTGCAGGTAGGCGTCCTGCTCCTCTTTCTTCGCCCACGCCGTGCCGTAAATCCGCTGCAGCATTTCGTTTTTGGAATCGCCGCGCCAGTACGCGCCGGCGAGCTTCATCAGCTTGAAGACCTTGAGTTTGCCGGTCGACGGTACGTGCGGCCCGCGGCACAGGTCGATGAAATCACCTTCGCGATACAACGATACGTCTTCGCCCTGTGGAATCGACGCGATGATCTCGGCTTTGTAATGCTCGCCGATGGATTTGAAAAATTCGACCGCCTTGTCGCGCGACCAAACTTCACGCGAAACGCGCAAATCGCGTTTCGCCAGCTCGGCCATGCGTTTCTCGATTGCCACGAGGTCGTCGGGCGTAAACGGCCGCTTGTAGGAAAAATCGTAGTAAAAGCCGTTCTCGATCACCGGCCCTATCGTCACCTGCGCATCCGGAAACAACTCCTTGACCGCATACGCAAGCAAGTGCGCGGTCGAATGGCGGATGAGGTCGAGTCCTTCGGAATTTTTGTCCGTGATGATCGCGAGTTCGCTGTCCCTGTCGATCACGAACGACATGTCGACGAGCGCGCCGTCGACCTTACCGGCGAGCGCGGCCTTGGCGAGACCGGGACCGATGGCTGCCGCCACCTCGGCGACCGTCACGGGCTTGTCGAACCGACGGATCGACCCGTCGGGGAGTTTTACGTTAGGCATTGTTCAATCGGCTCATCGCTGAAGACGAAAAAAAAGTGCGGACCAGCCGCACTTTTTTCAATCCGCAAAAAAACAGCACGACTAATGTCAAAAAAATAACCTGCTAGTTCGCGGTGTCATAACGCTCTCTTTCCGTGTCGCCATCGCAGTCTGCGCATTGAGCAGCGGGCCTGGCTGCTCGTATGTGCAGTGTCAAATCGGCGCTGCGCGTCCGATTCAACAATAGTTGGTAGGCGCGATTGGACTCGAACCAACGACCCCCACCATGTCAAGGTGGTGCTCTAACCAGCTGAGCTACGCGCCTGAAAGCGGGGAATTCTACCTGATGCGAGCCAGTCGTTCAAATAAATCATAACGTTGGCCTCGGTTGCGGCAGGCGCGCGTGCGCCCTATAGTGGGCTGGTTGCGCCGGGACTCAAGCAGCGTGCACCTCAGGAGCGATCGTGTCAGCTTATCTAATCGTGCAAGTCGAAGTCACCGAACCCGGGGAATACGACGAATACAAGAAAATGGTGCCGCCGTCGCTTGCTGCTTACGGCGGCAAATTCGTGGTGCGCGGCGGCGCATGTGAAACGCTCGAAGGATCATGGCAGCCCACGCGGCTGGTCGTGCTCGAGTTCCCGAGCATGGCCAAAGCGAAACAATGGTGGGCGTCGGCGGAATACCGCGACGCCAAGGCGATACGCCAGCGTACTGCCAAGACCGAGATGATCTTGGTCGAAGGCATCGCTTGAAAGCTGCGGAATGAATTCGGCGGAAACGCAGACGACCGCGCGCCAATTGCTCGATGCATACGACCGCGGGATGGTGATTTCCTCGCCGAGCGGACGCGTTGCGCAATTCGACTGGCCTGCCGCATACGAAGTCGCGGCTGAAATGGTCGAAATTCGCCGCGCGCGCGGCGAACAACCGGTCGGTCGCAAGATCGGATTCACGAACCGGAATATCTGGCCGCAATACGGCGCGACTTCACCAATCTGGGCGCATGTGTACGACAGTACCGTTATATATGCCAAAAACAATCGTGCCACGGTCTCGCTGCGCGGCAGCGTCGCGCCGCGTATCGAACCGGAAATCGCATTCAAATTGAGCGCACCGGTCGCGGCGGGCTGCAAGGATCCTGCGCAGATTCTGCAGGGCGTCGAGTGGTTAGCGCCCAGTTTCGAAATCGTCGACTGCCATTTTCTCAGCTGGAAATTCAAATCCGCCGACTCTGCCGCCGACCAATCATTTCATTGGCGCCTCCTCATCGGAAACCCGTATGTAATCAACCTCGCAGATAGGGCGCGGCTGGCAGCGCAAATTCGGGACTGCAGCGTTGCCTTGTCTTGCAATGGAGATATCCGCGACCGTGGCGTAGGCAGTAACGCGCTCGGTCATCCCGCGCTCGCATTGGCTTTTCTCGCCGACATACTCGCGACGCAACCGCGGTTCGCTCCGCTCGCCGCGGGCGAAGTCATCACCACCGGTACGTTGACTGCGGCACTGCCGATTGAGCCTGGTGAAACGTGGACGTCGGAAATCAGCGGCTTGCCGGTGGCGCCGCTGACAGTACAATTTAGCGCTTAACCGCGCACTGCACTCGTCACTCCCGGGACGTTCCTCACCAGCGCAAGCACGCGGTTCAACTCGGTGATGTTGCCGATCTCGACCGTCAGCCGCATGCGCGCCGACGCATCGCGACTCACCGTGTTGGTGGCGGTAACGTTCACTCGCTCGCGTGAAAATATTTCTGTGATATCGCGCAGCAACCCCGTACGATCGCCGGCCTCGATCACCACGTCTACGGGGAAAGTCGCAGCCGCGGATGTGCCCCAGTCCGCGGCGATCAAGCGCTCGGAGGCCAGGCGTTTGACGTTGTCGCAGCCGCGCCGGTGTATGGTCACCCCGCGTCCGCGCGATACGAACCCGATGATCGCATCGGGCGGCGCCGGCTTGCAGCACCGCGCCGGCACCGTCAGCAATTTATCGACGCCCACGATCAAGATCCCGCCCGGCTGCGCACGCGGCTTGTGGATGACCGGCTGCTCTTCTACCAGCGTTGGCGGCGCCTCGTCGCCGCGCAGCGCGATTTGCAGTTGGCGCGAACTGATTTCGCCGCGGCCCACCTCGGCGAAGAAATCCGCGAGCTTCACGAAACCGAAACTCTGCGCGAGCTTGTCGAGATTCACGCCCGTCATGCCCTGGCGCTGCAATTCCTTTTCGACAAGTTCACGCCCTTCCGCGACGGACACCTCGTGATTCAGCCGGTTGAACCACTGCCTGACCTTGCCTCGTCCGCCGGCGCTTTTCAGGAAACCGAGCGCCGGATTGAGCCAATCGCGACTGGGCCCGCCCTGCTTGGCCGCGATGATTTCGACCTGCTGGCCGTTCGTGAGCGGCGTGTTGAGCGGCACCATCGCGCCGTTGACGCGTGCACCGCGGCAGCGATGCCCGAGGTCGGTATGCACGT
>Ga0265314_10003599_pt1 | contig 14911 bp, 13 predicted proteins | sample 4126metaG_FD_203106 | JGI IMG/M metagenome (GOLD analysis project Ga0265314, IMG submission 203106) | Rhizosphere microbial communities from Carex aquatilis grown in University of Washington, Seatle, WA, United States - 4-1-26 metaG | ecosystem: Host-associated > Plants > Roots > Rhizosphere >... | reverse complement strand
AAATGCCGGTCACGGTCCAGTCGCCCTGCGGAAGGGAGACCTTTTTACCGGCGTCTAAACCGACGAATTGCGCCACGGCGGACTTTCCGACAATGACTTCATATCTGCCGGGACGGAACATCCTTCCACTGATCAGCTTCATTTCGGGACGCAGCGCCATGCCTTCGGGGCCGATGCCGCGCACCGTCACAAACCCGTCCAACCCGTTGCTTTTCTTGACCACCGACGCATAGGCCAGGATTTCGGCAGAAGCCACCGGCTTTTCGTTCCGATCCTTCTTTATCCCCGGTGCGTCGGCTATGGTCGCAACATTGGCCCGCGAGAGGCTGCTGCCGAATTCGTAGAGCGAGCCTTGCGCCAGCACGATGGCCCGGTCTGTGCGGCCGGTGCCCTCAATGGTGCGCATCAGCCCTGCAGATAACGACATAATTGAGATCAGAGCGCCAACCGCGCAAGCCATTCCCAGGACAATCACCAGAGATGCGCTCAGTCTTGTGGGAATGGTCTTCAATCCCATCGCCGTGACTGCGCCAACCTGCTTAATTGCATTCATCGGTTCGCCAGAGCGTCAACGATCTTCAGCCGCTTGGCGCGCAGTGCCGGAATAAGCGCGCTGAGAAATGCCACCAGAAGAGCGAAGGCCAATCCCGGCACGAGTGCACGCCACGACATCCGCAATAGGTCCGCCACTTCCGGCAGGCTTTTATGTATCAGTGGCACCACGATTTCCGAGAGCGCTAATCCTGTTATCCCCGCCAGCAAGCACAGTAGCAGGGATTCTGCGAACACCAGCGCGAGCATTCCCATGTCCGAAAATCCCAGCGTTTTCAGAACGGCGAATTCTGACCTGCGTTCGCGCACCGACTGCATCATCGTATTCCCCGTGAGAAACAGCAGCATAAAAATGACAGCGGTGATCACGGCATGCGTGAGAAAATTTACGTCGCCCAGGGATTGCAGGCCCGATTGTGCCTGAGCTTTTTCGGACCCCGTGCGCGTGGGAGCGGGCGAATTGTCGAATAGCTGGTCGATGGCGCGACCTATTTGCGTGGCTCGGTGCGGGTCACTGATGCGGATCAGAAAGCGGTCGGCCGTGCTCTTGTCAGTGACGCGTGCCTCATCGAGATATTTGTAATTGCTGATGAAATATCCCGAGGGGCCCGGGTTGTCCGTATCCTCGATGATGCCCAGAATATCGAACGTCCAGACCGCGTGCCGTCCCGCTTGACGGTATTGGAGATCAACGGGATCGTATCACCCACTTTCCAGCCGTATTTCTCCACGAAGTAACTGCCTACCAGCGCGCCGCTTGGCGTGCGCTGCAGTTGCTCGATCTGTTGCTTGGTGGCGGTGAGTTCGGACCGGGCGGCAAAAAAACGCGCGTCGGTCATAATCACGCCCATGCCGTCCTTGGGATCCTTGTAATAACCGACCAATCCCATTCGCGGCGCCACCACGGTTACACCGGGCACGGCGGCAATCTTGTCCGCATAGGCGATGGGCATCAGCCCGCCAAAACGCGGATCGGCGAACAACCGGTCCAGTCGCGCTGCTTCCAATCGATGCGCGAACCCCGCGTCAATCGCCGACAGAATACCGAACAGAACGAAGGCGACGACAATCGACAGAAACGTCAGAATGGTCCGCACGGGTTTGCGCCACAGACCTGCCAGGATCAGCGGAAGGTATTTCAATCCAGCCCCCTTGTCTCGAGCTGCCCCAGTCCTGCTGGAACCATAGCCAGAAAGGCTATGGCCGCAAAGCAAACACTGGAGGGTCTACCCCCTACATTCCCGTATGGGTCCGAAGCGGCCGTTCGATCATTTCGGTCCAATGTCTGCTTTGCGCCAAAAGCGGACATGCCTGCCAGAATGGGCGACCCAACAGAGACGCGATTTGCGTGGTTTGACCAGAGCCGGCAAATGCGTTGCTATTGGCGCTTGGCCCTGAAAGCCTCCGGGGGGGATGGCGCGTTCCATGAAGTATTTCCCTTTGATTTGGGCGGCGTTGCGACGCAAGCCAACTCGTACAGTCGTCACCTTTTTATCTGTGACCGTGGCCTTCACACTCTTTGGCCTCATGATTGGCCTCAACGCCACGATGGACCTGATGGAGCAGCGGGCCCATGCGGATAGAATATGGAGCCTGGCGCGGTTTGAGACGACCGGCCTGCCGATAACCGTGGCCCGTCAGATTGCTGAACTGCCGGGAATTCAAAAAAACTCGGTGATGACTTACCTCCAGGGTTATGTCGGCGATCCCAAGAACCGCGCCTTTGTTATTTTTTTCGACGACAAATATGGGGATATTTTTCCGGATCAGGTCCCGCCGCAACAGGCGGACCTCATCCGGCATAACCGGACCGCCGTAATTATGAACCGAGCGGCGGCGGAAGCCTTGCACAAGAAAGTGGGCGATCGCTTCACGATCATCAGCCCACGGACCAACAGGGCCGACGGCTCCAAGAACTGGCCCCTTACAATTGCGGGCATCTATGATGATATCCCTCAATTTCCCGGACCGATGATCTCCGGCAACTATGAGTATTACGACAAGTCGGTGCCGCTGAGCGAACAGGGCAAGATCAACGAAGTGGATTCATTGGCCACCGACCCGGCCCTGGCGCCGGCCCTTGCAGAGCGCATTGATAGCCTCTTTGCCAATTCCGGCAATCCCACCCGCAGCCAGACCGAGAAGCAACTCTATTCCCAGGGCTTTGGCGACATCGATGCAGAAGCCTTGACCCGCAAAATTGCACTGATCGGGCTGCTCATGATTGTTCTGCTGACAGCCAATGTCATCGCGCAATCGGTTCGTGAGCGATTGGGCGAGTTTGCGACCCTCAAAACCTTCGGCTTCTCAACCACCGGCCTAGCAGGTTTGGTCATGGCCGAGGCGGCATTCCCGTGCCTGCTCGGCGCACTGTTCGGCATCGCGCTCGCGAAATGGCTTGCGGTTCATCTGTCCACGATCATGCCGCCCGGCACTGGCATACCCGCGCCGACAATGACTTCTGCAGTGTTTTTGTGGGGCCTGGCTTGCGCCTCGGCTCTGACACTGGCCAGCACATTGCTGCCAATCATGCGCCTCAGCCGGCTGGATGTTGCTGCGGCGCTTTCGAGATACGCATGAACGCGATTCGCCAGATAGCGGTCGTTTCGCTTCTCAATTTCAAGACCTTGCCGCAGCGTTTCTGGCAATCTCTGGTGATTGTGGCCGGGATGGCATGCGTGAGCGGCGTGCTGCTGTCTCTGCTTTCGGTGACCGAGGGCATGGAACGAGCGTATCGGAGCACCGGAGATCCACGCAGCATAATCATTGTTTCGCATGGCAGCGATCGGGAAGATAACAGCTCCGTCCCGCGCGATCAGACACGGATCATTATGAATGCGCCAGGTATCGCAAGGGCCTCCGATGGATCGGCTCTCGCCGATTCCGGCTTCGTGACGGGCATTCCGGTACAGTCGAAGAAGAACGGGGCCACGGTCAGTGCCAGACTCATCACGTTCGGCAAGATGGGCGTAGCGTTGCGGCCCAGTTTTCATCTGGTGGCGGGACGCATGTTCCGTCCGGGCATCCATGAACTGATCGTCGGGGAGGTGGCGCAATCCAAATTCAAGGGCATAGTTGTCGGCAACAAAGTGACCATGCCCGATGGGCAATGGCCAATCGTCGGGATGTTCGCGACTGGCGACCTGCTGGACGGGGTCTTGGTAGGCGATACCGAGACAGTGTTGCAGGCCATGCGGCACAATTCCTATAACACGGTTATCGCGCGCTTGACCTCGTCTGAGGCATTTCCTGCTTTCCGGATGATGCTTACGCATAATCCTGTTCTCACTGTCGATGTCATGCGCCTGTCCGAATGGAATGCGAGGATTGGCGCCGACAACGCGGCCTTTTTCCATGCGCTTATCTACGGCGTGAGCATTATTCTGGCGATCGGCGCGATGTTTGGATGCTTTAACACCATGTATGCCGCCGTGGAAATGCGGGGGCGGGAAATCGCGACATTAATGGCGTTAGGCTATGGAAGCTTTGCCATCGCCTTGTCCGTCATTCTCGAGGCGTCGGCTTTGTCGATTACTGGTTCTTTGATCGGCGCCCTGACCGCATGGCATCTGTACGACGGCGTGCAGAGCGGCATGGGATGGGATTTTTTCAGATTGACTGTGTCGCCCGCCATGTTTGGCATGGCCGTTTCATGGGCCATTGCAGTTGCCATTCTCGGCGGCTCTTTACCGTCCCTCCGGGCTGCACGCTGGACCGTAGCGGAAGCTCTACGGGCGCGTTGACCGGCCTCCCAATGTCCGCTTTGCGCCGAATGCAGTCATTGGCCCATCTCCCTTTGTGCCAATCGCGGACATGAGGACTGGCGACTGGCAGCAGACGATCACCGAACAACGCCTCGAAGTCTTTTCAATGCTAGGCAAAACGCCCCGGACCGTTATGGCCCGAGGCGTCAAGTCAGTGTTGTTGCTCTTTACCCCCGGTGGGTTCACCAGAAAGTAGACGCGCGGAGATTAGTGGGAGATAGCCGTGCCGCTCTCGTAGATCGTCACATGGGGCTCACGCGACCACCATTTGGGGTCCCAGCCTTCGGAGATGGCAGACAAGGCAATACGGGCGCCGTCCACGCTCTGGGCCTTGCAGGCGAAATCGACATGCCGCATGCGGCTGTCGCCTTCCGGGAAGGTGATGGTCTCGATGGAATCCTTCGGCAGTATGCCGGAGAAGACCTCGTGGGTCGTGCCGTCGCGATAGGTCACGCTGATATGGGCGCAGTCCAAGGTGTCGCCCTTGGCGACGAACTGCAGCCGGTCCACCGGGCCTTCGAAATGCTCCCAGCTGACAGAGGTATAGTGATCGGCAGATACGTTCACCGAACCGACTTGGTGGACATCGGCCATGGCGGGACGGGCCGCAAGGCCCGCGGCCACTGCAACACCAAGAATAAGAAGCGAAGAACTGCGCATGGAACTCTCCTGATTCACGCGCCCCCTCGCGTTCAGGAGATAAATTTATTAGCCCCACAAACGGTTCCGCTTTTAATTGGGGCAAGATCGCGGCTAAAGGCCATGCATCAGGACCGGCAGGGCTTCGGCCAGACCCTTGGGCGTGCCCACGTCGTGGAATTCACCATCCGGAAACCAACAGGCGATGACGGTGAGCCCTTTTTGCGCCGCCTGATGAAACAACAAGCCGAGATTCGCGTTAGGTGCGGCGCCTGTGATCATCTCCCAAAAGCGCGCGCTCCAGATGGCCATGCCCCAGCTGTTGGCCAGGTCGGTCTCGGCCGGCTTATCCTGAACCTCCGTGACCCGCATGCTCGCGTCAAAGCGCACCGGCCCCAGCTCTTTCGGCTTGGCAGTCGGAAACACACCCAGCACCAGATCGGCACTGCGGGCCTCGAACGTGGCGCGCATGGTTTTCAGGGCATCGAGCGGCCGCACAATGGTATCGGGCAGCAGGAGGCAACTGGCCGAACCCGCCGTCCAGGCCGCCGTCAACGCCACCGCGGCGGCCAGGCCCTCCGCCCTGGTCTGCTGCACATAGGCGATATCCAGGCCGATAGCGCCGCCGCCGCCCAGATACTGCGCCAGTTCGGGTTTGCGTTCGGAGGTGATCACCATCGCGCGGGTGATGTCGGCGGTGCGCAACTGGCGCAGTGACGCCTCGATCACCGGCAGGGGGCGCAGATGCCCGCCTTCGCCCTGCACGTAGGTGATGGGCAAGAGTTCCTTGGGATAGCCCAGAGGTCCCAGCCGGCTGGCCAGACCGGCCGCCGGAATGATGCCGACATAATTCATGCTGTTGCCATGGCCAGCAGTGCCTGCTCGATATTCTGGCGCATCCGGTCCGCATCGAACAGCGGCGAAGATGCGGGGGCTGCGGCGAGTTTGGCGCGCAGGGCAGCGAGGCGGGCAGGATCCTTCGCCAGCGCCAGCGCCAGGGCTTCGTAATCTTCCAGCGAGGGCGTGATCAATTCGGGCAAGCCCACGGTTTCAAGCTGGCTTGCCGCCACCCGGCCGGCAAAGGCCGTGCCCAGCATGGTGACCAGCGGTACGCCGACCCATAACGCATCGCTGGTCGTCATGTGGCCATTATAGGGACTGGTGTCCAGCATCAGGCCGGCCAGTTGCTGGCGGGCCAGATGGCTGTCGGCATCGGTGCGCGGTGCGAAGATCAGCCGCGCCGGATCAAGGCCGGCGGCCGATGCGGCGCGGCGAAGATTGCCCTTGAAAGCGTCATTGGCATCCAGCAGCCACAGCACACTGCCGGGCACGGCGCCAAGCAGCCGCAGCCAGGCGGCGAAAACGGTGCGCGTGATCTTCCAGCTATTGTTGAAGCTGGTGAAGACGAAACCCGACGCCGGCAATCCGGCTTCGGCGCGCGTTGGCGCGGGCTGGCTGGGGTCATAAGCGGTGGGGAAATAACAGTCGGGCAGGCGCACGATCTTTTCGGAGAAGAAGGGCTCATGGCCTGGCGGTGCCACCACCCTATCGGCGAGAATATAGTCCAGCGACGGCGCGCCATCGGTGCCGGGATAGCCCAGCCAGTTCACCTGCACCGGCGCCGGGCGGTAGTTCAAAATAGCGAAATGATCGCCTTCGGTATGACCGGTGAGGTCCACCAGAATATCCACCTCCAGCCGCCGGATCAGCCCGGCGCTCTCAGCCGCGCCGCGGCCGCGCAGATCGACGAACTGGTCGAAGGCCTTTGCCATGCGGCCCCGGATGGCGCTGCCGTCATCCGGGCCGGTGGAAAAACCCAGCACCTCGAACCGGGCGCGGTCATGGCCCTCAATCATCTCGGCAAGCAGCAGCGCCACCGGATGCTGGCAATAGTCAGCAGAGAGATAACCGATGCGCAGGCGCGAATGGCCGTAACGCTCGCCGCGCCACAGCGGCGGAACGGCGGGAAGTCCCAACTCGGCGATGGCATTCTGCGCGCAACGCAACTGCAGCGCCGGATCGCCGCTGAAACCCAGGAAGAGAAAAGGCGGCACGATGGCGGTGCCGCGCGCCACGCCGGCTTCCATCGCGGGGCGCAGCTTCTCGACTGTATCCCAGTCGCACATCTGCATGGCGGCGACCAACATGCCGCCCAGCGCATAGGGATTCTGCCGGTCAGCGGCATGCAATTGGCCATAGGCTGCCAGCGCCTCGGGAAAGCGCTTCAGCTTCGATAAGGTGCCGGCGCGGCCATTCAAAGCGGAAACGCGTCCTGGAGACAGTTGCAACGTCCGGTCGAAGGCGGCCAGCGCGTCGGGCCAGCGCCGAAGCTGGATCAGGCAATTGCCGCGATTGGCCAGCGCCTCGACATAATCGGGCCGAAGCCGCAGCGCGCCGTCATAACAGGCGAGCGCTCCGTCCCAGTCGCCCGCCATCTGGCGGATGGCGCCGCGATTGTTGTGCGCTTCCACCAGGTCGGGCTTCAGCACCAGGGCCTGGGCGTAGAGCGCATCGGCTTCCGCCAGCCGCCCGGCGCGGTGAAGCGCAAGCGCCTGGTCGTAGATGCGTTCAAACGGCATGCTGAGCACTCAATGCGCGGTGCGCTCCGGCACTTGCTTGTGCACGAAATACATCAGGGTCAGCGATACCAGCGCGATGCCCATCACGATATAGCCCAGCCAGTTGAAATGCCCCAGCGAGCCGTCCGCGTGCTGCACAATCACGGCGCCGGCAATGGCGGCCGAGCAGCCGCCCGCGAACTGCTGCAGGGAGGCATTGATGGCGTTGAAAGCGCCGCGCTTGGTCACCTCCGGTATCGCGGACATCAGCGCCTGGGACGGGATCATGCGCGAGAAGATGCCGATGAACAGCACTACATTGACCACGACCACGATGGCCAGCGGCTCGCGCCCCAGATTGGTCCAGATCGCCACCATGACCAGAGTGAGCAAAGTGCCGAAGCAGAAGGTGTTGAATTTGCCGAAGCTGTCGCTCGCCCTGCCCACCAGGGGTCCGACAAAGGCAGTGCAAAGCCCGGTAATCAGATAAATGGTGGGCAGCACGGCAAAAGAAAGCCCGATATTGCCGACAATATAGGCGGTGCCAAACGGCATCAGCATGTAACCGCCGGTGGGCAGCAGCATGGTAAGGATAAAGGCCAGGCGATAGCGCGGCTCGGTCACCGTGTGAGCCAGATGCTGGAACGGGCTGCGTTCCTGCTTCAGAGCCAGATGCGCCGTCACCGGCCTCATGGTGAACAGGATCACCAGGCCCACCGGCACAGCAACGGCGAGGATGGCCAGGAATGGCGCATGCCAGCCCCAGTGGTTGGCGAAATAAAGCCCGGCCGGCAGACCCAGCACCTGGCTGGCGGCAAAGGCACTCCCCAGAAAGCCCATGACCCGGCCGCGCATTTCCAGCGGAAACAGATCGGTGGTGATGGCCAGCACCACTGAGCCGATCACGCCCCCGAACAACCCGGTGACGATGCGCGCCAGCAGCAACATGGGATAGGTCTGCGCCAGAGCGCAGAGCAGGGTGCCCAACAGAAAGCCGGTATAGAAGAAGAGCAGCAGGCGCTTGCGGTCAAAGCGATCGGCGAAGCCCGCCGCTGCCAGGCCCGAGACGCCGGCGCTGAAGGCGTAGGACGAAACCGCCAGGCCGAACTGCTGCGGGGTGATGTGCAGGGTCGGCATCATCATCGCGCCCAGGGGCGAAATGATCATGAAGTCCAGGATGATGGAGAATTGCAGAAAGGCCAGAATGGCGATCACGAATTTCTGGTAGGGCGTAAACCCTGCGCGGGGGCTCGCCACCCCTGGTGATCTCTTGTCCATGTCACTCGCCCCGCTGGACGCCCCCGAGCACAAGCGAGGGGCCGCAAATGTGGGGGCGATTTCTAGCTGGAAAGCCGCATCGCCGCCACCGCAGGATGGGGGAAAAGCGGTGTGGGTGCGGCAACTCCATGCCGCTGATCCGATTGACGATTTCCGCTTTGCGCCGGCCACATTGCCAGCCCCCTCATCCTCTGGCTCAATGACAGGATTGCTGGCCGCGTCGTTTTCAGGGATCGCTGGTGATCGGGCAATCGCGTTGGGTGATTCTGGGATTTGCCGTGCTGCTGGCCGGCGGCTCGCCGGCCGGCGCCGCGCCCTGGACGCGCGGCTTTGTGGTGGGAACCTACGAACCCGCTTTCCACTATGGCGGCCGCGCCGGTTTCGCCCGCGCCGGTGAAGTTGAGCCCGGCTCCGACTGCACCCATGGCAGCACGGTGCATTTCTCAAACCCTGAGCATGTGAAAGAGGCGCTGCGCCGCCAGCGTTGGCGCGATCCCGCCGATATCGAAAAGATCGGCGCCCCGCCAGGCCTGGAGCAGGTGGCTGGACCGGCGACGACCCGCTTCAGCATCTGGAATCGGGCGCTTTCCTACCGCGGCTGGAAGAAAGGCATCGAGACCTATGTGAATCCTTTTGCGGCGGAGGACACCGGCCAGCCGGAAGTGACGGGCCAGATTTCCGACGGGCTTGATCTCGACAGCGACGCCGCCACCGGCTTCACCAGCCCCGACGGCCGCCGGGGCGTGGACAACAACCTCTACAAGGCCTGGGGCTGCGATGCGCCCTGGCGTGGCAATGGCAACGCGACGCTCGATCTGCGCGCCAACGACAAGATGTTGGACGGCATGTTCACCATCGCGGTCCGCGTCTCCGGCAATCAAAGCCCGATGCATGACGACCATGCGGTGGTCGAGATCGGCTATTCGCCCGACCGCATCATCCGCGACGCGCGTTCGCAGGTGGCGCGGGATTATTCCTATCGGCTGCTGCACACGACGCAATATACCCGCCTAAAGGCCACTGTTCGCGACGGGGTGGTAGAGACCGAACAGGTAGCCGAGCTTCATATGCCGCGCATGGCCTGGATCTATGATCAGGTGGGCGATGCCTTCTTTCGCCAGGGCAAGCTGCGGCTGATCCTAAAACCCGACGGCAGCATGACCGGCATCGTGGCGGGCTATCGCGATTGGCGTGATGTCTACAACCAGAACACCTTTGCGCAGTCGGGCGGCGAACAGGGCGTACGCGAGCATGAGGACGCCATCGCGCTTTATTATGCGCTGAAGCGCAACGCCGACGGGATGAAGGACCCCGCGACCGGCCGGTATCTGGGCATCTCCACCGCCTATCGCATCACCGCCACGCCCGCCTTTGTGGTCGATCCCGCAACGCCGGTCGGCTTCAACATCCAGGCGCCGGAGGAAGCGCGCAAACGCGCCTTTCAGGCGGTCAGCGATGCGGTGATCAAATCCACCACCACCCGCATTGTGCAGGACGTGCCGCCCGGCACCACCGAGGCGGCGGTGCCGCGCTTTGAGAAGATCACCAAGGGCCTTCCCAGCCGGGATTACTTCCTGAAGCTGCTGGACCGGCCGCATTATGGCTATGGCAGCGACGATGACGGCAATATCCTGCTGGACATGCCAGAAGCGCCGCTGGAACCGTCAAAGCCGCAACGACAAGTCAGCAACCAAGTGCGTTAGGGATTTCAGGGGGTAGGGCTCAGTTGGCTATAAAAAACTCAACTCGTCATGGCCCGCAAATGCGGGCCACCCAGATGACGCCGCCGCTTTACTTTCAGAACAATCGCGAACCCGACTGGATGGCCCACACTCCGGTGGGCCATGACAGTTTTTTTGTTGTTTCTATTGAGCGCAGAACTTCAAGGGGCCTTCAGACATGAAGGACACAGCGCCCAGCCGGCGCTCGCTGCTCAGCATGATCGGCGTGGTGGCCGGCAGCGCCGCCATGTATCACGCCATGACCGAGCTTGGTTATGCCGAAGGCTCGGCCTTCACCGGCCCGATCAAGCTGTCGCCGCCGCCGGCCGGTACGACGGTGCTGATCCTGGGCGCCGGGGTTGCGGGAATGGTCGCAGCCATGGAGCTTCGCGATGCCGGTTATCAAGTGCGCGTACTGGAATACAACAACCGTCCCGGCGGCCGGACCTGGTCGCTGCGCGGCGGCGATACCCATACCGAGCTCGGCGGCGCCACCCAGCATGTCGGCTTCGATCCGGGTCAGTACATCAATCCCGGCCCCTGGCGTCTGCCCTATCATCATCGCGGCATCCTGCATTACTGCCGGCGGCTGGGCGTTCCGCTCGAGCCCTTCACCCAGGTCAACTACAACGCCTATGTCCATTCGACGGAGGCCTTTGGCGGCAAGCCGCAGCGCTATCGCCAGATCCAGGCCGACTTCCACGGCCATGTCGCCGAGCTGTTGGCCAAATGCACCCAGCAGAACGCGCTCGACCAGACGGTGAGCAAGGAGGATCGTGAGATCCTGATGCAGGCGCTGCAGAATTGGGGCGCGCTGGACAAGAACTACGCCTACACCAAAAGCACGGAAAGCTCGATGCGCCGCGGCTTTGCCACCGATCCCGGCGGCGGGCTGAAATCGGCGGAAGATCCCTCCGAGCCCATCGCCCTCAGCGCCCTGCTGAAATCCAACCTGTGGACCGCCATCGCCTCGGCCCACAATTACGAACTGCAGAGCGCGATCTTCCAGCCCAAGGGCGGCATGGGGATGATCGGTCAGGCCATGGGCAAGGAGCTTGGCCCGCTGATCGAATACAATTGCAAGGTCACCAACATTCATCAGGACGATGGCGGCGTCACCGTCACCTATACCGACAGCCGCTCGGGCGGCCCTTCGCGCACCGCCACAGCCAAGTGGTGCATCTGCACTATCCCCACGCCCATCCTCAGCCAGATTCCGATGAATGTAGGGCCCAAGATGCAGGCGGCGATCAATCAGCTTCCCTATCTGGCGGCGATCAAGATCGGGCTTCAGTTCAAGCGCCGCTTCTGGGAGGAAGACGAGCAGATCTATGGCGGGCACACCTATACCAGCCTGCCCATCTCCACCATCAGCTATCCGATGTGGGACTATTTCTCCAAAGGCAAGGGCGTGGTCTTGGGCGCCTACACCTTCGGCCGGCCGGCCTATCTGTTCGCCTCCAAGACCCCGGCGGAGCGCATCGAAGACGCGCTGGCGCAAGGCTCGCAGATCCATCCCCAGTACCGGGCGGAGTTCGAAAATGGCGTGGCCGTGGCCTGGCATCGCGTGCCCTGGGCGATGGGCTGCCAGGGCGGCTGGACCGATGAGAGCCGCGCCGTCCATTACGACAATCTCTGCGCCCTGGACGGGCGCATCGCGCTGGCCAGCGAGCATGCCTCGCGCCTGCCGGGCTGGCAGGAAGGCTCGGTCCTGTCGGCGCTGGACGCGATCGGCCGGCTGCATGCGCGCGTCATGGCCGGGTAGGGGGAACGCATGCTTCTTGTTCGTATTGGTTTTGCCTTCGCTTTGATTATGGTCAGTGCCGCGCCGGTCGTTGCCGACACCGCGGGCATGCGCGGCGGCGGCTTTGCCCTGCAAGGCGGGGAGGCGCTCTATCGCGGCATCTGCCAGGGCTGCCATATGGCAGATGCGAAGGGCGCGTCCGGCGCGGGAACCTATCCGGCGCTGGCGGGCAACCCCAAGCTGGCGACCGCGTCTTACGTCGCCCACATCGTGCTGAAGGGCCAGAAAGGCATGCCGGCGCTGGGCGACAACCTTTCGGACGCCCAAGTCGCCGATGTGGTCAATTATGTCCGTGAGCATTTCGGCAATCGCTTCAAGGGCGAGGTCAAACCGGCGGATGTTCAGGCGTTGCGCTAGCGGAAGAACGGCTTATACTTTGGCCATCGCAAGCATGTTTTCGTCGCCGGGTCGTTTCTAAGGGGGAATGACGGATGGATCCGAAATCAAAGAGCCGCAGACAGCTCCTGAAGGGTGGCGCGGCAGCAATCGGAACGGTCGCCGCCGGCGCATCGGTCAGTAAGGTCGCGTCCGCGGCGCCCACGGCGCTCCCCTCATACGCGGCGAACGAAGCGCCGATGGTCCCGGCCAGCGAAGACGTGATCGCCTATGGGGTACGCTCTCATTACGTGACGTCCAAGCGCATGCCGGTACTTGGCCGGACGTCACCCGACGACTTTGGGTTGGAGTTCCACCTCACCACGCCGTTGCAGGATTCTTTTGGCACGATCCAGGCATCATCGCTGCACTATGTGGCGACGACCAAGGGCTCCTTCATCCCGGACATCGATCCCGCCAAGCACACCCTGATGATCGACGGCCTGGTGGATCGGCCCCGGGTTTTCACCATGTCGGACTTGAAGCGCTTCCCGTCCGTCAGCCGTTTTCATTTCATCGAGTGTTCGGGAAACAGCGCCAGCGCGCGTCACAAGAATGTGCAGGAATCGCACGGGCTGACCAGCAATGCGGAATGGACGGGCGTGCTCCTTTCGACCTTGTTCAAGGAGTGCGGCGTGCAACCCAAAGGGACATGGTTTGTTGCCGAAGCCGCCGAGGAAATAAAGGGCGCATCGACCATACCCATGAACAAGGGAATGAGCGACGTCATCGTCGCCTATGGCATGAACGGCGAACCTTTGCGGCCGCAGCAGGGATTTCCAGTGCGCCTTATCGTTCCCGGCTTCGAGGGGATCTTCAACACCAAGTGGTTACGCCACATCAAAGTCGTCGACCAGTATCAACTCAACATGAACGACTTTGGTCATCTGCGGCGGGATGCGAAGGAAGCTGCGCTCGGCTACCAGATCGGACCCAAGTCGGTCATCACGTTCCCCTCCGGCGGACAGAAACTGCCGGAGCGGGGATGGTACGAGATCACAGGGCTGGCCTGGTCCGGCGGGGGCGCCGTTCGCAAGGTGGAGATATCCACCGACGGCGGGAAATCATGGCACCTCGCCCAGCTCAAGGGGACGCCGCATCCCATGGCGCATACCAGGTTCGGCTTCATGTGGAACTGGGACGGAGGCGAGCATGTGCTTCTTTCGCGCGCCACCGACGAGCTCGGGCAGATCCAACCCACCGCCGAACAAGTCGCCAAGGCTTTGGGCGTGGCTTATACGCCAGCATTCAGGGTGCCCATGAACAACAACACCATGATGCCCTGGAAGGTCGCCCGGGATGGAAGCGTGACCAATGGGCTCGCTTAGGGTCGTCCCGGTTTTTCTGTTCCTGGCAAGCGCCGCGTTCGCCCAGCCATATGGCGTGGGGCGCGCCCCGACCGCGGCCGAACGCGCTCAGGACATCACGATCAGCCCAACGGGCGCGGGACTTCCTGTTGGCCACGGCACCGCCGCGGAAGGCAAAGTGCTCTTTACGCAGAAGAACTGCATCAGCTGTCACGGCCCCGACGGGGTTGGCGGGGTGACGTCGGCGCCCAATCTGCAAGCCAAGAAGGGCCCAGAGGTCAACGCCTGGCTGCGCGGCAATGGGGGGGACGGCATACCCGTAAAGGCGCCGAGTGCGATTATCGTGTGGGATTTCATCCATCGCGGCATGCCTCTCGGGAATGAGGGGACCCTTACTCCCAATCAGGTCTATGCCCTGACGGCCTACCTGCTCGCCCTCAACAAGATCATTCCGCAAGATCAGGTCCTGGACCAAAACAATCTGGCGAAGGTCAAGATGCCGATCGGCAATGAATGGGCGCGGGTGCCGGATTGGAAGCCCGGAACGCCTAGGCTTGCGGGGTATCCCTACTAGCCCCGAACATCCCGGCGCCAGCATTGCGCCACACTTGGATTGGGCGTTGGGGATTGGGCGGCTGAAGTTCGGCGATCCGATTTGCCTTGCGGGAGGACGGCCACATGAAACTGTCTGGACTTGTGCTTGCGCTCATCTGTTGCTGCACAAGCGCCGCGAAAGCGGACTGGGAATATACAAAATGGGGCATGACCCCGGCGCAGGTCGCCAGCGCCGCCAAGAACCTGACGAAAGCAAGTTCCGATCTTCAACCCGATAGCGACGGCAATGTCACCAAACTTGTCGCGCCATACCGCAGGAACAAATTTTCCTTTGAGGCTCAGTTTGGGTTCAACCCTG
>Ga0265314_10003597_pt1 | contig 14919 bp, 15 predicted proteins | sample 4126metaG_FD_203106 | JGI IMG/M metagenome (GOLD analysis project Ga0265314, IMG submission 203106) | Rhizosphere microbial communities from Carex aquatilis grown in University of Washington, Seatle, WA, United States - 4-1-26 metaG | ecosystem: Host-associated > Plants > Roots > Rhizosphere >... | reverse complement strand
CAGCAGGCGCGTCTCACGCCGGACTTTGAAATCAAGGAGACCAAGGACGGGTTCGTATTCAAGGCCGACGTGCCGGGGATCAAGGAAAAAGATCTTGAGATCACCATGACCGGCAATAGGCTTTCTATCAGTGGCAAGCGCGAAGCGGAGAAAGAAGAGAGCAGCGATAGCTACTATGCGCGGGAGTGCTCCTATGGAGCGTTCACGCGGGTGTTCACCCTGCCGGAGGGAACCGACAGCAACGAAAATATTCGCGCCGAACTCACGCAAGGCGTGTTGACGCTTCACCTTCCGAAGCGCCCTGAATTGCAGCCGAAGCGTATCGAGGTAAAAGTCGGCGACAAAGCCAAGTCCTAGTTCTTGTCCCCCGTGCGGCGGCGTGCAAACCACTAACATCGCCGCCGCAATGGGGGCCTATTTGAACACATCCATTGGAAAACCATTGAAAGACAGGAGAAGAAGCGAATCATGAAAAAGCGACTATTGATTGCAACGCTGGTTACGATTGGGGTATCGGGTACCTTGGGCACCGCGAGCGCGCAGATTGCCGGCTCCACAACACTTGGAATCAGCGTGGTTGAGGCAACCCACCTTGCACTTGGGTGGAGTGTCAAGAAGAGCATCCTTGGCAAGTGGGTCTACAACGAAGCCGGAGACAAAGTCGGCAAAGTTGAAGACATCATCATCGCCCCCGACAAGAACGTCTCGTACCTCATTATCGGGGCGGGCGGCTTCATTGGCATCGACCGCCATGATGTAGCCATCTCCGTCGCCGCCCTTCAGGATAAGGGGGGCAAGCTTGTCCTCCCAGGGGCAACCAAGGACATCGTCAAGTCGATGCCTCGTTTCGACTATGCCAGTGACACCACCCAGCGTGACGAGTTCGTGGCCAACGCCAGAGCGGACATGGCGAAGGCGAAGACACGGGTCGCCGACCTCAAAAAGAAGGCAGCAACCGCGACGACCGATGCGAAGGCAAAACTCGATAAGCAGGCTGAGGGACTCAATAGCGACCTGAAGGCCGCGGAAGACAAGGTGGCCGAAATGAACCGAGCGGCCGCGCGTCGATGGAGAGACTTCGAAGGAGACGTAAACGCGGCAATGGCGCGGTTGCGAAAGTCCATCGAGACATCCGCTAGTTGAATCGGGCCGCAGGCGCATGAGGAAACAGCGGTCGCAACCCCATGGGGAAAAGCACCAAAGCGGGCGTGCGGGGTGGTTGCGTGCAGCGGTGCTCGGGTCGGACGATGCCATCGTATCGACCGCGAGCCTCATGATTGGGGTCTTGGCCTCCTCAGCGTCGCGGGAGGCCGCCCTCATCGCCGGTGTCGCCGGGTTGGTCGCAGGAGCGATGTCGATGGCCGTCGGCGAATACGTTTCGGTCAGTTCGCAGCGTGACGCCGAGCGGGCGGACATCGCGCGGGAGAAACGCGAGCTTGCCGGGCAGCCGCAAGCCGAGCTGCGCGAGCTTGCGGCGATCTACGTCAAGCGTGGTCTCGACGAGACGCTTGCGATGAAAGTCGCGGAGCAACTGAGTGCTTACGACCGGCTCGGGTCACACATGCGCGATGAGCTTGGCATCGACCAGACAGCCCTCGCGCGACCGATGCAAGCAGCGTGGATATCGGCCGCGAGCTTTGCGTCGTTTGCCTTGATTCCGATTGTGGCGCTTCTCGTGTCGCCACCATTTCTGCGTGTCCCCCTGATCGCCGCGTTTTCGCTTGCGAGTCTGGCAGCTCTAGGTGCGCTCGGCGGTCATCTCGGCGGCGCTCCGCTCGTTCGCGCTTCGTTACGAGTCACGCTCGGCGGAGCTCTGGCCATGGCTGTGACCGCGGCTATCGGCCTGCTCCTTGGCACTTCTGTGGGTTAGAGTCTTTGGCGGCGAGTACCCACAAACAGGGTTTACGAAAGCGTGGCGAGGGCTTCTTTGCTGAACCCAATCAGTTCGGACGAATGCCCCTCGTGGATCTTCTGCGCCCACCCGGCATCGGCGAGCAGGGCACGGCCCACTGCCACCAAGTCAAAATCTCCCCGGTCATAGCGACGTAGCAGCTCATCCAGCTGGCTGGGGGTCGAGGATTCTCCCCGAAAGGCAGCCAAGAAGTCGCCGGAAAGTCCAACCGAGCCCACCGTGATGGTGGGTTTGCCGGTCAGCTTCTTGGCCCATCCTGCAAAATTCAGATCAGACTCGGGGAACTCCGGCTCCCAGAATCGGCGTTGGGAACAATGGAAGACATCCACTCCCGCCGCCACCAACGGAAACAGCCACGCTTCCATCTCCTTGGGCGTAGTCGCTAGCTTCGCGGCAAAATCCTGCAGTTTCCATTGCGAGATACGAAGGCAGATTGGGAAATCCGCACCAACTGCCTGGCGAACTGCCCGGATGAGCTCCACAGCGAAGAGAGTGCGCTCCGCCAATGTCTTTCCACCGTAGCGGTCGGTGCGCTGATTGGTGGGATGCCAAAAGAACTGGTCGATCAAGTAACCGTGTGCACCGTGAATTTCGACCGCGTCGAATCCCAACGCCTTGGCCGCCGCCGCCGCTTGCGCAAATGCTTGCACTGTTTCGGCGATATCGGTTTCTGTCATCGCGACGCCCCCGAGCTTCCCTTGGGCCACATAACCCGACGGTCCTTCGAACGGAGCGGGTGGCAGCCAGCCGGTTTCCTTGGGTGCGACCACACCCATATGCCAGAGTTGCGGTGCCATGAGGCCACCCGCCGCATGCACTCGATCAATTACAGTCTTCCATCCGCTGAGTGGCTTTGCGCCGGAAAATCTGGGAATGCCTGGATCGTTGGATGACGCGGGGCGATTGACCACAGTGCCCTCCGACACGATGAGGCCGACCTCGTCCTTCGCACGACGGGCATAGTAGTCGGCCACGTTCGCAGCCGGTACGCCTCCGGGAGAAAATGAGCGTGTCATGGGCGCCATGACGATCCGGTTCTTGAGTTCCAGCGACTTCAAGCGGAATGGCTGAAAAAGTCTTTGAATATTCATTGAGTATCCTTGTCCCATCGCCGACGTTCAGCAAGACGCGTGCCGCACGCAACAGTGGCAGGTAAACCGAGCGCGACGGCGTACGTGGGTCGAAAGAATCAGTCACGGTCCTTCAATTTGAACGACTTCCTGAGCCATGTTGATTGCGTTGGCGACCTACCTAGGCATGTGGGGCAGTAAGTACTTGAACTCACAGCCCGTCATGTGCGGCCCGGGATCTGCATCAGCCGGGGGGACAGACCGCATTCCGCACATCCCTAGCACGTGGGACGTGCAAGCAAGAGCTCTTGCAGAAAAGGGAACATCGACATGACGAACGATATACTCCAGGTCCGTCCGAGCCATCCACGGCTGAGCCGACAATTGATGATCCTACTAATTTCGGCAGGCGCGCAACTTCCGCTCATGCGGTCTGTCCATGCGGCGACCGCGCCAAGAGAAGTGACCGACCACGGCATCACAGCCGCGGTCGAGCGCGGGCTGGTATTTGAAAAGGGAGTGTTCCCGAGTCGGGTTGATGTCAGCACAAGCGAAGGGATTGTCACCCTATCCGGAGCCGTCAGCAACATCCTTGCCAAAGAACGTGCGGTCAAGATCGCAGAAAGCATTCGGGGCGTCCGAGCAGCCATCGACCGTATCAGCGTGACTCCGGTGGCACGCCCAGACACAGACATCCGCAGGGATATCTTGGCGGCGCTTCGGCAGGATCCAGCAACTGAATCCTACCGGCTGAGCCTCTCCGTGGAGAAATCGGTGGCCACGCTGACCGGCACGGTTGGGTCCTACACTGAAAAGCAGCTCGCCGTCCGCACAGCCGCAGGCGTAAAGGGAATCAAAGAGGTTCGCAACGACCTCGCGATCAACTACCGAGCGAAGCGGACCGACTTGCAAATTGCTGCCGACATCAAGGCTCGCCTCCAATGGGACATCTGGATTAATGGAGAGGTGATTGGCTCAACGGTGAAAGAGGGCAAAGTGACTCTCACGGGCACCGTGGGCAGTGCTCTCAGCCGATCGCGAGCTTTCGACGATGCCTGGGTGAACGGGGTGATCTCTCCAGGGGATCCATGCCGAGGCCGAGCGCGTGTCTGCGGTGATGGGCGAGATCGTCGCGGCATCGGAAGTGCAATCACGCGACATCCGCCAAGTTGACGCCGGAATCGCGGAAATGAACCAGCTTACGCAGTCGGTTGCCGCGAACTCCGAAGAATCGGCGTCGGTGGCGGAGGAGCTTTCCAGTCAAGCGCAGGAGGTGCAGGGTCTGGTCCGGGTTTTCAGGCTCACAGCGAGTTGCACCGAAGGCGCGACGTCCTCCCGCGATGGAAGCCAAGACGCTTCCGCGGGCTTGCCGCTGTAACAGATGCGGACCTTGGGTGCGTCGTGGAACCTGTTCGCTCGATACGGCACAGTGTCCGCTAAAACAGAAATCGCAATCGTGCGATCGACTTTGGCTAGCGAAGCCGAGGGCGCGAGACTAGTCTTCATCGGTTGACCACAAAGGATCTTTCGATGTCAGACCACGGCTTGCGCGTCTACGATTCGATTCTGCACATGCTCTCCAGCGTCGATAACCCGACGCCCATCGTGCGCTTGCAGCATGTGACGCCCTACAAACACACGCAGGTCTACGCGAAACTCGAATGGTACAACCCGTTCGGTGCGGTGAAGGATCGCGTGGCTGCAAACCTCATACGCGACGCCGAGGAGCGGGGCGAGAAGATCGAGAACCTGGTCGAGCCGACATCCGGGAACACCGGCATGGGTCTGGCCATGCTCTCGAATGCCAAGGGCTACAAATTCGCAGCTACGTTGTCGAAGGAGATTCCGCTGGAGAAGCGCGCGGCGCTGCGGTTCTTCGGCACCGATCTGCACGAACTCGACGACACGCTGTGTCCCATGCCTGGGCAGCCCGAAGGGGCGATGGCCAAGGCGACCGAGCTGGCCGCGCGTCCAGGCTGGAAGCAGCTGAACCAGTACAAGAACCCGGCGAATCCAGATGCGCACTTTCGCACGACGGGGCCAGAGATCTGGAAGCAGACGGGCGGCAAGATCACCCATTTCGTGGCCTCGCTCGGAACTTGCGGCACGATCACGGGGACCGGGCGGTTCCTCAAGACACAGAACCCCAAGGTGAAGGTCCTGGGGGTGTACCCGACCGACGGCCACGACATCCCGGGCGTGCGTAGCCGCCGGGCGTTGCGCCTGACCGATTTCTTCAAGCCCGAGGAATACGACGGCACCATCGAGATCAGCGACAAAGAGGCCTACGGTCTTTGCCTGCGCCTCAATCGGGAGGAGAGCATCATCGCGGGGCCGAGCGGCGGGCTGGCTTTGGCGGGCGCGTTCCGTCTAATCCCCGACGAGCCGGGCAATATCGCGGTCGTGATCTTTCCCGACAACGCCTTCAAATACATTTCGTCCTTTCAAAAGCACCTGCCAGAGCTATTTCCAAGCCAGAAGGCCGAAGCCGCCGCCGTCCCCAGCGATCCGTTCGCACCGCATTTGCAAGCGGCGTTCGACTTCGCCGAGAGCGGGCCCGATGTCATCGATGTGTTCGAGGCCAACGATATGATTGCGTCGGGCGTTCCGCTCATCGATGTGCGCAATCCGGACGAGTTCGCGCGGGCGCGCATCGGCGAGGCCCGCAACGTGCCGTTGCCTGCGCTTTCGCAGGGAGCAACGGAGGGCCTTCCCACCGATCGCAGCGCCCCCGTCGTCACCATTTGCGCGCGCGGAAAGCGCTCGCTTTATGGTCTCCTTTTGCTCAAGGCGCGAGGCTACCGGAACGTGAAGAGCGTCGCGGGCGGCATGGGCGCGTGGGCGGAGTCAGGGCTGCCGATCCAATCGGGGCGCTGAGCGGACTCTGGCTGGTCCGTCGCGAAAGAAAAAAAGCCAAAGACGCAATTCTTTTATACTGGACACGCCCGCGAGCGTGCGCTATCTCTTCCTATGTAGGCTGACTCCCCGTGAACGAGCAGAAAGGAGGTGGCCGATTCCAACAGACTGCGACTGTAGCGGCGGCGGGTGGAAGGCCGGGGGCGAGGTGCCTAAGTCACCCTTGCGCACCTCGTCCCCGGTTAGGTTGGTTCTGCCCGGCACGGGTTTCGACAATCGCGCAGCAATAGCGCTGTCCCCCGCGCAGCACGAAATGCGCAGCCGTTGTTGCCTCAGAGGCATGAAGGGGTAGGGCGCAGAAGACACCGGCCACAGTAGACGCGGAACTGCGTGCTTGTCGCTGTCGATGAGAAATCGGACTTGCCAGGCCCTCTTGTTGCATAGGTCCTTCCATCACGATGAGCAAACCCTCTACTGCATTTGTCCAGGACGACTATCAGATTCCAGATCACCCGTTGCACGAGACGGTGAAGGGCCTACTCGCGCAGCGCTACGGCGCCGCGCGGATCCCTGGGATTTCTGGCCTCAACGATACCTTGGAGCATCTCCTCGCGCATCGATCCGTGCGCCGGTACTTGCCCAGGCCCGTGTCCGATCAAACCCTGGAGTTCTTGGTGGCTGCCGCGCAATCGGCCGCCACGTCCTCGAATCTTCAATTGTGGAGCGTGGTGACCGTGGCCGATCCCGAGCGCAGGCGCGAGTTGGCCAAGGTCGCGGGCGGGCAAGCCCACGTCGCGCAAAGTCCGCTATTCTTGGTGTGGCTGGCGGATCTCCATCGCGTCTCCGAAATTGCCGACCGGCGCGGGACAAGCAAAGGTGGCATTCCGTACCTGGAGACATTCCTCAGCGCGGTGGTGGACACGGCGCTTGCCGCGCAGAACGCAGTGGTCGCGGCCGAGTCTTTGGGCCTTGGCACGGTCTACATCGGGGCCGTCCGAAATCAGCCCAACCGAGTTGCCGAGATACTGTCCCTGCCCCCGAATGTATTCGCCGTGTTTGGAATGTGCATCGGCTGGCCCGACCCAGAAATTCAGACCGCCATCAAGCCGCGACTGCCACAGGAAGTCGTGCTCCATCGGGATGTGTACCGCTCGGTGGAAAACCATCTCAGAAGTTTGGAAGTCTACGACCGGGAAGTCATCGCGTTTCAGCGCCGGACCAAGAGCTCGAGCCAGAAGTCGTGGACCGAGAAGGCCGCCGAAAGTATTGCGACCGTGCAGGCCTTGGGTGGCCGGCACGTTCTTCGCGACGAGCTTCTCGCTCGCGGCGTTGGACTAGAGTGATGTCGCCAGCGACAAGAACCTAGCCAATTCCTTCGAAAAGCGCCGTCGAGATGTAGCGTTCGCCGGAGTCAGGCAGAACCACGACGATGGTCTTTCCCGCGAACTCGTCCAGCTTGGCCAGGCGCAAGGCAACGGCGGTGGCGGCACCGCTGGAAATGCCGCTCAGGATGCCTTCGACGCTCGCCAAGCGGCGGGCGGTTTCGATGGCTTCTTCGTCGGTGACCTGCTCGATCCTGTCGACGACAGACAGATCCAGTGTGTCGGGGACGAAGCCGGCGCCAATGCCCTGGATCTTGTGCTTTCCCGGCTGCAAGGGCTTGCCCGCACGGAACTGAGTCAGGACTGGACTGGCGGCCGGCTCAACCGCCACCGAGATGATGGCCTTGCCCTTGGTCTTCTTGATGTAGCGTGAAACGCCTGTGATGGTGCCGCCCGTGCCCACTCCCGAAACCAGCACATCGATGGCGCCGTCGGTGTCGTTCCAAATTTCGGGCCCAGTGGTCTGCTCGTGGATGCGCGGATTCGCCGGGTTCTTGAATTGCTGGGGCAGAAAGTAGCGGTCGGGCTCGGCAGCCGCGGTGGACTCGGCGCGACGGATGGCCCCGGGCATACCTTCCGCGCCCGGGGTCAGCACCAGGGTCGCGCCGAACGCGGCGAGCACGCGCCGACGCTCAAGACTCATGGTCTCGGGCATGGTCAGCGTCAGCTTGTAGCCGCGCGCGGCGGCCACGAAGGCCAGTGCGATCCCGGTGTTGCCGCTGGTGGGCTCGATGATTTCCTTGCCGTGACCAAGGACGCCGCGCTCTTCTGCATCCTTGATCATGGACGCGCCGATGCGGCACTTGACCGAGTAGGCTGGATTGCGGCCTTCGATCTTGGCCAGGATGGTGGCCTTGGCTCCCGCGGCGATGCGGTTCAGTTTGATGAGTGGCGTGTGGCCGATGGACAGGGAGTTGTCAGCGAAGATGGTAGACATGGTGGCTATTTCCTTTCGACGACGACGAGAACCTCTTCCGCGTGGAGATTATCCTCCGGGCGAAGTATGCGGACGGAGCCTTCGGAAAAGCTATGGCCCGAGACGATGCGCACGCCGGATGCCTCGACCCAGTCGAGCAGATCCTGCAAGGTGAACGGGTGGATGTTGTCCGAGTCGTACCAGGGATAGGGCAGGCGTTCTGTCACCGGCATGCGGCCATGGGCGACCAGATTCACGACCACGCGCCAGTGGGCGAAGTTGGGAAAGGACACGATGCCCCGGCGACCCACCCGCAGCATCTCGCCCAGCATCAGCCTGGGCTTGGCCAGGGTTTGCAGCGTTTCTTCCAGCACCACGACGTCGAAGCTGCCGTCGGGAAAACGGCTCAGCCCTTCGCCGAGATCGGCCTGAAAAACCGGCACGCCACGCAGGGTGGCGGCGAGGACCGCGTCCGCGTCGATCTCGACGCCCTGACCGCGCACCTGGCGTTCGCGTTGCAGGCGTTCGAGCAATTGTCCATCGCCACAGCCGAGATCCAGCACGCGCGCGCCCGGTTGAATTTCTTGGGTGATGATTTCATCTTGCCAGCGGACACGCGGGCTTTGCCCGGGATTTGCCCGGCCGCGGCTAGAACTTGCAATCTGAATCACTTCGGCGATCCGCCATTCGAAAAGTCCTGGCGGCAGCCGTTCGACCTCGCGCTCGGCGAGCAGGCCGGGATCGATGCGGGGATCGTCTGGGAAAGGCATGGCTTCTAGTGGGAAAGAAATCCGTTCACGAGAGCGGTCACGGATTCGGGCTCTAGCAGAAAGGAATCATGGCCAAAGCGCGCGGACACGTTGGCATAGGTAACCTTCTTGCCGCTCTCGATGAGCGCCAGGGCCAGGTCGCGACCGGAGTCGGGCGGGCAAAGCCAGTCGGAATCGAAGGACACGACCAGCACGCGCGACTGGATTCTCTGGCACGCTTTGGTGAGTTCGCCGTCACCCCACACGGACGCATCGTAGTAGTCCATGGCGCGCGTGAGGTACAGGTAGCTGTTGGCGTCGAAACGCTCGACGAAAGCTCGGCCCTGATGGGCCAGGTAGCCTTCCACAGCGAATTCCACGCCGAAGCCATCGCTGGGCGCCAAGGTGCCTGCCTCCAGACGCCGCCCGAACTTTTGCTGCATGCCCTCATCGGAAAGATAGGTGATGTGCGCCAGCATGCGCGCCGAAGCCAGTCCCGCCGCGGGGAGCTCTTTGCCATAGTAGTCGCCATGAGCGAAATGGGCGTCGCCAAGAATGCAGGTGCGGCCCACGGCATTGAAGGAAAGTCCTTGCGCCGACAGTCGCGCCCCCGCCGCCATGATGATGGCGCGCTCGATTCGCTCGGGAAAACGCAGCGCCATCTCCAGCGCCTGCTGGCCGCCCACCGAACCACCCACGACGGCGTACAGACGTTCAATGCCGAGGGTATCGAGCAGCCGCGCGTGCAGTGCTGCCCAATCGCCGATGGTGACTTTGGGAAAGCGCAAGCCGTAGGGGGTGCCGGTCGCCGGATCGATGGAGGAGGGCCCGGTGGTGCCGTAGCAACTGCCGAGCACATTGGGGCAGATGACGAAGAATCGTTCGGTGTCGATGGCTTTGCCCGGCCCAATCACGGCGTCCCACCAGCCCGGCTTGTGCGTGCGCCACGTCCTGCCTGCGCCCAGCGCGTCCCGATCCCAGCCCGCTGCATGTGCATCGCCCGACAGGGCGTGCGCCACAAACACTACGTTGTCCTTTCGCTCGGACAGGACTCCGTAGGTCTCGTATTCCACGTCGATGGGGCCGAGCCGGCCGCCGAGTTCCAGGTTCAGATGCGACTCGGCGCTCACGAGCCGGATGGTCTTGGCTTGGGTCAGGCCGACAGAAGCGGCCGTCTCAAGTGGATTGAGCGGGTTTTCGTCCGGGATCGCGGGTGGCGGGTCCCGTGTGCGGAGTGCAGAGGCCGGCTCGACGTTCATGGGTTGTCATCTCCATGTGTGCTTGCCTGCCCGACCATCAAGCAAGTTTGCTAGGGCTCCGGTTTGCCGTCAAGACAAAGTTTTTGTAAAAAAGACATGTGTCTACCGTCACGATTGACTCAGTCCGACCCGGTCCCATCGAGCTTGAGCGCCGCTAGGATTCCTTCTACGGCCTGTTCGACCATCTTTGCCAGCTTGGATGGTTTGATGTCGTCGATGCCGAAGGGGTTGCCTTCAAGCTTGTAGAATTGATCCACCGGGATCACTTCCAGGTCCAAGTTGGGCAGGAGATCGTGCAGCATTCTCGAGGCGCACTGAATGGAGCAGCCTTCCAGGACCGTTGCGCGCGCGAAGCGACGAAACTGCGTGCGTTGCGCAAGGCCCTTGGCGGATGCGTCGTCGAGTTCGAGCCGCACCAACCGTTTGGGCGACAGTCGTTGACATACGGCCTCTGCCACCAGCTTTGCGATGTCGCTGCGCACGCAGCCGCTTTCGCAGGTGAAAAGGGCCAACGGCTTGTCGGAAGCGTCCGCCCGGGCGTCCGCGGAGCCGCGCCCCCCGGACCTTCTCGGAACGCGGATAATCTCGACTCCCGAATCGCTACGCGGTCGTAGGAGAGATCGGCGAGATGGGCTTCGTGGCATCGTGGTCGCAAGGGCACTTTCGGGTGCCCGCAGGCTGGCGTTCTACACTTTTCCGCGTCTACTGCAAGGTCGCGGGTGGATCCATAGTTCCGCGACAGCGCAGAGGGTCGGTCGTGGCCGTAGACGTAAACGTGGCCGGTGCCGTGGCCGGAGTGATCACCGTCGGCCACGGCACCGCCGACGACCAGGCTACTGACTCATCAAATCAGAGAAGATCAGCTTGCCCGCCCAACGCTGGGGTTGGACGAGCGACGTGCATCCGGCTGAGTCGAAGCACTGGCGGAAGTCGCCAGTCGTGCCTGGAACCGGGGTCATCACGCTGGGATAACCACAGGCACCCAGGCCCCCAGGGCCGCCGCTATCCTGGGGCCAAAGCGCCCACGCCGTGTAGGAGATCTGATTCTCCGTCGCGTACTTGAGCAGAGTCTTCACGAATGCCGAGGAACAATCGAACGTGCCAAATTCGGTGGCGATGAGCGGACCGAATTGGTTCATGGGCAACACGTAGGTGGACCAACCGCCAGACTTGGGGCTGTTCCAGTCCATGGCGTTGCAGGCCGTCTGGCTCAGTGCCGAGCAAACGCTGCGGTCGCCGCCGCACAAACCGTTCGTTTTCGTGGCTGGGTTGTACGCGGTGGCCACCCAGTGACAGGGAGGCATTTTCTTGTCTTGGCTGGCGGCATAGCCGTTTTGGATGCAACTTGCTCCGCCAGGCAAGGCTGCACCGCTGGCTTTGCCATAGACGCTGTTGTCGGGATAGTAGGCGCAGTAGCCCGATTCATAGGGATCGGTGGCGCTTAGGTCGGTGTCGCCAGCGCCGATCTGGCCACAGCAGGCACCGTGTTGGTAGGGATGGAAACCGTAGGCGATGTTGGCGTACTTCGTCTTCCACGGCAGGAACTGATCGGGATAGGCCAGCGGCCCGTATTGCGGCCCGAAGCTATAAGCCCAGTCGAGTCCATTGACGATGATGATGTTCTTGGCCTGGGCGGTGTCGCGAATCGAGGCAATCCATTGACTCATGACCTGGGTCCACAGATCCCACGAATAGTCCTTTTCCGCCTCATTGGCGCCAAAGGATGGGAAGGGCGTGACGGCCTTGCGCGTGTAGGGTTCATTGAATAGTTCGAACCAGACGCCACTGTCTGCCTTGTAGTGGTTGGCGACGTCGGTCCACATGGCGTTGATGGAGTCCTTATTGTAATAGGCGCTGTGCAAGGTCGCACCGTCGGCGTTCGCGATGGCGCATTCCCAGGTATTGGCGTCGTCGGTGTACCAATCCTTGGGGGCGCAACTATCGACGCCGTTGACCTTATTCATGCCGGTGCAGCCGTCTTCGTAATCGGAGTAATTGCGCGTTTGCCCGTTACTGACGAACGTGCCACGCTGAACGTTGGTGCCCTTGGACATCTTGGCGATGGCCCACAAGTGCATATCGAGGATGGCGACCTTGCCTTGACTACGCACGTGCTGAACCGCCAAATCCACCCAAGACTTGTAGTCCGAGACTTTGTTTCCGCCCCAATCTTGCACCATGTAGTCTTGCGTCCAGGCCGAACCGCAAATGGGAATGCGAACGACGTCGGTCTTCCAATTCTGCACCAGCGTATCCACCACCGTGGTGAGCACCTTGGGGGCATTCGTTGTCTCGTTGCCTTGGCCCGACAGATAGAGCCAGAAACCGGCGCCCGACTTGGTTTCACGTGTTCCAGTTTCGAAGCCCGTCATCGAAACACCTTGCAGTACGGTTTCATTGCCGTCGGGCGAGACGAAGACATAGCGCTTGGTGGCTGGATCCCAGGCCGTGCGCCAGGTGTTGGGCGTGGTGTCCAAGAGGACTTGTCCCGTGCCCGTGGGATACGTTCCCCCGGTGAACGTCGCCTCGCCGCCATCGCTGACGCCGGTCGCAGCGGTCGTCGCCGTGATGGTCGACGTGGCGGTCGTGGTGACGGTACCGGTATTGGAGGTGGTTTTGCTGGTCGTCGCCGTGGCGCTTGCCGTGCCCGTGGACACGCTGGTTTGGTTCGTCGTCCCCGTGGAGCTCGATGTACTCGTGCTCACGGCCGTTTGTGTCGGGTCGACACTCCCGGTCCCTGTCGTGGTCGATGTGGAGGGAGTGGTCGTGGTGGCCGTGAACGTGCCCGAGACGGTCACGGTTTGCGAATTGGTCACGGTTTCGACGTAGGTCACAGTGGCCGAGGCCGTCACGGTGCCAGCAATCACGCCGGTAACGATGCCGGTGTTCGAGGCCGTGGACGTGCTTGTAACGATAGTGGTCGAACTACCAGTGACGACGACGGTGGCTACGTCAGTCGGCGTACTCGATGTGACTGCCGGGCAAACCGGCGCGCTGACGGACGTATCCGTCGGTTGCGTCGAGGCTGCCAAGGGTTGCTTTGAGGGTGTAGTCGAGCAGGCTGCCCCAAAGGCCAGCAACAGAGTCGAGAGGGCCCACGAGCTGCGAAGGGTGAATGGTGTACTTCTCATAACGTCCCTTTCTTCTAGGTCCATCGTCCATTGGGTCAGGCAACGCCTAAAGTGGTGGGTAGGCGTTCGCCATCAACTCTTGGAACTGCGCCGAGAACCACGTACCAGCGAGTGGAGAATTCGGCAGTGCACCTGACATGTTATTGCCGTTGCGGGCGTTTCCGGTGTACGTCGGATCGCACATCCGGTCGAAACCTTTACCCTGGTCGTTCGCAATCACCGAACTGGCGCCATCGGACTCGCCCGGTGGTTTGATCCAAACGTAGGCGTGGATGCCGTTGGCCCCGACCGCTTTGGGCCGTTCGCCGATGCCCGCACCGCTTTGATTGCACCAGTTGCCAAGGTGAATACGTCGATCGATCCTCGAAGCATCGATCATGGTGTTCACATCGGTGGAGGTGCTTGCGGCGGTTGGTCGATTCGGGCCGCCCCACCCGTTGCGGGAGGTGTCGATCAGCATGCCGATATTGGAATTGAATCCGGCCGAGATCAACCGGGTTCGAAACGCAACGGCGAAGCTCTGCTCGTCGACGTAGCGGTTCCAGTCAATCCACTTGGACTGCCGGGTCGTGTCGGTCACGGTGATGAAGGGCTCGACCAATGCCGAGTAGTTGGCGGTGTTGGTGATGAATCCCGTCACCGTGTCGAAGCCGCCGGTCGCGGCCTTGGCCGCGGTCGCCATCATGTCCGCGGTGGCGCCGAAGTTGTCGTCCCACCCGATCCAGCCGTGGTGTGCAGCGTCGATATAGTTGTAGGTATTGGGCAAGGCGTGCAACTTACCGAGCGCGTAGGCAATGCCCGCGACGTAGTTGCCGTTGGCCTTCATGGTGTCGCACATGGGGGTGGCGCCTGCCGAGCTGCCGGTGTTGGTTACGAGGTTGGGAAGCGAGTCAATCTCGATGATGTTGATGATGCGAAGATTGATGTATTTCGCGTCGCTCATGAGAAGGGCAATCGGGTCGATGTACTCGGTCTTGTAGCGTGGAAGATCGGTTGGGCCGAGCTCGCCGTTAGAGGACAGCGCGGCGCAGTCGCGGCCGGGCAAGTTGTAGATGACGAACTGGATGTAGCCCGCGCCCTGGGCAACCGCGGCGTCAAGGTGAGCACGCAAGCCCATTGCGGTGCTGGTGCCGGCGATGGCGGCGATGCGATCGAGCCACACACCAGTTGGGTTGTTCGACACCCGGCTGCCACCGGCTTCGGCATCGGCCTTGGCTTTCCAATCCGGGTTCACGTATCCCGTCGCGCCCTGGTATGGATTGTCGACGCGCGGAATGGGCGGCCCCGTGTAGGGCGTCACGGTGGTCGAGGACGCCGTCGCGGTGGAGGTCCCAGTTGTGGTTGGCGTCGTGGTCCCCGCGGACGTGCTCACGGTGGACGAAGTTGCGGTCGCCGCGGAAGTGGAGGTGGATCCAGAGGCATTCGTGCTAGCGCTAGCCGAGGTCCGCGTGGAGATGCTCGTCCCTGTGCCTAGACGAGTCTGCGTGGCGGGTGTGATGCTAGTGCTTGTGTCGGTCTGCGTGGAGGCTGGTGTGGCCGAGGTCATGGTGGCGGTGAAAGTTCCGGTGGTTGTTACGGTTTCTGAATTCGTTACGGTTTGAACATAAGACACCGTGGCCGAGGCCGTAACGGTGCCTGAGATCA
>Ga0265314_10003596_pt1 | contig 14927 bp, 12 predicted proteins | sample 4126metaG_FD_203106 | JGI IMG/M metagenome (GOLD analysis project Ga0265314, IMG submission 203106) | Rhizosphere microbial communities from Carex aquatilis grown in University of Washington, Seatle, WA, United States - 4-1-26 metaG | ecosystem: Host-associated > Plants > Roots > Rhizosphere >... | reverse complement strand
AAAGTCCTCGTGAAGGGCAAGGGGACCAATCTCCCCGACGGCCTCACGCTACCGGTTGCTGCGGGCGACCTGCCTCTGCAGATCCAACTGCGCAACAACCAGACCGGCGTTTGCTTCGGCAGCTCGTTCGCCACGCCGAAGAAGAACATCGTCGGCCAGTTCAAGGCCAAGACTCCGTAAACTCCGCATTTCGCTTCAACCACCGCGTCGTCACCCCGGCATCAGCCGGGGTGACGATGTCCTTGAGCAGGTTTCGTTAGCCGCGTGCGTCACGCCAGTCGGGAGTGGGGGAATTCATGGGACAGAAGAAGAACGAGCTTCCTTCCTTGCGGAAAACTCCGCTCGATTTTCTCAGCCGCGACGAGGCTCGCCAGGCGGTGAAGCCGGTTGCAGCGCTCGACGCGTCGGAAGCCGCGGACGCGCTGCGGACTGAGCCCAACAGCGAGAAGATGCTGTTGGCGCAGCACATGTCGCACGCGTCGCACGGTTCGCATGGCAGCCACGGCTCGCACGGCAGCCACGGCTCGCACGGCAGTCACGGCTCGCACGGCAGTCACGGCTCGCACGGCAGCCACGGCTCGCACGGCAGTCACGGCTCGCACGGCAGTCACGGCTCACACGGCAGTCACGGCTCACACGGCTCGTGGTGAGATCGCACATGCCACTACAGACTCGTAGCGCTAACGGAGGCGTCGTCATGATAGCAGCACAGCAGGCGATGAGGCGTGCGGGCGTTGCAGTGGTGGCACTGCTCGCGTGGAGCTCGAGCGCCGCAGCTTTGGTGATTACCGGTGGGCCGACATACAGCCTGCCGGGAGGTGGGACGTGCTCGGTCAGCGGGACGCCCTGCCAGACGGGTGGCGCAACGGTGACCTGCAGCGGGGTCAGCCTGAGCTCGCACACCAAGGTCTATTTCGGCGTTCGCAACGACGCGAATGTGAACGGTCAAACAATGACCGGTACCGCGCCGGCGGGCGCTTCCGGGGCGGTCTTCCGTCTGGCGAGCTCGACTACGACGACCATGACGTACACCAGTACGACCAGCGTCACGTCGAACATCACCAGTCCGGCGACCCTGGCGGTATCCAATCAACTCTTGCTGACGCTGACTTCGGGTGCGGCCTCGGTCGTGGCGACGGGCGGCACCCCCGCCAATGGCAACAACGGCGACATCGGTGGACTCTTCGTGGTCAACAGCGGCTCGTCGTTCGCGGTCCGCGTCGAAGTCAAGGCGAGTGACACGTCGTTCGCCCTCGGTGCGGCGTGCCCCGCGGTGTACGACGCCTCTCATGCGACGCCCGGCGCGGGCGGCGACATCAATAAAGTCGACCTTGCCTTCTATTACTCTGACTGCGGCGACGGCATCGTTGATAGTCCTGAGCAATGCGATCAAGGGTCGGCAGTCAACGGAACCGTCGGATCGTGCTGCAGCTCGACCTGTAGCTTCAAGGCCAACGGTACGGGCTGCACGGACGACGGCAACGTTTGTACGACGGACAGCTGCAATGGCTCCAGCGCCATCTGCCAACACCCCGCCGGGAATTCAGGGTTCACGTGCCGCGCCGCTGCCGGCGTGTGTGACGTCCCCGAGACCTGCAACGGCACGAGTACCGCTTGCCCGGGCGACGCGAAGAGCGTCGCGCTCTGTCGTTCCTCGGCTGGCGTATGTGACTTGCCTGAAAGCTGCAACGGCGTGAGCAACAACTGCCCGGCCGACGCCAAGAGCACCTCGACTTGCCGCGCCTCTGCCGGCGTCTGCGACTTGGCTGAAAGCTGCGACGGTATCAACGACAACTGTCCGATCGATGCCAAGAGCACCGCCCCCTGCCGCCTGGCCGCCGGGGCCTGCGACGTTGCCGAAGTATGCAACGGCGTGAGCGACACGTGCGGTCCGGATGTGCTCCGCCCGAGCGGCTTCGTCTGCAATCCAGGCTCTGGCGATAGCTGCGATCCAGACGAGCTCTGCGACGGCAGTAACGCGGCTTGTCCTCCGGACACGATCACGCCGAACGGCACCACCTGTCGCGCCGGCTCCGGCGACAGCTGTGATCCAACCGAAACGTGTACCGGCGTTGCCGATGCTCCGTGCCCGAGCGACGTCGTTCTGCCTTCCACCGCAGTCTGTCGCGCCGGTTCCGGCGACAGCTGCGATCCAGACGAACACTGTCCTGGGACGGCCGGGCAACAGTGCCCGTCGGATGTCGTGACCGCTGCGTCTACGGTCTGTCGTCCGGGATCGGGTGACTCGTGTGACCCGGACGAGGTCTGCAGCGGAATCGCTGGCCAGGCGTGTCCGGCGGACAGCCTCGAACCCTCGACGACGCTCTGCCGTGCAGGCTCAGGCGACATCTGCGACCCGGATGAGTTCTGTCCGGGCGTTCCGACCGGCACGTGCGCCGCGGATATCGTTTCTCCGCCCACGACAGTCTGTCGCGCCGCAGCTGGAATTTGCGATGCGGCCGACATGTGTACCGGCACCCCGGGCAGCGCGTGTCCGAGCGACGCCAAGCTGCCGACCTCTTCGGTGTGTCGCAACGCGGTCGATGCGTGCGACGCTGCCGAGCATTGCGACGGATCCTCCGACACCTGTCCGCCCGACCAGCTGGAGCCGGACAATACGCCGTGCCCGAACGGCAACTTCTGTGACGGTGCGGAGATCTGCCAGAGCGGCGTGTGTATCGATCAACCCAATCCGTGCGTTGTCGACGCGATTTGCAATGAGACCACCGACACGTGCGACACGGACGCCTGTCCCGCGACGCCGCGTCCGTCCTGCCGCACCTCGGTGAAGTCGCTCCTGGTGATCAAGAACAGCACCACCGACAACACCAAGGACAAGATCATCTGGAAGTACATCAAGGGTCAGCCGACGACGAAGACCGACTTCGCCGACCCGACCGCGGCAGCAGACTATGCACTGTGTATCTATGCCGGTCCCTCGCAGACTCTGGTCAGCACGATACACGTGCAGCCGGGCTCCAACTGGTCGCTCGCCGGCAGCAAGGGCTACAAATACAAGGACCAGACCTTCGCATCTGACGGCACGCAAAAGGTAGTGGTGCAGGGAACGGGTGTGAGCGGCAAGACCAAGGCCTTGTTGGTGGCGCGCGGACCGAATGCGCCTGATCCGCTCGACGGACCGATGATTAGCGCACCGGTCACGGCACAGCTGATCAACTATCAGAACGGGCTCTGCTGGCAGGGCAGCTATTCGACCCTGCAGAAGAGCTCGTCCACCCTGCTCAAGGGCAAGCAATAACCGGCGAAATCAAGGTAGGCATTCTCAAGAGACGAACGTGAGTCAGTGTTGACCTCAGGAATTTTGAATTGCGGCTGGGTCGGGCGCTGTGGTAGCTCCGATTCCGGACGCAAAAAGGAGGAGCGGCATGCTGTCGCGACGTGATTTGGTTGGGAAACTGGCGGCCGGTACGGCTGCGGTTTGCGCGGTTGGCGTAGCGCGCGCGAGCTTTGCCTCGAGCGGTTCACAAAAGGCCTCGACTGGCGCAGGCGAGCCCGCCCAAGGTGCAGAGCTGGCAGGTGCCGGCATTCCGCCGCAGGGCCGCATTGACGTGGTGCTGGATGGCGGGCCGCCGCTTACCCTCGCAGCCGAGCAGCCGTGGGAATTGCTGCGTCCGCTTTCACTCGGCTCCGCCGTGGCGCATGGATGGCATGTCTCCGCCCTCAGCGGCTCGGCGAACGGCTCCTGCGTTTTGACTCTGCAGAACGACCGCGGCCGCTCGCATCGCGTTCACATTTGCCGAAACGACGGCAATCCGCAGGGCTTGGTCTTCACCAAGGAGTTCGATCTCGTGGTGATGAACGGCGGCGCTGGCGACCTTCCAACCGAGGAAGGGTTTGCGCAGGCCGTGGGTCAAGTCGCTCACGTCCTGGCAGGCAACGAGCGGAGCGGCGGCGCAATCGCCACTTCGTTGCTGGCGCACAATGAGCGCCTGGAGCGTTTCTCCGGGGCTGAGGATCGCCGGCTGAGGTAACTGTGGCGGTACAGGAAGGCACGCAGGAGTCGCGTCTTGGATTCACGCAGGGTACGGACCATATCTCATTCGACATCGATGAGACGGTGTACCCGCTTGAGGCGCTCTACGGTGCGTCCTACCTGTTCCTCGACAAATGCTTCGTGTTTCTCTCGCGGCCGTCGCCCCAGGCGGTCTCTGTTCGTCTGACGCTTCGTGATGCGGGCTCGCCGGCTGAGTTGGATCGACTCGCCGGCGAGTTCGCGAACGAGCTCTTGTCCCAAGTCGCGCGCTTGCGACTGACGCAAGCGACGGCGCGTATTCGCGAGTACTACACCGCCGCCGCGTTGCGTGCGGCTGCTTCGGCGCCCTCGGTCGACGACCTCCTGGCGGAGCTCGAGGCGGAGGAGCTGCTCGAGGATCCTCTCGAGATCATGGTGCCGTGGGAAGAGAAGCACGGCGCCAAAACGGACGACCCCGCAACGAAGTAGGTCCGAGACGTCGATTCATGCTCGAGCGGATCACCTTCGATCGGTCGCTCTATCTTCCCGAGGCCGTTGAAGCGGCGGCGGAGGCGTATGCCGGGCATGCGCAGATTGAGCTCGTGGCCGGCGCCGATGCGGTTGTGGCAACGATTCGCGACGTGCGCGAGCACGATCCGCAGCTCGTCGCGCATGCGTTCTGTAACCACGTCTTGCACGAGACCATCGCTCGCCAGCGACAAACGGCGCTCGACGAGGCGGTCTAGTGGAGCGACGTACACTGCCCGTGGCGCCGCTTGAGTTAAATGAGGATGCGCTAGGGTTCTTCCGCTGGGGACGAGTCGCGGGGCACATGATCGTGTCCAACGACGCGGGCGATTGGGCACGGCTGACCGATGCCGAATTCGCCGATCTGCTGGCTGGTCGCGTCGTCGATGGTCACGCTCGTTTCCTCGAGCTGCAGAGCAAGGGCTTTCTGCGCGACGGATTGGATCTCGACGCGCTTGCGAGTCGCTTGGCGCAGCGAAGTCGCCAGCTGCGTCGTGGTCCGTCCCTGCACGTCGTAACGCTGACCGCAGCCGATGCCGCGATGACGGCCGAAACGGCGGCTGCGATCGCCGAGTTCATCCTGCAGACCACGTCGCCGTCGGTCAGCGTGGAATTTCAGGGCCACGCGGGCGAGCCCCTGCGAAATCTCGCGGCCTTGCGGCAATGCTTCGAGACCGCGCAGCATCGCAACCAGCGCTCGACAGGCAAGACCCTGCGATGGCGCGTCCTGACCAATTGCAGCGCGATGACCGACGAAGTCGCCGACTGGCTGGTCGAGAACGACATCACGGTCGTGACCAGCCTCGATGGTCCTGCGGCACTGCACGACGCGAATCGCCGCTGGTTCCCCGGCAGCCCACATGCGCTTGTCGTGCGCTGGATCGAGTATCTGCGGCGCCGCGCCGCCGAAGCGGGCCGCGACGCGCGTGTGCCGGTCGAGGCGCTGCTGACGACCACCCGACAGACGCTAGGTGCGGCGCGCGAAGTCGTCGAGGAGTATGCGGCGCAGGGGCTGGCGACGCTGCGGGTTCGACCGCTCGATCGCGCGCGTTTCGCCGCCGACACATGGAACGCGATTGGCTACGGTCTGGACGAGTATCTGCCGTTCTATCGGCGCGTGCTCGATGCGGTTCTGGAGGTCAACCGACGCGGCGTCTCGCTCAGCGAGCGCACCGCCGCCGCGATCCTCAGCAAGATGCTGACCGGCGACGATCCGGCCATCGTCGACCTGCAGTCGCCGCATGGCGCCGGCACCGCGCAGCTCGCGTACGATTTCGACGGTCGCATCTTTCCGTCCGATGAAGCCCGTATCGTCGATGCGATGGGAGACCCGTTCTTCGAGCTCGGCCGAGTCGGCGAGCTGGCGATGCAGGATGTCGCTCGCCATCCGACCGTACGCACGATCGCCGCCGCCTCGTTGCTCGATGCGCAGCCGATGTGCGCGGACTGTTGGAACAAGCCCTTCTGTGGGTTCAGCCCGGTGCGCAATTTCCTGACGCAGGGCGACCTGGTCGGCCAACGCCCGCACTGCGTCGAATGCAAAGAGCACATGGCGGTTTCTACTCGGCTGATGGAGCTGCTGGCGGACGCGAACGACACGGTGACGACGCAGACGTTGACGCGCTGGACAGCCGGGCAGGCGGGTGAGGGTCGGATCGGCGCCGACGCTCCCTAGTGTCCTGTCCCGAAGTTCCCTGACTATTTCGGCGAACGATCGACGTCTCTGGCCAGGCGCGCCGACAGCGTAATATTGGGAATATTTCCAGGAGGCGCGACGGCCGCAAAGCAGCGTCGCGGCCGGAGAGAAATAATTAGCGAACTTCGGGGACAGGACACTAGGTACAAACGCCACCCGACGCGGTGCGCCGTGGCGATTCGTTGTTCGGAGAGGGGTGTAGCATGAAGAGTTGCACGGCGAGCTTGTTCGGATGCGTCGCGCGCGGCGCGGTGCTCATCGGTGTGCTGAGCGCAGGCCCGGCGGCGACCCTCGCCCAGCCCCAAACGGAAGCTTCAACGCCGGTTGCGCCCACAGCGATGCCGACGGCGCCGCTGACGCCGCCGGCGCAGGGCGCCGGATCGGGAGTGAAGGTCAACTCGCTGCTCGCGGGAGTGAGCGCGGCGACGTGCGAGAAGAATATCGCCGTGCTGACCGGTAAGAATACGGATCAGGCATTGCTGAAGAGCGCCGACGTTCAGGCGTTGGCGAGCGCGGTGCCGGACCTCCCCACCTGCGGCGCGATTGCGGCCGACTCCGACGCGCTTTGCAAGATCCTGCCGACCGGCGAGGCGGGGGGGAAGAAGAAAGACGACCCCCGCCAGTCGTGTCGGAAAACCTGGGCGCAGTTCCATGAGCTGCGCAAGGAGACCGGCAAGCCCTTTGTCACCGAAGTGCAGCTCGAGGACTGCCGCGCTTCGAAAGACTCGAAACCCTATTGCGACGCCATTGCCGAGGCGTTCCGCACCGGCGACCCCGACAAATGCCCGCATGGCCCGGTGGAGCTGATGTGCAAAGCGGGCGTCACCTTGGATCCGTCATTCTGCCGCGGGCCGGGTACGACGACTGATGACGAGGTGAAGCGTTGCCGCGAGGACCTCGACAAGACGCGCGCGCTGACCAAAGGCCTGAAGGTGATGGCAGAGTCTGGACAACCGCTCGATCGACAATTCGCCGCCGCCGCGCTCGGCAAACCCGACGCGTGCGCGCCTTTGGCTGCGGAGGCGATGAGCGCCTGCACGAACGGTACTGCGAAGGCCCCTGCCAAGGCGCCGGCGAAGCCCTGAGCCGACTGCGACGGCCGTTCCGTCCGCAGTCGTCGCCACCTGCTGCAGCGCCGGCTAGGTCGCCGTGGCGGTGACGATGTCAAACGCTCGAGTCGGGTGGCGCGGCGCGGGCCTGCGCATCGCGGCCGGCGTCGTCGCGGCGTTTGTCCTCGCCGAGCTGGCCACGCGGATCGTTACGCGCTCGCCGTGGTCTTGGCAAAGCCCGGATAGCGACCGGTACGTGACCATCGATCCGCAGATCGGCCGCGTGCCGCGGCCCGGGCTGTCGATCCGTCATCCCAAGGGCTTCACCATCACCACCGGCGAGTACGGCACGCGCAGCAACGCCAATCCACCCCCACAGTCAGAGCGGCCGCTCACGCTTGCCGTCGGCGATTCATTCGCTTTCGGCGATGAGGTCAACGACGCTGAGTCTTGGGAGGCCGTGCTGGAGCGTCTGTCCGGCCACCGCGTCATCAACGCCGGCGTGCCGGGCTTTGGCCTCGATCAAGCCGTGCTGCGCGCCGAGCAACTGGCGGCGGTCTACGCGCCGGACGTCATCATCGTCAGCTTCATTCCGCACGACGTGCTGCGCTGTCAGATGTCGTACTGGTCGGGGCACGCGAAGCCGTACTTCGACATCGACGGCAGCGCGCTGCGCCTGCGCCCGGCGCCCGTCGCACCGCCGTCGCTGTTGTCGAGAGTCAAGGGATTCTTGTCGCTCAGTGTCCTTCTGGACTTGTCATTTCCGCAATTCCTGCACTGGGACGGGCCGCGCGAGCTTGCGGCGCACGCCCGCGGCCGCGAAGTCGCGTGCCGCCTGATGGAGCGTCTGGCCCAGCTGGGCGCCGAACGTCACGCGTTGGTCGTGGTGCTCGCCCAGCCCCAGGTGCCGGACGCCACCGATGAACAGCTCGAGCTCAAGGACGGCGTGCTCACCTGTGCGCGCGCCAACGGCTTGGTCGTGTTGGATCTCTTCCCCACGGTTGCCGCGCTGACGGCGGAGCAGCGCGCTCTCTTGTTTCACGGCCACATGAGCGCGGCTGGCAATCGTCTGGTCGGCGAAGCGTTGGCCAGGCTTCTCGCCGACTCAGGTCTGCCGACCCCTCAGTAGCAGGCGTCAAAAACCGGCTGGCAAGGCTGCAGGTTGTCGTCGCCCCAGGCCCGCGTCAGGTCGGGCGCGCGGCCGTCGGAGCGGCTGAGCAACTCGGCGCGCATCGCCGACCAATAGCCGCGCATCGGCGGTTCCGGCACGGCGCAGCGCGGCGGCGCGAGTCCCTCTCCGGTGGCGATGCGCGTGTAGAAGTCACCGAAGACCAGGCATTCCATCTGCATCGCAGCCAGGCAGTCAGCGGCCAGCTGCGGGTCGGCGAAGTCGTTGCACGCGGCGGAATTGCCTTTGCGATGAGTTCCGTACACGTAGGCGTACGCTCGCCGCTCCGCCGCATCGAGCTCGGCCGGCGGCTCGCCGGCCACGCTGCCCTTCTGGCGCCAGTTCAGCTCGCGGGCGATGCCGCCGATGCAATCAAGGCGTTGGTCCGCTGTCGTGAGCGAGCGACACCGCGCGATCGCATGCTGCTCTCGGGTGTCGCCCAGCGCGGCAAAGCCGTAGTCGAACTCGCGCTCGAATCCCTCGCCGAAGCGCCAGGAGCACACTGCCCCGACGCGGTTGTTCCACAGCGCCACCGCCTTGGCGGGGTTCCACGCGAACGCGTCTGGCCTGTACAACAGCAGCGCGATGAGTGCTGCCGCGATGCCGCTCCACGCCGCCGCGCCGCTGCCCCAGCGCGTCGCCACCGCATTGCAGGCGTGCGCGACCAGCAGCGCAAACAACACCGACAGGGTCGGATAGCCGTAGATCACGTACGCATCGAGACCCGTCTTCGCCATGAATGTCAGCGCGAAGAGGTGCAGCAGCGTCACGCCGACGACCAGCGTCAGCGCAACTGGCGGGCGAGCGCCCGCCGAGCGGCGCAACGACCGACAGAGCGTCGCAAAGCCCGCCGCAACTGCCACGCCCCAGACGCCGAGCAATGCCGGTCGGTACTCGCCGAGAAACAGCAGGGTGTCGACGAACGCACGCGGGAACGCCTGCGAGTTGCGCTCGCCCTTCGATGCCACCGTCGCCCATCCCATGACATCGCGGCCGGCGCGATGCTGTTGCAGCACCACCAGCAGTTCCGGCGAGACGCCAAGCACGAATCCCGCGAGCGCTGCCCCGAGCCGTGCGGGAGCGCGCCAGGCCAGCCAAAGCTCTGCTGCGGCGAGGACCGGGACGACCAATACCGTGCCCTTGTTCAGGTAGAGCGCGAGGCCGACCAGCAACCAGAAGGCGGCGGTCCGCGCTGCCGAGCGCGTGTGCCAGCGGGTCGCAAACAGAGCCAACAACAGCGTGTCGATGGCGGACCCTTCGGCGTGATTGCCGACCGCGTAGGTCGAGAACAACGTCACGACGCGCGGCGCGAACGCGAGGCTCACGACGAACGCCGCGACGGCGCTGCCGCGTACATACCGATCGTACCAGCTGAGCTCGTCGAGGCAGCGCCGCAGCAACGCGAGCGCCGCGACCGCCCCGGCGGCGACGATCGCGTGCGTCACCAGCTTCAGGGCCAAGACGCTCTGTCCCAGCAGTGTGAACGAGATCGCGGCCAGAAGCCCGCTAAAGAAGGAGCCGTTGTCGTATTCGTTTGGCGAGTACGCCAGCAGCGGAAACCGTACACCGTGCGCGAGCACGTCGAGCGCGATGCCGCCGATGTGGCATTCTTGATCCATCTGTTGCACGAGATGCGCCCGTCCGACGAAGCGCGTGCAGAAGAGCAACACTGCGAAGCCGACAAACTGCGCGAACAGGAGAGCCGCAGTTCGCAGCCAGGCTGGAACGGCGGCCGGGCGTGTGCCGGTCATCGCGCGATCAGCCGAGCGGATGGCGCGCAGGCATCAGATTGGCCGAGCCGTCACGCCGACGCCGCACCCGACGCTCGGCGCACCAGCCGAACCCACCGACCACCGCGGCGGCGATGCCCCACATCTGCGCCGCACCTCCCACGGCAACGCCGGCGTGCAGATGGTCGACGGCGAGCCCGATTCCGACCAACGCCAACGGCGCACAAAAGACGAGCGAGGTGCGCCACGGCGACAAATGGATTCCCAGCCGGATGAGCTGTTTGCCTATCCGTGCCGTATCGCGCAGCGGGCGGATCTTGCTGCGGCCGATGCGCGTCTTGTAGTCGACCGGTTCGAAGTAGACCACCAGCTGCTCGGCCAACGAGGCGACGGTAATGGTCGTGGTGAAGCTGAATCCGTCCGGCAGCAGCGACAGAAAGCGCTCCGCGATGGTGCGGCGGAAAACGCGCAATCCGCTGTTGAGATCCGGGATCGCGGCGCCGGTGATCCATTGGGCGAACTGGCGAAAGCACCACTTCACCGCGCCGCGCGCCGGCGTCGAGTGCACCTCGCTGCCGACGCGTGCGCCGACCACCATATCTGCGTTGGCACAGCGCGTGACCAGCGCTGGAATCGTCACGACCGGGTACGTACCGTCGGCGTCGACGACGACGATCAGCGGATGGCGAGCGGCGGCGATGCCTGTTTTCAACGCGGCGCCGTAGCCGCGATTGTGGGCATGGCGCAGCACCGTCAGCCCCTTATAGCCTGCCAAGATCTGCGGGGTCGCGTCCGTCGAGCCGTCGTCGACGACGACGATCTCGTACGAACGATTGGCGAACGATAGGGCCTTGGCGATGGCGTCGAGCGTCGAGCGCAGCGCCTGCTCTTCGTCGAAAACCGGGATGACCACGCTAAAGCCGTTGTCGACCTGATCCATGCCGCCCGGAGCATCGCGCGCAGGCCGGTCAGCGCCTGGCGATCGCACGTCGACGGGGCTCATGTGGCTGCGCGTGTGGATGGACGGCGAGACATACAAAGCGGAGTGTGTGGCAGCCAGCAGCCGAATTCCAGCGTATATCGGGCGCGTTCTCTATACGGGACGGCCGGGCAGAGGGCCAAACCGCAGGCGTCAGGGATGCGAACACGCTTGCCCGGCCGTAGCCAGCGGTCTAGCGTTCGCCGGCGTGGGCGGCGTCGGTACTGCGGGTTGGCCGGGCGACGGCAAACGGGGAGCGCGTGGAACGCCAGGCCACTGAGCGGGGTCTCGACGCCATCGCGCGCCATTTCGTCGCGCCGTTTCACGACCCGCGCTTTGCCGCCGCCGGCTGGCGCCTGGTCAGTTGGGATGCCGAACAGGGAATCTGCCTTCTCTTCGAAGGCCATGCGGCGCGCGTCCTGCTGGAATTCGAGCGTCGCAACGACGCGCTCGAGTGCTATGCGCGCACGGCGCGATTCAACGTCTGCGCGCGTCGCGACGCGGGCGGCGGCGAGATGACCGATGCCGACCGTCGCTTCGTCGACACCGTCATCGCAATCGTTCGAAAGCGCGAGGCGGCGCTTCCCGACCGACCGCGCCCGCCGGCCGAGCGCAAGACGATGGTGCGCGAGGTGCTCGTCGAGCGGCTCCTGATGCCGGAAGGGGACGATCGCTACTACATCAATCCGTACGTGGGCTGCATGATCGCCTGTCCGTTCTGCTACGTCGCCGATCGCGCCGATTTCTCGCGCAGCCTGGAAGGCTTGCCGCAGTTGCCCTGGGGACACTTTCTCGACGTCAAGGTGAATGCTGCCGAGGTGTTGCGGCGCGAAATCCAGGCGGTCAGACAGGGGATCGTGCGCATGAGCCCGATCGTCACCGATCCCTATCAGTCGGCGGAGCGCCACTACCGCATCACCCGCCAGTGCTTGCAGGTGTTGCTCGAGACGGAGCTGGTACCGGTGCTGCTCACGCGGGCGCCGCGCATTCTCGACGACCTCGAGCTGTTGACGCGCTTCCGGCGCTTGCTGGTTGGCTTCAGCCTGCCGACCGACGCGGACGAGTACCGGCGCATCTTCGAGCCCCACTCCGACCCGATCGAAGAACGCTTGCATGCGCTGCGCGCGCTGCACGCCGCCGGTGTCGGCACTTTCGCCGTCATTCAGCCAGTATTGCCGATGAACGCCGATCGGTTGGTCGAATTGGTCGCTCCGTATGTACGCGCGGTGCGGCTCGACCGCATGTACTTCGGCGACAAGATGCTGCGCGTCTATCAGGACAACGGCCTCGCCGAATTCGCCACCCCGGCGTATGCCGACGCCACGCTCGAGCGTCTCGCGACGGGCTTTCGCGCTCGCGGCGTGGTGGTCGATCCCTTGGACGACTTCACCCCTTTGCTTGCCCCGTAGGACTGCCCGACGGCCGCCTGCCGCCATCGGGCCGCCAGTCGCCCGCCGCGCAACCATTGCGGCATTTGAGCTCGCTCACTACGCCGTCGCCGAGATGATGGCCCTGCCATGGATCTGACCACCCACATTCAACGGTCGATGCTCGCACCCGCGGGCCTCTGGACGCCGCTGACCCTTGGGGCCCTGCACCTGGTGGTCGCGCTGCTGCTCGTGCCGATCGTCTGTGCCTGGGCCCGGCACCCGGGTCGGCGGAGGGTGGCCCTGTCTGCGGTGCTGAGCGTCGCGGCCGTTGCGGTCGTTTATCTGAGCAGGGTGCGGCCGAGTGACATTCCAATCGAGTGGATCACCGTGCTGCACGAGGGGCTCGGCTACAAAACCATTCTCCACCTCTACACGCGCGGTGTGCATGCCGGGGTGAACTTCGCCTACGTTCTCGGCTGTATCGCGCGTGGCCCCACCGCCAACCTGCACGAAGTCGTGTGGCTCAACGTATTCTTGGCGTTCGTCAACGCGGTGATCTTTGCGCACGTTGCGGTGCGCATTGCCGGGGTGACGTGGGGCATCGTGTGGACATTGGTCTTCGCTTTGAACCCGGCCACCCTGCTGGCGGCATTTTCGGAGCTTCCGACCAATGTGTTGGCGCTCTACTTCTTCGTCGGATTGATCGCCTGGTTGGTCCTGACCGATCCGCTGCCGCAGCCACGACTGCTGCGCGCGGCGGGATACGCGGTGTGCGCCATCGTGACCTTATTGGTCAGCCTGACACGTCCGGAGCTTGGCTCGATCGGTCTCACCGCCCTTGGCCTCGAAACCATGCATTGGTTGGTGCCGGCCGGCACCTGGGACGCCGGCGTCGAGCGGCTGCAGGCCGTCGCGCAGCGCACGGTGGCGTTTCTCGCCGACCATCTCTTCGTCACCGCCGTCTTGTGCGCGACGGGCACGATCATCTCGAAAATCGGGTTGCCCGTATTGCTCGGTCGCCAGGAATTCGCCGGCCTGTATCCGCTCAATCCATCGGCGGTCTCGCTGTTCGCGTTTCTGCCGATGCTGCTCCTGCCGGTCGGAGTCGCGCTCGCCATATTCTTCGGCTACCTGCACGCCGCCCGACACTTTCGCCGCTTCGGCGGACTGGCGCTGTCGCTGTTCTTTCTGATCCGCATGTATTTCGCGGCGCAGAATCAATATTACGAAATGGGCCGCTACCTGACCTACGTATTCCCCGCGCTCTTTCTGCTCGGGCTCTACGGCTGGCCGCAGTTCAACGCGCTGGCGCGAGCGTGGCAGCCGAATTGGGCGCGTGCGGCGCGCATTCTGTACGTCATGGCCTGGTTCATGCGTCCGTTGCCGGGGGTGCCCGATTTCTATCTGCGCCCGCAATTCTATCCGGACGGCGGTCTCGCGCAGTTTCTGCCCGACCTGAACCTGCAGCACGAAGTGCGGGAGATGTTGCGCCTCACCGAGCAGAGTCCGGAATGCGTCTTCGTCGGCCGCGTGGTGATGAACTACGGCCAGCCCGAAGAAGCGCCGCAATACGGATTCGCGCTCTTCGGCGGGCCGATTGCGATGCCGGTGTTCGTCGACGAGCACGAGGCGCCGCTCGGCGATGTGATCGCACGTGCGGCGCCGAACGCGACGTGCGTGCGCCTCTATCTCGGCGGCGACTGCAACCTCGTGCGCAGCGACGGCTGCAGCGATTTCGTCGCAGGCCACCGCTTGATCGAGGAGCAGCGTTTCGGCTCGCGCCCGTACAACAACTCGTTCGACTACGGCACACAGAAATCGGAGATGGTGATCGCCGAGTACGCGTGGCCCTGAGCGCCGTGCCGGACGGCTGTGAGCAGCGGACCGCCCGCGACGCTCAGCCGTCGGTCGGCAGCAAGCCGTCCGCGACCCACGTCGAGGCGGCGACGCGGCGACGACTGTTCCACAGCTGCGCCACGACGAAGAAACCACCGCGCACGAACGACAACACGCGCGCAAACGAGCGCAGATCGCGCAGGTGCTCGAGCACTTTGCTGGGCCGCAGGTAGAAGCGGCGCAGCGCCTGTTGCTGCAACTCCAGCATGCGTTGCTGCGAGACGTTCTCGAGGTGGTGAACCGGCGCGGTGTACGGGCCGTATTGCGAGTAATCGCGATTGTCGATCAGCCCTTTCTCGTCGAGCTGGAAGTACACCTCGCTGCCGGGAAACGGTTTGAGAAAGACGAACTTCGCGTACTTCGGATCGAGCTCGATGGCGAAGTCGACAGTGTCGCGAATGCTCTGTTCGGTGTCGCCGGGCAGCCCGAAGATGAAGAATCCCCACGTCTCCAGACCGATGTTCTTGGCAATGCGGATGGCCTTGCGCACCTGGTCTTTGGTGATGCCCTTCTTGACCAGCTTCAGGACCTCGTCGTT
>Ga0265314_10003595_pt1 | contig 14928 bp, 10 predicted proteins | sample 4126metaG_FD_203106 | JGI IMG/M metagenome (GOLD analysis project Ga0265314, IMG submission 203106) | Rhizosphere microbial communities from Carex aquatilis grown in University of Washington, Seatle, WA, United States - 4-1-26 metaG | ecosystem: Host-associated > Plants > Roots > Rhizosphere >... | reverse complement strand
TCGACCGCGAGGCTCTGCTCTAGCGCGAAGGGCACGGTGGCGCTGGCCCCAGAAGGAAGTCCATCGATCACGCCCTGGCCAAGGAAACCGCCCTCGCCGAAGAACGCCAGGGGGCCGCGTTCGAGCACGCCGCCGGTCTGGTTGGTGAAGCGGGCCACGCGAAAGGGGTGGGCGGCCGAATCGGGCACGCCGGGATCCGGGGCGAAGAGAAAAGAGGACTCGCCCGGTACTTCTTTGTCGAGCAGTAAGAGCATGGTGGCGCTGCCGTTCGGCACGGTCACGGGTTCGGGCAATTCGTAGCGGGTGGCGCCGCCGGTGACCGCCACGGCCGCGAGCGCAGCCAGGTTACGCGGGCGCGAAGGCGCGGCGGGGTAATACGAGTCCCTTGGTCCTCGAAGGGCATAAAGTCCCTTGTTCTGCATTCCTGCGCCCCGGCGCATGGCTTCCGCCTTTTTTGCTGGCGCAGCGGCGGCTTTGGGTGCCTCCGCTCCTGACGAGGCAGCCTCAGCCATGTCCATTTCCATCGCTGGGGCCGCGGCCGGCGCGGGCGGCGGCGGAGGCGCCTCGGCCAGGCTGGTTTCGGACTGAGGCACCACGGCCATGACCTCGTTGCCTTCGACCAGAATCGGCCGGCTTGGGATCACGGGCGTTTCCAACTGCGTCTGCAGGGCCAGCGGTGCGTCCGCGACGACGGTCAGCCGGGTGTTTCGCCAATCCTCGCCCGAGAGGTTCTGTACGATGCCCCAGACTTGCAGATGAACTTTGTCCTTTTCCAGCACCAGGCGGTACGACGGCCGCCACACGGGCGCCTCGGCGATGTAGCCCACGGCCAGATCGTGCTCGCGGCCGTCGAGCTCCATCACGACCTTCTCGAGACGCTTCTTGGGATCCTTGGGCGCGGCGGTCTTCTTCGGGTCGGCGTCGCCGGGCGGGGAATCCGCCTCGTCTTCCCTGTGCAGAGGGAAGGACGCGGCCCGCACCGAGCTGCCGCCCTTTTCCATCACGGCGAAGCTCGCCAGGAAATCGCCGACCTCGTCGCCGCGCACGCGGAAGCTCACCCGATCGCCGGTCACCCGGCCTTCGCGTTCGAAATAGGCCACGCCGTTGCGGTAGATGACTACACGCTTGAGCGCCAGTCCGTCGACTTCGATGGGCGGCGAGGTAGCGCATGAGCTAGGCAGAAGCGAAGCGATACCAAGGGCGAGCAGCGCGCGATTTGTCATGGCCGCGGATCATCGGCCAGTTTCACACCCGGCGCAAGCGCACCTGAAAACGCCGCCGCATGCGCTAGGATAGCGCGCAACCCATGAACGTAGGCTACCTTATCAATCAGTACCCGCGCGTGAGCCATAGCTTCATCCGCCGCGAGATCGCCGCCCTGGAACAGCGAGGGGTGGTCGTGCATCGCTTTTCGATTCGGCCGTGCCGCGACGAACTCGCCGATACCCGCGACCGTGCGGAGCTCCCCAAGACCACCGTCATTCTAAGCAGCAAAGTGCGCTTGCTGGCGGCTGCCGTGACCGTGGGCCTGCGCAACCCGCTCGGATTTGCGCGCGCCCTGCGCGAGGCCTTGCGCCTGCACGCACGATCCGACCGCGGCCTGGTAGCGCACATGGCCTATCTTGCCGAGGCGTGCGTTCTGCTCGGGGAACTGCGGCGCCGGAAGATTCGGCATCTGCACGCGCATTTCGGCACGAATCCCGCCGCCGTGGCGCTCTTGTGCCGATTGCTGGGCGGACCGACCTACAGCTTCACCGTGCACGGGCCCGAGGAATTCGACAAGGCGCCGCTGTTGGCACTTGAGCGCAAGATCGCCGAGGCCAAGTTCGTCGTTGCGATCAGTGAATTTGGCCGAAGCCAGCTACTGCGACTATTGCAAGCAGACCAATTTCCCAAAATACAGGTGGTGCGTTGCGGGCTCGATGTGGATCTCTTGAATGCCACGAAGGAGCCAATTCCAAATGGCGTGCGCCTGGTGTGCATCGGGCGCCTGAGCGAGCAGAAGGGGCATTCCATTCTGCTCGAGGCCGCTGCCCGGCTGGCCAAGGACGGGAAGAAATTCGAACTTGTTCTCGTGGGCGGCGGCGAACTGCGCGAAGCCTTGGAGCGAAGGATGCAATCGCTCGATCTCGGTGGTCGCGTGCGCATCACTGGCTTTGTCAGCCAAGAGCGCGTGGTCGAAGAACTGCGCGCGGCGCGGGCGCTGGTGCTTCCCAGTTTGGGCGAGGGCTTGCCCGTGGTGATCATGGAGGCGTTCGCTCTTGGCCGTCCGGTCGTAAGCACGTTCATCGCGGGAATTCCGGAATTGGTGATGCCCGGTCTTAATGGCTGGCTGGTACCTGCGGGATCGGTCGATGCGCTTGCGGCGGCAGTGGCGGAGGTGCTTGCGTGTCCCATCGAAACGCTTGAGAAAATGGCGGCGCAAGGCAAGAAATCGGTTCGCCAGCACCACGACGTGCACGCAAGCGCACTCCGTCTGGTGCAGCTCTTCGAGGGCACATGATCGCAATCCTCGATGTTCTTTTGCTGCTTGCTGCCGCAGCCTTCGGCATTCCCACGGCGCTACTTTGCGCCGAATGCTTGCTGGGGCTGTTGCCCCGGCGCCTGCGCCGTGAAGGCGTCGAAGAAAAACGTCCGACGATTGCCGTGGTGGTTCCCGCGCACGACGAAAGTAGCGTAATCGGCGCAACCGTCGAGCATCTTCGCCAACATATGGGCACCGGCGACACCCTTCTTGTCGTGGCCGACAATTGCGGCGACGACACGGCTCGAATCGCGCGGGAGGCTGGCGCAACGGTCATCGAGCGGGTCGACCCCGAGCTCCGCGGAAAGGGCTATGCGCTGTCGTTTGCAACCGCCTACCTGAAAGAACACGATGCTCCCGATGCCGTGCTGGTGGTCGATGCCGATTGCCGCATCTCCGACGGCGGGGTCGGCCAACTCGCTTCCTTGGCCTTGCAAACGCAACGGCCAGTGCAAGCCGACTACACGCTCACCCCGCCGCCGTCGGCCGGCCCGGGCGCGCATATCTCCGCGTTTGCCTTCAGGGTGCGCAATCGGATTCGACCGCGCGGTCTCGAACGCCTGGGCGGGGCCGTGCACTTGGCCGGAACGGGCATGGCCTTTCCTTGGGCCGTGTTTGCCGGCGCACCGCCCATGAAAGGCCACATCACCGAGGATTTGGCCCTCGGGGTCGAACTCACGCTCGGCGGACATGGGCCCATGCTCTGCGGGGACGTTCACGTGACGAGCGATCTCGCCCCCAATCACGCGGGTCAGGCCACGCAACGGCAACGCTGGGAATCAGGGCACTTGCAGACCTTGGCGAGGTACGTGCCCAGGCTCCTGGCGCAAGCCTTCGCGCAGAGCAAGCCCAGACTGCTGCTTTCGGCCGTCGATTTGGCCGTTCCGCCACTGGCCATGCACGTGACCTTGTTGCTCGGCGCCTGCGTGCTCGGGATTGCGGGATGGATTTTGGGAATGTCCTCGCTTCCGGCGACCGTGTTTGCGGCCGAGATCGTCGCGATGGCCGTCAGCATCGGCCTTTTGTGGTTCGTCGCGGGCCGCGACGTGATTCGCTTCGAGGATTGGCTGAGTCTTCCCGGCTACGTCCTGGCAAAACTTCCAGGCTACCTGCGACTCCTCGGCCGCAAGCGCCACCTCGATTGGAAGAAGACGGAACGCAACAAGTAGGCGGGGATCCCTTCCCTACTTCACCTCCGACTACCGCGTACGCGGAGATCGGCGCAAGAGCTTCACCTCCGTGCCGTCGATGAACCGCTGCTCCTGGACCACCTCGTACCTTGACCCGAAGAAATTCAGCACGTGGTGCAGGTTGGGCGATATTCCGTCCAAAGAGTCGATGTGTTTGCACACGAGCCACACAAGATCATTCCCCAGTCCGCCGAGCGCCTCTTCGATGGCACTTTCGGATGGGACCACCAGATTGTGGTAGTCAAGCCGGCCCAGCGGAACGGGACGCGGCAAGGGAACCAGGCGATTTTGACCGTGGTAGTAGTTGGCCAACACCAGGGCCTCGTCGCTGGGGAAGATTGCGATGGGCTGACCGGGCCGCTCGTAGCTCTGGATGTAGTGGGCAATCCGTCTGGCGTCGCCGCCCTTTGCCACCAAGCCAAAGCCGAGAAGTTTTAGATCTTCGTGGATGGCAATGCGGCACCTTTGCCAGGCGAGCGCTCCGTTGCTGACCAGCAGAAGCAGCACGCAGATCGCCGTCACTCGCCTGCCGAAGACGGCCAAGAGTGCGAAAAGGGCCACCGTCCCTGGCATGATGAGGAGGGTCGCATAGCGAAAAGGCTCGACGAGGTGCCGGCCGACGGCGATGCCGATCGCCCCCACCGAGAGCCCGAAGCAAGCGAAGCCGATCCACCAGAGGCCGAGAGCGCGGATGCGCGACGACCCGAAGCCGATCCTGCGGATGGCGACCGCGGCGGCCACCCAAGGAAATAAGCGGAAGGCCCAGAAAAGGACGCGCTGGCCGTGCGCGGAATGCATGTGCATGGCCCAGTCGCTGAACGCCGGCAGAACAATGTAGTCGCAACGTTCGAAGATGAACTGAAAATACTCCCGCACGGAATAGGGCGAAGGCATGGTGCCTTCGGAGAGCCGCAATTGCGCTGGTACCGCCAGGAGCAGTGGTGTCGCAAGCGCGGCCGCGAGCGCCATGGGCCGAAGGTATCGGACGGCGCCGCGCCAGCGTCCGGTGGCGAGCAGTGCCATCCACAGCGCGAGCAAGAGGAAGCCCAGGTAGTACTGCGTGTACAGGGCCAAGGCGGCGAGCAGGCCGAAGTAGATCTCGTCCCGCAGGCGCGCGCCTTCCGTGAAGAACGCCCGGACGAAAGCAAGCAGCAGGCAAGCGGCGAGGAGAGTGGCGAGCGCGTAGACGCGGATCTCGAGAACCGCGTACAGGAAAAGTGGGTGAAGGGCGAGAAGGGCGGGAAGGGCGGCCTCGGATAGATCGGGAAAGACCCGCCGCGAGAAGCGTGCACCAACGATGAGCGTGGCGGCTCCGCAGAGGACGGAGAAGAGCCGGGCGAACTCTGGGCTCGGATGAATAGCGCGCCAGAGGTGGAGCAGGCCAAAGTAGAGCGGAGCTTGTCGCTCGAAGTAAAATCCGGCACGGAGCGATTCGATCAGAGAAAGGGAGGATGTGCGGAGCGAATAGGCTTCGTCGACCCACATGGGCAGCCCGATGGCAAGCGGCACGGCAAGCCCTAGGTAGATGGCCAATACCGCAAATAGCGGCGCGTGACGTCTGGCCCAGCTCGGCGTCGGGAAGTCGGATTGCACAGCCGGTGATCGATCCAATCCAGTTTCCCTTAGCAGGACACCCACGGCTCCGCAAGCCGCCCTGGTCGGAGGAACCCCGGGGTACAGCGCGAGACTTTGGGGTGGGCAGGGCCTGGTGCGCGTGTTACACGAATGGCCGGTGAGTGATCAAGACGTTGAGGTACCGCGGACGGTGGCGTCGCTGTCGAGCGTGAAGGCGCGAATCGCCGCAGGTGCCAGCTGGACGATCATGGGCTACGGCGCCCAGCAAGTCATCCGACTTGGCAGCAACCTCGTGCTCACGCGCTTGCTGGTGCCCGAAGCGTTCGGGCTCATGACGCTGGCAACCATCTTCATCGCGGGCTTGGAAATGCTCTCCGATGTGGGCGTCGGAACCTCCATCATTCAAAGCAAGTCCGGTGACGATCCGCGGTTCCTCGACACTGCGTGGACGATTCAGATCATCAGGGGTTTCGTGTTGCTCTTCGCGGGCCTCATCGTGGCGTGGCCCGCGGCGCGCTTCTATTCCGAGCCGCGGTTACTACCCCTGATGGCTGCGAACTGCGTCGGTATCGCCATTCGGGGTTTCACTCCAACCCGGATCCACTCCCTGAACCGCAAGGTTCTGCTGGGACGCCTCACGGTGCTGGAATTCACGTGCCAGGTATTGACCACCGGGATCACGGTGTGCGCCGCCTGGGCCATGCGATCGGTGTGGAGTCTGGTGATAGGCTACGTCGCCGGAGATATCGCCCGAGTCACTCTCAGCTACCTCATGCTTCCCGGGCATCGGCATCGCCTTCATCTCAATCGCGAGGCTGCCCGTGAAATCGCCCGCGTGGGCCAGTGGATTCTGCTCAGTTCCGCGGTGACGTTCGCGGCGGGAAATCTCGATCGCTTGGCCATGGGGCGGATGCTGTCCGTGCGCGAGCTGGGGATCTACGGAATTGCCGCCAACTTGGTGGGTTCTTTGGTGACCGTTGGCCGCGTGGTGGGTTCCCGCGTGTTCTTTCCCATCCTGGCCGAGACCATCCGGGACGCGCCGGAAAAACTCTATTCGAGGCTGCGCAAGGCGCGCGTGCTCTGGGCAGTACCAACCTGCGCGGGTCTATGCGTCTTCGCCGTCTTTGGCGACTGGATTGTCCACGTCTTGTACCCACACGCGTTCCAGGATGCCGGCTGGATGCTGCGTATCCTGGCGGCCGGCTCGATCATGGCGGTTCTCAATCAAACGACGGGCGTGGTCTGGCCATCTTTGGGCGAATTCCGCACCATCACCATTCTCATGGTCGTCCAGGTCGCCACCATGCTGGCGGCCATGTTGATCGGCAACAGACTCTACGGCACGGTCGGTTTCGTGGTCGGTTATGCGAGCGTCGAACTACTCGTCTATCCCGTGCAGGCTGCGCTCATCGCGCGGCGCAAGCTGTGGCAGCCCGAGGTGGATCTCCCTGTGCTTGCTGCGAGCGCCATCGTCATCGCGCTCGGGGCGATCCTTCGATGGCGGTGAGGCGATGGCGGTGAGGCGATGGCGGTGAGGCGATGGCCGTGAGGCGATGGCGGTGAGGCGATGGCCGTGAGGTCACGACTTCACGCGCTCGCGCCGACCTGACGGTTTGAGGACCAGCGCGAGGACGCTCCACCATGTACGCAAACGGGTCGGCGTCTGAGCAATGGCCCGAAGCCCGAGCCGGATAGCCATGAACTTCAACCCGCGCTTGTGAAGACGCCAGGCTTCGCCGATCAGATGTCCTTGAATCTGCACCGCAGCCCGGTCTGGGCGCGAGTCGGACACAGGCGGCTCGCGCGGTTGGCCGCGCGCCAAATCGTCGGCTTTGCCGAGCGCACGCTGGGTGCTGAGCTCGCGCGCGTAGGCCTCGTAGAACTTGCGGCGATCCGACGCCTGGTTGTGGGTGACGGAAAGATCATGCAGACGGTAGTGGTAACTCGGGCGAACCCCGAACCAAACCCGACAGACCTCGGCCAGCCGAAACTGAAGATCGATATCCTCCGCACTCTCGAAATACTCGCGCTTGCCGCCAACCATGTCGAGGCATCGTCGTCGAATCGCATAGGTGCAAAGATGGGTGCGGGTGACACCCTTGAGCAGCTCTTTCGTGATTTCCTCTTCACCCCAGCTGGGATTGAAGAGGTGGGCCAGCTCGCGTCCGCTTGGCTCGATGGTTGAGAAACTGCCGCACACCGCACCGAACTCTTCGTGCCGAACAAGAAAATCCAGCTGCCAAGCCACCCGCCCCGGGGGATAGAGATCGTCGGAATCGCACTGCATGATGACGTCACCGCTGGCGTTGGCCAGGGCCAGGTTCCAGGCAGCGGACACCCCGCGACCCGGCCCATCCAGCCGACGCACGCGCGGGTCGCTGATGTCTTCCACGATGGCGCGGGATCGGTCGGTGGACTTGTCGTCGACCACCACGAGTTCAAGGTCGCAACCTTCCTGGGCCAGCACCGATTCGACCGCTTCGCGCACGTAGCGCTCGGCGTTTCGCATCGGCATGAGAACGGAAACCTTCGACATCGGTGTGGCTGCGTTTAGCACGAGCACCTGAAGATGCCCACGCCATAGAGTCGGAGCCTTGCGCAGTTCATGTGAGCGTTGACACGGCCATGGCACTGCGCATGGCAAGCGCCACCGCACCCACAAAGGTGGTAAAAAGGAACGCTCCTGGTAGCGACCGTGACCAGTACCTTCGCCGAAATAGTCCTAGCCCTTTCGATTCCGCTGATGGTGGGCGTCTTCTTCGTGATGCGTCCCGTGCCCGCTGCGCTGGTGGTCGCGCTCGGAGCCGAGATGTTCTTGCCCGAAGGCCCCTCATTCAAGCTCCCATTCACGCCCGCCTTCGGCAAGCACACGCTCCCCTATATGTGCATTCTGATCGCATGCCTTCTGCGCTACCCGGGCCGCGTCACGAAGCTTCCGAAAGAAAAGTGGATCCTCTTGCTTGTCCTTCTCCTGGTGGCCGGTGGCGTGCTGACCGGGCTCACCAATGGCGAGTCCTTGGTCTTCGGCAACGAAGGCCAGGTTTTCATTCCTGGCCTGAATATCAAGGACGGCTTCTACATGGGCATCTCCCATTTCGTAGCAGATTTCCTGCCGTTCTATCTGGGCTATGCGCTCTTCCGCAAACGTGAGGATTTCGACGAACTGGTGACCGGACTGGCCATCGCAGGATTGGTCTACATCCCCTTCGCACTGGTCGAACTTCGACTGAGCCCGCAATGGCATCGCTGGGTATACGGCTATGCCCAACACGATTTCGTACAAACCCTTCGCTGGGGGGGCTATCGCCCCATGGTCTTCATGTCGCACGGCTTGGCGGTTGGGCAATTCTTCGTCGCCGCCACCTTCAGCCTGATCATCCTGGCGAAATACCGGCGTTCGCTCGTCGGACTGCCGCTGCGGTTCCTGATATGGGCTCAATTCCTCGTGCTCGTGGCGTGCAAAAGCACCGGCTCCATCGTCTACGCTTTGGTGGGGATACCACTCCTTGCGTGGGCAAAGCCCAAGCGCCAATTGCTCGTTGCGGCCGTGATTGCCGGAATCACTCTGTTCTATCCACTATTGCGCCTGTCCGACGTCTTCCCTGTCACGAGCATTCTCGACGCAGCTCAAAGCGTGCAATCCGACCGTGCGGATTCGCTGGCATTTCGCTTCAGAAACGAAGACGCCCTGCTTGCCAGGACGCGCGAGCGCCTTTTCTTCGGCTGGGGAGAATATGGTCGCAACATGGTGCGCGACGAAAGGGGAGGGTCTATCTCCACTTTTGACGGACATTGGATTATCCGCCTCAGCGTGAATGGTCTGGTTGGGTTCATCGCCAGCTTTGGGCCGCTGTTAATTCCGGTCTTCTTGGTCCGCCGACGCTTGGCTGCATTAGACGACGCGAAAACCCGACTTTCCTTGGCTGGAATTGCTTTCACGCTGACCATCCTGACCGTGGATCTGCTCCCCAACGGATTGTGGGCCTGCTATCCCTATCTGATAGCCGGTGCGCTCACTCGCCGACTCCGCGAGGCTGTGGCGGAACAGCGAGCACATGAAGAAGCGCAATTCCTTGCCGACTCTTCTCTCGATGCTCGTGCATCGCTGTAGGACCATCCAGGCCGCGGCAAAGAGAGTGTCGACACCGTGGGCGAACGCCTATTCTCCATGTCAGACTACGCGCCGCTGCCATCGCAACGGCATTCATGAAGAATCATCAATCCGACAATATCCCTTCCCTGCGAAACGGTCCTCGCGCACCTCGAAGCGGCTACCTAGCGACGTTGGACGGCTGGCGTGCGATCGCGATCTTGCTTGTCCTGTTGCAACACGGACAAGGTTCGTTCTTGGCGGCCCATCCAGAGCTGCCACAGAGGCCGGTATTGGGTATTTGTGGCCTGTTCGGCGTGCGCATTTTCTTTGGTATTAGCGGCTACCTCATTACCTCAAGAATTCTCGAGGAAATCGAACAGCGGGGTGCACTCAGTCTCCGTGGATTCTACATCCGGCGAGCGTTCAGAATCCTGCCACCTCTGCTCTTGCTTCTTCTTGTGCTGGGAGTCTTGGGCGTCGCCGGAGTCGTGCCAATCCGACCGCTCGCGTGGCTGAGCGGCGTCCTGTTTTTCGCGAACTGGGTTGATAAGGGCTGGTACCTTGGACACCTCTGGTCGCTTGCCGTGGAAGAGCACTTCTATCTTCTTTGGCCCGGGCTTCTCGTGGCGATGGGAACGCGTCGTGGTTTCAGCATCGCAATGGTGCTTTGCCCGATCCTCGCTCTATGGCGATTGGTTGCGTGGAAGTACCACATCTATACAACAGCCGCGATCTATTGGGGCCGGACGGACATTCAGCTCGATGGTCTTCTCTGGGGATCGCTCTTTGCGTATGCCCACCGGTACTACCATTCGAAGTTCTGGACAATGCTGCAAAAGCCGGCCCTCTGCAATGCGGTCATCGGTCTGTTCCTTGTGTCCTCCCAATGGACTCCTGGGGGCTACAAGATGCAAATGGTACTCTATACGGCCCAAGCCTTTCTTGTCCCCATCATGCTCATCGGGACGGTTGGAAATCCGCGATCCCACTTGTCCACCTTCTTGGAATGGAAGCCGCTCAAGTGGATGGGGCGACTTTCCTATGGCATGTATCTTTGGCAGCAGCTATTTCTCTCACCTGTTCAGGATCGTTCACGCGTATTGGGACGGCTCCAAGTTTGGCCGTACAACATCGTGTGCGTCTTTCTTTTCACAGTTGCGAGTTACTACTTGCTTGAACGAAGGCTTATCCGAGTCGGGCACCGCCTCGCTACCCCCGTGAGCGCCGGAAGGCCGGATGCGGTTGCGCAGTCCCCGATTATAGAGAGTACGGTTTAAGTCTTTGCGATCAAAGGCAGTGCGGTTTGCGCAAGCCTTTGGGATGGGCTACGCTTCGGCCGCCGAATGCGGATCACCATCGTACTGCCAGAAGCAAACCTGAGTGGCGGAATCCGGGTGGCCGCGGTCTACGCCGAGCGTTTGCACTGGCGCGGGCATCAGGTGACTGTCGTCCATCCCGTGCCCCGCAAGAAAAAGCTCTCGGGCAAAGTCCGTTCTTGGATCAAGGGGAAAGGCTGGCCCGTGGACGTCCCCGCGGGGCCCTCCTATCTCGACGCCGCAGCGTACGAACGTCGAGTGCTCAGTCCCTGGCGGCCCGTCACCGAAGTGGACGTGCCGGATGCCGACGTCGTCATTGCAACCTGGTGGGAAACGGCGGAATGGGTCGCCCGTCTATCGCCCAAGAAGGGAACCAAGGTCTACTTCATCCAGGGCTATGAAGTCTTCGTTGGGTATGAGGTCGAACGACTGAAAGCCACCTGGAGCCTGCCTTTTCACAAGGTCGTGGTCTCATCGTGGCTAGAGGAGATTGCAAGGTCGAAATTTGGTGACCTTTGCGTTTCCGTTGTGCCCAATTCCGTCGATATTGAGCAGTTCAATGCCCCGCCTCGGTCAAAGCGTATCCGCCCAAGGGTCGGGATGGTCTACTCCCATGAACGTCTCAAGGGCTGCGATATCTCTCTTAAGGCCTACGCGCTCGCAACCCAAGCAAGAACGGATCTCCAGTTCTTGGCTTTTGGCCAGACGCCCCCAACTCCGCAACTGCCGTTGCCCGAGACCGGGTCGTTCACGCTTCGTCCGACGCCACAACAACTGAGTTCGCTCTACGCATCTTGCGACGCGTGGCTTTTCGGAAGTCGAGAGGAAGGTTTCGGCCTGCCTATTCTTGAGGCCATGGCCTGTCGCACCCCTGTGATCGCAACCCCCGCAGGGGCAGCACGCGAATTGCTCAAGTCGGGCGGAGGTTGGCTGGTTCGTCCCGAGGATCCCGAGGACATGTGTCGTGCCATTGTGAATTTGTGCGACACCTCGGCAGCAGAATGGGAGGCGATGTCCGCGCGGGCCTATGCGACCGCTTGTTCGTACAGTTGGGACGACGCCACGGATCGGTTGCTTCGCGCGCTCGACACGGCACTCGAACGCGACAAGCGTGGCGAGCTGAAGCCTCGCCTCTAATGCCAGGGCAACTCGCGTGCGGGCGACAAGTCCGCCGCTACTTGGCGTGCGCTTGGCGCTTGAGGCGAGACAGCTCGGACTTGAGCTTTTTGAGCTCCTCGCCCTGCGCCTGAACTGCGGCCACCAGCATGCTGGCGTAGCCATAGAGATCGACCATATTGCCGTCGCCGTCGACCGCGGGGCTTCCGGGCACATCCTCGATGATGAAGCCAAGGTGGCGTTTGCCGGCCAGCGCGGGATCGCGATACTCGTAGGTGGCCAGCTTGAAGTGCGCGAGATCGTCCGCAATTCGCTGGCGGTCGGATGGATCGAGGTAGAGGATGTCCTTCTTCGCCCGCCGGGTGGAGACCGGGCACGGCCCGCCGGCCGACGCATACCAAGCGCCTTGTTTGCACGCGCGTGCGCCACCGGGGCCGCATGCATAGGTGCAGGTCTGCCCGCTTGTGGAGCAGGCCGATCCGAGCAATGGAATTCCAGACGGGCACGCGGGATCGGCATTGGGCACGGCACAATGCCAGGTGTAACTCCCGCCGCAGTAATTGACCGGCCCGGTCGAGCAATTCGTGCAAACACACGACAGGTCGCCGTACACACAATAGGCCTGGTCTGTCGGACAGGCCTGGCTGGCGGCGGCGTCGCGCGTGGCGGGGCAGGTCACCGCGGGAAGAGCTGCGCATTTCGCCAGTAGGACCGACCAGGTACCATTGGTGCAGGTCGCGCTGGGGCGGCAACCCGGCCGCGGGTCGGTTCCGTATTCGCAGGTCAGTCCCTCGGTGCACGGCCAAGTGTTGATTTGCGAGACATCGGCTGGACAGGCGGCTGCCGCTGGGCACGCGCCCTGCGACGCCAGGGAAACTCCGGCGGCCTGGCGCTGGCAATCGTTGCCGTAGGTCTTGCCGTCGCATCCGCACACGGGCAGGTAGATGGCCGCACATGGAAGAGGCCCGGTCGCAGCGCAGGTTCCCGCCCCATCGGGCATCTTGCCGCAATCGCCGGCCGGCATGTCGCAAAACTGGCCAGCCGGACAAGCAAGACCGGCAAAGCCCGCGCACATCTTACCGCCTGTGCCGCCAGTTCCCGACGAGCCACCCGCGCCGCCACTCGCGACTGTACCGCCGGTTCCGATTCTTCCACCGGTGCCACTGCCCCCGACAACGCCGCCCCCTGTGACGACCATGCCGCCGGTCCCGCGAGCTCCGCCGCTCGAAAACACGCCACCGGCGGCGAAGGCGCTCCCCGAGGCGGGCGCACCTCCTGGGCCCTCCCAACCTCCTGAGCCGCTTGCGCCCCCGTGACCAACGCTGCCGCCGGCGCCGACGATGCCGCCGCTGACCGCGATGCCACCCGTCCCTGGCGTTCCTCCTGTCGGCAATCCGACACTGCCAGAGCCACCTTGAGAAAGTCCGACCCGAGCACCTCCGGTAGAGCCGCCACCGGGCAGCCCCTCCTTCTGGCATCCCGCCGAACCAAGAAGGATAGAGGCCCCGATGCTGCACACGATCATCAGCTTCTTCATGGTTTCACCCGCGGATCGTAGTATGCGCCAGTCGAGGCACCGCAGCGGTGGTATCCTGTTCTTGGGCCTGGTTTTCCCTTGAGCTTGCACCCATCGCGGACGAGCTCTTTTTTGCCTGAGGTCATCTCGAATGGACATGAGAATTGAACAGTGCGGGTGGTCCGTTGCCAGCGGTTGGGAACCCTCGCCGCGTGCGTGCACGTTGGGCGATTCCGCCCAGGTGGTTCTTCTGTTCGGCGATGCGGCGCTGGTCACTGGCCAAGAATGCATCGCGCGGATACGCGAGTCTTTCCCCAAAGCCCACGTCTTCGGGTGCAGCACCGGCGGCGAGATCCAAGGGGCGCGGGTGGGCGACGGGACTTTGGCGCTGACTGCGGTCGCCTTCAGGCACAGTCGCGTCGCGGTTGCGAAGGCAGCGATTGCCGGCATCGAACAAAGCGCGGCGGCGGGCGAACAATTGATCCGCCAGCTCGATGCGAACGGCTTGCGCCACGTCTTGATCTTGTCCGAGGGCTTGCAGGTGAGCGGCAGCGACTTGGTCGCGGGTATCAACGTCGCGCTGCCGGCGGGTGTATCGGCTTCGGGTGGATTCGCGGCCGATGGCAATTCCCTGCGCAAGACGCACGTGTGGTGCGATGGCGAACCCGAGCAATCGGCGGCCGTGGCCCTTGGTTTCTATGGCGAGCGATTGCGCATCGGCGTGGCGGTAACAGGGGGCTGGCACCCGTTTGGTCCGGACCGGGTCATCACGAAATCGCACAAGAACGTCCTTTATGAGTTCGATGGACGTCCAGCGCTGGCGCTGTACAAACAGTACCTCGGCGAGCACGCGGCAGGACTGCCCGCGACCGGACTCAACTTTCCGCTGGAGCTGTGCGTGGGGGCGCGCCAGAACCGCGTGCTGCGCGCACTGCTCGCGGTCGACGAGAAAGAACAAAGCATTACTTACGCCGGCGATGTGCCGGAAGGATCGAAGGCGCGGTTCATGATGGGCCACATCGAGGATCTGATCGATGGCACGCACAGGGCCGCCAAGGAAAGCCTGGACAACCTCGGCGCCGCCCAGTCGGCACTGTCCCTGCTCGTCAGTTGCAATGCGCGGCGGGCTGTTCTTCGGCAACGGGTCGAAGAGGAAGTCGAGGCCGCGCGCGACGTTTTCGGCGAACGCACGGTGTTGACGGGTTTTTACTCCTATGGCGAGATCGGCCCCGTGGAAATGGGCGCTCCGCCCGAACTGCACAACGAAACCATGAGCATCACCAGCATCACCGAGGAGTAGGCGGCATGGAGAAGTTCCACGCGCTGTTGCTTCGGCAGTGGCGACGCGCCTTTGGTCGCGAGGCGGTCGTTGCGGATGACTGGCACGCCTTCTTGCGGGCCATCAGCGAGACCTACAGGGATTTCGATGCTGCGCGGATTCTCGTGGAACGCGCCCTGGCGCTCAGTTCGGAAGAATTGCACGCGGCCAACGCCGAGCTGCGCGGCGTGCTGCACGTGCTGCCGGACTTGCTTTTTCGGGTCGAGGCCGACGATCGCATTCGCGAGGTCACCCAGGGCAACTCGGTGCTGGACCATCC
>Ga0265314_10003593_pt1 | contig 14933 bp, 12 predicted proteins | sample 4126metaG_FD_203106 | JGI IMG/M metagenome (GOLD analysis project Ga0265314, IMG submission 203106) | Rhizosphere microbial communities from Carex aquatilis grown in University of Washington, Seatle, WA, United States - 4-1-26 metaG | ecosystem: Host-associated > Plants > Roots > Rhizosphere >... | reverse complement strand
CGGCCGTCTGGCCAAGGACCCGGCCTATCGTGGCGCCACCTTCGACGATCTCTATCGCGCCCATTACCGTCTGGTGGTCTCCACCGACTTCAAGCGCCATCCCGACCTGGACGAGGCCCTGGCCTTCGCCTGCGAGGCGGCGGAGAGCGCCGCCATGCGGGCCCGGCCGTGGGCCAAATACCAGAGCCGTCTCGACGCCAATGAAAAGCGTTGGGGGCGGCTGGTGGATTCGGGGCCGGCCCTGCAGGACAAGGTGGTGCGCTGGTCCCGTTTCGCTTCCGAACTGACTGGCAGGGCCCTGCCGCCGCCCCGTGTGGCGCTGTCGCCCGAGCAGATGCCGGCCCCGGTGGAGCTACCCGGTCCCACGGTGATCGTCCAGCCGTTCTCGGCGGTCAGGGCGAAGCAGAGCCCGCCCGAACTCTATGCCCGCATCGCCGCGTCCCTGCCGCCGGGCTGGCGCATGCGCATCGCCGGCCATCCCTCCGACCTGGACAAAAATCCCGATTACCGGCCCCTGCTGGAGCTTTCCAACGTTTCGTTCGAGCCGGCGCCCTTCTCGGAACTGGCGGGGATCATGCGCGGCGCCGCCCTGGTGATCTCGGTGGATACCGCCTGCATGCATCTGGCCGCCGCCCTGGGGGTTCCCACCCTGTGCCTGGCCTCGGCCGGCTTCGTCGGCGAGATCGTGCCCTATGCCGACGAGGTGATGCCCGGCAACCTGAAGGTGTTGTACCGGCCCATGGATTGTGCCGGCTGTCTGGGCGATTGCCGCCTGAAGGCGGTGAATTCCATGTTTCCCTGTGTGGCGGCTCTCGACTCCGACGCGATTTTGACGGACATTGCCAGGATGGTGGAGGGAGGTTCATGAAGATCGCCGCCCTGCTTGATCCGGTTCTGCGGTTGCTGCTGCGCTACAAGAAGCGCCGGAAGCGGGCCGAGGGCGTGCTGCTGGTCAGCTCGCGCGGCCCGGCCGAGATGGTGTTCCTGTCCGCCGTGCTGCCCCGTTTCATGCGTCTCGCCAAGCTGGACGAGAACGTCACCCTGCTGTGCCGTTCGGATGCGGCGGGCATGGCCTTCCTGTTTCCCCGCACGCTCAAGCTGCGCCGCGTGGATTTCCGCCGCCTGGACGAGCTGGAATACCGCTGGAGCACCTTCAAGGATCTGTTCACCCAGCATTACCGGCTGATCGTCTCGCTGGATTACGTGCGCGAGCACGACCAGGACGAGGCGCTGATCATCACCGCCGACCCGGCCGAGACCGCCGGCATGGTGCCGCCGCCCTTCAAGCGCAACTTCCACCAGCGTCTGGAGGAGAGCGAGAAGGTCTTCGACCTGCTGTTCGATTCGGGGCCGGTGCGCCAGGACAAGATCGTCCGCTGGTCGCGCTTCGCCGACGAGGTGCTGGACGACCGCCAGCCGCCGGTCCTGGCCCTGCTGGAAGACAGCCAGCTGCCCAATGCCGAGGCCCTGCCCGCCCCCACCATCGTGCTGCTGCCCTTTTCGGGGGTGAAGCAGCGCATGCTGCCCGCCGAGATCTGGCGGCAACTGGCCGATCTGGTGCCCGCCGACTGGCAGGTGCTGGTGGCCGGGCACAGGAACGATTTCGACAAGTATCCCGAATACATGGCGCTGCTGACCCAGCCCAACGTCAAGATGGAGACCTCGGGCTTCGACCGGCTGGCCTCCATTCTGCTGGGGTCCCGGCTGGTGATCGGCGTCGATACCGCCGGCCTGCATCTGGCGGTGCTGCTGGGGGCTCCCACCTTGTGCATGGCCAGCGCCGCCTATGTGGGGGCCGGCGTGCCCTATGACGAGCGGGTGGTGCCGGGCAACGTGCAGTTCGTCTACGTGCCCATGGAATGCCAGGGCTGCCTGGGACGCTGCAAGTTCCCGCTGGAAGACGGCATGTACAAGTGCGTCAACGCCATCGACACCGACCATGTGCTGGCCTTCGTCCGCGATTCGGTGGCGCGGGGCATGTTCTGATCGGCCAGGGATGAATTCACCACGAAGGCACGAAGGCGCGAAGAAATCACGAAGATGGATTCTTCCCTCAACCTGACCTTCGTACCTTCATGCCTTCGTGGTAAATCTCAGCATCTGCCGATGGCCCTGTCGGTGCCGAGGGACAACAAGACATCTTCATGAGCCTGTTTTCGACCCTGTTTCCGCGCGGCATGCGGCGACGCTGGTGGATGTTCCGTCCCATCGACGCCATCGTCGCCCTGTGGCCCGCCCCGCGCGTCCGCAAGGGCGCCGTGGTGGTGCGCATGGACGGCATCGGCGACATGGTGATGTTCCGGGCCGCCCTCGAGCACTATCCCTTCGTCCTCGGACTCCCCAAATCCGAGATCACCGTGCTGGGCTGCCATTCGTGGAAGGCGGTCGCGGCCGAGGTGTTCGCCGGCTTCACCCTGGTGACCATCGACGAGCACGCCTTCGAAAAGAAGTGGCTCTATCGCCTGAAGATCGCTCTGTGGATTCGCCGTCAGGGCTTCAAGACGGCGCTGTGCGATATGTTCATGCGGAAGACCCTGACCGCCGATACCCTGGTCTGGGCCAGCCGGGCGGAGGAGCGCATCGTCTGCGCCCCGTTCATCACCGAGCGCACCAGGGCGGAATACGCCTGGTACCTGGCCAAGGCGACGCGGGTGATCGACACCGGTCCCTATCCCACCCACGAGGGCCTGCGGCACTTCACCTTCCTGCAGGCCCTGTCGGGCACCCGCATGCCCGCGGAAGTGCCCGCCATTCCCTGGCCCGACCGCGCGCCGGCCCTGCCCGAGGGGGCGCCCTATGTGGTGATGTTCATCGGCTCCAACGAGCCGGGGCGGCGCTGGCCCCTGGCGAATTTCATTGCCGTTGCGAAACAAGCCCTGGAAGCCGGGCTGCGGGTGGTGTTCGTCGGCGGGCCGCAGGAAGCCTATGCCAAGCCTGCCCTGGCCGAACTGAACCATCCCGGCCTGATCGACGCCATCGGCGCGCTCAAGCTGGGGCAGACGGTGGATGTGATGAAGCATGCCGCCTGCGTGGTCGGCAACGATTCCGGCCCCGGCCATCTGGCCATCGGGGTGGGGGCGCCCACCGTGCTGCTGGCCGGCGGCGGCCATTTCGGCTGCTTTGTGCCCTACCCCGAGGAAATCCGCCCGCCGCGGGCCCGTTTCCTCAACGCTCCCATGGAGTGCTATCACTGCCTGTGGCGCTGCCCCAAGCGCCAGAGCGACCAGGATGCCTTCCCCTGCGTCGCCGAGATCACTCCGGAGGCGGTGTGGGCCGCCGTGCGCGAGCAACTGGCCTTTATAGCGTGATGCCCAAAATGTGTATCACGCTATAGGCCTTATCATTTCCCTCGCCGGGCGGGCGCATCCGCGCCCTTGGCCGCGCCCTCAACGGCCGCTTTAGCGGCAAGTCCGCTTCACAAAGTCCGCCGTCCCGTCTATGGTGGCGGCATGGCCTGACCGAAAAACGGTCAGCGACCCAAAAAATAATCAGACAAAGCAATCGGTTGAACATGACACCCCCTGTCGGCGTTTTCGCTGCCGGGATGGTGCGCATGTCTTGATTCGCTATGCGTGGAGGGATGTTTTCTTATGGCATTGGTCAATGCACACAAGCTGATCGACGAGGCGAAGTTCGGAAAGTTCCACTGGAACGTTCTGTTCTGGACCGCGTTGATCATTATTTTCGACGGCTACGATCTGGTCATCTACGGCGTGGTCCTGCCGGTTCTCATGAAGGAATGGCACCTGGACCCCATCCAGGCCGGCGCGCTGGGCAGTTATGCCCTGTTCGGCATGATGTTCGGAGCCCTGACCTTCGGGTCCCTGTCCGACCGCTTCGGGCGCAAGCCGATCATCGCGGTCTGCGTCGTGCTGTTCAGCCTGTTCACGGTGCTGAACGGCTTCGTCCGCGACACCACTGAATTCGCCATCTGCCGCTTCATCGCCGGTCTTGGCATCGGCGGCGTCATGCCCAATGCGGTGGCGCTGATGACCGAATACGCGCCGAAGCGGCTGCGCAGCACCCTGGTGGCCGTGATGTTCAGCGGCTATTCGGTGGGCGGCATGCTGTCGGCGGGCTTGGGGATGACGCTGATTCCCACCTTCGGCTGGTCGGCGGTGTTCTTCGTGGCGGCGGTTCCCCTGCTGCTGCTGCCGGTCACCTTGTACCTGATGCCGGAATCCATCGGGTTCCTGATCAAGGCCGGCCGCACCGAGGAAGCCATCGACAAGCTGGTCCGGCTGGAGCCGTCCTACAAGCCGCAGCCCGGTGACGAGATCTCGTTTCCCACCGGCGCCACCGGCCAGGCTTCGCTGCCGGCCCTGTTCGCCGATGGCCGGGGCCTCTCCACGGTGATGTTCTGGGTCGCCTTCTTCATGTGCCTGCTGATGGTCTATGCCCTGGGCTCCTGGCTGCCCAAGCTGATGACCACGGCCGGCTATGGCCTGGGCTCGAGCCTGAGCTTCCTGCTGGTGCTGAATTTCGGCGCCATCTTCGGCGCGGTGGGCGGCGGCCATATCGCCGACCGCATGAACCTGAAGCGCGTCCTGGTGGCGTTCTTCGTGATCGCCGCCATCTCCATCAGCCTGTTGGGGGTCAAGAGCCCGACCATGGTGCTCTATGTCCTGGTGGCGGTGGCCGGTGCCACCACCATCGGCACCCAGATCCTGCTCTACGCCTACGTGGCGCAGTTCTACCCCATGGCCATCCGCTCCACCGGTATCGGCTGGGCCTCGGGCGTGGGACGCAGCGGCGCCATTCTCGGCCCGATGCTGGGCGGGACGCTGCTGGCCTGGAAGCTGCCGCTGATGCAGAACTTCATGGCCTTCGCGGTGCCCGGAGTGATCGCCGCCATCGCCATGAGCCTGGTGGTGCGCAGCGCTCAGCACGCCCCGGCCGAGGAGAAGGACCTGGCCTTCGCCGCCGAGACCGGGATGATGGAGCCCGATTGAGGCAGAGGTCTGTCGGGTTGAGGTGGAATCCTTCCTTTCCATTCGGCATGGCCGGGCTTGACCCGGCCATCCATGGACCCTCGGGTCGAGCCCGAGGGTGACGAAGAAGTGGATTTGACCAGATTCGGGCAGACCCCAAACGGCCAAGGCGGCGGCTATTCCGCCGCCTTGCTGCCGTTGGCGAGCTTGGCGGCCGGATCGTCCAGGGCGGCCAGCAGGGCGGTCTTGATCTGCTCCAGCTTGCGGCCGTGCTCGATCTTATGGCCGAACACGTCCTTGACGTAGAACACGTCGACCACCCGCTCGCCGTAGGTGGAGATGTGGGCCGAGGAAATCTGCAGCCCCACATTGGTCATGGCGTTGGTGATGTCGTAGAGCAGGCCCGGCCGGTCGCGGCCGTTGACCTCGACCACGGTGTGGGAGCGGGACGGCTTGTTGTCCACCAGCACGCGGGGCGGCACCTTGAAGACGTGGGCGCGGCTGGGCAGCTTGCCCTTGCGCGCAGCCAGTTCCCGGTCGAGGCGCAAACGCCCGGACAGCACCTGCTCGACGCAGGTGGCCAGCTTGGCCAGCTTGGCCGGGCTGTCGAAGGCGCCGCCGTCGGAATCCTGGATGCAGAAGGTATCGAGCGCCATGCCGTTGGCCAGCGTGATGATCTTGGCGTCGACGATGTTGGCCCCCGACACCGCCATGGCGCCGGCGATCTGCGAGAACAGGCCGGGATGGTCGCCGGTATAGACGATGATCTCGGTGACGGCCCGGTGACTGTCCACCCGGGGCTCGACGGTGAGCGGGGCGCGCACCGCCTCGGCCTCGCGCACCAGCCGGGCGTGGCGCAGGTGGATGGGGGTGTCGAAGGTGGTCCAATAGGTGGAATAGCCGCGCGCGATATGGGCCTCGACGTCCTCGGACGGCCAGGACAGCTTGAACAGTTCGGAGCGCAGCGCGTCCTGGGCGGCCTTGACCCGGGCGGCCCGGGCGGTGCCCGACAGGCCGCCGGTCATCACCTCCAGGGCCCGGCTGTAGAGTTCGCGCAGCAGACCGGCCTTCCAGGCGTTCCACACGGTGGGGCCGACGGCGCGGATATCGGCGACGGTCAGGCACAGCAGCAGGCGCAGGCGCTCGGGCGACTGGACCAGGGCGACGAAGTCGGAAATGGTCTTGGGGTCGTCGATGTCGCGCTTGAAGGCGATGCGGCTCATGGACAGGTGTTCGCGCACCAGCCAGGCGGCGGATTCCGTCTCCTCGTCGGTGAGGCCCAGGCGCGGCCCCAGTTTCATCACCACGTCGGCGCCCAGGGTGGAATGGTCGCCGCCGCGGCCCTTGGCGATGTCGTGGCAGAACACCGCGATGAACAGGGCGCGGCGCGACACCACCTGATGGATCACCTCGGTGCAGGTGGGAGCCTCGTCCTTGAGGTCGCCGCGTTCAAGGGCGTGCAGCACGCCCAGCGCCTGCACCGTGTGCTCGTCCACCGTATAGACGTGGTACATGTCGTACTGCATCTGGGCGACGACGCGGCCGAAATCGGGAATGAAGCGGCCCAGCACCCCGGCCTCGTTCATGTGGCGCAGCGCCACTTCCGGATTCTTGCGCGACGTCACCATCTCGACGAACAGCCGGTTGGCGGTGGGATCGACCCGCAGCGCGGCGTCGATGCGCTTCAGGTTGCGATGAACCAGGTCCAGCGCGTGGGGGTGGATGTCCACATCCTGGGTCAGCGCGGTGTGGAACAGGCGGATCATGGCCGCCGGATCGGTCTCGAACTGGTTGGCGGCGGTGACGTCGAGGCGTCCGCCCTCGAGCTGGAAGCCGGCCACGGTGGTACGGCGCGAGAACAGCCGGCCCAGTTGCAGCCGGCGCGGCTTGCTCTTGAAGGTCTCCTCGGTCAGCGCGCAGAACAGCCGCGTCAGGTCGCCCACATCCTTGGCGATCAGGAAGTAATGCTTCATGAAGCGCTCGACGCCCCGCGAGCAGGCGCGGTCGGCGTAGTGCATGCGCACCGCGATCTCGGGCTGCACGTCGAAGGTCAGGCGGTCCTCGGGCCGGTCGGTCAGGTAGTGCAGGTGGCAGCGCACCGCCCACAGGAAGGCCTGGGCCTTGGCGAAGCGCCGGGCCGCCGGGCGCGAGATGATGCCCTTCTCGGCCAGTTCCGAGACGTCCTTGACCCGGTAGACGTACTTGGCGATCCAGTAGAGCGTGTGCAGGTCCCTGAGGCCGCCCTTGCCCTCCTTGACGTTGGGTTCCAGCACGTAGCGGGAATCGCCCATGCTCGAATGCCGCGAATCGCGCTCGGCCAGCTTGGATTCCACGAAGGCCTCGGCGGTGCCGGTCATCACCTCGGCGGAGTAGCGGACCCACAGATCGTCGAACAGCGCCCGGTCGCCCCACAGCCAGCGCATCTCCAGCAGGGCGGTGCGGATGGTCAGGTCGGCCTTGGCGTTGCGCACGCAATCCTCGGCCGAGCGGGTGGAGTGCCCGACCTTCAGCCCCATGTCCCACAGCATGTAGAGGATGAACTCCACCACCTGCTCGTGATACGGCGTGCGCTTGTAGGGCAGCAGGAACAAAAGGTCGATGTCGGAATGGGGCGACAGCTCGCCGCGGCCATAGCCGCCCACCGCCACCAGGCTCATGCTCTCGCCCGTGGTGCGCACACCCTGGGGGAACTCGCGATCACAGGCGTAGTCGTGGACCAGACGGACCAGCTGGTCGATCAGGAAACAGTTCTCGCGCACCGTACTGGTGCCGTCGCCGTGGGAATCGAAGCGGGCGCGCACCTCGGCGCGGCCGGCGGCCAGCACCTGCTTGAAGATCTCCAGGACCCTCATCCGCCGCTTGTTCCTGGGCAGGTCCTCTTCCATCAGCCCATCGAGCCGGGCGAGGACCGCCTTGCGGTGGATGATGGCGCGCTGGCCTTTGATCTTGCTCATGGTCGGGTGTCGTCACCGCAGGAAGCCGAAGCGCCGATTATAGGGGCCGGATGGCGGGCACCGCCAGCCCCTTCGGACGCGGATTGGGCATGCCGGCCGCACTGCCTGTCAAATGGGCATTAAAACTCCACTCCGGCCTGGGCCTTGATGCCGTCCTTGAAGGGGTGCTTGACCATGGTCATCTCGGTGACCAGATCGGCGGCCTCGATCAGCGGCGGCAGGGCGTTACGCCCGGTCAGCACCACGTGCTGGCCCTCGGGCCGCGCCCGGATGGCGTCCAGCACCGTTTCCAGCGGCAGGTATTCGTAGCGCAGCGCCACGTTGATCTCGTCCAGGATCACCATCTTGTACTCGGGATCGGCCAGCAGTGAGGCGGCCAGTTCCCAGGCCCGCCCGGCGGCGGCGATATCGCGGGCGCGGTCCTGGGTCTCCCAGGTGAAGCCCTCGCCCATGGCGCGGAAAGTGACCAGATCGCCCAGGCCTTCCATCACCCGGCGCTCGGCGGTGTCCCAGGCGCCCTTGATGAACTGGACGATGCCCACCTTCATGCCGTGGCCGACGCAGCGGATGGCCATGCCGAAGGCGGCGGTGGACTTGCCCTTGCCCGCCCCGGTATGGACGATCATCACGCCGCGGGCTCCGGTCTTTCTGGCCATGAGTTTATCGCGCGAGGCCTTTTTCTTGGCCATTTTCTCGCGGTGGCGCTGGTCGTGGTCCTCGGTCATGGTTTCTCCGGCGGGAAGGGGCGGTTCGCCATAGATGGCGAGCGGGCGGTGGGCTTCAAGACTGAAACAAATCCTTCACGTTCTTCCCGTTGCGTCCAGCGGTATAAGCCCTGCGGGTCCCGGGATGGATGTGGAATTTGAAACGCATGGCAGAACAATCGGCCCAGCCAAAAATGACCGCCCGCGAGCTTGCCGTCCATTATGGCGGAAAGCCAGCCCTGAAGGGTGTCGATCTGGACATCGCGGAGGGCGAGGTGACCGCCCTGATCGGTCCGTCGGGTTGCGGCAAGTCCACCTTCCTGCGCTGTCTCAACCGCATGAACGACACCATCCCCGCCGCCCGGGTGAGCGGAAGGGCCAGCCTGGACGGCGAGGAGATCTATGGCACCGCCGGCATGGACCCGGTGCTGCTGCGCGCCCGGGTCGGCATGGTGTTCCAGCGGCCCAACCCTTTCCCCAAATCCATCTATGACAACGTGGCCTTCGGCCCGCGCCTGCACGGCCTGGCGGCCGAGGGCGAGGAGATGGATGCCCTGGTCCGCGCCTGCCTCGAGCGGGCCGGGCTGTGGAAGGAGGTCAAGGACGTGCTGGGCAGCCAGGGTACCGGCCTGTCGGGCGGCCAGCAGCAACGCCTGTGCATCGCCCGCGCCATCGCGGTCAGTCCCGAGGTCATCTTGATGGATGAGCCCTGCTCGGCGCTGGACCCCATCGCCACGGCGCGCATCGAGGAACTGATCGACGAGCTTTGCCAGGCCTTCACCATCGTCATCGTCACCCATTCCATGCAGCAGGCGGCCCGCGTGTCGCAGACCACCGCCTTCTTCCATCTGGGCGATATCATCGAGGTGGGCGCCACCGAACAGATTTTCACGGCGCCCGCCAATTCGCTCACTCAGGGCTACATCACCGGCCGTTTCGGCTGAGGGAGATACCGCTATGACCACCGTCGGCGAACCGCATATCGTCAAGTCCTACGATACCGAACTGGCCCGTCTGGACGATTCCCTGGCCCGCATGGGCGGGCTGGCCGAGGCCCAGATGGCCGCCGCCCTCGAGGCGCTGGAGGCCCGCGACAGCGAACTGGCCGCCCGGGTGATGGAGAACGACGCCCAGGTGGATGCCGTCGAGGCCTTCGTCAACGAGCAGACGGTGCGGGTGCTGGCGCTGCGCGCTCCGGTGGCCGACGATCTGCGGACCGTGGTGGCGGCGCTGAAGATCGCCGGCGAGATCGAGCGCGTCGCCGATCTGGCCGCCAACGCCGCCAAGCGCTCGCTGGTGCTCAACCGCCTGCCGCCGGTCGAGCCCATGCGCTCGCTGCTGCGGCTGGGACGGCTGGCGCTGGCCCTGGTCAAGGAGGTGATGGACGCCCATCTCGGCCACGACGCGGCCCGCGCCCTGGCGGCGCGCGACCGCGATCAGGAGATCGACGACGTCTACGCCTCGCTGTTCCGCGAGATCCTCACCTATATGATGGAGGACCCCAGGAACATCACGCCGTGCTCGCACCTGATGTTTATCGCCAAGAATTTCGAGCGCATCGGCGACCACGCCACCAATATCGCCGAACTGGCCCATTTCCGCATCCTCGGCCGGGCGGCCCTGCAGCAGCGGCCCAAGAAGGACGATTCATCCTTCGTGGGTGCCGACCCGGAGTAGGGGGAAGAGGGCTGCCGGCTTACCAGAACTTGGTGGACAGCCAGTAGAACAGGGCGGCGACCGAACCCGCCGCCGGGATGGTGATCACCCAGGCGACCACGATGTTGCCGGCGATGTGCCAGCGCACCCCCGAGACCTTGCGGGCCGAGCCGACGCCGATGATGGCGCCGGTGATGGTGTGGGTGGTGGATACCGGAATGCCCAGCCAGGTGGCGCCGAACAGGGTGGCGGCACCGGCGGCGTTGGCGCAGAAGCCGTCGATCTGCTTCATGTCGGTGATGCGCGACCCCATGGTCTTGACGATGCGCCAGCCGCCGAACAGGGTTCCGAGACCCATGGCGATCTGGCAGAGCACGGCCACCCAGATGGGCACGTGGAACTCGCCGTGCAGCAGACCCTGGCTGAACAGCAGGGCGGTGATGATGCCCATGGTCTTCTGGGCGTCGTTGCCGCCGTGGCCCAGGGAATACATGGCCGCCGAGAAGAATTGCAGGATGCGGAAGCGGCGGTCGACCACGAAGGGCGCGGTGCGCCGGCACATCCACGACACCACCAGGATCAGGGCCATGGCCAGCACCAGGCCGATCATCGGCGACAGCACGATGGCCGAACCGGTCTTGATGAAGCCGGCGGGGACCAGGGCGGAAAAGCCGCCTTTGGCGATGCCGGCTCCGGCGATGCCGCCGATCAGGGCGTGGGAACTGGACGACGGAATCCCCAGGCCCCAGGTGACGACGTTCCAGACGATGGCCCCCATCAGGGCGCCGAAGATCACATGGGTGTCGACCAGTCCCGGCTCGACGATGCCGGTGCCGATGGTCTTGGCCACGCTGGTGGTGAAGAACACCAGGGCGATGGTGTTGAAGAACGCCGCCCAGGCCACCGCGTATTTGGGCGACAGCACCCGGGTGGACACCACGGTGGCGATGGAATTGGCCGCGTCATGCAGGCCGTTCAGGAAGTCGAACACCAGGGCCGTGACGACCAGGGCGACGATGATGGGAAAGGCGACGGATTCCATCGGATGCGGCCTAGACCTGTTCGATCACCACCGTCTCGATGACGTTGGCCACGTCGTCGAAGCGGTCGGAGACCTTTTCCAGCCGCTGATAGATCTCCTTGCGGGTGATCAGCTTGACCGGGTCCTTCTCGGTGGCGAACAGGGCGCGCAGGCCTTCGTGCTGGCGCTTGTCGGCGGCGCTTTCCTGGCGGCCGATGGCGTCGCACAGCTCGTTGATGGCCGCCGCGTTGCGGGTGACTTCCCGCATCAGCGGAATGGCCTTGGTCAGCAGGTGGGCGCACTCGGTGATGCCGGTGGCCAGCGCCCGCATGTCGGGGGTGAATTCCTTGACGCCGTAAAGGTCGACGCGCTGCGCCACCTCCTCGATGGTGTCGACCGCGTCGTCCATGGTGGTGATCAGCCGGTGGATCTGGTCACGGTCGAAGGGCGTGATGAACGAGCGGTGCAGGGCCTGCAGCGTCTCGCGGGTGATGAGGTCGGCCTCGCCTTCGAAGGCGCAGATCTGCTTGAAATGCAGCCCGATGTCGGCACCGTCGCCCATCATGGCTTCCAGCGCCTTGGCGGCGCAGTGGATTTTTTCCGCGTGTTGGGCAAACAGCCCGACGAATTCCTCTTCCTTGGGCATCAAGGCACGGAACATGCGGAAAAACATGGGGGAGCCCCTGGGCAGTTACGGTAATCGCCGCCTCAATACCACATGTGACCGGAAGATGACACGTGGTATCGAGTCGGCGGATGGGGCCTATCTCGCCCGGCGGCGATACAGGAAGAACACGGGTGCCCGCCCGGTGATGCATTTCTGCTCGTAGCGGGTGGCGGGCCAGTCGGCCGGCACCTGGGAGCGGTCGGCGGTGGCCAGCACCTTGTCGAAGGCGGGATGAGCGTCCAGGTGGCGGGCGGCCCAGGCCACGTAGATGGGATCGTCGCTGGCGACCCGCAGCTCGCCGCCATCCTCCAGCACCCGGGCCAGGACATCCAGGGTCTCCGGGCTGATGAAGCGCCGGTAGGCGTGGCGGGTCTTGGGCCACGGGTCGGGGAACAGCACGAACACCCGCCCCAGCGTGCCGTCGGGCAAGGCGGGCAGCAGCAGGCGGACGTCCTCGGGAAAGATGCGGACATTGCCCAGGGCGCGGGCCTGGACATGGCCGAGCAGGCTGGCGATGCCGTTCCTGAACACTTCGCCGCCGATCAGGCCCACATCCGGATTGGCCTCGGCCAGTTGGGCCAGATGCTCGCCGCCGCCGAAGCCCACCTCCAGCCAGACCGAGCGCATGGCGCCGGGAAACAGCAGGGCGGGCTCGATCCGGGTTCCGGGTTCGGGCACCGCCACGGTGAGGCGCGGCAGCAGGTCCTCGATCAAGCCGAGGGCGTTGCGGCGCAGGGCCTTGCCCTGGCGACGACCGAAAAAACGCGGCCGCTCGGCGGCCGCGTTTCCATTTTCGGTATTCTGGCCCATGAAGGTCCTAGAAGGCCTTCTTGAGCTGCTCCACCAGGTCGGTCTTCTCCCACGAGAAGCCGCCATCGGCGTCCGGGCTGCGGCCGAAATGGCCGTAGGCGGCGGTGCGGGCGTAAATGGGCTTGTTGAGGCCCAGATGGGTGCGGATGCCCCGCGGGCTCAAGTCCACCAGTTGCTGCAGCACGATGGCCAGCTTGTCCTCGTCCACCGTGCAGGTGCCCGAGGTGTCCACATAGACCGACAGCGGCTTGGAGACGCCGATGGCGTAGCTGAGCTGGATCACGCACTTGTCGGCCAGGCCGGCGGCGACCACGTTCTTGGCCAGATAGCGGGCGGCATAGGCGGCCGAGCGGTCGACCTTGGTCGGGTCCTTGCCCGAGAAGGCGCCGCCGCCGTGGGGCGCCGCGCCGCCGTAGGTGTCGACGATGATCTTGCGGCCGGTGAGGCCGGTATCGCCGTCCGGACCACCGATGACGAAGCGGCCGGTCGGGTTGACGTAGAACTGGTCCTCGGACGGGAACCAGCCCTCGGGCAGCACGTTCTTGACGTGGGGGCGGACGATTTCCTTGATGTCGGCCTGGGACAGGCCGTCCACGTGCTGGTGCGAGACCACCACCGAGGTGGCGCGCACCGGCTTGCCGTCACGGTATTCCAGGGTGACCTGGCTCTTGGAATCGGGCAGCAGCTGCGGGGCGGCGCCGGAATGGCGGGCCTCGGCCAGGCTCTTCAGGATCTCGTGAGAGTAGTAGATGGGGGCCGGCATCAGCACCGGGGTCTCGTTGCAGGCATAGCCGAACATGATGCCCTGGTCGCCCGCGCCCTCGTCCTTGTCGCCGGCGGCGTCGACGCCCTGGGCGATGTCGGCCGACTGGGCATGGACGTGGTTCAGGACCTTGGCGTGCTTCCAGTGGAAGCCCTCCTGCTCGTAGCCGATGTCCTTGACCGCATGGCGGGCCAACTCGTCCATCAGGGCGGCGTTGACCGAGGCCGGGCCGCGCACTTCACCGGCCATGACGATCAGGTTGGTGGTGACCAGGGTCTCCACCGCCACGCGGGCATAGGGATCGGCCCCGAGGAACGCATCGACGACGGCGTCGGAAATCCGGTCGGCAACCTTGTCGGGATGGCCTTCGGACACGGATTCACTGGTGAAGAGGAAATTCTTTTTGGACACGGGCAAGCCCTCCTAGATCCAATCGACGTTGGGACCTGGGGCATCAACACGCGAGACTGGCGCCATCGTGATGCACCCACTTAGCCGAAATCAGCGTGGCGGCAAGCGGTCAAAATCTCCACGGGAGCGGATACACCCCTCCGGGTGGTTCTTCTGACAGGCGAAAGGGCGACTCGTCAAGACGAATCGCCCCCAAGCCCAAATCCAGAATTTCAAAGGGTTATTTCTTGATTTCACCCACCGCCGCCAGGGCCTTGGCCAGGTCGTAGACCCGGCGGCGCACCTGGGGATCGGTGATGCTGTAATAGGCGCGGACCAGTTCCAGCGTCTCGCGCTTGGTCATGGGGTCGGCCTCGAAGCTCGCCGGCTCGTCGGCCAGGCCGGAAATGCCGCGGGCCACCGCCAGCGGGCTCTGGTCCTGGACGGTTTCGGCCATGTCGTCGAAGAAGAACGACACCGGCACGTCCAGCACGCGCGACAGGTCGAACAGCCGCGAGGCGCCGATACGGTTGGCGCCGCGTTCGTATTTTTGTACCTGCTGGAAGGTCAGTCCGATGGATTCGCCAAGCTTCTCCTGGCTCATTCCCATCAGGGTGCGGCGCAAGCGCACGCGCGCGCCGACGTGGATATCGACCGGATTGGGCAGGCCCGAAGGAAGACGGCCCCGCGACGAACCACGGTGGGAGGGGGCGAGATTGCGGTTACTTTTAACCATGGCAGCGTCCTAATAGGTCGTTGGGTGTGGCGCCCTCGGTACTGGAGGTTGTAGAAGCACCATACGGGCACGATTGTATACAGTCAACACGCTACGGGCGTAGAACTAGCGCCATAGCAATATGACATATGTATGTGGACGATATGGTTAATTCAACCGTCGCAGCAAAAAAGCCGCGAACCCGCTCAGAAGCAGGAGGATGGCGGGGATGATATTACCGAACCGGCTGTAAATGGTGCCCGCCAGGGGCTGGGGCAGGGGAGCGTCGAGAATGCCCCGGTCGCCCAGTGCCAGACGGCCG
>Ga0265314_10003591_pt1 | contig 14938 bp, 10 predicted proteins | sample 4126metaG_FD_203106 | JGI IMG/M metagenome (GOLD analysis project Ga0265314, IMG submission 203106) | Rhizosphere microbial communities from Carex aquatilis grown in University of Washington, Seatle, WA, United States - 4-1-26 metaG | ecosystem: Host-associated > Plants > Roots > Rhizosphere >... | reverse complement strand
GCTCAAAGATGCGATTCCGATCACGCTTTTGCTGAACATCCTCTCGTTCATCGTGATTTATCTGCTCGCGATTCCCATCGGGATCTATTCAGCGACGCACAGTTCCTCCGTTCTGGACCGGCTAAGCACAATCGGTATGTTCATGCTGTATTCACTGCCAACGTTCTGGGTCGCCGTGCTGCTCATCAAGCTTATTGTTATAGTTCCTGAATCCTGGCGGCCGCTGCCAATTCACGGCCTGCAACCCGACGGTGCCGACAGCATGCCGACCCTGCAGTGGCTTTACGAAAGTTCGCTATCTCGTCCTTCCCGTCCTCGTGATGAGTTACTCCGGCCTGGCGGGACTCTCGCGCTACATGCGCTCCAGCATGATCGATGTCATTCGCGCCGACTTCATCCGCACCGCGCGCGCGAAAGGTTTGCGCGAGTTCTACGTCGTTTACAAGCACGCGCTCCGCAATTCGTTGATTCCAATCATTACGCTCCTGGGCGGCGAACTTCCCGGAATGATCGGCGGCAGCGTTATCATTGAGTCCATCTTCGGCGTGCCGGGCATGGGATATGTCGGATACAAAGCGCTGATCGCGCGCGACTACACGGTGTTGATGGCCGACTTGAGCTTGGTCGCCGTGCTCGTCATGATTGGATTCCTTGTTTCCGACTTCCTGTATGTCGCCGCCGATCCGCGCATTTCGTTCGAGTCAAAGGGGCAATGATGGCCGACGGTACGCTCATTGCTCCTGAAATTGCCCCCTTGGAAACGGCTCCCAAAGGTTACTGGGATCTCGTGCGTGGCCAGTTCTTCAAGAACCGAGTTGCAGCCGTCAGCGTTGTGATCATCTTGTTGCTGTTTTTAGTGGCCGCTTGGGCTCCGTTGATCGCCAACGGCAAACCGTTTGTCTGGCGCCAGGCCGGAATAACGACCTACCCGCTCTTGAGATATTTGGTCGTTCCGACTCCCGGCGCCAGCATCGATTATTTATTCAACTATGTCTTGTTCGCTACGATCACGGTTCCAATCGCGCTGGGCTTCGCTTATTTCCTGACACGGAGCGTCGCTGGAGCATTTCGAAAGAAATACAAGCGAGCTGTTGGATACGGCCTGCTGCTGGCGATAGTGCCGTTCCTGTTTGCCCCGAAATACCGCCTTGATGGCTCCGATTACCCGCGCAAGGTTACCGAGCTTGATGCTGCGAACGGCGAATACGCTGTTTTTCCGCCGGTTGGCCAGGACCCCATCACGCCCACGCGCCAGATCTTAAAGGGTCCAAGCGGCGACCACATTCTTGGCACCGACAAAGACGGCCGCGACGTTTTCGCGCGGATGATCCACGGTGCGCGCATTTCGCTGTCTGTTGGCTTCGTGGCGGAGTTCATCGCGATTTTTGTCGGCGTTGTGTTTGGCGCGCTGGCGGGTTACTACCGCGGATGGCTCGATATCACCGTCATGCGCTTCATCGAAATGGTCATCTGCTTCCCATCCTTCTTCCTGATTCTCACGATTGTCGCGTTCATCGAGCCCGAAAAGCGCAGCATTTTCCACATCATGCTCGTGATGGGAATCACCGGATGGACGGGCATTGCACGAATGGTACGAGGCGAATTCCTCAAGCTTGCCGACCAGGATTTTGTGCAATCCGCTCGCGCCTTGGGATGTTCGAGCACCCGGCTGATGTTCCGCCACATTCTTCCCAATGCGATGGGTCCTGTGCTGGTCTCGGCCGCCTTTGGAGTCGCCGGGGCGATCCTTACCGAATCCGGCCTGAGCTACCTCGGCTTTGGCGCGCCGCCGCCGACACCGACTTGGGGCGAAATGATCAGCCAGGGCAAGGAACATCTTGAAGAAGCATGGTGGCTGATTGTATTTCCTGGACTGTCGATTTTCGTGTCGGTCACCATTTACAACTTGGCCGGCGAAGGTTTGCGGGACGCCATGGACCCGAAGATGCGATCGTAATCAGAAACTTGCGTTGCGGTTTGAACCGCAGAGCTTGAGGGACTATGAGTCAATCATCTGACGTGCTGCTGGATGTTCAGGACTTGCGCACGCATTTCTACACCGACGCGGGAATTGCGCGGGCGGTGGATGGGATCAGCTTTGACATCAAGCGCGGCGAGTGCGTGGCGCTTGTCGGCGAATCGGGCTGCGGCAAGTCTGTCACCAGTCTTTCGATCATGCGGCTGCTCGCGATGCCGCCGGCGCGCATGCCTTCGGGAAAAATTCTCTTCAAAGGGCGCGACCTGGCGCGACTGAACGAAAACGAAATGTGCTCGGTTCGCGGCAAAGAAATCGCCATGATTTTCCAGGAACCGCAGAGCGCGCTCAATCCAGTTTTTACCGTTGGTGATCAGATCGCTGAAGCGTTCATGACGCACCATCCGCAGGCTAAAGCAAAAGAAGCGTGGGACAAAACCATCGAAGCGATGCGCCAGGTCGGGATTCCCGATTCCGAACGCCGCGCGCTCGATTATCCGCACCAGCTTTCGGGCGGAATGAAACAGCGCATCTGCATTGCGATGGCGCTGATCTGCGGACCTGAACTGATCATCGCCGACGAGCCGACCACGGCGCTCGACGTGACGATCCAGGCTCAGATTCTCGAACTTCTTCGCAAGCTGCAGAAGGAACGCCATCTCTCGCTGCTGCTGATCACGCACGACTTGGGCGTTGTTGCGGAAATGGCCGAGCGAACCTGCGTGATGTACGCGGGAAAAATCATCGAGCAGAGCCCGACGGCCGACGTCTTCCGCCGACCGCTTCACCCGTACACGCAGGGCCTGCTGCGCGCGCGTCCGGGAATCGTGGGCGGCACCAAGCACCGGCTCTCGGTGATTCCCGGCATGGTTCCCGCGGCGACGCGCTTCGAGGACAACTGCCGCTTCAACCCGCGCTGCCCGCTCTGCACACAAGAGTGCAAAGACAAGGAGCCGGCGCTGGTGGATTACGGCGACCATCATCGCGCGGCGTGCTGGCACACCAAGGCCGAGGGCATCGACGCCTGGCGCGTTGAACCTATAGCGAAAGAGCAACACGCATGAGCGACGCAACACCCATTTCGCGCGGAGGGATCTCCGCGACCGAGAGTCCGGCGGCTGTCGCCACTCCCACCGGCGGCAAAACGCCGCTGCTTGAAGTTCGCCATCTCACCAAGCATTTCCCGATCAAGCGCGGACTTCTGAGTTCCACCGTCGGACATGTAAAAGCCGTGACCGATGTGTCGATTTCTGTCAATGCGGGCGAAACCGTCGGGCTGGTCGGCGAATCGGGCTGCGGAAAGACGACGCTCGGCCGAACCCTGCTGCGCCTGATCGAACCGACCAGCGGCGACATCATTTTCGACGGCGTGAACCTGGCGAAATTGTCGCAGGAGGAATTGCGCCCGTACCGCAAGGCGATGCAGATTATTTTCCAGGACCCGTATTCGAGTTTGAACCCGCGCATGACCGTTGAGCAGATCATCGCCGAGGGTTTGGTGGTTCATGGCATGGGTGGAACGCTGCGCGAGCGGCGCCTGATCGTGCAGGACTTGTTGAAGCGCGTGGGCCTCGCTCCGCAGGCCATCGAACGCTACCCTCACGAATTTTCCGGCGGCCAGCGCCAGCGCATCGGAATCGCGCGCGCGCTGGCGGTGAAACCGCGATTCATTGTCTGCGACGAAGCGGTGAGCGCGCTCGATGTTTCCGTGCAGGCGCAGATCATTAATCTGCTGATGGACCTGCAGCAGGAGATGGGCATCAGCTACCTGTTCATCGCGCACGATCTATCGGTCGTCGAACACATCGCTCATCGCGTGGCCGTGATGTATTTGGGCAACGTAGTGGAACAGGCAGACACGAAGGACCTTTTTTCCGATCCGCGCCATCCGTACACGCGTGCGCTGCTCTCGGCGGTCCCCAAGCGCACGCCCGACGACGCGAAGACGCGCCAGATCCTCGGCGGCGAGCCGCCCAGTCCGATCAATCCCCCGCCCGGCTGCCCTTTCGAGCCGCGCTGTCCGCTGCGCGTTCCGGCGTGCAAAGAAAAGCTGCCGGACCTCGAACAGATGGGCGCGCCGGGGCATTGGGTGCGGTGCCCGTTGGTGCGGTAAACATCACGTTACACAACGAAAACTCTTTTGCGGTGTAGTTCTCAAGCCAGAAGGTGGCGAATAGGAGAACGTGGATGCACCGTTTTGTTTTTCTTGCTGTTGTGTTGACTGCGATTTGTTTCCCTTGCGTAGCAGAAGAGCCGGCGAATCTCTTGCGGAATGGTTCGTTTGAAGGCGGCCTGCTGTATTGGCACGGCATCGATCCGCAGCATCACACATTAATTCATCAAAATGCGAAATGCGGCGAGTACGCGTTGCGCATTGAAAAAGGCGCCGTGATGAGCGCCCCGTTTACATTGAAACGCGGTGAAAAGGCCACGGTCAGTTTCTGGGTGCGAAGCGATTCGGCCGCCGAAGTACGTGTGCAGATGACTCCAAGCGCACGCGAAGAAGGGACGCGCGCGAAGCGCTTGTGGCATGGCGAGGGCACGCAGACCGCGAAAACGACTGCGGAATGGTCCCGTGTATCCTTCACCTGGCCGGCCGATGTTCCGGCCAGCGGATTTTGGCCGCTGCCGAATTACATGATCCAGATCGAATGGAACGGAAAGGTCCCTTTTGAGATAGACGGCGTCACTGTCGTGCAGGGCGAACATGGCACGGCGGATTATGTGCCGCGCAGCGCAATTGAGGCAACCGCCGATTGTCTCGATTTACCCGGCTGGGCGGGCGCGAAGGCCAATTTTCTCGAACGTGGCGCAACCGTGAACATGGCGGCGCATGTTTCCAATCCCGGCGCTGCAGCGCGCGAAGTGACGGTGCGCTGGCAGTTCTTCGATTACGAAGGCCAGCATGCACTCAGTGCCGCGGTCGACAAAAAGGTCCAGCTCGGTGCGCACGCCGCGTTTAGCGAAAACACACCGCTGAAGTTGCCCGCGAATGGCTGCGTCATCGCGCGGCTGAGCGTGCTTGACGGCGACAATGTGTTGGACCGAAGCGATTTTCCACTGACGTCACTGCCGTATCCAGGCAGCGCAACAAAACCGGACTGGCGCGAACGTTTCGGCGGATCGTTTGCCGGCGGGCATCAGTGCGTCGAAAAATTTCAGAAGCTGGGCTTCGGCTGGATTCGCTGGCGGCCGCACATGAACGGCGAGGACCATCTGCCGCAGGACCCCAAGGGCGGCGAATGGAAATGGACGTGGTTCGACAAGGAACTCGACGACCAGGAATCGCACGGCTGCTCTTCGCATTGCGTGCTTTATCCACCGCCGGCGTGGATTATGGAGAAAGACAATCCGCTGCCGAAGGACATGCGCTGGAAGCCTGATGATCCGCGCTGGGACGATCTGAGCATCGAGACCGTGTGGGACAAGTTTGTGAAGGGCGCGGTGACGCATTACAAAGGCCGCTCGCTGGTCTATGAGATCGAGAACGAGCCCGAATTCGATAAGTGGGAAGGAAAGAAGACTGAATACGCCCGCTTCACGATTCGCGCCGCGAAGCTGATCCGCCAGACCAATGCGCAGGCGAAGATCATGGTCGACAACGTCTATGGAATTCCGAGCAGCGTGAATGCGGAATTCCTGAAAGCGGGCGGTGCGAAGTTCATCGATATTTTTTCCTGGCACGACTACCACGCGGGCTGGCTAACCGATGCGACCGGCATCAAACGTATGCGCCAGAATCTCGACGAAGCCGGTGGCAAGCACATCGAAATCTGGTTCAACGAGGGCTGGGCTTTTACGAATACTCTCGTCGACGAACCGCCGGCCTGCACGGGGCTGACGTGCGCCCAGAGCGTCAACGCGATTGCTGATTGCGTCGCAGAACTTTCCGCGAACGGCCAGGACAAGACGATTCTCTTTCATACGGCGTCTGAAGACCACGGTATGAGCTTCTGGGATTATAGCGGGCCGGGAACGATGCTATGGGATTGGTACAATTATCCGTTGCCGCTGACGGCGATGTGGAATGTGTACAACCATCACATCGGCATCAGCCAGAAGGTTGGCTTCGTGCGGCCACCGGGCGCGAATTTCTGCATCTTCGACGATCAGCGCAACGGCCGCGGCGTGATGATCGCCTACGCCGACCGCGATTCAAAATCCGATGTCACCGTCGCGCTGCCCGATTTCAGCGGAACGCTCACTGCGGAAGACATCATGGGAAATGCCGCGCCGGCGCCGAAAGAGATTGTTCTCTCGAAAGCCGGCCGCGCGGTGATTCTTTACAGTGAATCAAAAATTGCCGGGCGAGTCTTCTTCGAGAAACTTCAGCCGCTCGACCGCAAGAATGCAAGCTTTATCAGCGCGGGCGGAAACGGCGGCGCGCTCTCGTGGTCGCTGCCGCCTGCATGGGAGGGCAAAGAAAAAGGCCAGTCCGACGGCAGCGTCGCCATGGCCGACGGAAAGCCCGTGTGGAAATTGGAGCAGCTCTGGCCGGCGGACTGGAAAAAGCGCGAAAATTTTAAGCCGATGATCTGGACCGGCACCGATTGGAATGTGAAAGAAGGCGGCTTCGGCGGCCAACCCGGCGCCGGGTTAAAGGATGGCGCGCTGATTTTCGGAACGCGCGCGCCGCACGGCAAGCCCCAGGCGCTGCGCACGGCGGGACTGACCTTTGTCGCACCTAAGGATGGGACGTACTCACTCAGCGGCAGCGTCGAATGCCGCCTCTGGGACGGAAAAAACAAAACGACCTTGCACGCGCTGCAGAAATCCGAGGCGGGTGTGAAGGAAATCGGCAGCGTCACCATCGCGCACCAGGGCAAGGCCTCACTTGATTCATTGAAAGCCACGCTGTCGGCCGGCGACGAACTTTGCCTGTTGCCGCAGATCGATGGCGCATTCGCCGGCGGCGATTGCAAGCTCAGCGATTTGAAAATTACGTTCGGTTCGAGTGCTACAAATCCGGGCGGCGCGGCATACGCGCTGCCGGCTTCATGGGAAGGAGAAAAAAAGGGCGGCACCGATGGGAATCCAATCCTGGCCGATGGCAAGCCCATCTGGCGCATCGACCGCGTCTTTCCAGACAAACATATCATGGCGGAAAATTATTCGACGGTGCCGTGGGACGGCGCGTCGTGGCATCCGCTGGATCACGAGCAGGGCGGCCAGCCGAGCGTAAAAGTTGAGAACGGCAGCGCGCAGATCAGCGTCAGCGGCCCGTGGCAGAACAACGAGTTTCAGAAGATCGCGGGAATTGTTTTCATCACGCCGAAGACCGGAGTTTATTTGATCAATGCAACGGCGAGCACGAAACCGTGGGCCGGCGGCGCAAAAAGTTTCAAGCTGGCCGTGCTGAAGAAGGACACGCAGCGCGCGGCGGAATTAAAAGTGTTCGACCTGGCGCGCGACGGTTCGCCGGTCCAAATTGAGATGGAAGCGGAGCTCACCAGCGGCCACGAGCTGATTTTTCTACCTCTGATTCCGGATTGGAACAATTCGACGACGACGAGCATCGAAGGTCTGGTCGTCAAATTTCTACATGATTAATTAATGGCTGCCCAACCGCTTCACCTCTTCTCCGCCCATGATCGCGTGGGCTTCGGCGAGAGCGGCGGGGATTTTGGCGGCGAAGGGCGAACTTTTCAGGACTTTCGATAAATCCACTTCGGCAAGTTTGTCGGCCTTGTTGCCGGGAAACCAGTGGTCGGCTTTGCCGAGCAGGTTGTAGCGCATCTTGCCAAACTCGACCATGTCGAAGGCTTTCGCGAAATTGCGCAGCCGCAGGATTTCCCAAACATTGATCTCGCCGGGAACGGTGTTCCAGTCGGGAATGCCGACGTGCCAGTTTTCGACCCAGTCTTTTCCCAGCATTTTGACCAGTTCGTTCTGCATGCGTTCTTCGATCGGCTGGAGCAAGGCCTTGTGGTCGTATCCCGGCTGCAGGAACGGCAGCGTCTTGAGGTGCTCGTCGAAATCCGTCGGGCGCGCGGCGCCGATGCTGAGTGTGTGAATCTGCGGGCGAGCGAGGCACCAGAGATCGTTGAAGACAATCGGCGAGAGCGGATCGGTGAGCTGCACCAGTTTCTGGCTCGGCGCGTACAGTTTGCCGCCTTTGTCGCTGGGGCTGATGATGAACACGCCCATGTCGTGCTTCGTCGCCAGCTCGATCGCGGGCCAGTTAAACGGGTTGACATAATACCAATGGAGGTTGACGTAATCGAAGCGCCCGTCGCCGATCGCATCGAGAATCACTTTCAAACCAGCGTGCGTTGAAAAACCGATGTGACGCGCGCGGCCCTGCTTTTTGATTTCGAGCGCCTTGTCGAGGCAGCCGCCCTTGCGCAACGATTGCTCGAGGCGCTCTTCATTGTTAATGCCGTGAATGGCGAGCAGGTCAACATAATCGAGCTTGAGCAGCGACATCGATTTGTCGAAGGTCTCGACAAATTTCTTCGGATCGGCTTCGGGGCCGACTTTCGTCTGCACGATCATTTTGTTGCGCGGAAGTTTCGGCAAAACGTGACCGAGCTGCTCTTCGCTAGTGCCATAGCCGCGCGCGGTTTCGATGTGATTGATGCCGACCTCAAGCGAGCGATGGATGCAGGCTTCGAGATTTTTCTGGTTGTCCGCCGTGAACGGATCCTTGTCGTTCCACGATTGCTGGTAGCGCATACCTCCGCAGGAAAAGACCGGCATCTGCAGGTTGGTGCGACCGAAGCGGCGATACAGCATGGCGGGATCCTCGCGAGAAAGTAATGCGAGGATTGTATGAACGCGAATTGGAAAACGCAAAAATCAAAATGAGCGATTGGGCCGCTCTATTTATAGGTCGCGAAAAACCAGGGCGCTTCGGGCGCGGCTTCGGGCAGTTTCTTCTGCTGCGCGACTTGCGCGATCCATTTCGCGGCACGCTGCGCGGTCCATGGATCGACCATGGCCAGCCACCGGCCGTGCAAAAGATGTGTCGGCGTGGTTTGATGCACATCGGCGAGCAATGCGTCGAGCCGCGTTTTCAACGCAGCTGGATCGATGCCGGCCTTCAGCGCGGAACGCACGTCAAGGATGCAGGGTTCGGCGGCCAGTGAAAGCTGGTCGCGCTTGCAGAAGCAGAGCGAACCATTCGTCGGCACGGCGCACAGTTCCGCACGACGGCAGAATTCGAGGATGAACGTGCGTCCTGGCACGTTCTGGAGGTTGATGCTGATGGCCTGGCTTTCGGCGTCGGCTTCGGATTTGGGATTGAGTTGAAGACTCGCTTCGATCCGGCGGTTGGCCATGTCCAGAACATCCGCGAGCGGCGCGTTTTCGGAATCGAAGCTGACTTTTTCATCGAGCCTTTTTTCGATCGCATCGAACCAGAGCGGAGTCGCGGGCGGCGCGGGCGGTTCCTGTCCGACGGATTTCAAAAATCCTTCGAGCGCATCGAAGTGCTCGGGCATCGCGCAGAGCAGAAGATGGCCGGGGCGTTCGGCCTGCACCCAGTCCGGCCCGCGCGCGTTTTCTTCTTCGGACGTCACCGGTGCCGGAAGCGGCCAGGATTTGCACAGCTCGGCCAGCTCTTCCGTTTCTTCCTTTGTCCACGCAGCGTCGCCGGGAGCCAGCGACAACTCGACGCGGCGCTGCTGCAGATTCAAGCGGGCTCCGCGCGCGGTGGTGGTGACGATCGCGACTTTTCCGCGAATCAGGAACTTGAGTTCGGCCAGGCGCATGACCCAATCCAGCGCCAGGTTGGCCTTCATGTCCTGGATGCGCAGAGTGATCGGCGCGTCGGCCGAACTTTCGCCGTCCATTTGCGGATCGAAGACGATCTGGACGTCGGTGCGGCGCGAAATCACCGCGAGCACGTCGCGGAGCGGCGCGTCGGTCCACTCGAAAGTGATGGTCTGCTCGGACAAGCGCTTCGTGACCTCGCGATCGGGTGCAATGTAATACGCCGGGGCCTGGTCGATGGCGATTTCGAGACCGTCGAGAACGGCGTTGATTTCGACCTGCTCGATGCCGCGGATGGCCGATTGCAGCCGCGCGGCGATCTCAGCGGAGCCATTGCGCTGCTGCGTTTCGCGCAGGCGCAGTGACAACAGCGACTGAATCCTCGGACCGAACGCCATCAGTTTGGATTGAGCTTCCTCGCGAGTTTGAAAATCGTCAGCATCGAATTTCGCGATGCAATCGTCGACGGCGCGACACTCGTCAATGCTGAGCGTTGCCGCAGTTTCCGACGCCTGGCCGCTCAAGCAAATAAATGCGGCGATCAGCAGGCTTGCCAGCACATCACGACAGGAGAACGGATACATCGCAGGCATTGTGGACCTCTTTCGATCAAATCCTGAACAACTCGGGCAAACCTTTCACTTTTTCCGCCGCACCGTTCGCGTTGCGGGGTAAATTCTTCCATGAAACCCACGAACCTTGCTCTTGTTCTTGCCGCGTTTGCACCGTTCTGTCTGAGTGCCGCGGAGATCACGTTCACCCCGTTCGAGCACCCGCAGGGAAATAGCGAAAATCGCACCGGGATGTGGCTGCGTCCCAATTTGGGAAAACCCGAGGAGGTCCTGCCGCTGAAAACGAGGCTGTGGGCCACCCGGGAATCGGTGACGGGCGGTGTGGCGTTGAAATGCGTTTTTGAAAAGGGAGCCGTGGGATTGCTGACCTTCGAAAAGGACAATTATCCGCCGAGTGCGGGACTCACGTTTTATGCCAAGGCGTCAAAGCCGCTGAAATTGCTCGTCAATAAGACGGTCACGGTCGAGGCTGGCACCGAATGGAAAAAAATCGATGTCCCGTGGGAGAAACTCAACACGACACGTGAAAAGCCAACAGTGCCGTGGCAGTTTTTCCTCAAAGTGATCAGCCCGCTTGATGAGCGCACGACGCTGCTGATCGACCGACTGGGCGTGGAAGCGCCGGAGTTTGATCCCAATCCGAAGATCGAACCGCAGAGCGGACCGGACGCGACGTTCTCATCAAAAGACATGTTGTACGGCGCGGAGAATCTGGCGAAGACGCTGGAGAAGTTGAAGGCCAAGCAGCCATTCAAAGTGATCGCGTTCGGGGATTCGATCACGGCCGGCGCGCAGATGACGCGCGGGAGTTGGGACATCAAGCCGGCGGATGGCGTCCAGTTTCTGTATTTCTCGCACTTCGCGCGGCTGCTGGAACAGAAATTCGGCTACACGGGAATCAAGCCGATGCAGTTCGGCCACGGCGGCTGGACGGCTGAGGCTGCGATGAAGGTGATCGACGCCGAGGTGATCGCGAACTGTGAGGCGGGCGACCTGGTGATTCTCGAATTCGGCGGCAACGACATGAGCTGGAACAAGGCCAGCCCTGACGAGTGGAAGAAGCGCATGAAAGTGCTGATCGCGAAAGTAAAGACGAAGACGGACCAGATCCTGCTCTATGGTCCCGGCGGCGGCAGCGATATTTTTAAATTGAAGGACGATGTGACGCGCGTGCTGAAGGAGTTGGTCGAAGAAGAAAAACTCGCGGCGGCGGATCTGAACAAGCTGTTCCTTTATCGCGGCGAACCGTACGCGTGGGCGCTGTTGGCGAATGAGTACCATCCGGATTTCATGGGACACATCACGATCGGCGAGATGCTCGCGCCGATTTTGACGGGCGAGCATAAGAATTATCCGGAGTGATTTTGACGGCGGAGATTACTGCGCTTTCAACGCCACCCCTCACCCCGCGTTCGCTTCGCTCACGTCGGCCCTCTCCCACAAGGGGAGAGGGAACTGCGGGGCGCTCGCCATGCAGACAGGAATGTCTGCTCCACTACCCTTTGCTTACGGCACGGCGTGGATTGTGATTGCGATGTCGCCGTTGACGGGTTGGCCGTCGGCGCCTTTGATTTTGCACTTCAATTCCATCTGCATCACGGGTTTTACTTCAGCGACTTCGATGAAGACCGTTTTCTTGTCGGCTGAGAGTTTGACGCTCTTGACGGGCACGGTGTCGTGGCCTTTCTTGTCGGGATTGGCGACGGAGAGTTCGTCGGAGCCGTATTTTTCGCTCCATTTCAGATTCCATTGTTCGATGCCGTAATTTTCGCTGTCGCCGGCAGAGGCTGGATCGAGCGCTTCGGCGAAAGTGACTTCGATGCCGTTCTTTTTGACGTGAAACTGCGTCGGCATGTTCACGGTTTTTCCGGTGTAGCGCACACGCTGGAAATTTCCGTCCTTGCCGGCGCTGGTCTGCCAGCCTTTCAGTCCGCAGCAGTAAAGTTGTCCATCCTTCGGATTGAAGCGCGCGCGCATCACGCCTGAGGCGAAGGTGAAGGGAAATTTCACTGTGCCGCCCTGCGCGACGCCGTTCACGGTTTCTTCCATGACGAGGAAAAGCACGCATTTTCCATAGGACAGATGCAGCATGTTGTTCTGCAGCGGGCCCCATTTGTCGGAGGTGGCCCAGACCTGCCCGCCGCAGGAATTGTCCCAGGCGTAGGGAATCCAGCAGAGCGGCTGTTCCCAGTGCGCCGGGATCTTGTCTTTGTCCTTGTTCTTGAAATCCCATTTGCGCGGGTCGCCGGGGAAACCGTAATCGGCGCCCTTCTTGATGACGCTGATCTTCGAAGACGGAATCCAGTAGCCCTGGTTGTCGCCACAGACGATTTCGTCGTCCGGTCCGATGCCCATGCCGTTGGGCGCGCGGAATCCCGTGGCGAAGGTTTCAGTCTTGCTGCCGTCGGCGCTGACTTTCAGCATGCAGTTGTGATTGGGATAGCCGGGATCGACCTGGTTGCCGCCTTTCACGAAATAAAAGTTGCCTGCCTTGTCGGTCTGCAGATCGAAGGCGAAGGCGTGATAGCTGGAGTGAACAACGACGTCGTTGTTGAAGTTCTCGTAGAAATCGGCTTCGCCGTCGTTGTTGAGATCGTGCAGGCGCGTGATCTGGTCGCGGCCGAGGACGTAGACTTCGTCTTTGACGATGCGCAGGCCAAGCGGCTCGAAGAGCCCGGTTGCGAAGCGCTTCCACTTCACGTTCTCGAGTTTGTCATCGATGCCCGAGACAATCCAGACGTCGCCGTTGAGCGTGCTGACCGCGGCGCGGCCGTCGCTGAAAAAGTCGAGCGCCGAGGCGCGCATCCACGCCGACCACGGGTTGTCTTCAGGCAGCGGAAGCGTGTCGAGCGCGTAGGCGCCTTCTTCTTTGCCGAGCGTGCCGTGCGTCGTGAGCGCCTCGCCCCAGCGCGGCGGGCCGCCTTTGCAGAGTTCGCTCAGGTCCGCGACTTTCAACGCTGCGGCGGCGGATTTGACTTTATCGTCGCTCGCGTCCGCTCCGCCGATCGCGACCGAGAACTGCGCGGGCGCGCTGAGCGCCGGAAGGCTCACCACGATTTTGCCTGCTTCGGTTTTCTGAACGGCTCCCGCGGGCAGGCCGCTCGCGGAGACGTGCGCACCTTCACTGTCGCAGACGGCGAGCGTCAGCGGGCCTTTGGAACTGGCGACGCGGATCGTTCGCGAAAAAACGCCGTCGTGAAAGCCGGGCATGTCGAGAACGCTGGCGTCGCCGATCGCGTAGGAGAAGATGACGTTCTGGCCGTTCAGGTAGAGCCCTTTGTAATGGCCGCGTTCGGCGGGAAGCGGGCCGCGGGCATCGGGGCGCGGATCGGTGAAGTCCCTGCCGTGCGCCCAGCCGGGGCCGTTCTTCGTGCTGAAGGCGGGCGTTCCGACCAGGAGCGCGTCGTCAGTGCCTTTCAGGTCGCCAATGTTTGTTTTCGTGAGATCGACAAAGCCGCCGGTCCAGGCGACGGCCGCGCGCAAGGTGTCGCAATCAAAACAGAGCGCCGCATCGCCGCCGAGTTTCACCGAAATGGCCTTCAGCGTCGTGGGGCCTTTGGGCGTGGACTTGAGCATGTACGAAAGGAACGGGCCGTAGTCCATCTTCGTGCCTTTGGTCGCCTTGGGCTCTTTCGGTTTCGCTTCGCCGGCGGAAACGAAAGAAATCGTAAGCGTCAAGAGACAGATCAGCAGCGTGGCGACGGCGGTTTTGCGCATGACGAGAAGACTCCGGGGACGGGGTGTTAGCTGTGTACACCATAGGGGAATGAAAGTCACGCGGTGTATTAGACGGGAATTTTACGTGAAGCATTCATTTGCGATGCGAGAATTTGATTTGTTTCGAAACGAAAGCGCCTGATGCGGCGGAGGTGGGGGTAAATGAAAGAAGTCAGAATAATGATTTATACGTAAATATCAATCTTTAAATAATTTTTGAGTGGGGATTGTTTCAATCGAACTCCGCATGAACGCGAAGCGTTCCCCGCTGTTCGTCCCGGAGGGACGCCGTACATTAGCCGGGGGTGCGCGAGGCGATAGCCGAACGCGACCCCCGGAACAAACGCCTCTTATTGCGCTGCGCCCTGAAGGGGCGCCGGAAAGGATTGCGATGTCCTCAACGCATCTCAGCCTTCACTATCACATCATTTACAGCACCAAGAACCGCCAGAGAATGCTCGACGATTCCTGGCGGGACCGCATGCATTCATTTCTGGGAGGCGCGATCAAACGCTGGGTGGTGTTCCCGAAAAAATTGGCGGCACAGACGACCACGTGCATTTGTTGATTGGATTGAAGGCCACGCATTGTCTCGCGGACGTCATGCGAGATATTAAATCCGGTTCGTCCGACTGGGCGCATTCGGAAATGCGCAGAACCGAATTTGGCTGGCAGGACGGTTATGGCGGATTCACGGTGAGCGCGTCCAATTTGGAAGAAGTCCGAAGCTATGTTGCAAACCAAGCTGAGCATCACCGGCGAAAAACGTTTCAAGAAGAGTACCTTGAGTTGCTTCAGAAAAGTGGCGTGACGTATAACGAAAAATATTTGTGGTGATGTGCGGGTCCGGCGCCCCTCCGGGGCGCGGGCGCTTGAGGGGCCACTGTTCCGGGGGTCGCGCTCGGCTAATGTACGGCGTCCCTCCGGGACGAACGGCGGCGATTTTCAGTGATTTACGTCG